>JAABUO010001226.1_pt1 | contig 35211 bp, 56 predicted proteins | sample 5559291 | NCBI WGS metagenome assembly JAABUO01 (sample SAMN10711878, study PRJNA513372) | rock metagenome | isolation source: Antarctica rocks | place: Antarctica: Victoria Land, Finger Mt sud
CATGTGGTGCTTTCCTTAGGGAATGCTTTGCATGTAGGAAGCAAATCTTGTCTGTATGAATTTACTGAACTGAACTTCTTGTCTGTTGGGTCCCAGTTGCCCCCCAGGACATTAAATATATTGATTGATTGATACACTTGTAATACTCTCATTGTGTCATGCAGTCTGATGCACCAGGTGCACCTTGATGGGATGGTCACGCAAAGCCTTTATTAAATCCATCACGCGAATGTTGTGCAGAGTATGCAAACCGAGAAATTGCGGGCAGTCACTGAAATGCTGCTGACTGCTGAAGGAAGGAGTCTGGAACACGCCGACGATTATTCATAGGCTAAACAGCCATACAAAAGCCACCTGAGCGGGGACTGTGCAATACCAGTTGCAATCAAATTAGTCTACTTTAGTCATAAGCTTATTTGATGTGTTGGTCAATTGACAGAACAAACCTACCTAACATTGTGTGGCATGCCTTTGTGCCTATCAGCTAATTAATTTGATTCTTCACAAGTTCATTGTACACATCTTGTTCAAGCTGAGCATAGTCCAACTCAGACGGATAGTGTTTGATTGGCATTCCGTTGCGACCAATCAAAAACTTGTTGAAATTCCAGCTCAGGTCCTTGTTACCAGAAGCCGCTGTGCCAAGCCAGGGTGGAAAGCTCTGTTTCAAAAACGTAAAGAGCTGACTTGTCTGTGGCCCATTCACATCCACCTTGCTGAACATGGGGAAGGTGATGCCATACCTATCCTTGACAAACTGCTTGATGTCAGCATCACTTCCGGATTCCTGCTGTCCAAATTGATTGCATGGGAATGCAAGCACCTGTAGCCAATCAAGAAAGTGTTGGCAGTCTTGCAGACAGAGTGTCTTACAGCTTTGGCATGAGCTCATGCCATGCCACCAGAGTACAACCTCAGATCAACTTTCATGATCGGCCAACACTGTTGCCTTTGCACAACAGGTCAATGACATGCTTGGCAACCTCTGTATAATGCGGTCACAGAGCAGCAGACTCACTGTAAAGTCATAGTCCTTGTATTTGTCGTACAGGAACTGCAGGCCTTTGTAGTTGCTCTCTGTGAAGCCACATTGTGAGGCCACATTCACCACCACAGCCACCTTGTTGGCAAACTCTCCCAGAGACCTCTGGTTGCCCTCAATGTCATGGACAGTCTGCATGTGGCAGTCATTCACCCAGCTGAGACTGATTCCTGATGGAAAGGATTTGAACCTTTCGGCCAAAGCCAGGAAGTCACATCAGCTTACAATAAGCACCAAGAATGTAGCACAATCCTTGCAGATGCCCGCGTTTGTCACAAAATGTGTACCATGCTGCAGAGCATTGTGCACCAAAGCATGCAGTCCTAAGCCTGCAAGCATGATTACCATGGCATAAATGCCGGTGCCTGAGGGTTGGACAGGGGGGGGCACAGCTGGACTCTCCATGGCATGATGAGACTGCTGGAAGTGTTGCTGTGCCTCTGCATGTGCCTGTTGCAGAGTTTGCTTATGTGGTTGAGCTTGCTGTGTTGCCAGGGGAGCCTGCTGCAGCTGCTCTGCCTCCTTCTGATGGACCTGCAGCATTTGCTGCTGCATGACGGGGTTCATGTCATGCTGCTGAGCCAACAGTGCTGGAGGGCTGTTCATGCTTGGTGTCTGTGGCGGCGGGCTAAAAGGGGTAGTGGGTGGAGCCTTCATACATGCACACATCATCTTTAATTGCGGCACCAATGAAGAGCGTTTGTAAAAAAAACGCATTCTCCAACATTGTGCTTCATGCAGAAAGATGGCAGTGATGATCTGATGCAAAGGTAATCAGTCACAGCGATGCCTGTCAGGAGGCGCATACTGCATTGGTGTCACATGTCATGTTCAGCTGTAACACAGTATGGAATGCCATGGTTACAACATGATTGCAGCTGTCTGATGGTTTTAATCAAGGCACACCTTGGCCTCCTCAGGACTTGCACACTTGCCATTGGTGCAGTCAATGTGTGAAATCTTGTTGGATATCAAGGAGACCGCAGCATCTGCCTTTGCAACCAAATTACCCTCTTGTGAAGGGTCTGCAAACAAGCCACCAACAGATCTCAAGTTGAAACCCTGGTAGCATCTGCTGCACCTGATAGTGACACTATGTCAATTTGCTGCTTTGAGCAGGTTGCGTGGCTGACCTGTCTCAGTCAGCCCTCTCGCACTTCTCTCCCGTAACTGCAGGTGCTCAGGTAAGATAGCTTCTGCAGCTGATTGATGGCCAGCTCTGTCCGCAGGGACGTCCGACACGGCGAACAATGCATGCCCAGAAAACAGCAGAACCAGAAGCACAGAAGTTGTCATGAGTAACCTGCGTAGGCAGTGTCACAGTTTATGTCGGAAGAGCCGAAGCACATGCAAGCTCGGACAGTTACATGTTGACCCCGCTCACCTCTTCAATGCGACGGACGTGCTGGATGGCTGCTTTGTAGGCCGTATGTTGGCATACGGCAGCAAAGGGCCGCTCCTCCGTCGCTTTATCATGTTTGCACAGGTTGAACGAGGCCTTTAGTGCATGCGAGCAGACAACCTCCTTGTCGCCTGCACGCAGATATGTCAGAGCACGGCAGGACGGGAAGTGCTCGCTGCTCTGCACAGTGATCGCTGTGTTCTACAACATCTGTTCCAGACAGGTGCTTGTGTTTGAAGTCAAGACTTGACGTACTTCAAATAATACCCGAGCGGCCTCAACAGCAATCCTTGGGACTACTATATCCCCTCAGAAGAAGATGTACTCTGGGTGAAGCTACCAAGTTTGACTGGCAACTGCTCCTGAGCGCTCTTGACTCGTGCGTTGCCGAGTAAGGCCGGTCGTGTGTCCCTTGAGCATCCCTGTGCAAGTAGCCATCGTACTGCAAGCACAAATGGGTAGGGAGCAGCTGCAAGTGCGTGAAGACCCATCTTTGCAACAAGCACAGGGTGCCCAGCAAAGTCACGAAGCTGTGCAAGCAGATCATGCAGACTCATTGATGGGGCAAGCAACTGCTATCCTTCGACAGTCCAACCCTCAGATCAAAGCAGCACAAACACACAGGGTCACCAAGCTGTGGGAGCAGCGGCAGCTTGTTGCTGGCAGGACTGCCTTTGGTGAACCGCCAGAGAGACCAGGAAGAGATGACAGCAAAGTATGGGACCACTTACATCACCTGTATGCTACTTTGTTGTTGATTCAGCTGACCCTAGCATGGTGACTGCACTGTTACCTAAGCGACGTGTGCCAGAGGGTGTTCAGGAATGTTTGTGCACAGCTGTAGGTGAGGGTTGTTGCACCTGGCAAGATGCCAGCACTTGGCAAAGGTGGTAGCCTTGCGTCGCGGCAAGCAATACTGCACAGCTTGGTCCACATAGAGTCTTGGGCAGTTGACCTCAGTTGGGACGCAGTTGCCAGATTTGGGAGTGACCCACAGTATGCGCTACCTGAGGCCTTTCTGGACGATTTTGTGCAGGTCGGACAGAGAGTCACAATGTCATATTGCACGGCTGGGGTCACCATGCTGTTGCCCTTGCAACTGTGCTTTGCAGCAACCCCGCCAACAGTCACAGCAACCGTCTCGAAAATTGACCAGAGGGCATTCAACCTGAGCTAGCCAAAGCCGGACATGAGGATTGCTGTTGTTGGATCTTGTCGCATGCACCAGTTCTGAAACTTAAAAGTCCATGGGCGCATCTCAAGCAGTGGATCTGCAAAATGTGAATTGGAGCACAGCCTCTGTAGAATTTCCAGCATTGGTCCTGCAGGTAGCATACGATGAAGCAAGTCATTTCCAGCAGCTTCAGCAAAGACTGGAAGCTATTGGCTCATCTTATGGCGCCCTGCCAGTGCATGATGGTCTCTGGGAATCTGCTGCAGCCACAGCACACAGCCTTCCAGCCAGGCTGGCAGTTGAAAGCTGTGTGCATGAGGCTAGAGGCCTGGACAGGCTACCGCACACCATTCAGAGGTTCCGCAACAGCGGCGATGGGGAGTCTGCAAAGCTGTTGGAAAAGATATATCAGGTTTGTGAAGCACTCACGACAAGGAAATGCGCAAATAGGGTTGACCAAATCTCAGGTGTTGCTCAAGCCAGTCTGTGCTGCTGCTAATGAGTGTCTGTCACAACCTGCGATCCTTGTACACACAACAAGATCACAGCTGCTTAAAAGCCTGCGCCAAGTCTGCTGATGTGCTCATCATGGGCTCAGCCAGGTCGTTTCATTGATAAGCCCTGTGCATCAGAATTCGCATTTGCCTTGGCAGCTCAGCGTTGATTTGCTAAGTCTCTCAATTCAAGATGCAGCAAGCTGCAGGCCGGAATAGCACCCCATGCAACCTATTCCTACACAGTTGCATCCTGACACAAACAGCATTGCACCAGTATACAAGCGAAGCAAGCACGATTTGACACAACATGAGCTTATGCGAAACATGCAGCGCCTTTCAGGTTGTTTACTTGTCAGACCTGAGACAGTTGCCACCAAGCTCTGGTACATTGCAAACGCTTGCAAGACCACGTATTCAGTTGCTCTGAGGCGGTCCCTCACAACATCACTGTCAGGACTGATCAGCTGAGTTGCTTTTGCTATCTGCAGCTCTAATCCCCACACATCCTTTGCAAGTCATGTTTGTCCTGTAACATGTGTCCACCATTCTCCATGGGATGCAGGAGGAGATTGCGCACTGTGCGGCTGGGGTGCGCTGGCTCACATACCTACACACACAGGCTCTGACAGCCAACCATAATCAACAGCATGAGATGAACCAGCAGATGCAAAATGCGACTTTGGCAGAGCCATGCTTGACTTCAGACACAAGCTCAGGAAGCAGCTCAAGACCGAAGCAGTCCTCAGACCCTGCGCTAGATGTGCAGCACAAGAGCAAAGCCTGCCATCTCAGTGGACGAAATGCTAGTGAAGCATGTTCAAAACCGGCCGCAAGCGGCATGTCAGTCAAAGAAAGTACCCAGGCTGCAGCTACAGTCATGCAGACCAGTTGTGATGGTCACGAGGCACATGCAGCATCAGAGCCTGAAGCGAAGGGCAGCTTTTCCCAGGCAGCAAAAGGCATGAGCGGGAGGATGGCGTTGCATGCCTGGCAGGCAGATGCTGTGAAGTATGTCACCGTGGAGGAGTGGTTTCATGGCCTTGTACGTGCGCACTTCAAGGGTTCCCTCAAGGTCAGCTCACATTAGACATCCCCAACACTTGGTTATGACTGTAACATCTTGTGCACATGTGACTGCAGCTTGATGTACTAGCAGAGAGTGACCACTAGCTGGTGTTGTCAACTCTCTGGTCCCATTCTTCAGGCCCTTCATCTGATGGAGCCTTGACAGAGGCATCTTGCCCATGCTTCCACATCTGCAGCATACTCAGATGCCTGGCATGGCTGGGCGTACTGATTTGCATTCACTGCAAACGGCAGTCTGTTGCATGGAGCTGTCTGTGATTGACATTGAGCTGAAATGTGACGCATTGCAGCCACCCTTCAATGAGGAGGCCAGGGCTGCTGCCGGATTTGGCCCTGAGTGGTATCTACCCCTGTCCTCAGTCATTTTTCGATGACAAGACAGCTTCCAGCCGGCGCGATGCCCACATTCATGAGGAGGCGAGATATCAAGCTAGTAATGGCAATGGTAATGCAAATGTGCAACTGCAGCAATCTGGTCCCAGTGCCCTAGTTGATGAGAATCACACTGCGACGTAGCTTGACAGACTTGCATCTGCTGTCATAGTGACCTGGAAACGTGGGTGCAAAGAGCTGTTGTCAGTCCCAACCCTGAGCTAGCGCTATGTAAAGACTTGCACCAGCATGTGGCGTATTGACAGACAAGCTGTGCATGCCAGTCACTGCTGACTCATTAGCTAGGTGTGAACGCTCATTGGACCTCAGGCCTCAACAAATGGGGCAAAAACAAGAACAGAGGGCTCACTTGCAGCCCTGGCTGTCGGTACATCGGTTTGATGTGCAATCATTGCCACTGGCTCCATGGACAACAGTTAACGCCGTATGAAATTGCACGACATACAGTGTTCAATACCGTACATGCATTACACTTGTTCATATGACAAGGGTGAAGTATGTCTTTTGGCCAACATTGGACAGGCATCCAGGTCCAGTGCGTTCCTTTCGACAATTTGAAAAGACAGTCTTCCTTCAACTGCACAAAAGAGGTGTCCCAGTCATTTTACCTGGCTCTCAGATCATGTTGTGCAAGCCCGCTGACTGCACACTCCATCTCATGCATATGGGAACATGTATCAGAGATCCAATGTATCAATGAGGGTTTTCTGAACTTGGGTTGGAGTCAGACAGTCAAAGACAGTAGGGAATCCATCCTGTCTTCCCAGTGCCTTAGATTAAGCCTTTGGGATTGCTGAGTGGCACCCTGATGCATATGCAGCAGCTTGAGTGCGACATGTTATTTTGTTCAGCTAGTACGTACCTATGGGTAAATCCATGCTGTACAGCATTGGAAGGAAGCATTCTATTGCCAGCCCGGCTGCGCAAGTTGGCCGGCAGGGCGTGATTTGATGCACTGCCACAGTATGGGGGATTCATTGCAGCAGCATCTAGCAAGAGCATAAAACGTGGCAACGAGGTATTCTAAACGCGGGTGGAATATTGTTGCACGAGGAATGCGCACGGGGACTCAGCTGATGCCCGTGCTGATGCCCGGTACTTAAGGCTCAACAATAAAACCTGGACAGATGAAGAAGAAGAAGGTTCACGTGTCGAAATTGCATTACTAAGGTCAAAAACATGTGAGACTCCTCTACAAAAGATTCCTTGCAACAACTTTTGATGCTTTACCAAAATTCTTTTTGGATTCGACAGCTGTCGGCGCAACAACCCTTGGCAGTTGCTGTGTTAGCGTGACACAACTTTAGCCGACTCCATTCGCGGCCTCTCTCGGCAGCGCTCGGGTCGTGTTCCCCGCACGTATATCAGACTACTTGGCAGACGTAGCAGAGCAGCAGCTTTAGGTTGCGCAAGTCAGCAGGTGCGACACTAATTTGTGCTCGCACTGTCTAGGCATTGTTGCAGTTGAGGTTTGATATCTGAGCTGGCTTGTGTCGTCCATACATATATGTCCTTGTGTATCACCAGATGGCACCGGCTGCGCAGTCTCTGCTTGATCTGCTACCTGCTACGGGACAATTGCATAGGCTTTGCTAACTCAGCCGACATGGTTTGCCAGCTCGGCGGCGCATCGAGTGTACCTCAGAGCCCGCTCAGGCTTTCGCGATCGTAGGATCGTGGTTTTGACTTTCTATGCTGCTATTTGCAGGGAGTGGTTCGTCAGAGAGTATGTCAGACGGCAGGACCACTCCGCTGGCCGGCAACTACACCGGCAGCATGACTTCGTCCGAAGCAGGCACAACCACCCGCAGTGCTGGAGTGGACACTCTCATCTCACCCACAAGCGTAAGCCGCCTGCTCCTTCTCCTGCTCCTGCACCAGTCTCGTAGCAGCCGTGCTTGATCATGCTACACTAGTTCGGAGGTTCGCCTGATTTGCTTGGTCTTACGTGTATACTGAGGAGCTGTCATATTACTGCAGGAGCAATATGAGAAGAACATGCAAGGCCTAGTCGGGTCCTTGTTTGACCCCTCAGAGGAGGAAGACATTCCATTGTTGTACTTCCACAGCTTCATGTCTTTCTTCAAGTGGGTCTGCAGTTGGGCCATTCCAGGACTGGGCATGTTCAGCGAGGCTTATTTTGTTTTCTCCATTGGTAACATCAAGCCTATTCTGGCTGACCAGTACCCAGCTTGCTGGTCCAAGTACACGGTAAGGCTGTATGTTCACAAGTCATTACTTGTCAGGTGTACAGCCAGTAATGCTGCCATGTTGTTGATGGCAGTGTCCAGTTGACAGCATAGCACATGTGTCACAAGCGCCTGTCTTTCAGCATTGCAAGTTACAGCATCAGCGGGCTCTTCAGCCGTTTTGTTCGTGTTGCAGGTATGCAGCAAGACCATCACTCAGATTCCCGACTACATTCAGATTGTTGGTATCATCCTGGGTATGTGCACTTTGGGATACCTTGGTGACAAGATTGGACGCAAGTGGGGATCAGTCTTCACAGCTTCCATCATGCTTGTTGGTGCCATCCTTCTGACAGCTGTAGATGCTCCCTCTGAGAAGGGATTTGTGATCATGTACATTGTTGCCCAGGTTAGTTTCATTTGTCTCCTGTTGCAGCACCAGCATGCGCATTTGCAGCGCTCTAGCGCTCACCTCTTATGATGCTGTGTATACTATGTACTTGTTGCCAGCATGACTAATTTGCTGCTGTCTTTTGTGAGCGTATACACCATTATTGTTCTGCACATCTGTAGTTACACATCAGCATTTCTTTTAAAGCGTTTTGAGAAGATCACTGATTTGCCTGTTTTTGTTCTCTGACTTACACAGCGTTTATGCTCCAGTTCACCTTCGGTTACGGAGTGGGAGGAGAGTACCCCATGGCTGCTGGTTCAGCTGCTGAGCGTGCTGAAGCCAAGGGCCGGGCCTCTGCCAGGAAGAGGGGTCGTGAGGTATGTCTCCCTGTCTCTCACCTTGCCTCTTGTCTTTCACTTTGCCTCTTTTGTTCCCTAAGTCAATCTCTTGTTCGTATATCCAGAAATGTATGTGGGCCCTCACCTCACCTCTGCATGTTGCTGGTAAGTACACTGGACCATGCTGTCTCATAGCTACCAAAATGGTGTCACAGTACTACCCCCTATGAGCTGCCATGTTTGTAATCTCTCACCAATTGAGAGGGTTATGGTGGATGTGTAGGTGGTCATGACCTTCTCCATGCAAGGAGTGGGTAACTTCACCAACACTGCAGTCTTGTGTATTCTGCTTACCATCTACTCATCCACTGAGGCCAACAAGCGCACACACAAGTACACTGGCTGGAGGTAACCACCTCTTTCATGCTCTTTGGCTGCTTTGCTTGCTGTGCGCTATTTGGGCAGTTTTGCCCCTTTGCTGGAGTAGCAGCAGCTCATGTGCCCAACTTTGTCTGCAGTTGATGCAAGCAAGATTAAGGCACTCACCTGTTAATGTTCATGCACATGCAGACTGTATGGGTAAAGATGTTCATATCTTTGCAGTCAATGCTGAGTTAGCATTCGTACACTGCAGATTGGGAGGTGTATGGCGTACAGCTTATGGTATTGGTATGATCCCCATTCTCTACATGCTTTACTACCGTATCTTCAGACTGCGTGAGTCAGCAGTCTGGAAGAAGCGCAAGAGTGGGGAGTCTCGTAACATGGGTCTGCTCCTGGCACATTACTGGTAAGCCTCTCCTTAGGGTGCAAGTTGTTGCACTCATTGTGCGCCATGCATACCTACTCAGGAATTGGATCCTGCTTTTACGTAAGCTGCTGAGTGACAGCAGTGATCTGCTGCTGATCATGGTGGCAATGCATTTTCTCCCGTTGATGCGTCTCACTGTGATGTGTGCGACGACTTCATCAAATGATAGAGCATTGACAGAGCATGTGTCGCGCAGGCCTCGTCTACTGGCCACTTGCGGTTGCTGGTTCCTGTGGGATTTCTCTTTCTACGGTAACAAGGTGTTCCAGAGTGCTTTCATCAAGATTTTGAGTCCTGCAGGAGCAGGTCAGTTCATATCATGATCTGGCAGTGTCCCTATTCACAAGATCGAGTGTGCACTCTTTTGTCATTGCTGCAATGTTGCTGCTACTGCCTGTGCATGAGCCCCTTTGTTTGTCCCTTTTATCATTGGCCATGTTGGTGTTCACTCAAGACTTTCCCTAGCTTGCAGTTTAATGTATTGCTGTTACTCTTGCGGTGTTCCCTGCTGCTGCTGCTGCTGCTGCTTTACTGACTTCATTGTTGCTGTCTGTTATGTAGATTTGGAGGAGACTCTTCTGTGGACTCTACTAAACAGTGGAGTTGCCTTGATTGGTTACTGGTTGGCAGCTGCTGTCATTGACAACCCTAAGGTTGGACGTCTCAGGCTGCAGCTGCTGGGCTTTGCAGCTGTGTGCATCCTCTTCTACCTTGCTGCTGCAATCTACCCGTCCCTGGCCAGCAAGAAGGGGCTGCCCACCTTTCAGTTCATCTACTTCTTCTCTTCCTTCTGGGGACAGTTTGGCCCCAACTGCACCACTTTCCTGCTGGCTGGTAAGCTCTTCTTTCATGGCTTCATCACTTCAGCTATAGCTGTAATATGATGATTAGCTGCCTTATGTTTCCTGTCAGCAGTTGTGGAATGTAAGACCATGTATATAGACCAAGCTGGGATGTTCGTGCTGACATCTGTCTTGACCTGTGCAGGTGAGTTGTACCCCACTGAAGTGCGTACAACTGCTCATGGCATGTCTGCTGGTGTGGCAAAGATGGGAGCCCTGTGGGCCACCATCTGGTTCAACTACTCTCCCCTCACTGTAGCCAGGTCAGTCATGTAGTATATGTCCTATGCCTGACTTGTTGTTCCGGTGCTCGTCTGTGACTTACTGCACCTCATGCATTGTCAGCTGTAGGTGTCTGCAGTGATTTCAGCAACTGTGGCTGCCTTGTGTACAGGCACCTTATGTTGCTGTCAGTGTACAGTTCTGTGTGAAAAAGCGTTCCCAGCCTCCATGGGTTTGCGTAACCCTGCTGAAGGTTTGACATGTCAAATGTGTTTAACCCAGACTTATCTGACGTCTTGTGGTGGTGGTTGCAGGAACAAGTTCTGGGCTACATCCACCTTCAATGTTGCTGGCTTCTTGCTGACATTGATCTTCTTGCCAGACCCCATGCGTATCTCCTTGGCTGAGACTGACAGGCGGTGGAGGTACATCCTGGCAGGCAGGACCTACCACGGAGAGGCCATCAACCCCAAGTCTCTGTCCATCTTTGAGCGTTACGCTCTCAGGTTGCACAAGGTATGATCTACTAGCTTTCTTGTGCATGTACTAGAGCTCCTGTGCCTGGCCTGTGCTGCACAGCTTGGTGCAGTCCTGCTTGTGCTATCACAGGAATGCATGGTCAAGATACATACAACCAGTCGCATGCTGCATTTTGCGTCAAATCAGACCTCGGATTAGAGTTGATTAGAGTATTGCTTAGGTGTTTCCAAGCAACTGGTGTGCTGCAGAACTATGACCGCAAGTTGGATGCTGAGGAGTCCCTTGAGGACTTGAGGGAGCTTGGACTTGAGGTGAAGGATGCACGTACTGGTAACTACCCGGCTCCAGGCTCTGGTGGTGTGCAACCAGTAAGTGACAGTGCCCGTGGTGCCAATGTGAATGGCAAGGAAGGCGCAGCTGGCTTCATCAACGGATTTGGCAACCCTGCCACAATTGGCAAGCCCTTGGCTGGCCAGGTTGCCCATGTTTAAATGCAATATTTTTTTTTGGGAGAAACTTAGCATTCTTGGCAAGGCTGCAGATCTGAATAAAGAGGCTCAAATGTTGCAACAGGATGTATACAGCTGCGGATGCCCATTTGCCAGGTAGTATAGGACACTGTTGAAGATAAGTACCTTGCAGGCATCTTTTGAGATCATGTATGGGTGTAGACCGTGATATGTTTGCAATGTTTTCTGGATTCTTTTCTTGATTAGATATTTTTCCTGGGTTTGTCCATCAGGCTTTTTGAGACAAAGCTTCGTAAGCTATCAGAAGGTTTGTTCAGGTCGACAGATGCAGGGCTGATTGTGTTGGTCCACAACACTTGAGGCGTACTATCCACCCAAGTGTTTTGAATGGTACTTGGCTTTCACATGTGTTTACAGCATTGTTGCGTTGCTGCGTTCTGGTATGTTGGTAGTTCAGTCTGGAGATAGCTTTAAGCTCGTGCTTGTCAGCTGGCTGACAGCTTTTGAGTAATCCTTGCTTTGTTGCCAACTGTCTATGTAAAGACTCTTCAGCATTCATGCCAAGTTTGCTAGTCTTACGCTGCTGCTGCACAGATTTGCGTCCAGCAGCTTTGCTATGAGCTTGCTCATGTTGCGATAGGATCCAATGACATGCCAACAATGTGTCCTGCCTGGACATATGTGGTGGCAATGACATATTATATTCAGTATCAAGTTACAAGCCTCCTTGTACACTGCTTGGCATGTGTCGAGATGTTCTGGCAGCTGAAGCTTTTTGCCTCAATGAAACAGGCAGCGGCAGACAGGAAGCCAACCTGCCTGGAGTTGGATGCTGTGGTGGCCTTGTTCAGCCTGCACAGGTTGACGTGCTCTCCTCAGGCGTGACACTGTCCTGTGTTACACTTGGCGGTCAAGCCTGCTGCTGTATGCTAGGGGTGCACAACGTTCAGGGTGTGTGAGAGCATTCTGATGCAAAGTGTATTTGCCTGTGGACATTTGGGCATCTGGGAAATGCCCTTGTGTTGACAATGTGTGGCCGCATTGAGCAGAACAGCCATTCATCTAAGCATGTCTTTTCCGTGGGTCTTTTGGCCGTTTTGTGACATCAGGTCGTGTTTTGCCCATATGAAATTGCGCACTGAGGCGCCTTTCACACTACTCTATAAGACACATTTCCTTCCATGAAGGTTCAGCACTGATGTTTAGCCACATGGATTATATGCATGCACACGTTGGCCGACAGCCATCACACTCCATCACAGTTTCATACACTGGCCTGTTGGGCCCCTCATATCATTCTAGTTGAGGATTACATCTGAATGCCAGCCCAACTAGAATGTAAATCTCTCTCAGAAGCTGCGTTATGAGGCCAGCTCATGCTTCACGCATTGTACTCCTGCTGATCGTCAGGGGAGTGCAGCACTATGATTAGGCGTAGCTGCAGACTCTGTGTGCAAGGTCATGACATCAAGACAATCAACTGCTGATCAGGTGGCAGCCAAACCTTGCAGGGGCCTCTCGCTTGCTGAATGCAAATCTGCTTTGGGCGTGTGGTCTTGTGGCACATATCTGTTTGAACCTGTGGTTCCAATGCCCCGACACAGCACAGTACAGCAAGAGGATCATGGCATGCGTTGATGGCTGTATGTACTTATCACACCTAAAATTACTGTTCAACTGAAGCACCTGTTCATCAGATAACATGATGCAGTTAACATGATGACATGATGGCGATCTGCAACTGTGTAAGGCTTATAACACATTGTCAATTATCCTATAGAGTTGCCAGAACTTGTACATCTGCAACTCCTGCATAGCTGCAAGATTTCAGCGAGCTTCTGCACAGCAGATGCAATTTCTCTGCTGTGACAATTGGTATGAGGCATGCCACCTATGACAGCAAAAATGCAAGCAGTGCTGTGTGCATACAAGACACTGCATACTTTCTGTTTCTTCGGTAAGTTCAATCTAGGCTAGTGTATCGATGCCAGCGAGGTGTGGAGTCCCAGTAGTCACAAATGCACAAATGCGATGTTTGGCACGACGCCGACGGCACGATGCGAACGCAAGGGCAGCTGTTCGAATGACTTCAATGACTGTCGTTGGAACATATCTAAAGATCCAGCAGTATGTCCGGCACCTGGTCATGCTCACCTGTTCCACAGCACGGTAAACCCTAGCTGGCCCTAACTAGGGTTTACAGAAAGGCGCTTGGTCATGTCAGGACGCAGCTCATGCCGGATGCATGCCCAGAACAGCCAACAAAGTAGGCGTTCCCACAGAACAAGCATTGTCGTATTGCGCGAGGACTTTGGTCACAAACGCAGGTTGTCCTCGGCTGCTGCCTGAAGTCCTGGTCGGGACTTTCAAGAATCCTATCGTGATCGTGTGTGGCCAACTATCAATTCACGACACGAACACGGGACTGAGGCGATGGATGCAGGCATTTCAACGCCGTTTGCTTTATCCACTGTCCAAGTCAAACCGCCTGGCAGTGTGTCCGGCGACGGCGAGGAAGTGATCGCGAACAGCAGTCAGATCGGTCAAAGAGACAGCGCAGCGGATTTCGAAACAGTCCTTGCAGCCGCAAATTTGAAGATCAAGCTGGCCCGTGAGGCAGAAGCCGCAGCGGATAGCCCCTTTCGTCAGGACGACAGCAAGCCTGTTGTTATCACGTTCCTGCCTTGCTGTAACGAGACTAAGGAAGAGCTGTCGAACCCTCTGTCTCTGGTCAACAATCCAGATGCAGATGCAAAGCGTCTGCTTGAGCGGGTCAATATGCAGTTCTACGTCGTCGTGGATGGGCAACATGATGACGCACCTGAAACCTCAACTTTAAAGGCTCTCAAGGAGATATTGAAAATAGACGAAGAGCAGGACCCACCTGTCAAAGATCGTGGGTGCGACATGTACCATCTCTTTAGGAATGGCTTTGAAGTCTTTGTGTATGTCAAAGGTTAGTGTGAACAGCTGAATTCACCTGCACTGGTGCAAACTCCGGTCTGGCTGAAGGAAAGCCTTGTCGTTTGACAGCGCTAAGTAATCATGCCCAAACCTGCAGGGGACAGCCTGATGAGGGGCAAGCGCTATGGGCAGCTCATGATCTTCTCGGATATTGCAGCCACCATGCAGCCTCCCCCATTTGCAGTCTTCTGCATTGATGCAGATGTGCTGACAGGGTGGAAGGATGTCGATGCGATGATCACAACTATGGAAGGTCAGGCGCTCTTTCCACTCAGTGCCAAAGCAGCAATGCCCTATGTCCTAACGCTGCTGCAACACTCTCAGCAGTAAAGCAGTGCTTGGAAGGTGCAGTGCAACTGACTTCTATGTTGTTTGTGCTTGTAGAAAACCCCAAAGCAGGCGGCATTGCTGGCAACATTGGCATCAACAACTATCATATGGGCAACCCACTCATTTGTTCCCAGGTTAGTGCTGTTTGCCTCTCTGCTCTTATCATCTATATCCTCACTGCGTCTATACTTATTCATGCCTTTGTGAATGTGGTCATGCGTATTTGATTCACCGAGATGCATGGTGCTCATGATGGCACCAGTTCCTCAAAGAGTGTTCAGTCGAGCTCATTGCCATGTCCTGCAGACACTTCTGGCCACTCACAACAGACTGCCTTGTGCTGCAGCTGAACGTGTACTTCACAGCTCAAGCCGTGTACAAGGCTTTTGAAGGTCTTTTTGGCGGTGTGAAAGTGCTGCCTGGGGCCTTCTGCCTATTGAGATATACAGCAGTGGAAAGTTTGATGGCAGAATACAGCCTGCTGCCTTCTGACGATGACATTCAAGCAGCCAATGAGCTGGAACTGGGGGAAGACCGCTTCATGACTTGCCTGTTCCTGGAGCATGGCTGGGATGTATTGTATGAGCCAGATGCCAAAGCAGGTCAGTCAATCTTGTCATGTAATTGCATGGGTTTGCGTTGTCGGGACATGGCTCTGCTGGCTGTGACGTCAGCAACAGCTGCTGACGTCACAGCCAGCAAGTCTTTAGGACACAGGATGCTTCAGTGCCAGCTGCCATGGCATCAGGAATGTGAAAGGCTCAAATGCCCTTGTGCTCATTCACTGCCTTGCTATTGGGAGTTTCCGTCAGGGTTGCACAGCCATCACAGGCCAATGTTTCTTGTGACTCAGCCATCATACCTGTCTTTTACATGTATTTTGGCAGCTGAATGAAGCATGCAATGACAAGCGGAACAGGGATAAGAACAGACCCAAAAGCTGGCAGGGAAATGCTAATAGCTTTGTGTGCACTGGCGGTTCAAAACCTTCAGAAGCAAAGGAACAATGGTGCAATGCAATGCAATGTGTGTTGCAGTGACGGTGGTGCCAGATGAGCTGGGTGCTTGGCTGGTGCAGCAGAGGAGGTGGATGAACAGCGCCAACATCATGGACCTGCGTCAGCTCTTCATCAACCTGTCCTGGGTCAACAGCCGCATGAGAATCTTCCTGTACATCATCCAGCTGCTACGCTGGGTGGAGTTCAATGCAGGCCTTGGCATCTGCTTTGGTGAGCTCAATTTTGCAGCCAGCTGAACTGCAAAATGTGTCATGTGCATTGCTCATCTGTTGTCCATTGCTAGATGCCACTAATGTACAAGTGATATGAGCCTGCATCAGTCTTTTTGTGTTGCACAGCTGAAGTTTCTATATGCCTGACTCATACTTTGCTTTATTCTTGAGTCTTTGTTTTGGCTGCAGTTGTGGTGGCTGTGTGTGAGAAGATCTTGGTTTCAGATCCCTACCATATTGCAGTGGGCTATGCAGCTGCATATGTTCTGTTCCTATCGGTGAGTGCTGAGTGAGTGAGTGCAGAGTGAGTGAGTGCAGAGTGAGTGAGTGCAGAGCTGTGCATATGTGTCTGTCATTCCCTTCTTGCATGGGATACCTTTTGCATCCTGCTGCGGAGAATCTCTGTGCTGACTGATGTTGCTTATGCAACAATCATGATACAGCAATCATGGAGTCATCAACTCATTGCAGATGATTGTCTTTCTTATGTATGAGCTTTCTGCCTTTCTAATGTGCCTGTTCTGCAGCTACTGCCAATGCATTGCAAAGGGCTCAATGCACAGGTTGTACATTTTGGATCAGTGCTGCTGAAGCGTCTGTCTCTCTCTGTGTGTCTGACGATCTGGTGAATGTGATGTAGTTGAGCTTGTGTCTGATCAAGAAGCCGGCAAAGGTGATCTATGCGGTGAAAGCTCATGCAGTGGTGGTCACCACTGTCATGCTTGGAGGAGTGGTTCTGTTGCTGTATAAGGTCATCTCAGGAGCTGACATAGTCCTGCAGGTAAGGAGTCATGCTAGCAGGCAGTCTTTTGGCCACCTGTTCAGGCCTGCCTGAACACAGGATGTATGTATAGACCACAGGCTACCTGTTGCTGCAATTTGCTTGCGCATGTCTGTGCCTCAGTGCATTCATCTGAAATTGTTACATCAATCTTCCATAGTCACTGTCATCTTCTAAATTGTCTATCACTCTATTACAGACTATGAGAATGTAGTATAATCACAGCAGCATTGCTGCACTTGCTGATGTCGTCAGAGGGAGTGTACGGCACCATGGCAGTCGCTTTTTCAATTGTGCAAACGTGCAAGGCATATGCTGCAGGCGATGTGTCTAGCCTGGCTGTCACAACTGATGGGGGTGACAGTGGTGCATGCCCCCCTACGCCACTGGCTCAAGCTGTTCTATGCCAGCATGTGCACCTTTGTACTGTTTGGTTTGGATCAGGTATGCTCCCCGTGCATGCTCTTGTTGATCAATGCCGAAGTCTCCTGCGCTGTCCATTGTCTGCTCTGATGTGTGCTTTTTGCTGTTACATCTTGCCAATATAGAAACGCATTTCTGCTGTCCCAAGCGTTTCTGAGTGTAGATTTCCATCGTAGAACGGATGTTTGTGAGAAAATATAGACGTTTTGGGTACGAAGTGAGCTGTGCATCCCTATGAAGTTGATTTCTGCCAATTGTGGATCTGTCTTTGACATGTGTCAGACATGGATGGCATCTGGTATGTGATGATGATGCATGCAACACAATTGCTGATGCAGCTCACCAAATCTTGTTGAACATGTACTGCTGGATGTGTGACAGCCAGTTGAGCTGGTAAAGTGGCTGCTCTTTGCTGCAGGCATTGCTGCCTTTGTTTTGCTACTGCCAATTGGACAACTTTGCCTGGGGCACTCGAGGCATTGATGCGACCGAGACTGCTGGAGAGGGCACGAAGGAGATTGCCGAGAAGAAAGCATACGAGGTACGCCTGACCTTCTACCAAGACTGCTTATTCAGTCTGCTTTTTCCCTGGGTTTGTGTATGCAGTTCATAGTCTGTATGCTATCGTCTGTTGCTCCTTTGCCGGTGCAGTGCTATTTGGCTGCATGTTGCCATCACAGCCTTTCGCTGCTGTCATCATAGCTGTTCATCTGCACACAAGCCTTACTGCTATTGTGTGACACTGCTGGTTGGCAACTCAAGTTGGTTGCATTGTGCACACATCAAATGTATGGGACCCTTTGTGCCTCACACCATTCAGCTCTTGTGATGCAGGTTGGTTACAAGCGCATGAGGCCCCGCACCAAGCGCAGCGCCTTTGCCACCAAGTGCATGGTGCTTGCAGCCTACCTCACAGTCAACATGGGCATTGGCTGCTGCATTGCTGTCACCACAACATGGTTCTGGTGGGTTTACATGATGATGGGCATCTTGCTGTTCCTACTCGGCGTCCGTATCATCATCTTCGGCCTGTCCCTCGTCGCTTTGGTCCAGTTCTCCCGTCGCCACCGCCGTCAGCGACGCGCCAAGGCCGACAGGGCTGCTCTCGAGCTGAAGGCTGCTCGAGCTGTAAGACAAGCCTCCGCTCAAGATATGCAGTTGGGTGTGCAGCAGCTCAGCACTGCAGCTTCTGCCGCAAGACAGGACTCGACACAGCCATTGATGCAGAGCGCATGGAGCAGCTTCTCAGCCATGCAAAGGGAAGTTTCCCAGATGCAGCTTGTGCTTGAGGCTGGGAAGGCAGGTGCAGCAGAAGGAGCGCATTTAACGCATCAGCCATTGCAGCTATCTCCAGAATGGTGTCAGCATTCATATGCTTCTCATCACCCTTGCTAGACAGATCTGCCCATATGTTTGTCATATGCTGTCTGCTCTTGTCTGCAGCAGTAAGCGCCAGATTTGCCATACACGTCTGTAGTTGTTAGCAGCATGTGGACCTTTGTGCCATTGCTGACCTCTGAAGCTTATGTAGCAATTATGCTCACAGAGAAGCCACATTGCGCTAACAGGGTTGTACACGGCCACTAAATCTGTTAGATCTGCAATACCTCAGACGCAGGCATGTTGTTCATCCTTTCCAGCAAATAGGAATTGTCAAATGTGCTTTTGGACAGCACATGCAAAATCGTTTTCCATGTCAGATGTAAGCAGACTTGATAGCTAATTTCTGCCCAGATGACTCTTTGCCATATATGCTGCGTCATGAGCGCTGCATGCATGGCATTGCCATACAATGAAGGACCTTTCATGTTATAAATGTAAAGCTATAAGTGCCCATGAGAGAGAAGTGTTCTGCATGATGGTACACCCAGAGGCAAGGCTTGCTTTAGCACAGCTATCATGCTGAACAAAACCGTTCTCATTTCAACTCTGTACAGCCGCATGTACTACTATGCAGTGGATTTAAAGTGACACTGCCTATTAATGTGTATGCTATGAACACACCATCTGTGTTGGCGCCGCTATTCAGACTCTTTGTGTGAGCACGTTAAAACAGGCTCTGCCAGACAATAAGCAGCCTAAATGCATTCTAAGCAAGGCTCAATGTTGATAGGGTTGGCCAAGATCCAGCTCCAGGTTAAGTACAGTCATCTGAGTGCCAGGGGGCCCTCTGAGGCCAGTCACATGACGCAGCTTGCGAGGCATGCTCTGCCCTTTGTTGACATGCGTCTGACTGGCAACGCCCTTGGGGAGCCACACCTGTTTGAGAAGCACAATAGCATGTGGTCGACATTGGTACACTGCTGATACCACCATTCAACCAACTTGTGCAAATGGCACAAGCAACAAAGGGTAGATGCTGCGTGGGTTCATTTGCTGTGCAATCAGAGGAACAAATGGGATTGCTGATGCCAGTAAGAGAGCCATACGTGTCCCACATCAGCAGCAAAAGTCAGCTGAGTATACGCATGCATCAGGAACAGGCTGTTCAGCAGAGCATTACGAAACAGGCTGCAAGTACAGGATTTGCAAATTCTGTGGCATAGGCACTGCAAGAAGTCAAACTGATTTGGGGCATGTTGAGCATGTCAGGGTCTGAAGTAGATCAATGCATGGCAAGGTCAATGCCTCAGAGATCCGCTTGAATTGTGAGACCCCTTTATAGAAGCTCTAATGCTGCAGTTCCAAGCAAATGTAGCAACGAGAAGCCATACCTGAGTAGCGTTTTCCCGCCTGAAATGACTCAGGATGGTCTGAGACCCATGTGTCCGTTTCTGCCTCAGGTTCACCATAGCCAAAGCCTTGCGCCTGTGCTCCCACTCATTCCACTCATACTTCCTGTCGATGTGCTTGCCCACCGGGTGCAGCTCAGTCTGACACTCGCCGTCACACGTCACAGCCTCCAAGGCTACTGAAGCTATCAGCTTGTCCAGTGACAGTTCTGGGAAGGAGGACTGAAGGCTGAGAAGTGCAATGCAGGCTGGATACTGGATGGCTTGAAGCATGACTGCGTCCATGTACTCCTGGGGTGAGGCTGCAAACCAGTTGAGAAACTCCTGGCTGGCAAATCCAAACAGCTGGTCCTCATACCTGTGGTCAATGTCAGACATTGTATATCAGCAATCATGCATATCAAAATATATATGTTGTTAGAGTACAAGAGTTGGCCCGTCGCATGCAGTTGATATGCACAAATCATTGAGACATGTGCTCTGCTTGCTCTCACAAGGCTTGCATGCCGATGCATGCTTACATTTTGCAAGCCCAAGCGAGACTGCTTATCTGCTGCATGCCATGACAGATGTCCTTACCAGCTGAGACGCCTTAGGCCATGCACACCTTAAGCCATGCACAGAACTGCGCTGTCTCTCACTCGGCTCGTCTCTGTCTTTGCATCACCTGATATGCATATCATGTGGGTAGGCAAGAAAGGCAAACTGTGCCACATGTGGTGAATTTGCAACAAAGATGATACCTGACAAAGCCATGTTTGGTGTCCGCCTTCACCACCAACCCTGCCCTCTTCACCAAGCTGACTGGGCAAAAACCTCCCAAGCTGAGATGACTCACAGCTGCGTCTGCAGCTGCAACCCTGACAGCACCAGAAGCTGCCGAGGCAGCTGCCAGGTCAATGGGATCTTTGGGACCCTTGCTGTCATCAATGATGGGTGCCATGGGCAATATGGAGCTAGATGCTCCAGGTGCGCTCAGCTCCTTTGTTATTTGTGGCTTATCAGCATCTGCACATCAGCATGGTCACTCCTGCCAGCTGTTGTGCAAAATGGGCAACAGCAACATGTTGCCATCTTACACTCACTGCCTCAGACAGTAATTTTCACCCAGTCCTATCGGCTGCTGCTGCTGCTGCTGCTGCTGCCACTACTCCAATGCAGCAGAGTAATAAAGGCCAAGCAGCTGGTCCACAGCAGAAACTCTTCCACTGAGCCACACTTTGACATAAAGATGGCAGCACATCTGCTGCTCAGATACATCAAGAACAGGCAGACAATGCAGACACATCTTACACAGATGCTATCATTAGCAGTTGATGCAAACTACAGCCATAAGTGCTGGCTGCTGCTGCAGCGTGGCATGCTGTTTTGCAATGACTGCAATTCCATGCTGCTCGTCATGATCCAGGTTGTTGCTTCACCTATGCACCCCATGACTGCAGCCACAAGTGCTGGCTGGTGCTGCAGGGCGGCATGCTGCTTCAGAATGGACAGGTGGCGCTTCCCCAGAGCTGCAAAAGCTGGCTGCACCAGCTCCCTGGGGACTGCCAGGGCTGCCCCAACCAGCCCCTGCATCTCTCTCAACCCTGCCTCCTGTTGAGCCTGCTGCTTTGTGAGGCTCTCCTGCATGTATGAGGGATCCAGTTCAATGAGCCAGAATTAATCACAACACTACATATATATGTGTGTATGTCCCTCAGCCCTGTTTTCTGGTCAGCATGCGGCTTTGTGACGGTCTTGTGCATATGCAAGGCAGGTCAACGCTGCATTGTGTCCTTCAGTCCTTGATTTCTGTCCAGCCCGCTGTTTTGCAATGCTGTGCTGCTCAAAACACAGGCAGTCAACAGTGGAGAGACTGGCAGTGTGTGGCACTCGCAATGCAGCTTATCTCACAGATCAGTGCTGATTGCTCCGGGCCTCAGGTGATAGCTCAAAAGACAAACAGGTCATACAACTAGCTCAGTTACACCTGTAGTACAACGCAGACTGACGCTGTGAACACATCCTGCAGCCAAGAAACAACACAGACTGGAGGTGTGGAACACGTTTTGCAACCGCGAACATGATGCTTAGCACATGCGGGGAATAGCTCCAGCCTGAGAGCAGGCACTGCACAACAACAAGCAATCCTTTGGGGTTCAATCTGCTGCCGCCCTCCCTTGGGTGCAAGACCGGCTCACAGAGGAGGGTGCTTACCACCGCGGCAGCCAGGTTGTCACGCATGGCGAAGCAGAGGGCACAAGCCTGATGAAGGTAGGCCACCTCGCCGGTCAACTGTGCCATGACAGCCTCCTGTGGTGACTCATTGCTGCTCCTATAGGCATGTCACTGTCACTATGGCTGACACTTTTTCCATATCTCTTTAGCAGAGCTTGCAGGTGCAGGGTACATAGATGAATGGCACTTGTGCTGCCACAGAACAGAAGCCATAGATGCAGGTCAATGATGAATGAGCATGCAACTGCTGGTGTCTTCTTCAAGAGAGGAATGTTTGATATTGCATTGCGAACACAGCGTGGGGCAGCACAGCTTTGCAAGATATTGTGCTGGTTTCAGGGTATGAACAGGCTGAATCCAGTCGCTGTACAAGGTGCACCTGGTTGCTGCATGCACATCACACACTGCACATGCTTCCTGATGTTACAGTGATGCCTTGCCTGTGCACGACCGCATCCATATAGTCCCGCAGGTTGTGCTGCAGGATATTGCACTTCTGGTTGATATTGTCAAGCAATTGCAAATACTGCTCCAAGTCTATGTGGGCTTCATTGGACAGGCCTTCCGCATTGCAGTCACTGAACAAGCAGATACCTGCAAACAGGCAGGCATGCTGATGCAATCTGGATCATAGGTAGCTCAACTGCGATACAGGTCCATGCATGGCACCGTGACTGTGACATCAACCTTTCTTAGGCTGCTCTGAATTGAGATACACAAGACGACGCTCTGCCTGCTGTTGCTGCTGACATGCAGTGGGTGTAGGTTCTTGCACGGTATTATGGTTCATGTAGTCAAGACAGAACAACACTTGACAGGGTGATGCTGCTGCTGCTGCTCACTCAAGCTTGATGAGTCCCGCAACAAGCATTGTGGGCAGAGTTTCATGTGAAGTTGCAGGAGATTAGCCCTGGTGGCGTGCCAATATGCAGGGCTCACCTATACAAATTTCAGCCAGATGCTCCAGTTCTGCTGCTCTGTCTCGAGATGAAAGGCTTGCCAATCTTGGCAATGAGGCTGCAGTGAACATGCTAGCAAAGGCATGCTGCACCTGATTGGCAGCATCTGTGGAGCTCAGGCTCTGAGCTGCCATGGCTACAATACATTCTGCCACCTTGATCACTTCTTGCTGCCGTGCCAGTGCTGTGTCAGTCTGACCAAAACTGGCTGCTAGGATGGGCTGCAAAGCTGCTGTTGCTGCAAGTTGGTGCTGCGCCTCGACATGGTGCTCTTGCTGACTAGCGACTCTCACAGCCATGACATGAGAGGCCTGCTACCGCAAGAACAATGATCGGCATGGTGTCCACAACCAAGTTGTCCAACACTGGTTTCCACCGGAGCCCAGCACGAGAGACAAGGGACGGTGAACTGGACGACGGCAGATGTACATGACATGTGCTCACCTGTAACCTCACGGTGCGCATGGTGCTGGGCGAGTCAAACGCTGGAGCCGCTGCTGCCTGGACGGTCTCAGAAGCGTTTTCGCTGACTGCCTGATGTTCAAGAGCACGCTGGCGTCCGTAAGCAGATACTTTGGCCAGAAAGGCCTTGACGACCCGCAAGTCCTCCATGTCAGGATTCCGCACAGGCTGCCACCCCCGCTGCAAGCGTGCCGCTAAAGGGCGACATGAGTTTCGTTACAAAAACGTAACGCTAGCGTGTGCTTTGTAGCGTGATCTGAGCTTCAAGATCCTCAACAGGCTTGACTAGACTCGCACCTGTGTGACGAACTGAAGCGATTGTGCGGTGCATCATTCGGTGCCTCTGCCAGCCGTTGTCGCACCCGCGCATTCTCATCTGTTACGGAAGCTGTTTGGGCTTTCGTACCGCTTCCGCATGCACTCTGCCTGTACTTTTCGACACAGCAGGCTCTGCTCGACTTGGGCAATTAGTCAACACAGCTTGCACTATCAAACTGTTAGGCCGAGAGCAGCACGCCGCATCGCTCCGCTGACGGCGTGCACAAGAAGTTATGTTGACCAAGTCGAATCCCATCTGCACTCATCGGACTTGCAGGACAGCCCGTCGACCGCTTCAGCCGGCAGCTCTGTACAAATGACCAGTGCCATACATAGAAGCAAGCTTGACGAGTCATTGCCATACGTGGCTGTGCTGAAGGCTAGGAAAGAACATAGGCACCCGGTTCAAGAGAAACAGAAGCCTCTAGGTGAATAAGCCTATCAGTCCTGTGTAAGCGGCAGAAAAGCTGTCTTTGTCTGCTGTGTGGACTGACCAGCTCACTGCTGCAGCGGACTACGTGAGGTTACCAGCAAGCCAGTACTCGGTGCTTGATGCAAAGAAGATAGAGCGGCTGGATGATGACACCTTCATATGCTATGTTGGGGGTCTTAACTTCCTTGGCTTTGTAGTTGAGCCTGTTCTGACGGTGTCTGTGATAGTGCAAGACAGAGGGCCGGTTGTAAAGCTTCTTGACACCAAGGTAGCTTCCAAGTGCACCACATGCGCAAGCAGATGAACCATCTTCCAATGCTGTATTTGCAGAAAGTCACCTGCACTGAAAGCGGTTTTTTATGAATGCTGCTGCTCTGCAGCTGCAAGGGTCCAAGACAATTATGGCAGCCAATGATCGCTTTGGCGCCACCATGACAAATATAGTCACGTGGGAAGGCGACGAGGGGTCAGAAACCAAGCAACTTTGCAGTGAAACCAGCATACAGGTTGCTCTGGAGGTGCCCCGCTGGGCTAGAGTCATGCCTACGTCTGCAATAGAGTCAACCGGCAGCAGGGTGATGCAGACTGTGCTCAATAGTGCTGTTCCCAAGTTCCTGAAACAATTACAAAAGGACTATGAACTTTGGGCGGCTGGTGATGACTCACGCAAGCCAATGGGCAATGGAGAATTGTAGGGCTGGTAGATGCGTGTGCCTACACACCAGCTGCAACCTCAGACAAGGCTTACAAGCAAATGAATCAAGACATAATGGATGACACACCTTTTTGACCCGCATCACTGCCTGATCATCCACATCACTGCCTGATCATCTACACCACTGCTGAAATACAGCATTGCGCAGGTGCGTTTTGTCTTGGATCCATGATAGTTTTGGCATCCGAGTGCTTTCGACTTTGCATATGACTTTATCAATTGCAGCTGCATCACAGCCATGTTGAGCGGTGCACAGCTGTTGCTTTGTGAAAACTGCTGAAACATTGCTTCCATGTTGGTACTGATTCATGTCTACTCAAGGATCATGACAGGGAATCAATCATTGCATGTATAGTGGCAGTTTCAATGCTCCAGGTCGCTGATAACAGTTGTTGCAACATTTGCGGTATTCCACAACGAAATGGGACGTGTGTATTGACAATGGCCATGTTGTGGCTGACTTACAATTAGCTGGCCACACGTAGGCCATACCCATGGGACGCTTCTTGCAGCCAGTGCATACGTTTATAAAGTAATTATACAAACAGAATTAATTCATATAGCACTCGCAATGTATGACAGGTTCACATAAACTTCTATCAAGACACGTTGGTTCAGCAATACAGCGCCTCATCCACTGTAGCAGATGCAACCAGACAGCGGGCTCCTGACGTAGTCTAACACTCCAGGCCAGATGGTGACCAAATGCTGTAATAGCCACAGTGAAGGGCTTGGTGCTGTTGTGATGGTCTTTATGCTCAGCCTCCTTAAGGGCCGGTGACTTTACGGCGAGAGGTTCTCGCAACAAATCCAGCCTTGATGGGAGCAACAGTTCTGGATGCACCACATTGTTGGCATCTCAGAAACATGATTCGGGTGGCACTGTCCCTGTCCAGCAATGTGTCTGGGCTCTTGCAACTGTTGCACAGCACATACCTGCAGCCAAAGCAACAGTGATCAGCCACTGGTCAAGGCCATGCTGCAGCTGTCCCAAAAGGACAGAACAACTTTGGGAAATGTGGCACAGAGCAATGCAGGTGCACATATGGGTTGTAATTACAGGTAGACTGCAAGCTGTAGAAGGCCAACACAGAGACGATCACTGCATGTGGTGAAGTGTCACTTTTAGTAAGTCTGTAGGGGAATGAAAACTCACTCATTGACGTAGCGCCTGAGCACTCCCTCAAAGGCTTTGGGCTGAAAGCGCCCCTTCACAATGAGTCTGCTTTGTCCATCCAAGGAGCCGCTGGTACCCAGCTCAGCCAGCAGGAACAGCTGCACATGCTCTGGCTGCCTGTTCATGGCCTTGCATAGCTCCATGTAGTTGGTGAACACAGTCTTCTTTGTACCTTCACGTGCCACCTACACACAAAAGCATTTGTTTTGACAAAGACCACAAAAAATTGTGGACATGTGCCTTGTTTCTGAAAGCCCAATGCCGAGAGGGTGGAATGGGCCATATAAATTTCTTAAACCTGCTAGACGGAGGCTGCCCTGTCATTGCTGCTGCCACGCGCGTGATCTGTGGGTGTGATGTAGCATCTGGTCAGATGTATGAGACAGGAAGGGCAGGACATGCAGGAGCATGTGTGCAAGTGTAGTGTCAGCCGGACAAGCATACCTGAGGTGGCTTCATGATGGTCCTGCGCTTCTCACCGGTCAGCTCTGGGTTGTTCTCCTTCAATATGTCAAACACACGGTCTGCAGCATCCAAAGCACTCTTTAAGACCAACGCATACTTGCTGCAAAAAACCAGTCATCCTTTAAAATGCTGACACCACCACAAAATTATGGTGACAGTACTACTCCTGTACTGTGCGGCCTCAATACCATTGCGCACTATGCAGTTGCTGAGAGCCCTGCAGGATACGATGTTAGTTGCCGTCGCACAAAGATTGACCGTAAGTTGTCACAAACGTACAAGAATACATAGTGGTTGCACCGTATGTACACTGTGAGCGGGAACAGACATCATTTGATAATGAATTTTCTCAGGGCTGCTCCATGCTATTGAAAATGTACAGTGCACATATGTGCAACTGGTGCATACTGTGATGCCTGCATGCAGACCAACATGCATATCTGGGCACTGCAGTGGTACAGGGACCAGCTGAGAATGGTGTGCAGCATACCCAGCAACTCTTCATACGAGTAATCTCTGTCTGAGCCTTCCCAGGCAGGCCCAGTGGGCTTGTTTTCTTGCCCATCTTCTTCCCCATCAGCTATGTCTGCACCAGCTTCTGCTGCAAACTCACTGTCGGCTCTAGCCTGCGAGAATGTATCGATGATGATTAAGGTCCAGCAACATGCGCCATTGCTGAAGGGCTTGCGACCCCCTGAATATGCTGTGCAGCAGATATATGTAAGACAGTCACAGCAAGGGAATGACGACAGCTAACCTCCCGCTTCTTCTTTTTCTTCTTCTTTTTGTCCAAGCCAAGCTCTGGTATGACCTCTTCCTCTTCAGCTCCTCCTGCTGTTGCCTCAGCAAAGGCATCTTCCTGCAGCAAGCCACATACTTTCAACATTCACGAGCCTGCCTTGGGTGGCTAGAGGCAAGTTTGCTGTAAGTAATCATGTTCACCACAACTTCACTTGTTTGCTTTTTCTTCTTCTTTTTCTTCTTTTCGCCAAGATTCAGCAGGTCACCATCCTCCCCAACTGCAAGCATCAAAGGTTGCTGCCAGAACAAGCCGGAGTGTGCTGTCTTTCTTATGCATACACACGAGGCAGGGTCGTCTGCCCTGACATGTTGCATTTACCTTGCAAATCATCGAGCTTTTCTGCAATTGCGGCAGTATCACCGTCCTGCAGGCATCATTCGGTGTTAGCTTAGGTGATCAAACTGCACGTCTGTGGCTTGCAAACGCAGACTTACCGACATGTCTTCTCGCTGGACCAGCTACAATGACTATATGATGTGGCTTGACCCAAGTGATCAATGGTGGCAGCGCAAGCACAGCTACAATGTTAGGAGAGTTGCCGAGGCCTCTCACCGACCTAATTTGGCAAAAGCCCTAATGACCAACAAAGGGTTTCTTTAGCAAGTCTGTCCGATGGAATGTACGCGACTCAGTAGAATCAAAGGCCTCGGAAAGGCTGCTCAAGCTTACTGTAGTTTCGACATCAATTTGACTGCACCCTTGGCTTCTTGCTGGAGCGCTTGGTTGCCTCAAGCTTGTCCTGCGGATTTTGTGTGTTAACAACAGTGCAAGCAAAAGCTGTCCTCACAGCTTGAGTCACCAATAAGTGTTGATCCGGGAGTCGACCAGAGCTTAAGCCGGTCATGGGAACAGAGTTTGATGAGTAAGTGTTGATATGTTTTGCTAGCTTTTGTAGCTAGATTTCATTGCTTTCATATGGGATTTTTACCTGCAGGTACGATTTTCTAGGTAAGGACTCAGATAAGCCTGAGCACGCTAACGGTAGTGCTGCACCAGGCAAGTCCTCAGACGAGCGCCGGCATCGAGAGCACAGGAGCAGCAGAGATCGGGACAGCACCAAAGACAGGCATAGGGACAAGGAGCGAGACAGAGGTGAAGATCGTGATAGGAGGGACGGGCACAGGTCCTCTTCCAGAGATCACAGGAGTCACAAGTCTAGCAGGCACAGAGATGAACGTGATCACAGGTCGTCTAAGGATAGAGAGAGGCCTCGAGAAGACCCTAGAGATCGGTACAGGGAGGAGTTTAGAGGCCAAGAAGCTTTCAAGAGGCCTAGGACTCAAGAAGTTCTGCCAAGACCTCCTCCTCCCAGGTTTGTCAAGCAGTGTACCAAGCATGGCACACTGTGTTTGTGACTTGAACCTGCAAGATATCACACTTGGGAAGGGCTGATGCAACTTCTTGCTTGCTGCGGCTTTGGTTTGGCTTGGCTGGGATGTAGAGCAGCAAGCATGTTTCTATTAGTATCACCGTATACCATCGTGCACACACGGCAAGCTAGCCCTGCTTCTGCTATACTGCACATCTTTCTCAGAGTCTGTCAGGTTGATGAGATTGCCAGCTTGGTTCCTCGAGCTTGCATCATGCTGGTTGCAGGTCAATCTGTTGTTGAAAATGTGGCTTATGCAACAGAGCTGTTCTCACAGCATCATCAGCTGTCAGCAGGTCAGCTTGACAGCCGGCTGCCTCAACCTCTCTTGAGGGCTTAACCATTGAGCTGCCCTGATTTACCTGCTCACCATGCCCGCCATTAGCTTCTGGAGAACAACACAACATGTGCTGCAACCTGTCTTGTTTGCTTTGGTGTGGTGAAGGCTGTATTCAGCAGGCGGTGCAAGGTTGACACTGTCTTCTGTTGCAATCACCTTTCCATATTTGAGTGCTATCCTGCACACAACAGGCAATGCTCAAGCCCTTTTTAACTTGCACACATCAATACATTTGTGGGTCAACAGTGAGCAATGCTGGATCTGCAGACGAGAGGTGACTCCTCCTGAGGTCAGAGCTGCAAGGGAGCGCGAAAAGGAATTGGCTGAGCTGGACAGAGACATCCGTACCGTGTTCGCTTACAATCTCAACCTCAAGGCTGAAGAAAAGGACCTCTTCCAGTTTTTCTCAACGGCTGGCAAAGTGCTGGATGTGCGCATCATCTCAGACAGAAACACCAGGCGGTCCAAGGGGTTTGCATACATTGAGTATGCACGACGGGTGAGCTGTGCTGTATGGCCTGCATTGACCTTGTCCTTTCATGCCAGCCATGAAGCGAGGTAGCGGTGTCAATCAGTACTCACCATGCCCACTTGCCTTGGTATCAAAGTCTTGCTGTGCATTGTTGGTACTCTGGGCAATCATAGCAGAGCCTGTCAAGGTGTGACTGTCTGAATGTTGTCAAGAAGGCCCTGTGTAAATGAGTGCTTGTCAAGTCTGTGGTGTTGCGCAGGAGGACATCGTGAATGCTATGGCTTTGACGGGCCAGGTGCTCATGGGCCAGTCCGTCATGGTCAAGAGTTCAGAGGTACACAAAACATGAAGCCTTGTCAGACCATGCTGCATACATAGATCGTCTATAGTTGCTGCATTCTGCAAGGCGTAGCACTCTATTGCATTGTCAAAGCCATGTGTCTTATGCATTACTGCATATCTGCTGATACTATTTTCTTTTTATCTTTTGTTGCCACCAACTGTGGTCCAACATCATTCCACATTGCAAATCATCACCATTGCTCATGGCTGGTTGTAGGCAGAGAAAAATCTGGCCTGGGAAGCTGCTCAGCAGCAAGCTCAGGCGCAGGCACAGTTGAATGCCATGGGGGCACAAGCTGGCAGCGGTCCTTGCAAGCTGCTGGTTACCAATCTCAATGTACAGTTGGGGGTGAGAAGCTCTGCCCTGTTTTCACAGAAGCTTTGTTGTCTTGGGTTGCCATTGATGTCCCAGCCTGCCATCAAAATGCCAGATGCACCCTCTTGTGTGGGTGTGGGTGGAATACATGTTACTCCTCTCACTCCGTTGCACTTCTCACTCCCTGGCATGAGAACATGTTCTTGCATCATCGTTGCAAAGCATTGCTTATGTGTCAGTGCTCAAAGTGTACTTGGGCAAGTGTTGTCACAGGCGTATATTGTACATGCTGTCAATGCTGTTTAAAAGTGCAGGCTCAGTCTGGGTAATCCTGCTTGTTGCAGGAAGGAGATGTGAGGCAGCTGTTCTCACCCTTTGGCACCATCAGCAGCATAGAGATCATGAAGGACATGAGTGGCCAGTCTCAGGGCTATGGCTATGTGGAGTTCACCTCCATGCCTGATGCCTCTAAGGCCATGCAGCAGTGGGATGGGCAAGAGGTTGTGGGTCAGAAGCTGTCTGTCAAGGTGGCAACGATGGGTCCAGGACAGGGCGGTACTGTCGCCCTGCCTCAGCTAGACCTGGATGATGATGAAGGTAATCTTCATGCTGAAGAGTCATGGGCTACTGTCTGTGTTCACTCAAATAGTGCGCCTGCTGTGAGTGTGTGAGCGAGTGTTTGAATAAATGGGCGAATGGCCGACCGAATCTCTCTGTGTGCAGGAGAACATGGTGGGCTGAAGTTGACAGCCAATGCACGTGCCGCCTTGATGAATCGTTTGGCAGGTGCACCAGGTGGCAGTGGGGCAAACACTGTCCCAGTGGGTGCCCCTGGCTTTGTAGGGGCCAGTCTGCCTGGTCCTCCCGGCGCATCATCACAGCCTGCTATCCAGTGGCAGAACCCCAACCTGCAGCATGATCAGGGTGTGCTGGGACCCAAGTCACCCATTCCCACACAGTGTGTGCTGCTGAAGAACATGTTTGACCCTGCAGAGTGAGTCTTCCCAATTGTCCTTTCATATTGTGCTTTTGTGGTACAGACTTGATCACCTGCTTGCTACAGAGCTGAGCAGGGATATCTGCATGTGCTCCTGGCTGATTGCACATGTCATCCATTTTTACCAAGGGCTAGACTGAGCATCGTGAGTGATGCAGGGAGACTGACCCCAACTGGGATCTTGACATTGGCAATGATGTCAAGGAGGAGGGCGAGAAGTTTGGGCCAGTTATGCATCACTATGTTGATAAAAACAGCAAGGTATGGTTTGAATGCATGCTGCTCATGTTGCTCCTGCTTTTGTTGTTCAACCACGCTATCATGCCTATCCAGTTGTGTAAACAAGCCCTGCGTGGTCGTCAAAACATCTCATCAAGCTTCCAACATGTTCCGTCATGACATCTTGCTGCAATGTAGTACTACCGGTGCATGCTGAAGGTCCACAAGGCCCTGTCTGACTTGGTCCTGAACCCTGATTCTGGTTACTGATGCATTGTTTGACATACTCCCTTGCTGTTGCAGGGCTTTGTATACTTGAAGTTTGCATCTGGTGAAGGGGCGTCTGCAGCTCAGAAGGCCCTGAATGGACGCTGGTTTGCTGGTCGGCAGATTGCTGCAGATTTCCAATTCCCAGCTGTCTACAACAACTACTTCCGCTTGTAGCCAGGTCATGGCAGCAGGCCTTCAAACCTCAGCTGCAGATAAAGACCTTGATTGCAGGTTTCACAGCTGGCGAGTGAACAGCAGCATGTTTATGCTTATATAACATTATCTCCACACAATTGCAGGCGCAAACGGATCATGGCCAGCTTGGCAGCATTGAAGTTTGAAGATGCTAAGACGTGGATGCTGTGAGACAGCGGGCGTGTGAATGCTTTGCACCACTCTGTGTGTGTTTTTGTAGGCTGCGTTTGGACACATAAGTATCAAGCCATTGGCATTACTACCAAGGTGGAAAACATGTCTGGAATGTAAAGCTTGCTGCGTATGCATCTCCTTTCCTCATGATGATACTGTGTCATGTGCTGTAGATGCTGTTGCTTCAGAACCTCTTGAACTTGCTTGTCATTATCTCATGATTAAGCTGTGACTGCTGGGTAACAGGATTGCCTGCCAGCTATGTTCGAAGATATCGAGCATTCGTTTGCTTGTGGAGCAGAGACGTCATAATAGGAGTTTGGAAGACAAGGACTGTGCGCAGGATCGCTTGTACATCTGTTTTGCAGCGTTTGCGTTCAGAAGTGCTACTGCAACGCTTGCTGTAACACGTGGTATTGTAAGTTGCAAGCAGTCTGGTGCATGCATGTGATGAAGTTTCATTGTTGCTAAGACATGGCAAGTAGAAAGTTGAGAGTACGATTAACAGTGTGTACACCAAGCAAGTAGGCAAACTTGGGTCTGTGTTTCACAATCTTGACCATGAAAGTATGTCAGAAACGAGAGAATGCAGCAGTGTAAAGGAATGCATTGGTACCAATAAATTAGTGATCCTCATTAGTCGGGAGGACTACTTTCCTGTATACTGCTACATTCAATTGTCACAGCTGATGGAGCTGTCAAGATCACAAGCATCACCGTTTGATTGGTTGACTGAGTTGGTGTATAACTCTGTCAAGTGCACTGGTAGTCAGAAAGAGCTGATCCCTCTGCAAGATGCTGTACACATTGAGGCCCTCTTGTGGGATGATGTCTACCCATGGCAGGTTTGCAGCGGCCCTACGCAGACTGGACCTGCACAAGACAATGTGCATTGCAATGTATTACAATAGCTACAAAGCTACAAAGGTAAACATACCTGGCAAAACAAGAATCACCATTGCCAGCAAATTTTCTGTGAAACTTGCGGTGCATGCGCGCACAACGTGTGACAGCAAGTGAAGTACTCACCCGCCGTCTGAGGACTCCTTGCCGCTGTCCACCATGAGAACCGAGCGTCGGGGTGCTGAAGATAAGAGTACATTCAAACGATCATCCAGTGCTCTCTGCAATACATAGCGTTCTCAGACCACACAATTGTGGAGCAAAACAGATTTCAGACAGAAGCTCATATGGCTGACATGATTCATGCTTATCACTGAAACCAGAGGTGGCAAAAGTGATCGGCGTACCGTCTTGGCATCAGCAACAGAAAGGCTGTCAAACACATGCAGCCTGCCCTCTAAGGTTTTGGCCTGCAAAAGAACAGAACATACTTCAACCGGTCGTGAATGTTGCAAAGACCACAAGCTGTTGTGCTCAATCTGCATGCCACTCACCGCCAATGCACACTTCATGCCCAGGCGCCGTACTTTTCTGTTCAGGCTGTGCTCATGTGACCGCACAACTGGCCCGTGTATCACACCTCCTCCTCTCATCTGCAGGGACATGCATGACCCGAAAGTCAAGCCTGCATGCTTGCAATGACAGAGCTGTGACAGCTTTGGAAGGTTGATGTCGGGAAATTAGCCAAGCATCAGGCCATGGTATTGTGAGACAGGCAGATTGTGTAGCACTTGTTTGTAAGCATGCTGCAGAGATTGGATGCAACCTGTCCAGCTCGGATAGTACCAATTCTGGCTTTCCCTTGCCCTTTCTGCGGTCTAGGCTTCCTTCCACCCCCTGACACCTCAGCTCGTGTCTTTGTTTTGTGAGTTCCCTATTGAGGCAACAAAGATCCGGTCAGTGGCATGATCTGGTAAACTGACAGATGTGCCATCCACAAAGCCAAAGGCTCGTGCTGCTTGAACATGCCTGCTGTCTTTTAGCCAGTTGCCATCGGACAACACGATGCAGGATGTCTCTTCTGATGGGAACACCAAATATGACGCCAGGCAAGGTATACTGGCCCACTTCTTGATTGTCTAGGTTGTACACAGGTACTGTGGTGTCTGTTGTTGCTGCCTCTGCACTACCTGCACTCAGTAATCAGGAGGGTGTCAGTGCTGAGGAATAATCCCTATCCATTTGCAAGCTGCAAACATAACAAGAATACCTTGAGTGCCAGTTTGTGGTCTGGCTGGCTGTGCAGCAAATGCTCTGGAGGGTGCACAACACTGTGCAACGTCGCTGTTGTGAGCAGCAAAAAGAGGAGCCTGACCAGCAGATGCCTGCATGAAGCGCTGCGTCATAAGCAGGAAAGCTTCGCAGACAAAGCCAGCATCGTTATACTATGCGACATGCCTGTGCGCGGGGGATGTTGCGAATGACGGCTTGTGTGACGACCCGTCCAACCTGGCGCCACATGCCAAAGTCCGCCTAGGCTAGCTGCAGGCTGAGTAATGTGAGGCGCGCGTGCTTATACAGATAGGTCAAGTACTCGTAACGATCACAAACACAAGGACAAGCGAGAAACGCAGTCGGATTGTGCAAGACCAAAGGTTGATTTTCACAGTCGAAACGTCAGCTGAAGCTGGCTCACGTCAAGCGCAATTGTTGAAGTCCATCGCCAACTGGTCAAAGTTTTGCGGCATGACTCCTTTAGGTATTCCTATTTAATTCTGCATGCTGTTTGCCAATTTAGCAGTCTGCTTCTGCTGTCCGTATATGCGTAAGACTCTGGCAACTGGAAGTTGGCCCAACATCTCATAGCGCAGGCGCCTCAACATGCCAATAACTAATTACAAGCTTTGGATTGTGGTAAAAGATGGCTTGAGACACCAGCAACTTAACAATTTGAGCGGCACTGCTAACTTTTTTGAGACCCATGCCTTCATTGCATATCACGACACAGAGGGAAGAACAGCCTAGCAAGTGTTCGCAATGTGTTGGCACCATGTCGTCCTTGTGCTTGTGAGATTAAGTGAGATTAAGTGCAGACAGCTCAACAGCAAGCGCTACACATGCATCCCTGCCATCTTCACCATTTTCCAGCTTGTCAAACCTGCATAACATGAGCATCGTTCTGGCATTCACTTCTCACCAGAAGAGGCACATATGGCACAACAAGCTGGCAGCAGCATGATACTTTGCAAGGCTAGGGGCCTCAGCCCAAGCCAAGTATTCTCTCCGCATTTGCTGTTGACGTCACTATACCATTGTTCTGGGATC
>JAABUO010001230.1_pt1 | contig 35072 bp, 30 predicted proteins | sample 5559291 | NCBI WGS metagenome assembly JAABUO01 (sample SAMN10711878, study PRJNA513372) | rock metagenome | isolation source: Antarctica rocks | place: Antarctica: Victoria Land, Finger Mt sud
CAACCCGAAGAGGCTGATGAGGTCGGGGGCGTTGTCTTTAGCCATCGGCACGGCTCTCCGTGACCCCGACGCTGTCCGCCATTATCTCCGCGTGAGCGCGCTGAGAGAGTGGGGGCAGCTGATTGGACGACGCCGAGGGGGCGCCGCCCCGCAGCACGGCCTGCGCCGATGCGGTATCGGCCAGCAGCGTGTCGATGGCGCCGCTCAGGTCGCTCAAGGCCATGTTCTGCGACCGTAGGCACGCCGCGACGTGTTCGCTGAGCACGCTGACCTGTTGCGAGAGCAGACGCATCTGCCGCGCGATCTCGGCGACGGTCAAACTGCCGCCTAGGCGCGACGCCTCCAGGCTCGTGTTGGCGGAGAGGGTGCGGATTTGGCGGGCCACGGCCCCTAGCGTTTCGCCGGCCTTGATGCCTTCCGTCACGTTTGTCGCCAGGTTCGTCGTGCGGTCGCTGATGTATTCGGCCGTTTCCAGGACACCATGCAGGGCGCTATGGGCCGTATCAGCGCTCCCCGACGCGGCGGTCTCGCGGCGAGCGGGACCGTGGGCTGTCGCTCCATGGTGGTGGTACGTACGCGTCGAGGTATCCATAAGTTAACTCACCTTGAGGGTCGCGACCGACTCATTGAGACGGTCGGTGAGGTGGCGCAAGCGCACGGCGTCTTCGGCCGACGCGGCGGTGTCGCGCGAAGTCTGGACCGCTATGCCGTTGAGCGTTCCCATCATCGCGACCAATTCGGCGGCCTGACGGGCCTGCGCGGCGCTAGCCGCGGCGATAAATGTGTTGAGGTCAGCCAGGTCGTGTACCACCCCGTCGACGGCGCCGAACGCCTCGGCCGCCGTCCGCACGACCTCCGTGTTGGCGGTGACGCGCGCCGCTATATCCTCGATCGCCTCGATCACCCCGACGGTCTCGCCCCTGTTGCGCTCGACCACGTCCTGGATCTGGCGTAGGGCCAGGTGCGACTGCTCGGCCAGGGCTTCGATGCTGTCGGCCACGGCGCGGAAGACGCCGCTGTCGGCGTGGCGCGCCGCCTCGATCGAGGCGTTGCCGGCGACGATGTGCAGTTCCTCGGTGTTGCGCTGCACCAGCATCAGGGCCTGGCTCATCAACTGCGCACTCTCGCCCAGGCTCTTGACCGTGCGCGTGGCCCGCCGCGTCGTGTCACGGAAGCCGTTCATGGCTTCGTGCACGGTCCTGACGGCGTCGTGGCCGTCGCGCACGGCGTCGAGGGCGTGCGCGGCCACCACCATGGCCGACTGCGTGCGGCCGCTGACCGCCGTGGCGGACGCCGCCAGGGCGTCGATGGTCTCGGCGCCGCGCGCCAGGGCGGTGGCCTGCTCGTGGGCCTCGTGCGAGACCTGCCGCACCGTTGTCGCCACACGCTGGGTCCCGCCGCTCACCTCGCGCGCCGTCTCCTGGATACCATGCACGATGGCGTTGAAGCGCCGCAACAGCGCCGCGACGGAGTCGGCGACGGCTCCGAGCGAGCCCTCGCTGAGCGTGGGCCGGACGGTTAGATCGCCGTTGGCGGCCGCGGAGAGTTCCATGAACAGCTTGATGATGCCGTTCTCCAACTCGATCCTTTGGCCCTCCAGATCGTCGATCGAGGTTTGGGTGCGCGCGGTCAGCGCGTCGAAGGCGGCGCCGATCGCGCCGATCTCGTCGTGGCGGGGCAGGCGCGCGCGCGCGGTTAGGTCTCCGGCCTGCACGCGGGCGATCGTCCGTTCGAGGGCCACGATGGGCGCCATCAGGCGGCGCGCCAGCACCGTCGTCAACAGGACGACGACGGCGATCGACGGGAAGGCCATCCACAGCGGTAAGCGCCCGATATAGAGGGTGAGTATTGTCGGCAACACGCCCATGAGCACGAGCGCGGCGGTCAGCTTGACGCGCAACGGCCAGTAGCCGAGGCCCACATGTGTGATCCGGCGGCGCACCCTGTCCGCCAGCTTGCCCCTCGCGGCCATCGTCATCTACGTGCTCCTTCCGCTCGCGTCGAGCGCGCGCGCCAACGCGTCGATCAACAGGCCGCCGTCGAGGACGCGCACGGGCTCTCCGTCCAGCGTCGCCGTCCCGGTCAGGAGCGGCTGGCCGCTCACGTCGCCATCGTACGCGACGTGGTCGAGGTAGCGGATGCCGGAGGCGCCGTCGACGAGGAGGCCGGCGCACAGTTCCTCGCGCTCGATGAAGATGAGGCGCGCGCCGGCGTCCCGCGCGCTCTCGCCCTGTCCCATGAACAGCCCCAGGTCGACGATCGGCTGCACCGTGCCTTGCACATGGAGCAGTCCGAGCATCCACGCGGGCACGCCGGGCGTCGGGCTGACGGCCGTATAGCGCTGCAGCCACGGCAGCAACGCCGCGCCGCCGTCCCGTGGCAGACCATAGGCCTGCCCGCGCACGGTAAAAACGAGGGCGGGCACGCGTTCCCGCGCTACCATTGTCTAGGCCTCCTCGCGGACGGGCACGGTCTCGGCGTAGGTGCGCTCGGTGTAGGGACTGTCTTTGAGCCGGCGCGCGACGGCCTTGTCCGCGAGCAGGTCACGCAGGGTGGAGCGCAGCACGTCCTGATCGACCGGTTTGGTGAGATACCTGTCCGCGTGCGCCATCTTGCCGCGCATTTTGTCGATAAAGCCATCCTTGGAAGTCAGCATGATGACGGGCGTGTCTTTGAACGGTGAGCGCTTGATCATCTCGCACACGTTGAGCCCATCCATGCGCTTGACCGGCTGGCCCTCGGGCGCGCCGCGCGCGTGGTCTTTCAGGTTGATGTCGAGCAGCACCACGTCGGGGCGGGTCGCGGCCACCTGCTTCAGGGCTGTCAGCGGGTCTTCCGCGAAGACCAGCGTGTACTCGCTGTCCAGTAGACGCTTATAGGCGTAGCGGATCGTCGCGCTGTCCTCGACGATCAGTACACAGAATCGGTTGTTGTGCATGGGTCCCTCCGGGAGTCGAAAGTCGTGAGTCGTGAGTCGTGAGTCGAAAGTCGTGAGTCGATGGACGGAACAGGGGGCAAAGAGAGTAGCTAGCCATCGCTCATAGATATGCCACCTACTGACGACTCCCGACTCACGACTCACGACTTTCGACAATGTTGCCTTGTACCGCCTCGACGATGGCGCGCCGGGCGTGCTGGCGAACCGCTTCGGGGCCGCTGGATGTTTCGTCGCTCCAGCCCTGTAGGAGCAGGAGCGCGAGCAGGCGTTGGAGCGTACTCACGCCTTCGCGCAGCGCCGCCGCGCGCATCGACAGGGGGACGCGCGCGCAGGCGACGAGCAGGTCGTCCACGACGAGACGACATCGTTTGTCGATGCCAAGGTCGCCGGCGACGCCGATCTGGACCTCTACATCGCTGCCCGTGACGGCTAGATCGGTGATGCGCTCGATGAGCGCCGGCAACAGCGCGGTATCGACCATCCCCGTGAGTTCTTCCAGGCTATCGAGCGCGACGTTGATCGCCGCGCCGAGGCGGCGCACGCGCTCCGCGGGCTTCAGGCCGGGAGCGGTGGCGACGAAGGGGGCGATACGCTCCAGCACGGCGTTGAGCGCTTCATGGAATGCTCCATAGCCGTCTTCGAGCGGCTCGACGCCGACCTTGTCGAGGTCGACTTTCATGTTATACGCGTACATGGCCGTCCGGCCCTCCTTCCCGTGGCGCCGCTGCGCGGTTGCCACATCCTCGCGCTGTCGTGTCTGCTCCGATCTTGACGTGATGCCTATACTACTCCTCGTTCGCGTCGCCATCCTATCCCCTATTCGTACTAGCCACGCGACGTCGCGGGCGCCCCCTGAATAGGCCATTGACAGTCGAAGGTCGAAGGTCGAAAGTCGAAAGTAGCATGTCGACGGTCGACGGCATATGTGGCAGCGCTCGCAGAGGGTATGCGACAACCGCATCGCATCGTTGACACGCGCCAACTTCCGACTATCGACTATCGACTATCGACTTTCGACTTTCAACAGGGGACGCTATGGCAACGAATCGTGTACCGTACCGGACGAGCTTACGTGTGCTCGGGCGCTTGTTGAACGGCGCCAAAGCGCGCATGGTCACCGTGTGCGAGATTGACGATGGGTTTCTACTGCACTACTTCGCGCAGGGCGATCCGCGCCGTGTCAACAGCCGCGCCATCCATAGCTCCGAGGTGCTCGACTTCGACGATCTGTTGCACGGTCAGCGCGGCAAGGCGGAGCCGGATGGTTCGTTCAAAGGGTTGCAGAGCGTTTTGGGATTCCGCCAGAGCGAGGCCCTGAAGTTCCAGAAGTCGCACCCTTTGTGTCCCATGGGTTACGAGAACGTCTTGCGCGCGCTCGGTGACACGCTTGACAGCCGCCATGCCCAGGCCGTCACGATCCACGAACTGGACGACAGCATCCAGGTCGAGTACACCATCGACCGCGCCGATTTCGTCCTGCGCGACGGGGTGCGCGTGGCCGCGCCGGGCCGTCGCGAGGAGCGCTACACGGTCGCCGCGGTCGACGCCTTAGTCCGTAAGTGTCGCGCGCGCACGGACGAGAAGGTGCGCCGTAACGGGCAAAATCTCTCGTATAACCCCATGGATGTCGCCTCGTATCTGGACACGGCGCAAACCCTGGAGGATGACGGGTACCACCGCGACGCCGAGGATCTCTATCACAAGGCCGTGCGGCTCGCGCCCACGCACCCCGAGGCGCATTTCGGCCTCGCCCGTCTGGCCAAGCGGCGGGGCGACCACAAGGGCGCGCTCAAGGCCGCGCGGTCCGCCGCCACACTCGATCCCGCGAACGGGCGCTACTTGCACTTGCTCGCGCGTATCCACGGCGAGCGTGAGCGCTTCGACGACGCCGTCGCGTCCCTGCGGCAGGCGGTGGCCGTCGAGCCGGGGAACCGCATGTATCTCTTCGACCTTAGTCGCGCCTACGAGCGATTGGGGCGCCACGAGGAGGCGAGCGCGGTCCTTGCGCGCTATGGCGCCGGCATGAGCGCCTACGCTGTGCCGCCTGGAGGCGCCGCGCTGTCGATCGACGCCGTGGGGGCGGCCGCTGAGCGCAAGGCGGGTGGCCCCCGCGGCGCTACCCTATCCTCCAGCGTCACGCACGATCACGGTGTGGCCCCGGACCGTCTACAGGGTCAGCCGGCCCGGCATGAACTCGGAGTAGAGGACCAATTGGAGCCGCGCCGGCCCGACGGGTTGACCGTTGTCCCGTCCCTACCAGAAGGGGCCGGCGCGTTGCAGCGCCGGATGACGGATGCTGCAGGCGGTCATAACTTCCCGCCCGCGCCCGACATGTCGACGTCTACAACATCCGAACTCCCGCTCCAAGAGACCCCGGCGCCGGCGAGCACGACGCCGTTCGCCGCCGAGCCGCCGTCATGGGACACCGCGCCGAGCCGATGGGCCCGCGTCGATCCTCTTTCCCTTGCCGGCGCGGTTCCTATTGGCGACAGGCGACAGGCGACAGACGACAGCGGCGTCGCGCCCGTGGGCGGGGCCGCTGCTAGTAGCCCAACGGCTCCCGCGCCGGCCGACGGGGACGCGGTGCTGTTGGCCGCCTCGATCATGCGGGCGGAGGAGTTGGCGCGCGCCGAGCCTCACCGCGCCGATCTTCACCGCAAGTTGGGTTTCCTGCTGGCCAAGCAAGGGCGCAGCGAAGAGGCCGCCGCCGAGTTCAGGCGCGCCGTCGAGTGCGGCCGGCGGCGCTTCGATCAATAGGCGAGGGGCGCGGGGCGAGGGGCGCGGGGCGCGGGGCGAGGGGCGAGAGTTAAAATACCGCGCCTGGCCTGGGCGTCAAGCGCTTACTCACCGATACGATGACTGAAGGAAGCGCCCTACTTCCGCCTCTCGCCTTCCGTCTCCCGCCTCTCGCCTCTCGCCTCTCGCCTCCCGCCTCTCGCCCCTCGCCCTCGTCGTCGGGCCGCTTGTCCAGGGGTGACTTGAGCGCCGACTCCCGCACCGTGATTTCGGGGTGCGGTTCCTCGAGGAACACACACTCTTGCACATGCCGCGATACGCATATATCCGTCACAAAGCCGACATCGAGATGTACGCCCCGCAGGCGGCAGCGGAAGGATGCGCTGCGTGTCTGGATGGCGCGTGATACCGCGCTGATATACCGTTCGCTATCGGGCGGCACGGGGATATCGCCGGCGTCGAGGTAGCGGCAGACTTGTTTGGCGCTGCCGGTGCGCATGACGGGGGCTTTCATGGGCGCCCGCGCGCGAACCTGCACCGTTTCGTTCGTCTGTGGCGCTATTTGCGTCAGGAGGACAGGGCACGTCGCGCAGTCCTCTCTTTTTTGGCAACACGGCTTGTGTCCCGCCTCACGTAACGCCCACAGCGTCCAGCAGTCTTGTTGCACGAAGTGCGCGTAGCACTCCTCGCAGTCGCCGTGCAGGTTGTTGTCGCGCGACTGGATAACCTCCCAGCAGTGGCGCGTCACGTCGGAGCGTCCGACGACAGGTAAGATAGTCATGGCGCGTGGCGCGGCGGAGGGGGGGCGCGAAGACGGGCGCTCCGTCCCCGGCTGCCTATTGGCGGACTCGTTGCTCTTCATTAGCGTGCCTCTCTTGCTCACGGCGCTGCACGTATGGTAGTGTAGCACGGCGCGTGCTATTTGCACCAATCCACAGCTTTTCATCGCGTTAATGCTGCACGGACGTGCTTTCTTGCGCGTGCGCTATGCTCCAACTGTCCCCTAGCGGGCCATCGAGAAAGTACCTATACAGGTAAGTATCGGTGGCGGAACAGGTAAACTTGAGTCAGCGATCAGCGATCAGCGATCAGCGATCAGCGATCAGCGATCAGCGATCAGCGATCAGCGATCAGCGATCAGCGATCAGCGATCAGCGATCAGCTTTCGCCTATCGCCTAACAGGGAGGTATCGTCGTGCCGATCGCGCGGGTCAATGGGATAAACATGTACTATGTCGATGCGGGGAATGGGCCACCCATACTGTGGATACAGGGGCTGGGGGCCGAGCACACCGCGTGGTCGGCGCAACTCGCGCGCTTCAGCCCCGAGTTTCGCTGCATCGCCCCGGACAGCCGCGATGTGGGCCGGTCGTCCCGCGCCACGGCGCCGTATACGTTGGCCGATGTCGCGGACGATTACGCCGACCTGTTGCGCGCGCTCGAGGCCGGCCCCGCGCATGTCGTCGGCCTCTCGCTCGGCGGCGCCGTGGCGCAGTGTCTCGCGCTCGATCATCCCGAATTGGTCCGCTCGCTCACGCTCGTTTCCACTTTTGCCCACCAGGGACCGAAGCAGCGCGCATTGCTGGTCGCCTGGCGCGAGATCTACGCCCGCGTCGACGTGGTGACGTTCTATCGCCAGGCCAACTGCTGGCTTTTCTCCGACCGCTTCTTCGAGCGCCCGCGCAACGTAGAGAACGTGCTGCGCTACGTGGCGGAGAGCCCCTACAGGCAAGAGCCCGACGCCTTCGCGCGCCAGGTTGACGCCGCGCTCGACCACGATGTCCGCGCGCGCCTGCCCGCACTGCGCGCGCCGGCGCTCGTCGTGGTTGGCGAGCGCGACGCGCTGGCGCCGCCGTCCCTGGCGCGCGAGCTCGCGGCGGCGATCCCTGGCGCGCGGCTTGAGGTCATGCCCGACGCGCCGCACTCGCTCAACCTGGAGCGGCAGATCGAGTTCAACCGGCTGGTGCGCGCGTTCCTGGTCTCTGTGCAATGACCGACACTCGCCGCGATCTGGCGCATGTGCTCGCGCACCTGCGCTTGCCGCTGCAACTCACCCTGGCGCCGCTCTACCTGTGGGGCGTCTTTGGCGCCGGGGGCGGCTGGTCGGCGGCGACCATTGTCGCCTTTGTCGCCGTGCATGTGTTCCTGTACGGCGGCACGACCCTCTACAACTCGTACTATGACCGTGACGAGGGACCGATCGCGGGGATGGAGCGGCCCGTGCCCCTGCCCCCTTGGGCGCTGGCCTTCTCGCTGGCCTGGCAGGGTGTGGGCCTGGTCCTCGCCGCCTTTGCCGGTCTGTCGCTGGCCGTGTTCTATGTCGTCTACGCGGTCATGGGCGCGCTCTACTCGCACCCACGCCCGCGCCTCAAGGCGCGTCCCTACGCCAGCACGCTGATCATCTTTCTGCTACAGGGTATGGGCGGCGTGCTGGCCGGCTGGCTGGCCGGCGGCGGCTCCCCCGCGTCGCTGCTCGGCGCGCGCTTCGCGCTGATGGCGCTCGTCGCCGCCTGCACGACGATCGGCCTCTATCCGCTGACGCAGATCTACCAGGTCGAGGAGGACGCGGCGCGCGGCGACCGCACGCTGGCCATGGCGCTGGGCGCGCGACGGTCGTTCCTGTTCGCGCTGGTCATGTTCGCCATCGCCGCCGCGGCCGGGCTGCGCGTGCTGACGGCCATGGGGCGCCCGCTCGACGGCCTGCTGCTCGCGGGCGGCTACGTGCTGCTGGGCGCGCTGACCGCCGCCGTCGGGCTGCAGTTCGCCCACCAACCCCTGCTCGTCAATTTCCGGCGCCTCGTCTTCGTGCAGTTCGCCGGCGGCGCGACATTTGCCGTGTTCGTCGTGCTGCAATTCGCGCATCTTTTTTAGCTGTCAGCCATCAGCCATCAGCCATCAGCCTTTTTTCTCGCCGTAATGTTCGCGGCGCCTGGTACCCTGATCTGGGAGCAAACCACTCCCATGGAAACCAGTTGACAGCTGACAGCTGACAGCTGACAGCTGAAAGCTAACACATGCCCATCATCCCCAGCCTGCCCGAGCGCGCGTTGCTGCGCCTCGGCGTCGTGCCCGCGCCGCTCGTCGATTTTTTACAGCACGCCGCCTTCCGGCTGCTGCTCGCCGGCCATCGTCTCGGCGTGTTCGCGGCGCTGGAGGAGGGGCCGCTCACCCTACGCGAACTCGGCGAAAGGCTGGACGCGCGGACCGAGGGGCTGGAGCCCTTTCTGGACCTGCTGCGCCGCCTCGGGTACGTATCCGTACGCGGCGGACGCTACGCCAACACGGCGACGACGCGGCGCTGGCTGTCCGCCGATTCGCCGCGGTCGCTCGTGCCCGCCATCCCGTTCCTCGACGATTTCGTGCGGCGCTGGGATCACCTCGAGGAGACGATCAAGGAGGGCCGCCCGCCCTTCACGGCCTACGAGTTCTACGATCGGCGTCCCGAGCGCTGGCCTTCATTCCACGACGGCATGCGCGCCATCGCCCTCTTCACGATCGACGAGGTGGCGCGGGCGGCTAGGTTGCGCGCGGGGCCGCTGCGCCTGCTCGACGTCGGCGGCTCGCACGGCCTCTACACCATCGCGTTGTGCCGGCGCTACCCCCGGATGACCGCCGTCATCTACGATTGGCCCGACGGCGTCGCCGCGGCCGAGCGTGAGATCGCGCGCGCCGGCCTCACCGGCCGCGTCACCACCATGACCGGCGACTTCCTCACGGACGACCTCGGCGCGGGCTACGACGTCGCCCTACTGGGCAACATCATCCACGGTCAGCGGCCGCCCGCCATCGTCGACCTGCTGCGGCGGCTGCACGCGTCGTTGAACGATGATGGGACGCTGCTCATCCTCGACCAGGTCCGTCTGCGTGAGCCCTTCACGCGCCTCGGCGGCTACGCGGCGGCGCTGGTCGGCCTGCTGCTGCTCAACGAACTTGGCGGCGGCATCTACCCCTACGCCCAGGTCCGCGCCTGGCTGCGCGAAACCGGCTACGGCGACGCGCGCCTGCGCCGGCTGCTGCGCGCGCCGGGGAACGTGCTCATCCAAGCGAGTAGACAGTAATCAGTAGTCAGTAGTCAGAAGGTACGAGTAAAGCATGCAGTCATTGCGGACGTGCGTGGGCGTGCTTGCCGATAGCCAGAAGGCGTTCTTTCTGACTACTGACTACTGACTACTGTCTACTGTGCGCAGCACGAGCGCGGCGTTGATGCCGCCGAAGCCGAAGGAGTTCTTGAGCATGGTGGTGATGCGCCGCTCGACGGGGTGGTCGCGGATGTAGCGCAGGTCGCAGCTGGGGTCGGGTTCGAACAGGTTGGTCGTGGCCGGCAGCACGCCCTTTTGCAGGATGAGGGCGCAGATGACCAACTCGATCGCGCCGCTGGCGCCGAGGGCATGGCCGTGCATGCCCTTGGTGCCGCTGATCGGTACCTCGTAGGCATAGGCGCCCAGGGCCTTCTTGATGGCCAGGGTCTCGGTCGAGTCGTTGAGCTTCGTCGCGCTGGCGTGGGCGGCGACATAGTCGATACCTTCCGGCGCCAGGCCCGCCTCGGCCAGCGCCCCGTTCATGGCTCGCGCGGCCTGCGCGCCGTCGGGGCGCGGCGAGGTCATGTGATAGGCGTCGCTGGTGACGCCGAAGCCGCACACCTCACCGTAGACCGTCGCGTCGCGGCCGATAGCGTGCCCAAGCTCTTCGAGCACGAGGACGCCCGCGCCCTCGGCCATCACGAAGCCATCGCGGTCGCGGTCGAAGGGACGCGAGGCCGTCGCGGGGTCATCGTTGCGCATCGACATCGCCTTGATGACGGCGAAAGCGCCGAATGTCAGCGGCGCTATCGGCGCCTCGGCGCCGCCCGCGACGGCGACGTCGATCTCGCCGCGCTTGATCGCGCGGAACGCTTCGCCCACGCCGATCGCCCCCGACGCGCAGCTGTTGGCGTTGCCGAGGCTGGCGCCGAACGCGCCAAGCTCCATCGAGATATTGGCCGCGTTGGCGCCGCCGAAGACGGCCAGCGCGAGCATCGGGCTCACATGGCGCAGCCCGCCCTCGATGAACTCCTGATGCTGGTCCTCGGCGTACGAGATGCCGCCGAGCGCCGAACCGAGGTAGACGCCGACGCGCTCGCGGTCCTCGCGGTCCATCACCAACCTCGCGTCGGCGGTCGCCATGCGCGCGGCGGCCAGCCCGAACTGCGAGCAGCGGTCGAGGCGGCGCGCGCGCTTGGCGTCGAGGTAGTCGAGCGGATCGAAGTCGGGGACCTCGCAGGCGACCTGCGAGGGATACGTCGAGGGGTCGAACAGCGTGATACGCCGGCCGCCGCGCCGTCCCTCCAAGACACTCCGCCAGAGTTCCTCTTTGCCGGCCCCAATCGGCGTGACCGCCCCCACCCCGGTGATGACGACGCGCCGTCCCTCGCTCCCGTTCACGCTCCTACCCCTGTCTTACTGTCGCCCGCCGCCCGTCGCCCGTCGCCCCTTTCGACCAACTGCTTGATGCGCCGCAGCGTCCTATTAGCTATATTGTGCACGAAGAGACCGCCGACGATGTAGCGGGCGACGAGTGGGCCGAACGGACGCGGCCATGGCGGGTCGAAGTCGTGGACGATGCGTACCAGCATCCCGCCCTCCGCGCGCGGCTCGATGGTCCACGCCACGTCCATGCCGCGCGTCACGCCGCGCACATGGCGGAAGCGGATCCCGTGGGTGTCGGGGGATAGCTCCTGGATCGAGACCCACTTGACGGGGACGCCGTCGCGCGTGGCGGCCATCTCGGCCAGCCGCCAATCACCCTCGTCGCGCAGCAGCGTGACGTAGCGATAGTGCGGCAGTATCCGCGGCCACCGCTCGATGTGGGCGGCGAGCTCGTAGATGCGCGCCGCGGGCGCGTCCATGATGATGCGGTTTTCAGTATGCACTGACTCAGGATACCAGGCGCGCGGCATCACGGAATCAGGACTCGTGAATTAGCGCGCAGACGTCTCGGGGTGACCACCACTGGGAGCGCGGACGCTCGCTGCGCTGCTCGTCCGCCCCGACGTCCGCAGGCGTGGGCCAGCCATCCCCGCAGGGCCGGCGCGTCGCCGCCCGTCCGGCGCTCATCCCACCAGGACACCGGAGCGGACGAGCAGCGCAGCGAGCGTCCGCGCTCCCAGAGACGACGGGGACGGGCGAAACGTCTGCCCTGCCAGTCGGCGATGGCGCTACCGATAATTCACGAGCCCTCCCCGTCTAATTCACGAGCCCTCCCCGTCTAATTCACGAGCCCTCCCCGTCGCGGCGGCCGGTGGCCGGGAGGACGAGGCTATACCCCACGCCGGGCACGGTGCGGATGCGCGGGCCCGCGCTCGGCAGCCGCGCCAGCTTCTCGCGTAGGTGGTGGATGTGTGTCTTGATCGTGCGCACGTCGCTCAAGCTCTCGTGCCCCCACCAGATGCGCTCACGGATGACGTCGGGCGAGAGGGTCTGGCCGCGGTGCGCGAGCAGGAGCCGCAGGATGCGGCCCTCGGTCGGCGTCAGTGCGACCCGCGCGCCGGGCGCGGTCATCTCGTTCCTCACACTGTCGAAGGCGGCGCCCTCAAGATTGTAGACCGCCTCGTCTTCCGGCGCCGCGACCGGTTGCGCCTGCGCGCGGCGCAGTACCGCCTCGACGCGCGCGGCGAGGACCCGCACGTTGAACGGCTTCGTCACGTAGTCGTCGGCGCCCGCGCTGAAAGCGGCCACTATGTCCTCGTCCGTGGCGCGCGCCACTACGATGAGGGGCGCGCGCGCGGCGGCGCGCAACGCGGCGACGGCCGCGACGCCCTCACGGCCGGAGAGGTCGGCGTCTAGGATGATGAGACCGATGTTCGCCCCGCGGGCGCGTCCCATGGCCTCGCGCCCCACGCCGACGACATCGACGCTATGCCCCTCGCGCGCCAGGGCGTAGCGCACGATGTCGGCTTCCCCCTGGTCGCCCGCGACGAGCAGAATCGACGTGGCCTGGCGCGCCGGGCCGTATCGTTCTCCCGCCCCCTCCGGCGTCGGTCGGCGCGCGCATGCCCCGTGGTGGGGCGTGGGGGGCGTGGGGGACGTGCGCTGATCTCGTCCCCCCAACGCGGGCAGCGTGGGCGCGCTGGGCGCATTGTAGAATGCCGTGCGTGGCGGGGTGATCGTGGGTGTGCCGGTCATCGGTCTCTGTCCTTTCCTCTTCCCTGATGGGGTCTCGTGCTGGAGCGCTCTCTATCCTCACACTTCCCAGTGTGGACCGTGCCGGTGGCGGCGACCAGGCACAAGACGCACAATTAACTGGCACAAGTACGGCCTGTTTTGCTAGATAGGGGGTGACGCGCGAACGGCGGTTGTGGTACTATCACACATAATACGTATGGCGACGTGCAACGGCCGTGCGGCGGGCCGCCGGCGAGAGGACGGGGCGGACGATGACCTCGGTCGAGACGGGGACCTTCGGTGAGTCGCTGCGGCGCCATCGGGTAGCGGCGGCGCTCTCGCAAGAGGCGCTGGCGGAGCGGGCGGGGCTGAGCCCGCGCGCCATTAGCGCGCTGGAGCGCGGCGAGCGACTTGCCCCGCAGCAGGAGACCACCCGCCAGCTGGCGGATGCCCTCGGGCTGACCGCTGAGGAACGCGCCGTCTTCGACGGCTCGATCACGCGGCGGCGTCGCCCCCGCGTGATCCCCGTCGTCGCTGGCATGTCGCCCCTCCCTCCGCTGCCGGCGCCGTTGACGTCGCTAATCGGGCGCGAGCGCGAGGCGGCAGCGATCGTGACGCTGCTCCGTCGCGACGATATGCGCCTGTTGACCTTGACGGGGCCGGGCGGGGTGGGCAAGACGCGCCTGGCCCTGCGCGTGGCCGAAGAAATGTGCGAGGACTACCCCGACGGCGCCGCCTTTGTGTCCCTCGCCCCGCTCGCCGATCCCGACCTCGTCGCCGCGACGATCGCGCGGGCGCTGGGCGTGCGCGAAGACGGCGGTTGGACGGCGCGCGAGGGCCTGCTAGCGTCCCTGCGGGGCAAGCGGATGCTGCTGGTGCTGGACAACTTCGAGCAGGTCGTGGAGGCGGCGGAGCTGGTCGGCGACCTGCTACAGGGCTGCCCTCGGTTGAAGGCGCTGGTGACGAGCCGCGCGGCGCTGCGCGTAGGCGGCGAGCAAGAGTTCGCGGTCCCGCCGCTGGCGTTGCCCGACTTGGCGCGCCCGTCCGACCACGAGACGTTGGGTCAGGTCGCGGCAGTGCGCCTATTCGTGGCGCGGGCGCAACAAGTCAAGCCAGACTTCGCGCTGGCTGAGAGCAATAGTACCACGGTCGCCGCCATCGTGGCGCGGCTGGATGGGTTGCCGCTGGCGATCGAGCTCGCGGCGGCGCGCATCAAAGTGCTCGCGCCGGACGCCCTCCTGGCGCGTCTCGACCGGGCGTCTGACCATGATCGGGCGTATGACCAGACGCCCCTACAGGTGCTGACGGGCGGGGCGCGCGACCTGCCGGTGCGGCAGCGCACGATGCGCGACGCCATCGCCTGGAGCTACGACCTGCTCGACATCGGCGAGCAAAAGCTCTTCCGGCGCCTCTCCGTCTTCGCGGGCGGCTGGACGCTGGAGGCCGCTGAGGAGGTGTGCGGCGTGGACGACGGCGTGCCGCTCGACATGCTCGATGGGTTGTCGTCACTGGTGGACAAGAGCCTGGTGCGGCAGCAGGCTGGGGCGGATAACGAGCCACGTTTCGGCATGCTGGCGACGATCCGCGCGTACGGGACGGAGCGTTTGGAGGAGAGTGGCGAGGCCGAGTCCACCCGCGCGGCGCATGCGCTGTCCTACCTGGATTTGGCCGAGCAGGCCGTGGAGGGGCTCAACGGCGCGGAGCAAGCGGCGTGGTTGGCGCGCTTGGAGGGCGAGCACGACAACCTGCGCGAGGCGCTGCGGTGGGCGCTGGCGGACCAGGCTGGCGGGGCGCGACTCCCCACGGGACCGTCCGATGGGGGGGGCGCCGCGCGGCCGCGCGCGCCTGGACGCCGGCTTGCGCCTGGCCGGGGCGCTGTGGCAGTTCTGGCGCATTCAGGGTTATCTAAGCGAGGGGCGTACCTGGCTGGAGCGGCTGCTGGCGCGCGATGGTGAGGAAGGCAAAAATGGAGGGAACGAGCGCGCCCGCGATAGCCTGATTCGCGCGCGGGCGAGTAATGGGGCGGGCGCGCTGGCGTACGCGCAAGGTGACTACGCGCGGGCGGTATGGTGGTTCGAGCGGAGCCTGGCGCTCTACCGCGAGAGCTCCGATGCGTCGGGGATCGCCGCCGCCGTCAACAATCTCGGGATAATCGTGTACGCGCAAGGAGAGTACGCACGCGCGGTCGCCCTCCAGGAGGAAGGTCTATGCCTGTCGCGTGATACGGGCGACCCGCGGAATATCGCACTCTCGCTCAACAACCTCGCCGACGCCACGGCGGGTTTGGGAGACAACGCGCGAGCGGTAATACTGTACGGGGAGAGCCTGGAACTGCTGCGCGGGCTCGGGGACCGATGGAGCGTAGCCGGGGCGCTCAACAACCTCGCGTCAGCCCTGTTGGGTCAGGGCGACTACCAACGCGCGCGGCAGCTTGCCGAGGAGAGCTTAGCCATCTTCCGCGCGCTCGACAGCAAAGTGGGGAGCGTCTACGCGCTCACAACGGCGGGAGATGCGGCGTTGGCGTCAGGTGAGTACGGGCGCGCGGCGCGATTATTCGTGGAAAGCCTGCCGCTGGTGTGGGGGTTGGGCGGCAGGATGAACATGGCGGAGTGCCTCGAAGGATTGGCCGCTGTAGCCGCGGCGGACGGGCGAGCGGAGCAGGCGGCCCGGCTCTGCGGCGCGGCCGAGGGGTTGCGCGAGGCCACCGGGGCGGTGATACAGCCGGCCCTCCGCTGGCTGTACGAGCGCACGCTGGCGGCCGCCCACGACGCGCTCGGTGAAGAGTGGTTCGCGGCGGCGCGGGCGGCGGGGCATGCCCTGTCGCCGGAGCAAGCGCTCGACGCGGCGCTCGCCCTCGACGCGCCATAACCGCTGCGGCTCACGGCGAGCCGTGGATCCCGGTGGATGCGCCGCGTCCCTTTCGATGCGGGGTGTCAGTCCTCGGTACTCTCGGCGGCTTCGCGTGTGCGCAGGACTGCTTCGATGTGCGGCAGCGCGGCAAGGTCTTTGGGACGGCGTACCGCGCGCTTGCTCTCGATCAACGCGGGCAGATCGAGTGTGATGACGCGCATGTCGAAGAAGTCGACAGGCACAGACGCGGCGCGCACGTCCGCGTAGCTGCCGACACCGGGGATGACGCGGATAAGGTCGAGGGAGCCGGCATCTGTTTTTAGTGTTAAAAGCTCGGTCGCGAGGATAGTGCGTGCGTCCCATTGGAAAGGCAGCGTTCGCGCTTGCTCGTCGGTGAGACCTTCGACCCGCAGACGAGGATGGAGCGGCGCGAGCGCCTGAGTAAGGCGCGTCAAGTTCGCGGGGTCGGGAGCGTAGCATATGTCGACGTCGTTCGTCAGATGGACGACGCCTTGAGCAACGGCGGCTAGGCCTCCGACAAGGACAAAATCAACTTTCCCGTCGACAAGCTGGCGAAAGATTTGTTCTTCATCCACTCGCGTGTTTCCGCTTCGACTCTACTATAGCCGCCCGTCGTTTGGCTTGATAAACTTCCATGCCGCGCCGCAGTTCCGCTGCCACCACACATAAATGCCGCGCCGCGAGTAAGCGCTCTGTAGGCGTCATTCTCAAGTTGGACTGCACTAGGCTCAGGTCAATGCCCCACGCCTTTAACTCTTGCAGGCGGACGGCGCGCTGCTCCGGCGTTAGCGGCTCGGCCGAGCCGACGATGTGCTGTTCATCCATATCCATCATGTCCATGCGGCGCCTCTCTGGGTTCAGTGTAGCCGTTTGGCGCCATCGTTTCCCACAGGCAGTGTATGGCCGCGTTCTTGCACCCTTCTGACGGTGAATAGCGTGAGGAGACAGGAGATGGCCGAGCGGGAACGGGTAGGTTTTATCGGGCTGGGGGCGATGGGCGCGCGCATGGCGGGGAACGTGCTGGCGGCCGGCTATCCGCTCACAGTCTATAAACGTAACAAGGACCTGTGGCTGACCGTGGCCGCCGCCTACGAACGGGGCGCGCTCGCGCCCCTCGCGGCGGCGGCGCTCGAAACGTACTCGATGGCCATGACCACGCACGGCGATGAGGACAGCGCGCGCATCGCCGCCTATATCGACGACGTGAGTGGGTAGGCGAATAGCATGAATGACATGGACGAGATGATGGAGCCGCCGCGGCCCACCACGACGCTGGGCGACTGGCTCGACTTGCGCGAACAGATGCGCGCGACCGAGCTGCTGCTCGAGGATGTGCGGATCGCGCCGGCCGACATCACGACCTACTGGGCGATCAGCGCCGAACTGCTGGCCCTGCTACAGGAGAGCGACGAGTATCTCGATCGACGTCGGGACGATGGTCCCGCCCCCGACGACGCTGAAGTCTATCTGCGATTGCGCCGCCGCCTCACCGCCGTCCTGGCTAAGGCCCAGGAGATCGGGATCGCTGACGAGAGTGACGAGTGACGACGGGCGACGGGCGACGGGTGACGGGCGACGGGCGACGGGTGACGGGCGACGGGCGACGGGCGACGGGCGAGGGTAATCGTTCGCAGGCGTATGCCGATTGGGCAGCCAGCGGACTGACGTCGGCGCTCCAATGGAGATGGCTCTGTACCCGTCGCCCGTGGCCCGTCGCCCGTGGCCCGTTGCCCCTCGTCACACCGCTTTCTCGATCCGCGCGCCAAGGGCGGAGAGACGGTCGACGAAGTTCTCATAGCCGCGCTCGACGAATTCGACGTCATAGATCTCGCTGCGGCCCTCGGCGGCAAGCGCGGCTAGAGTGAGCGCCGCGCCCGCGCGCAGGTCGGGGCTATGCGCGGTGCGCCCTTGCAGGGGGGTCGGGCCGGTCACCACGCAGCGGTGCGGGTCGCATAGGACGATACCGGCGCCCATGCCGATGAGTTGGTTGGTGAAGAACATGCGGCCCTCGTACATCCAGTCGTGCACGAGGGTCGTACCGTGCGCCTGCGTCGCCAGCACGATCATGACCGAGGCAAGGTCGGTCGGGAAGCCGGGCCAGGGATCGGTGTCGATCTTTTTGGCCCCGGTGAGGCGGCCGGGACGCACGCGCATCGTCGTCTCTTCGGGCCAGTCGACCTCCACGCCCATGCGCGCGAGCAGCAGATTGGTCATCTCCATCGTATCGGGGATCACGTCGCGGATGGATACCTCGCCGCCGGTGACCGCCGCCGCGACGGCGAAAGTCCCTACGTCGATGTGGTCGGAGATGATGTTGTGCGCGGCGCCATGCAGGCGGTCCACGCCGTCGACGTGGATGACGTTGCTGCCGATGCCGTCGATGCGCGCGCCCATCTTGACCAGGAAGTTGCAGAGGTCGGCGACATGCGGCTCACAGGCGGCGTGCTTGATAGTCGTCCGCCCCGTAGCCAGAGCGGCGGCCATGACGGTGTTCTCGGTCGCCGTGACCGAGGCTTCATCGAGGAAGATGCTCGCTCCATGCAACCCCCTGGCTTCGGTGATGTAGCACCCGTTGACCTCGCGCACGGTTGCCCCGAGCGCTTCGAGCGCTTCGAGGTGCGTGCCGATGTCGCGTCGCCCGATCACGCAGCCGCCGGGATGGGCCGTTTCCACACGGCCAAGCCGGGCCAGCAGCGGCGCGATCAGCACCACTGACGCGCGCATGCGGCCGACGAGATCCGCCGCCAACCCGGTTTCACGCACGTCACGGCAGCAGATACGCAGCGTCTTGCCGCCCAACCCCTCGACATCGGCGCCGAGACGCCGCAGCAAGTTCCCCATCACGATGACGTCGGTGATCTGTGGTACGTTGGTGAGCACGCACTCGTCATCCGTTAGTAGCGTTGCCGCCATAATCGGCAAAATAGCGTTTTTACTGGCGGCGGCTTCGACCGTCCCATGTAGCGGCGACCCGCCGTCGACAATATAGCGTGCCAATTCCTTCTCCGTGTCCCTAGGCATAGCCCTTCGTCGTGTAGTATACAGGCCGGTCCCTTTCCCTCCTCCCCCAATTTATGCGGCCCTCACCCCCTACCCCCTCTCCCTGACGCGGGAGAGGGGGGAACGCCCCGTCAACGCACATGAAACACCCCAATTTATTTATTGACCCGCGACGTCCGTCGCATGTGGCGGCCGCCTGGTAAAATAAATAATGCATGCCCCCGCACGCCCGTTCGTACGTTTTGCGATTTCGTGGACACAGCGTAGACACGCGGCGCAGTATATCCCGCGCATCCTGTTCCGAGGGTGTTTGAAGGGCATGGCGGCGTCAGCAGAGGAGGCATGTGGTGGCTATTGGGTTTGTCGGCGTCGATCATACACGCGCGCCTCTCGCCTTACGCGAACGCCTCACCGTCGCCGGCGATCGCCGTGATCTCCTGCTCGATCTTTTGCATAGCGAGATCAGCATTGACGAGGCGGCCGTGCTCTCGACGTGCAACCGTACCGAGATATATATCTCCGCGCCCGACGCGCGCGCCGCGCTCGCACAGGCGACGACGCTCCTGCTGACCGTGACGGGTGTCCCCGCGCCCGAGGCCGCCGGCGCCTTTGAGCCGCGCGTCGGCGATGAAGCCGCGCGCCACCTTTGTGCTGTCGCGGCGGGGTTGCGCTCGCTGGTGCGCGGAGAGACGCAGATTCTCACGCAGGTGCGCGAAGCCTTCGACCACGCGGCCAGGCGCGACGCATCCGGTCCCGAGTTGGCCGCCCTCGCCCGCGCGGCCGTGCGCTGCGGCAAGAGAGCCAGGGCCGACACGGCGTTGAGCGCGACCGATACGAGTGTGAGCGCCGTCGCCGTCGCGGCGGCGCGCCGGCGGTTCGGTTCCTTGCGCGGGCGTGCGGCCCTGCTCATCGGGGCGGGGCGGATCAACGAGGTTAGCGCCCAGTTACTGCGCGCCGAGGGGGTCGGCGCGCTTGTTGTCGCCAGCAGGACGCGCGAGGCGGCGGAACGCCTGGCGCTGGCCTGCGGCGGCGCGGCCGCCGCCATGGATGAGTTGCCCGTCCTGCTGGCCGGGGCCGACCTCGTCATCACGGCGACGCGCGCGCCCGAGCCATTGATCGTGCCCGCGATCGTCCCCCCGCGTGGACCCGCGCGTCCGCTGTTGCTCTTCGATATCGCCGTGCCGCGCGATGTCGACCCGGCGGTCGGGACGGTTCCGGGGGTCGAGTTGGTCGACATCGACGCGTTACGCGCCGCGGCTCCCGCTGGCGAAGCGCTCGATGGCGTCGCTGACGCCTGGGCTATCGTCGACGCGTCCGTCGAGCGCTACGTCGTCGAGGCGCGCGCCCGGCGTGCGGTCCCGCTTATCACGCGGCTGCGCGCGCACGTCGACCGCAATAAAGAGGCGGAGTTGGCGCGTACCCTGGCCAGTCTGGAACATCTATCCGGCGAGGACCGCGAGGCCGTGGCCCTCTTGGCCCATCGCCTGGTCAATCGCATGTTCCACCACCTAGCCACGCGCCTGAAGGAGACCGCCGCTTTGCCGAACGGCGAGACCCATCTCGCGGCCCTCGCCTACCTATTCGACGAGAGCGGGACGGAGTATCATCATGTCACGGCGTCGGCGCGGGAACTGGACGTCACCTACCCCACGCTTGAAGGCGGGGGCTTGCCCTCACTCACCGTCCAAGAGGGACGGCTTTCGGGCTTCCCCTCTGGCCGGGTCAGAGAGCGCCGCTGACGCGACGGGGCCGGGTGATCTGATGACCAGTCGCCAGCCACGAGGACTGACTTCCGGGTATGACGCCGAGGGCATCCGTCCCCGCTGCTCTGGTCCGGCCCGTTGGGAGTCACCCCAACAAAGGGAAAAGCGGGCGTAACCCCGTTTTCCGTTGCGCTAGCAGCCGTTTCACCGTAAAGGTGTGCCTTAACGCGCCTCTTTATGATACGCTTTTTAGGGCATGTCTTGCGCACAGGCGAGGGTGCTCAGTGCCGCTAGCGTGGCCCGTCGCCTGACGGCGATCCCATGCACCCCCATGCCTAAAGGCGGGGGCGCCCTGGGATATCCTGGTGGAGGATGCGGCCGGCGACGAACAACCTTTCATCGACGAACAGCCTTCCATGCTACGGACGACGACCCGCGTGCGTTAACGGTGGGCGCTTGGCCTGTCGAGCGTGTGGGCGTGGCGCGCGACGTTTATTATCGCAAAAATCATGGTTTGTTCAACAAAGTGTAAGCGCCTCATGCTACTATTATTGTTTGCTGGTTATTTCGGCGTTTGCATACGGGTGTGTTGCCGCGATAAATAATGGTGATCCCTATGAAAAAGACATTTATGCGACTATTGACAGGCTTATGCGCGTGAGTGTATGATAGATTCAACGATGAGATAGGGCGGCGCTAGAACGTAGAGCTTGCCACTCATCGCCGCGTGTGGAGCAGAAAGGGGTCGCCTATGTACCCATTAAAGAAGCCGCACTTGGTCTTTGGAGTCTTTCAAATCGATTGAATGCGCCCACCGCATGGTGGGCCGGCTGTTACCCTGTTGAAACATGACGTGGGGTAGTTCGCGCATGAACCGGTAGAGAGAACAGGCCCTTGAGCCGCTAGTAGAGTTGAGATTACTCCTCTTCAATTGCGCCGGTGGTGGTGTTGACCACGCGATAGAACTGCCGCTCCACGGACAGATCGCATCAGTAGTATGTAGTATAGCGAAGGGGACCCGACATCGTCGGGTCCCCTTCTTTGTTGTACGCGCTGTATGCGCGCTAAGCGCGGTCGCGCTCCGGGTCCCAGGGGTAGACGATCCAGTCGTCGGTGGCCGCGGCGTAATAGTCGGGGCGCTCGGGATAGCGCGAGCGCTCCGGTTTATAGTGCAGCGTCGCCACGTCGTAGCGGCAGCCCACGGCATTGAGGCGCTCCCTGATCGCCATGATCGTCTTGCCGCTGTCCCACACGTCGTCGACCACGAGCACGCGCTTGCCGGCCATCAGGATGTCGTCGGGGAACTGCAAGAAGATGGGCCGCTCGAGCGTTTCGCCCGGTGCGACGTAGGTCACGACCGCGGCGACGAGGATGTTGCGGATGTCCATCTTCTCGCTGACGAGGCAGCCCGGCACCATCCCGCCGCGCGCGACGACGAGCATCGCGTCATAGTCGGTCGGCAGGTGGGCGATGAGCGCGTCAACGAGCGCTTCGATGTGCGCCCAGTCCAGGGTGGTCTTTTTAATATCGTTCATGGGGGAATCGTAACAGTCCGCATGGGGGGTGGTCAAACCGATTGCTATAATTAGAATGTCAACAAACACTGGCCTCAAGGAGGCGCCTGCCATGCACGCCATTATGCGCCGTTTCCATCCCGTTCGCCTCATCCAGACGCCGCACCTCATCCGCTTCCGCCTCACCCTGTGGTACACCGGCCTCGCCGCGCTCGTGCTGGCGACGTTTGTCGGCAGCGTGTTCTACGCGTTTAGCCACTACCAATTCGACAGCATCGACAATGAGGCGATAGATGCGCTGAATCAGTCTTTTAACCAGCAGGTTCAAATACAGGTGACGGATCCATGTACGGCTGGCTACGGGACATCGGCAACCAATGGGTACTATTCTTACGGTCATCCGTATTCCTCCTGCAGCACAAATATAAAATATCGGATCAGCGACCCAAACGCTCTCCACACACCTTTTTTAGAGATACAGTACATATCTCCGACGAACGGCAAACCGATACCGGCCGACAACGGTAAAACGTTAGGCAAGCCAGCGTCTAATTCATTGCTGAAAGATCCCACCACTAAGCAGACGGCGCAAAACGAGGTGAAGGAGGTCCAGCGGAATCCCGGCGCGACCAGCATCAAGAGCGCGCCGCATGTGCTTTTGATCACGAAGCAACTCTACAAAGACGGGCATCCTGTCATCACACAGATCGCATTCCGCTTAAATCGTGTGGAGAAACAGGTTGATGAACTGAAGCATATTCTCGTGTATGTCGCCGCGGTGTTGCTGCTAATTTCTGCTATGGGCGGGTGGATGCTCTCGGGGCGGGCGCTCAAGCCCGTCGACGAGATCACGCGGCGCGCGCGCCAGATCACGGCCAACGACCTGAGCCAGCGCCTCGGTATCAAGCAGGAAGACGAATTGGGGCGCATGGCCGCCACGTTCGACGACATGATCGGCCGCCTCGAGGAGGCTTTCGAGCGCCAGAAGCGCTTCGCCTCCGACGCGTCGCACGAGTTGCGCACGCCCCTGGCCGTGATGCAATCGGAAGTGAGCCTGGCCCTGGCGCGCCCGCGTTCGTCCGCTGAGTACCGCGAGACATTGGTGAGCATGGACGAAGAGGTGAGCCGCCTCTCCACCATCGTCGGCGACCTGCTGACGCTGACGCGCATCGACGTCGACCCGGCCGGTATCCAGCACAAGCCGGTGGACCTGGACGAGTTGCTGGAGTCGCTCAGCGCGCGCGTCGGCGTCATCGCGGCCGAGCGCGACATCATGGTACGCGCCGAGCGTCTCGAGCCCGTGACCGTCGCCGGAGACCCCACGCGCCTGCGCCAGCTTTTCACGAACCTGCTGGACAACGCCGTCAACTATACACGCGATGGCGGCCGCGTGACCGTCATGGTGGAGCGGACCGCCGAGGGCGCGCGCGTCCGCGTCGCGGATACGGGCATCGGTATCGCCGCCCCGGATCTACCGCGCATCTTCGAGCGTTTCTACCGCGCCGATGGCGCGCGTGAGCAGAACGCGCAGGGGACGGGGCTGGGCCTGGCCATCTCACGGTCGGTCGTGCAGGCCCACCACGGCCATATCGACGTCGTGAGTGAGCCAGGCACAGGTACTACTTTCACCGTCGTCCTACCCCTTGATAGCCGCAAGCCCCTACGCCGCGTTGTGCTGTCGCGCGTGCCCACGCTGGCGCGTTAGTCGGGGGGCGAGGGGCGAGGGGCGAGGGGCGAGGGGCGACAGAAGGTTATGCCCCTGTCCTTGTAGCCGTCAACCTACGGTTCCGCACCACCCGTCGCCCGTCGCCCCTCGCCCGTCGCCTCTCGCCCCCACTTTCCCCCACAACGGCGAGCCGCGCCGGGAGAGACGGCGTTAGCCCCCTTGCCGCCGGGATGGAGGGCGACATCGGAGCCCAGTGCCGTCTCTCCCGGCGCGGGGCTGCGCGGGCAGCGCGCCACCAGATCCATGTTGATTGAGTCGACGACAGAGAGAAGGGCTGGAAGTGAGGGCCGTGGGACGGCGATGGCGAGCGAAAGTGCATACACCCCTAGCCAACAGGGGATAAATAGCGGTATACTGGGCCTGTTGTGGATAAAAGTGGGGATAAGTGGGGGTTCCGGTGGATAACTTGGGGGCCACGCCATGTTCCTAGGCGAATACGAGCATAGCCTCGACGCCAAGGGGCGTATGGCCGTGCCCGCTCGTTTCCGCGCCCTGCTGGGCGAAGGCGCCGTGATCACGCGCGGCTTCGACCGCTGCCTCGTCATTTATCCACCCGACGTCTGGCGCGCGTTCGCCGAGCGCCTCGATGCGCTTCCGGTGACGCAGGCCGCCGCCAACACGGTCAAGCGTTTCATATTCGCGGGGGCCACGGAGTGCGAGTTCGACAGGCAGGGCCGTGTCCTGGTGCCGTTTCCGCTGCGTGGCTACGCCGAGCTGTCGGAGACGGTCGTCGTCGTGGGGCAGTACAGCCGCATCGAGATCTGGGATCGCACGCGCTGGCAGGAGATCAGCGCGCGCGCCGAGGAGGAGAGCGGCTCTATCGCGGAGCAACTGGCGGGTCTGGGACTGGACATCTAAGTGGGAGTCGGGAGTCGGGAGTCGGGAGCCGGGAGCCGGGAGCTGGAAATACTTACTACCCTTGAGGAGGTAGACCAAGAGCTAGACAGTCCCGAGCAGGGGTTGCTCCCGACTCCCGACTCCCGACTCCCGACTGACACGCACGAGCCCGTCCTGTACGATGAGGTATTGGACGGCTTGAATCCGCGGCCGGGCGGGCGCTACGTGGACGGCACGGCCGGACGCGGCGGGCACGCCGAGGGTATCTTGCGGCGCGGCGACCCCGATGGGCTGCTGCTGGCGCTCGACGCGGACCCGACGGCCGTGGCGGCGGTGCGCGCGCGGTTGGCGCCCTTCGGGGCGCGGGCCGCCGTCGTGCAGGCGAACTTCTCCTCACTTGAGGAGGTCGTGCGGGCGCACGGCTGGGACGAGGTGGACGGGGTCCTCTTCGACCTGGGCCTGAGTTCGCCGCAATTGGCGACCCCTGAGCGGGGCTTCAGCTTCATGGCTGACGGCCCGCTGGACATGCGCTTTGACCCGACCGGGGGGACAACGGCGTCCGACCTGGTGAACAGTCTGACCGAGGAAGACCTGGCACGGCTCTTTTACGAGTATGGCGAGGAGCCGCGCGCGCGTCGTTTGGCGCGCGCCATCGTGGAGGCGCGGCGGCGCGGCCGCATCGACTCCACGACGGACCTGGCGCGGCTGGCGGAGCGGGCGCTGGGGCGGCGCGGCGGGATACACCCCGCCACGCGCGCTTTCCAGGCGCTGCGCATCGCCGTCAACGAGGAGCTTGACGTCCTCGCGGCGACACTGCCGCGGGCCGTCAGTCTCTTGCGGCCCGGCGGCCGCGTGGCGATCATCGCGTTTCATTCACTGGAAGACCGTATCGTCAAACGATTTTTGCAACGGGAGATGACCGGATGCGTCTGTCCTGGCAAGCAGCCCGTCTGCACATGCACGCACCAGCCAACCTTGCGCGCCGTCTCAAAAGGCGCCATCAAGGCGGGGACAAACGAGGTGCGGCGCAACAGACGAGCACGCAGCGCCCGCCTGCGGGTGGCCGAGCGCCTGTAGCGGCGCTGGGCCGTCTGGCGCAGGCGGTCTGGCGGCGCTTGCTGTCTCGGCCGCGGCCGGGCGGCGGCGCGTGTGGGCTCGCGCCCACGATGCCGCTGCTGTGGGCGCCGCTGATTCTGCGCGTCCTCTCTCTCGTGGCCCTGCGCCGGAGCGCGGACACGCGGCCGTGCGCCGGCCCGCGTCCCTATCTGCTGCGCGCCTATGCCCAATCCCGTTGGCGTCTGGCCGCGGGGTGGGCGTAGGCGCCCTCTCTTTCCCAACTGACGCGACATAAAGCCCTGGTCTGTCCGCGCGTTAAGCGGTCGCGCTAGCGCTATATTAGGCCGTCGCTACGTTGCACTATCGCGCCTCCTAACCCTCCCCCTTTTCTCTACGGTTGCCGCGCGCCCCTGCGCGTCGCGGCCGGCGGCGCCCGCGCGGCGCCTCGATCGTACTCTCGTTAAATTGTTGCATGACATACTGCTGTGTTAGAGTACTGTTGGAGATAGGGAATTATGACTGCTACTCCTCGCATCGTCCGCACGACTGCCGCGCCCCGCATCGTTCGCACTGTGGCGCTTCCATCCGCCCCACGCCTCCGTCGCGTCGCCGGCGTCAACACCCGCCCCCTCGGCAAGATCAGCCTTTTCCTGGCCGCCACCTGCGTTCTCGGGTTGACCGCCGTGGGCTACGTGGCGCAGGCCGGCCAGGCCGAGCAGACGGCCTACCGGATACGTGATCTCGACGCGCGACTCTACGCCGACCTGAATACGCAGGAAACGCTGCAGAATCAGATTCGGCAGCGCCAGACCTATAGCGCCATCTACGACAGCGCGCTCAAGCTGGGCCTGACGATGCCCGATCCGAGCACGGCGCATTTCATCCCAGCGCCGGGGCCGGTCATCACCACATACGTCGTCACCTACGCGGCTCCGCGCCCGGCCGCGCGGAGCGTCCACATGGCGACGACGAACGGGGCGCTGACCTCGTGGTGGCAGGGCCTGTGGTCGGCGCTCTACCAAGTGACGCGCTAAGGGAGGGCACGGATATCATGATGCAACGCCTCATCCACCTGGGCTGGCGCCAACTCACCCTGCTCTCCAGCATGGTCCTCTTTGCCCTGCTCATCACCCAGAACCTTGTGCGGGTGCAGGTGATGGAGCATGCAACGTTGGCGCGAAAAGCGCAGCAGACCTATGACCAGACCATCCCCGTCCCCGCGCCACGCGGCGAGATCCGCGACAGCAAGGGTATACCGTTGGTGACGAGCGCCCAGGTCAGCAAGTTGTACGTGGACCCCACGGCGCTGAACCCCAAGGGGTTGCCCGCCATCACCTTGCGGGACGCGCGGGCGCTCGCGCCCATCCTGGGCCAGGACGCGGCGACGCTCACGCGCGAGCTGACCTACCGTGGCGCGCATGTCCCTGGAGCGCAGCATGTTTTCATCGCCGATGGGTTGAGCGATGACACGGCCAACGCGCTCAACGCGCTCAACCTTGGGCAAGGCATTATCCTGGAGGCGCGCCCGCGCGCCTTCTATCCCAACGGCGCGCTCGCCGCGTCGCTGCTCGGCTTCGTTTCTAAGAACGGGTATGGGCAGTACGGTGTCGAGCAGGCCTACGATCAGGTCCTGCGTGGGCAGGACGGCGCGCGGCTCAACCTCACCAACGCGTCGACCCGCCCCCAGACCGCGCGGCCGCGGCCGTTCGTGCCCGGCGCCGATGTCGTCCTGACGATCAATGAGACGATTCAGCAAATCGTGGAGAAGCGCCTCACCGAGATTATTTCGCGCACCAACGCCTTGGGCGCCGAGGCCATCGTGATGGACCCCAAGACGGGGGCGATCATGGCCATGGCCAGCCTGCCGTCGTACGACCCGAACAACTACGGCCTCGTGACCGATCCCAACCGCTTCAACAACAGAGCGCTCCAGAACTATCAGCCCGGCTCGACCTTCAAGGTCATCTCGGTGGCGAGCGGCTTCGACGCCGGCGCGTTCAACCCCACCATGACCGTGTACGACCCCGGCATCTTCCAGAGCCCGGCCTACGGCGATCAGCCCATACGCAACTGGGAGCCGGGGGGCTGGGGCACTGAGACGCCGGAGATCATGCTGCGCCACTCCGCCAACGTGGGCATGGTGCAGTTCGCCGCCATGATCAAGCCGCAGACGTACTACAACTACCTCATCAATAACTTCGGCTTCGACCGGCCGACGGGCATCGGCCTGGGCGAGGAGACCGGCATGTTACGCCTACCTGCCGGCGGCGATTGGCGGCCGCTCGACCAACTGACCAACGCGTATGGGCAGAGCATCGACGTGACGCCGCTGCAACTGGTCACGGCGATGGGCGCGCTGGCCAACGGCGGCAAGCGTATGCGCCCCTACGTCGTGCAGCGCATCGAATACCAAGGCGGCCGCGTCGTGGAAACGCGGCCGAAGGTGGTGGCGCAGGCCGTCAAGCCCGCGACCGCCGCGACCATGACCGAGGTGCTGCATCGCGCCGGCTTCAGCCAGGATCTTACCGACCGCAACCCGAATGGCGCCTCGGAGGCGACGTGCGCCCTGACCCAGGGTTTCCCCGTCGCCGCCAAGACCGGCACCACGACCGTCGACGTAGTGAGGTCGGGGGCGCAGGATACGAGCAAGGGCACGGTGGCCTCGCTGCTCGGCTACGCGCCGATCGACGACCCCAAGTTCGTGATGCTCGTCACCGTCGACCACCCGCGGCAGCAGCCGGGCGACTCCCCGGCGGGCAGCCACATCTACGGCGCGATCACGGCGGCTCCGGTATGGCACGACATCGCCGAGAGCCTCTATCGCTACCTGGACATCGCGCCGCGCCCGGAGCCCCTGCGCAACGATCCGATCCTCGGCAGCGACAACATCCCGCAGTTCCAGGGTCCTCAGGGCTGGGGCTGCGAGTTCGCCAAGCCGAATCAGCCGTAGCCATGGATATGACTGAAGCGGAGATGATGGGTCACACAGGGGACGGGCTGCGCCTCGGCGACCTGTTGGAGTTGACGGGCGCCGCGCTCGTGCCCGACCCGCCCGGCGCGAACCTCGACGCGCTGCGCGCCGCGCCGGTCGCAGGCGTGGTGATCGACTCGCGCGCCGCCGCGCCGGGGGAGCTGTTCGTGGCGCTGCCGGGCGCGCGCACCGACGGCGCGCGCTTCGCGGGCGACGCCTACGCGCGCGGCGCCCTGGCCGCGCTGACTACGCGCGCCCCCGACCCCACGCCCGAACAGCGCGCCGCGCGCCATGCTCTCGGTGGCGCCGGGCAGGATACGCTGTTCGCCGCGCTTGTCGTGCCCGACGCGCTGGCGGCGCTGCAGCGGGCGGCGGCCGGCTGGCGCGTTCGGCACGCCGGTGTGCGCATGGTCGGCGTGACCGGCTCGGTCGGCAAGACGACGACGCGCGAGGCCATCGCGGCGGTCCTGGGCGCGGCCATGCCGACCCTCGTGTCGCCGCGCAGCTACAACAACGAGATTGGGCTGCCGCTGACCCTGTTGGGGCTGCGTGGCGGACCGGGTGGGCACCGCGCGGCCGTGCTGGAGATGGGCATGTACGTGCCCGGCGAGATCGCGGCGCTCGCGGCGATAGCGCGCCCGGAGGTCGGGGTGGTGACGATGGTCGCGCCGGTCCATCTGGAGCGCGCGGGCTCGATCGAAGCCATCGCAGCGGCTAAGGCCGAGTTGGTCCGGGCGCTGCCGTCCTACGGGGCGGCCGTGCTCAACGGCGACGACGCGCGTGTGCGCGCCATGGCCGGCCTGACGGCGGCGCGGCCGGTCTTTTATGGGTTGGACGAGGGCAACGAGTGGCGCGCCGTGGACGTAGCGGACCATGGGCTCGACGGCCTGCGTTTCACCCTGACGCACGAGGGCTGGAGCGCGCGCGTCGAGACGGCCGTGGTGGGGCGTCACTTCATCCATGCCCTGCTCGCCGCCGCCGCCGCCGGCGCGGCGCTCGGCGTGTCCCGCGACGTGATCGCCGCCGCTTTACATAACGTGCGCATCGACGAGCGGCAGCGCTTTCTGCGCGGGCGCGACGACCTGCTGGTCATCGACGACGCCTGGAACGCCAGCCTGCCTTCGATGCTGGCCGCCCTCGATGTGCTGGCCGCCGTGCCGCGCCGGCGCGTCGCCGTGCTCGGCGGGATGCGCGAGTTGGGGGCGGAGAGCGAGGCGGCGCACCGACAGGTGGGGCGGCGCGCCGGCGCGGTCGTGCGGGCGCTCGTCGCGGTCGGCGCCGAGGGCGCGCTGATCGCCGAGGAAGCTGTACGCGCCGGCCTGCCGCGTGAGCAGGTTCGTCTCGTGGCGTCGACCGCCGAGGCGTCGGACGCCCTGCGCGCCGCCTTGCGGCCCGGCGATGTCGTGCTCGTCAAGGGCTCACGCGCGCTGCATCTCGAAGACACCGTGCAATGGCTGGTGGGCGGTGATGAGCCCTCACCCCCACCCCCCTCTCCCGCGCGACCCCTCACCCCCACCCCCCTCTCCCGCGCGCGGGAGAGGGGGCCAGGGGGTGAGGGCCGGGGAGGGGCCGATGATTAGTGTCGCCGCGCAGGGCGCCGGACTCGCCCTAAGCGCCGGTATCGTGTCGTTGCTGTTGGGGCGTCCCTTGCCCGATTTGCTGCGCCGCCTCGGCGCCGGTAAGATCGTGCGCGAGGAGGAGCCGTCCGCGCATCAAGTGAAGACCGGGACGCCCTCGATGGCGGGGCTGCTGTTTATCGGTGTGGCCTTCGTGGCGGGGGCGCTGCTAATCGCGCCGTTCTACCCGTCGGTTCTGCTCTTATTATTCCTATTGGCGGCGACGGCGGCGCTCGGGTTGGTCGACGACCTCTCGTCGTCGGCGCGCTTCCGGCGTGGGGGCATGCGCGCGCGCGTCAAGTTCGCCTGGCTGGCGGTCATCGCCGTCGTGGCCGTGGCGGGGGCGCAACTGCTCCTGCATCGGCACACCATCCAGATCCCGTTCGCGGGTGTGGCCGATCTTAGCGCGAACCTCTGGCTGTATTGGGTGATCTGGGTCGTGGCCATCGTCGGCGCGGCCAACGCCGTCAACCTGACTGATGGGCTCGACGGTCTCGCGGGGGGGACGGGCGCCATCGCCGTTGTCGCCTACGCCGTGATCGCGCTGGCGCGCGGGGGCATGCAAAACGGTGTCGCGCTCTTTTTGCTGGCGCTGGGCGGCGCGCTGCTCGGCTTCTTGTGGCACAACGTCCACCCGGCGCGGTTCTTTATGGGCGACACGGGGGCGCTGGCGCTCGGGGCCGTGCTGGCCGGGTCGGCGCTGCTGACGGGCGACCTGCTGGCGCTCCCGGTCGTCGGGGCGGTGTTCGTGGCCGAGACGGTCTCGGTCATCGCGCAAGTGGCCTACTTCAAGCGCACTGGCGGCAAGCGCATCTTCCGCATGAGCCCGCTGCACCTGCACTTCGAGCTTGGCGGGTGGAGTGAAACGCTGGTGGTGCAGCGCTTCTGGCTGGCCGGCGCGCTCGCCGCCCTCGCCGGGGTGGGGTTGGCGTTGACATGACAATGATCGCAACCCTTACCTGGCCTGCGACTGAAGTCGCATGGCAAACGCCGGACACTGAAGTGTCTCTGGGTGTGTCGGTGTGCGCGGAAGATAAACGGGTGCGATTGCCCTTGCGTAGCGACTTTAGTCGCCGTGGTTTGCCATGCGACTTCAGTCGCAGGCTTCCGGGGGCAGTGCGATGAAGTACACTGGCAAGAGAGTAACCGTCGTGGGCCTGGGGCGCGAGGGTGTCGCGGTGACGCGTGTGCTCGCGCGCGAGGACGCGCGCGTGACGGTGAGCGACGCGCGCGACGCGCGCGCGCTGGCGGAAAATATCGCCGCGCTCGCTGGACTCGACGGCTTCCCCGTGCGCTACGCGCTCGGCGCCAATACTCTCGACGCGGCGCTCGATTGCGGCCTGCTCGTGCTCTCGCCGGGGGTCGATAAGCGCGCGCCGCTGGTCCGCGAGGCGCGGCGGCGCGGCATCCCCATCACCAGCGAAACGGAGTTGTTCATGGCGCGCTGTCCCGCGCCCATCATTGGGATCACCGGCAGCTCCGGTAAGACGACCACCACCACGCTCATCGGCGCGATGCTGCGCTATGACGGGGCGCGCCCCGTCTATGTCGGGGGCAACATAGGGCGTCCGCTGCTGGAGCGGCTGGGCGAGATCATGCCGGACGCGCGGGTCGTGCTGGAGCTCTCTTCGTTCCAACTCGAGTGGCTCACGATGAGCCCGTCGGTCGCCGTGGTGACCAACCTGACGCCGAACCACCTCGACCGGCACGAGACGATGGACGCCTACGCGGCGGCCAAAAGCAACATCGTGGCCCACCAAGGACCCGCCGGCACGGCCATTCTTAACGCGGATGACCCGCGCGTCGCCGCGTTCGCCGATCTGACGCCGGGACGCGTGTTATACTTCTCCCTGGTTTCACCGGTTGAGGACGGCGCCTATCTGGCGTCCGACGGCGAGACGTTGCTGCTGGCGCGCGATGGTCGGACGAGCGTGCTGTGCCGGGCGAGCGAGCTACGCGTCCCCGGCCGGCATACCATCGCCAATGTGCTCGCCGCGGCGTCCGTCGCCACGTTGTACGGCGTCGCGCCCGCGGCCATCGCCGCGACGGCGCGCGTCTTCGAGGGCGTGCCGCACCGGCTGCAACGCGTCGGCACGGTCGCCGGCGTCACATTTTACGATGATTCTATCGCGACGGCTCCCGAGCGCACGCGCGCCGCGCTCGCGGCTATTCCCGACCCCGTCGTGCTCATCTTGGGCGGGCATGATAAGAAGTTGCCGTGGGCGGAGTTGGCGCGCGACGCCGTACGGCGCTGCCGCGGGGTTGTGCTTATTGGGGAGGCGGCCGGACTGATCCGGCGCCATCTCGAGGCGGCGCTACAGAGAGAGATGGACACGTATGGGGAGGCGGCCGGCGCGCCGCTATTACGGTCCGCCGCCGTCGTCGACGCCGTGTCGATGACGGCGGCGGTGGAACGCGCGCTGGATCTGGCGCGGACGGGCGACGCCGTGGTGTTGGCGCCGGGTTGCGCCAGTTACGATATGTATCGGGATTACGAGGAGCGCGGCGACTTGTTCGCGCGAGCGGTGGGCGTGGTAGGAGGCTGGTGAGCGGTGGCGAAGCTATTCGATAGACCGGCGCGCAAGACGGGGGCGCGCAAGACCGGAGCCCGGCGGGCCGTCGGGATAGCGGGACGTCCCTTAAAGATCTCACGCGAGGGCGAGCAACAGGCCCGGCACGCCGTGCGCCGGCGTCCGCCGCTGCACGAGCGCCTGGCCGCGCGCGTCAAGAAGGAGACCAAGCGCTGGGAGCCGCCGAAGGACGTCAGCGTTTCCGGCTTTGTGCGCCGCCTGCCGCGCAACATCTGGGATACCGTGCTAGCGACAAGCCCAAGCGACGTCGAGTCGCGTAAACTCAGCGGCGAGCCCATCGTGGCGCTGGTCGGCGCGGTCGACCTCGTGCTGCTGTTGTTCGTGACCATGCTCGTCGTCATCGGTATGGTCATGATCTTCTCGTCCAGCATCAACTTCGCCCTCGACAACAACCACGCGCCGAGCTACTACCTTATCCGCCAGACACCAGGGTTGCTGCTCGGCGGCGTGGGCATGTACGTGGCGATGCGTGTGGACTATCACCGCTGGCGGTACCTCGCGGGTCTCGGCATCGTCGTAAGCATCGTCCTGCTGATCCTGGCGCACTTTCCGCGCTTCGGGGGACATAATGTCCTCGGCGCGTGGCGCTGGTGGCGTATTGGACCCCTTGAGTTGCAGCCCAGTGAGATCGCCAAATTCGCGCTCGTTCTTTACGCGGGACACTGGTTCGCCAATCAGCGCGCGGAGTTGCGCCACTCGCCGCGCGGCCTGTTGCCGTTCGCCGCTGTCGTCGGAGTCATCGTTGGTCTCATCGTCTGGCAGCCAGACCTGGGGACGACGATTGTGATCGTGGCGTCGCTCGGCGCGCTCTACTTCGTGGCCGGCGCGCGGGCGCTACACCTGGCTATCCTCGCGGTTATCGCCATCGTCGTCTTCCAGTTCTATGTCCATCACTTGCATGGCTACCAACTCGCTCGTTGGAGGGCCTATCAGAACCCCAATGCCGACCCGCGGGGCATCGGCTTCCAGATCAACCAGATCCGCCTGGCGTTGGGCTCCGGCGGCCTGTTCGGCGTAGGACTGGGCAACAGCCAGGCCAGGCAGACATTGCCCGAGGCGAACAGCGACAGCATCTTCGCCATCATCGGTGAGGAACTGGGTCTTGTCGGGGCGTTGAGTGTCATGGCGCTCTTCCTGCTTTTCGCGTGGCGCGGCATGCGCGCGAGCATGCTGGCGCCCGACCTGTTCGGCCGGCTACTCGCCGCCGGACTGACCTGTTCGATCGTGTTCCAGGCCCTGGTCAACATGGCCGTTGTATCCGGGCGTATCCCGTTCACCGGCGTCCCGCTGCCGTTTATCTCGTACGGCAGCAGTTCGCTGACCGTCTCGATGGTGGCGGCGGGTATCCTGCTCAGTATCTCTAAGAAGGCAGTCAATATAAGGGAGGACCGTGACCCTGCGACTTCTTATTTCTGGTGGCGGAACCGGCGGCCACATCTACCCATCGCTAGTCGTCGCGCGCCATCTGGCGCCCGCGCCGCCTTTAGCCGTCAGCCCTCAGCCGTCAGCCGTCAGTCGTCCTCCAGTGGACGGCAGCGCGTCGCCCGTGATAGAAAGCAATCAGCGATCGGCGATCAGCGATCAGCCGATGATGAGCAACCCCCCATTGCCGGAAAGCGAGCGGCTACCTGTCGCTGGACCGCCGCCGGCGGCCGCCGGCCGGCCGGCCGCTGACGCCGTGAGAGACATGTTGTACCACGAACACGCGGAGGAAGCTGCTAGCTTGGCGCCGATAGCCGCTACCCTCTTTTGTGTGATCGGGCCGCGCCCGCTCGACCGCGACATCGTGAGCGCGGCGGGGCTGCGCTATGCGCGCCTAAGCGTGGGCGGTGTGAACGGGATGGCGCCCTGGCGCGCCGCGCCGAACCTGCTGCGCTTCGCCCTCGCCGTCCCACGCGCGGCCGTGTTCATCCGCCGGTTCAAGCCCGACGTCGTGCTCGTGGGCGGCGGCTACGTGTGCGCCCCCGTCGCCGTGGCCGCGGCGCTGCTGCGCGTCCCGGTTGTGACGCTGTGCGTCGACGTCGTGCCGGGCTGGGCGGTGCGCCTGGCCGCGCGCCTCTCCACGCGCGTCGCCACGGCCTTCGAGGCGTCGCTGGCGTCGCTTCCGCCCGCGCCGAAGACCGTCGTGACCGGCTACCCGGTGCGCGATGAATTCCATCACGTCGACCGCGCCGCCGCGCGCCGCCGCCTCGGCCTCCCCGCCGACGCCCGCGTCGTGCTGGCCTTCGGCGGCTCGCTGGGCGCGCACGCCATCAACCGCGCCCTGCGCGGCGCGCTCGACCGCATCCTGCCCGTCGCGCATGTCATCCATGTGACGGGGCGCCAGGAGGACACGGAGGCGCGGAGCGAGGATACCGTGCCGGAGGCGTATAAA
>JAABUO010001231.1_pt1 | contig 35030 bp, 25 predicted proteins | sample 5559291 | NCBI WGS metagenome assembly JAABUO01 (sample SAMN10711878, study PRJNA513372) | rock metagenome | isolation source: Antarctica rocks | place: Antarctica: Victoria Land, Finger Mt sud
CATCTGAATCAATAGAGCTTTGAGCTCGCTGAATAGTTCATTCTTCAGATTGAATTTTCGAGTTACGACGTCATATTCGATTGCATCAATGTGCTGCTGAAAATCGAACAGATATTCAATGAAGATGTGATTTCGCATTCTTAGAGCTGAAATGAATCGCTGAGCGATTTCTTGCTTGTCTGAATCATTGAAGACTTGTCTTAACAAGACAACTAATTGCTCAATCGTGACTAGCTTGTCATGCTGAGCAGTCATACGCGACAACGCTTGAGCGACAGCGTTTCTCGATAAGCGACTGTATTCATACAGAAGGCGAGACTCGAAAGTTGAATAACGATTCACGTTCAACTTCAGCTTGCTGATCAGCTTGAAGATGAACTGATTTAGCTCGTCTTCTCGCTCTTCGATATAAAGTTCTGAATTCAAATATTTCTCTGATTTGATATTGATTCTGCTCATGCTCTTGAGTTCTTGAATCATTTCTGACAAGGTTTCATTATTGATCTGAGACTGCTTAAGTTCAATCTGAGTTTGCTCATGTTCTTGTTGACAGACTGAGACTCAGTTGATATACTGAGTGATGATGTCGTTGAATCAAGTTTGAAGTTCAATCAGAAAAGTGTATCACGCTTCGAGAGCATTGTTGACGTGAGTTCGAAACTGAACGACAGTGATGAGTTCGTTGATCGAGGCTAGAGATGTCGACGACAGAATGTTGCTGATATTCTCGAATTGACTCATGATGTAGTGTGATGCAACGTAATGTCACGAACTGAGAGCTGAATGAAATCAGAATGAAATTCTAATAACTAGATTTTAAATACAAGACGTTGCACGAAGAAGAAAGAAAAGAAAGAGATCATTCAGAGATTCTTATATCTCATGAACGCTGAGTATCATTCGTATCAAGAAACCTTCATAACATCACTGATAATCTCACATCTATCATCATCTATAATATTGTTCAACATCATCTAAGTGATCTAACATCTCTTTTCTCAACATCTTTCGAGTAACACATGCTAAAACCGTGACAATTTCATCATCATGTAATTATCAATTGTGATTGTGATGCGTTGATTTCTCAGAAAGTTCTTCACAAACTCAAGAAGCAGTCTAGAAACTTTTCTTTTCTTCATGTCATGTAAGAGTCTGCTGTGCATCATATTATCAAACGCATTCTTCTCATTCAGACTCAACAGTAAGACTACTCTTTTTCTCATGTCACTTCACACAGTATGTATCTTTTCTATAATTAGTTGCAAAGTCGTATCTGTTGATTTGTGCTTGCAAACTCTCATCTGAATGTTTAATATTGAGTTGCAAGCTTCTACAACATTTTGCAGACGTTTAAATATGATGAACTTCAATATTTTGCTCAATGTGTTAAGTAACACAATTGATTTATATATCTTTGCATTGAAATAATCTTTCTTGTCTGACTTTCACATCACTATTGTGACTGCGCTCTTGAACTGAGTTAACTGTATTTTCTGTTGAAATCGTGTCTAAAAACTAATCAGAGTACATGCATGACTAGAATGTTTGATCTATAAAGATAGTTATAACTAAAACTTTAAGAATACAGAAGAAAGAAGATACAAAAGGTAAGAAGAACACACTCTATATAGTAGTTACTCAGATTCGACGTTAGTCTCAAAGAGAACGTGTTGAAACACAAGAAAGATGTTTATTTAAAAGATGTTTATGACACAAAGAAATGTGTTTGTCATAGACATCTGTTAATTACTCGTAACACAAAGAAGTGTGTTTGTCTAAAAGACAATAGAAGCTGATTAGAAGATGCTAGAAAAGAAAAAAGATGTTGAGTCATATTTGAGTCAAATCTGAGTCAGATCTAGATCAGCTCTTGACTAGATCATTGACTAGCTTTAATTAATACGCAGTGAACTCGCTAGCGTTCACTGTGAATTAATTAAAGTTTGATCTTTGACACATTCATAACATTTTCTTCTATAAACATCTTTCAAAGAGAGAGTGTATTTATTCTGACATGTCATTGACGAGTCTGCGCATTATTCTATTTGTGTTTTTTGTGTGTTTCAATGTCTTGTCAGATGTCGCTTTGTAAACAACTCTCTTAATCTCATGATGCATCAGTGAGATATAATCTTCAATTGAGAGCAAATACTCAAAGTTTATTGTATTCAGCATGAAAATCTCTGAAGATGATGAAAAGTGAGTCTGAAACATCATCTTCACTTTATTCTGCGCTGTTATAATGATGTCAGAGCACTCTGACTTTGTCAGTGAGAAAATTGTTGCTTGAGTGAGTGTGTTTACGACTGCATTTCTTGCTCATTTTGCAATTTGAAACAGTTCTCTTGAGAATTGCTTGACATTCTGCATGATCTCTTGATATTTACTGCACTTCTGTTTTCTGATAATTTTACTCTTCTTATCACATGCTTGAATGTACTCTACTCAGTCATTGATGATTCAACAGTTTCTTCTCATTCATCACATGCTCTTGATGATCTTTGTACACTTCTTTGTTCATTCTGCTTTGATCATTTCATATGATCTCGCTCAGAAAGTGAAAATCTTGATGATTTTCTTCAATGCATTCAACAATTACTTCATGTATTCATTTATGCGCTGACATTTCATCTTTTAATTCAACAGTGATTCTGACATTTATTCTTTCAAAGTATTGATGAATTTCTCTTCATTCATTGTCTTTCAGTTGCAATGCAATCTTCGCGCTGACTCTTTGCAAACTTTAAGATTTATTACTGTCTGTATCGACAGATGATCTGAGAAGTTTTTCATTTCTTCATTGATTTCACATCATATTAATCTGTTTGTGATGCTTTCTGTCGTGAAGACTAAATTTATTGTCATTTGAGATTCTTAATAATTTCTCGTAATTGTGTCTTGAAATAATGCTAGTAATGCATCAATGTTTGTGATCATTTCAATTAACTCATTTGACAATAAATGTTATCTTGAGTAGAATGATTCTTCTCATGTGAAGTGATGCAGATTGAAGTCTTCTACAAGAATGCTTTCTCTCAACATATGCAACGTCTTTTTGATGTCTGAAAGATTTTCTTTTTCATGAATGATCTCATGATCTCTGAGTGACAAATTATATGCTTCATGAATGTGTATAACTTTCTGAGTTGTCTGTGCATCATCTGTTAATGTTTATAACATAATTATATCTACGTCTTTGAAGTGTCATATTGAATATCAGATGTTGCTGTTAATTCTCTTGTTTATGTAGAAACAGATTCTATCTTCATTATTCTTCAGCGTGAAGTCAACAGTTGCTGAGCAGTATGCTCTGAAAATATCATCAAATCGTCAGAATTCTTGAAGAATCAAAATGTCATAGTTCTTTATTTTTTTCTCATGTAGTAATGCTATCATCATCTTGTTTCTGAACTTGTGAACGTTGTACTGTAGTATTCAAAGCTTTTTTTGCTGAGACATTAAATTTTACATTTCAGACTGTTTAATATTCTCTTGAGTGTTTGCAAAGCGTTTGCTTCACTTGTAAGATTCTCAACAGAAGATGACATTGATAACGACATGATTAATGTTGACTTCAATTCATTTGATCTTGACTTCTTGATCAAGTAATTTAGTATAGTGTTTTCTGATGTGATGACTGCGCTGAGCAAACAACTTTCATTCATTGAACGTCTCTGCTTTCTCTTCAAGTCGTTGTTCATCAATGATTTCAGATTGATAAATGTCTTTGTGAATGTTTTTAATGTCATTGCTTTGAGTTCTTTCTGCTTTCATACAACATGATATAGAAGTCTGTATTTTGTGACTCTCTTTATTCTTTCTTTTTCAGCTTGTCATTTATGACATTGAGAGTCAAAGACTTTATGTGTGTCTCAACATGCTTCACATTTTCATATGTCTTGAGTCTGTTTGTAAGAACAGTGCTTTAAGCGATGATTCAATGCACAGTAAGCGCATTTCTGCTTGTTTTTGCATTCATACATCTTGTGATCATATTCTTGATACTTTAAACACTGATGCACTCTGCAGCTTAAGTCGTAGAACTGTGTGATCTTTATGTCGATCTCATGACATACTTTCTCATTGATCAGCTTGTTTATCATCTCAGCGCTGATTACATGTATCATCAGTGAGATGTATCTCTTCTGCTCACTCTTCTTGATCATCATTTCTGAATGTATGTTTTTGTTGATCTTGATGAGTGCTCTCGTCTCTTTCTTCTTTATGTTCTTAAACATTTCTTCGACTTTAATCTCATGTATCACTACTTCAAAACTGATTTCGCATAAACATGTGTTCAACAATATCTCTTTGGTTCAAAAATCATTTTTCTTCAATGTTTTTTTGCTGCTCTTTGTCTTGATTCAAAATATCAGCAGTCTTAATCATCTTTTTATTGTTTTTATGTTCTTGCGTGTCGACAGCATCTTGTCAACATCAATCTTTCTCGCTCATCTCATTATATTCTTCATTGTTATCATTATGATTCTCTTTACTTCTTCTTTCTCTTTGATGAAGATTTTTACTTCAAATTTCTTACAATGATTTCACACTGATGACAATATGTTAACATTGAATACAAGATGATTTTCAAATAATGTCATTGACTTCACGCTTGCTCTCTTCGCTCAGCTGTCAACGTGTTTTCTCTTCTTCACGAACTCTTTTTCAAGTTTGCTCATTATCTTTTTCAGTCTCTTCAGCTGATTCTTCATGCGCTGATTGACAGTCAACGCAACAACACATTGACATGTCAGCTTTTCTATCATCTTTATCAAACTTCTCATCTTTCTTCAGAGCATCAGCTCGTTGTTTCTACGTTCGTTGAGCTCATAGAGTACTCGCAGCTTGTGTAATTTCTTCTGTATATCTTTCGTCTTAACTGAATTCTTCTGCGAGATAATGATAATTGTCTCTCGTTCACTCATCAATATCATGTCAACAACACTTCTCATCTGCTCTTGATAATCAGAATAAAGCGTGAGCATCATGTTGATGATGTGCTCTGTTTCTATATAGTTTAAATAATTCGTTTTCGTTCTCAAAGTTTTTGATTTTTATATATATAATTATATATTTGATACTTAATTCTTTTTTTTAATTATTTTGAAAGCATTTAACTCAGTTAATTCAGAGTTACAATTATGCTTCTCAAAGTATATCAAGTTGAGTGATATAATTAAGACTCATTATATGCTATTTAATGTTTAAATGAGAACAAGACATAAGCAATTCATGATCTTGACATTAAATTTACTGATAAATTAAGTTCACACAGTATGAGATTTTTTTTTAATTCTTACTCGATTCAACACTCATTATGAGTCTATGTAAGATTTTATATAATGTAGCGAGCGCTGCGCTAGCGTAGCGTTCTTTTCATATCTACTATCGCTTTTTTCTGCGCTCTATACTGTAACTGTTTTCAATGCAAGAACTCTATGAGCTTATTTCTTCTTTACTTCTTCTCTCTTTCATCTGACTCTTTGATGACGTCACAGTCTGAAATTGATTCAGTATGCTTATTGAGAGTATCATTCGAATAATCACTGTTGTCACGCTCATGATTTCTAGAAGCTTTCTCAAGTTCGTGATGTTCTCTTCACATTGCATCGTCTTTCATTCTATCTTTCATTTAGAACATGTTAATAGAATGTGCTTGATCGACATTTGATCTCTGTTGCACTCGCACGTCGTCATAGCAACATCAAGTACTCGTCTCTCATGTAGAAATTAATTGAAGTCAATTTTCTCAATGACAGTATGAGATTGCAAAATTAAATATATAGCATTCATGCTAAGTTTAAATGTCGTTAAAGCATTTAATCAAGTTTCACACATCAGACTTCTACATATGTTGAAGATGAAAAGAACATCAAACTACATAATTAAATGAACATGCAGCTTTTTAGAAGATTGAAAGACTTCGTTAATATTCAATGAACAAATGAGCATTATGCATAAGATAAATGCAGACATATCTCAAAAATCTTTCATTTCATTTATTCTCTTTCTATTCTTCAACGTAAGTTTAATTGAAAAATGCAAAGCATTGAAAATCAAAGTTAAAGTGCTTGACTTTGTAAATGACATTAACATTCTAGTTTATGACAGATTCATTAAAGAAATTTGCAGAATGCTAAGTAAAGTATATGATGTATATGCAAAATGAACTTGCACTCATGATGCAATGTTTGCATCAGAAAAGTATGAACTTACACATTTCACTAGAAAATTGAAAGAATTTGACATGATGACTAGCATACAAATAGAAAGCTCAATCATTAAGTTAAAATCAGACATACAAGTTTTAAAGATTCAATTGAACATGAAACTATGATGAAATATACATCTTCAACAAATAAAAGTGAGTCACGTCACAAGAATGTTGACACTTAATCATCTTGAAGTCTTCACATGAAAAGTAATCTTTACAAATATGAGACAAGTATACTCAGCAGTAATGAGATCAAAAATAACATTTGAAGCATTAGTTTAACATCAGCATGATAAAAAAGAAAAACTGTTAAGCAAAGAATGCAAATTAAAAACACTTCAGAATCAGACTTTGTGTTACGAGTGTATCAAGACTGATAAGACTGAACAAGACTGAAGCTTTAATCAATTTGCAGTGAACGCTAGCGAGTTCTTTGTGTAATGATTAGAGCTAATCAGCAAGCTAGTCAGGTTTGACTCAGATTTAACTCAGATATGACTCAATTTCTTTTTTCTTTCTCAACACTCTTTTCTTTCATCAACATCTTGTTCATCTACATCATATTTTTCTCATGTCACAAACACATTTCTTTCAAGTCTAGCACAGTCTTTGAACATTACATAAATAAAAGCTTTTGTATCAATCTTCTTCTGTATTCTTAATATTCAGTTATAGTTATTTTTAAAGATCAAGCACTATCAACTCTGATCTTCATTAATTGTATCATTTAGACATGATTCTGACATTATATTAAGAATTTGTTAATCACATGATACTGATCTCATTACTCATTCAACATACTCATCTAGACAGAATGAGTCTAAAGAAATTCATTTATCTGATGATCAACGATAATTGAAAGATAGAACAACACTAGAGAATTGAATAGAATCAACGACAAGACTGTTTGAATTGCTAGACTACTTATCGCTCATTAAGTACATAAAGTTCATTCAATTACGAGAATCATGAAAAGAATTTTCGTGAATTGCTCAAGAATCAAATCGATCGATAGATTCAACGATAAAAAATCTTTGTTGTTTGCTCAAGAATCAATCAAATCTCATTTTCTTTATTGAAGATTGAATCTCATCTCATACATCTTTCTTCTTCAATCGTCAAGCATCATCATTCATTCGATTCTCTTTTCAAACAAATCTCATCATGTTTAATCGTTTGTTTACTGAAGAGCATTTCGAAGAATTTCGAAATCGTTTCTCTTAAAACTTTGATGCTGATTCAACGAAATCATCAAGTGCTGTCTCATTCATTCATGAAGATGATGAATCATTTGCTGAAACAATAATATCTCTTGTATTCTATGAAATCTGAAAGGCTCGAAGTCTAGTTCTTAATGAAGAAACAGATTGACTCTACGAGTTAAATAAACAACAAGACGAAATCAAAGAGTTGAAGACTAGACTTCAAGCTAAAGAAATCACTTCTTCTGATTTCATCTACTCTGAGCGTTCTAGATCTCAAAAAATATCTGATTCTTCGCTGTTTACTAATGAAAAGAATTCTACTTGAAAGAACTGATACGAAAAAATTCAGAATAAACTAGAAATCAACGTTGATCTCTTTTCTAATGAACGAGTCAAATTGAGCTATATATATTCTAGATTATTTGATGACGCAGCTGAAATCACTCAAGCTAGACGTAAACATGACTGTATCAATCTTTATAAAATCGTTGACGATCTTTTGAAAGAGCTAGCTCAGTTGTTCAATGACTTGAATAAGAAAGTTAACTTTCGTAGAAAATACTACAACTTGATTCAAGAATTCAAGAAATTCAGTGAATTCTATATTCAGTTTCAACGTTTATCTTTCTATCTAGACTATCACGAGAAGCAACTGATCGCTGATCTGAAAGATAAAATACATCTTCATCTTCGATTTGTTTGAATAGAATAATAGATCAACTAGTTCAATCTGATTTTCTAAAAGAAATTCGTTTCTATCTGATTCATTTGAATAATGATCAGCGAGTCATTCAAGAGATCAAGAACAAGATCAAATGCATCAATAATCTTTCTAAGACTATCTTTCATAGAGCGATTGTTATCACTCAGTCAGTCGATCACTCGAAGTCTGATCAGCTAAAGTTGCGCGACGCGATTTTAACTAGCGTCAAAGAAGCAGATGTTCTAGTTGAAAGCTGTTTCATATGTCATAAATTCAATTATAGCTTCAAAAAGTGCTTTGATCAATCTACTAGAATTAATGCAGTGAACAATGAATATGATCGCTTTGATTTCGATTCGAATTTCGATTCAAAAAACTAGTCGTCTCTTCAAAAGTCATCAAAGAAATAAAGATTATATCTTTGTGCAAACTAGACGAAGTTCTATTGAAAGAAAATTACTTTGAAAAGTCGTTTCTAATTGACACTCATCTCATCTCTCAGAATCAATCTTTCAGCCTTTGTTCTCTGATAGACAGTGATTCAGTCATCTACAAGATCATACATTCTAATCTAGTTGATAAAGTATGCAAGAAACTGAAAATTCAGTCTATATCACTGACAAAAGAGAAGCTAATAAAAGATTATGATGAGAAGATATTTAAGAAGATCATCACTCATAAAATTCTATTCAATCTCATCTTTGAAAGTCATAAGAAATTAACTGTATCAATGCTGATAGTTGATATTGATCATCATGAAGTCATATTGAGTAAGCTTTGAATGAATAAAAACGAAATATTATTGAATATGCAAAATGACGTCATTGTTTTTTTGAATCAATTGAACACTTTTATTTCGATTTTTTTAATTTCTCTTAATTCAAAGCATTCAAGTTGATTATGATCAACTTTGTTTTCTTCAATCACTCAGACTAAGATTTCTATGATGCTCAAACGACTCGTTTGAAAAGAGTCATTCTCAATTCAAAGCATAAACGCAGCTTCATTCAAGACATTGTTGAATCATTCAAAGAAGAACAAGATTGAAGTCTTTGCTCTATTCATAATGAACATCAATAAAGAAATCGCATACAATACTCAGTGCGATTTGAACGCTTTAAACATCTCTTCAATCAATGAAACGACTCAGAATTTGAAAGATATTAAAGCGAAGCTGTTATTGAAATATCATGAGTTTCTAGATGTTTTTAATCGAGCTCAATTGAATAAACTACTCTCTCATTGCTTCTATGATCATAAAATTGAGCTCATCAGTGATTCAACATTTTCTCACTGTTGAGTTTATTAAATGTTCTCTGTCAAACTTCTGAAAGTAAAGAAGTACTTAAATGAGAATCTGTCGAAGAAATTCATCACTTCTAGTCAGACTCTTTATTTCTTTCTCGTTCTATTTATTCTTAAAGCAAATAAAGATCTTCGATTCTGTGTGAACTATCAAAAGCTAAATGTCATTTTCAAAAGAAATAAATATTCTCTATCGTTGATAGACGAGATCATTGATAAAATAGTGAGTTGCAAGCATCTGACTAGATTGAACATCATATCAGCATTCAACAAACTTTGAATGCATCTCAATAATGAGAATTACATCATATTTATCACTGCTTTAGAAGCATATAAATACAAGATGTTATCATTTAAAGTGACTAATGAATTGATCTCTTTTCAGCAATATATGAATGACATTCTATGAAACTTTCTGAACGACTTTTGTCAAGTCTATCTAGATGACATTCTCATTTATAGCAAAATGAGAAAGAAACATAAAGATCACGTCAAACTAGTATTGAGTCGACTACGTGAAGCTGAACTGCAAATAAATATTCGAAAGTGCAAATTCAATGTAGAAGAGACTGTCTTTCTAGAAATCATTGTATCAGAACTAGATCTTCGTATGAACTTTAGTAAAGTGACAGTCATAGTCAGCTGAATCACTTCAATCGATCTAAAAGAAATTTAAAGCTTCGTGAGATTTGTTAACTTCTATCGTCATTTCATTAAGAACTTCTCGAAGCTAGTCAAATAATTCACTCAGCTAACTAGAAAGAACACGTCTTTTGTTTGAAACAAGATCTGTGTTCAAATCTTTGACAATTTAAAGAAACAAGTCAGCTTAATCTCAGTACTTTGTCACTTTGATCTCAAACGACAAGCTATTCTGAAGATCGATGCTTTAAACTATGTAAAAGATGAAATACTATCTCAGTACAATGATGAGAAAGTTCTTCATTCGATGATTTTCTACAGCAAAAGCATGATTTTCGCTGAAATCAATTATCACATTATTGTGAGACGAAGTCTCATCTTTCAATGACTCATGAAACAGCATTGATTCAATTGCATCTAAAGTTCACGAAGATATTAGCTACTATTGATAGAGATTTCTCGAGCATGACTCAGTTGCATCTTCAGAATTCATGAGAATATAGACTATCATTCATAGAGGTTTCTCGAGCATGACTCAGTTGCATCTTCAGAGTTCATGAGAATATTGACTATTATTTGTAGAGATTTTTCGAGCGAAGTTTTTCTTCTTGATCTTTTTACTCATCTTTTGACCTCTTTTCTAGGCGAGAGCATTTACATAAAGACATATCTATCTATCTATCTATCTATCTAGTCATCTGTATCTAGTCTATCTTCTAGATCTATCTATCTACTAGGTCGATCGTTGCATGTGTTCATGCTCGCTCTGTTGATTTTGAAGCTCTCTATATCGCATCTGTACTTTATTTCTCGACATCATTTATGACAAGAAATTGCTAGTCATTATTTGATGCTTTGAACACTGACGACTCGAGCTGAAATGTATTGAACTATTCATTCAAATGTTCATTGATCATCAAGCTTTGAAAATCTTCATGAAAAACAAACAATTGAGTCGATGACAAGTCAACTATCTGAACATTCTATTAAAGTTCAACTTTCAAATCATCTTTAGATCAGGCAAAATGAACACTAAAGTTAATGCTTTAATCAGAATGTTTCTAGCAAATATCTCTGAATTAGCTCAGCGTCTTGAAGATCATTTTCAGACTATTCTGATCTTTAATAGAATTGATGTTCTATCTATTGAATCAAAAGCAAATCTCTATCAATGAGTATAAATGATCAATCAAACAGATGAGTTTTGCAGCAAATATAGAAAAGCTATGAATGAAAACAAGCTCAAATTTCATATCACTAAATTGAAGAACTGCGAAATCATTGATGACGTTCTATTTAGAAAAGATTTACTGTGAGTTTCTGAGAACATGCACACAAAATTACTACAAGAAGTGCATGATCAATCTTCAATCTCTCATCTTGACAATCAACAAATCATTGATTTAGTTCAGCGTTTCTACTATTGATCAGATCATCAAGCTACTTGTTACGATTCTAGCCTTCGTCTATTCTTCGTCTAGTCTTTGCTCAGTCTTCGCTCAGCGTTCGCTCAATCTTCGTCTAGTCTTCGTCTGACGTCAATTCTATCGAGTCTAGCACAAAACTAAAGCACACTCATATAACAGTGAGTTCTTTTCTGTAGATACTTTTCTTTCTTAGTATTTATCTATTAGTTATATTACACTTATATGACTCGCTCTATGCCGATTTCTAACACTACTATTTGATGATACATTCGAAACTGTCATGCTTGTCAGCGAAGCAAAGTTTCTAAAAATAGCATCAATGAACTTCATCATTCTCTTTTGATTTCACAAAAACGCTGAAAAGATATAGTTATGAACTTCATCATTGAACTACTTCTGTCAGAAAGCTATAACATCATTTGTACAATTATATGTTGTTTCAGCAAAGAATGTCACTATGTTTTCTGTCATTGAGAAGATGATGACATCTCAGTCGAAGAAACGGTTTGAATCATGCTATGAAACGTCTATCAACTGCATGATCTACTCAGTTCTATTGTTTCGAACAAAGACTCTCAGTTCATATTGACTATGTGAAAAAGTCTTTGCAAGCAACTGAGAATCACAGCTAGTCTATTCACAGTCTATCATTCTGAGATTGATGATCAATTGAAACAAGTCAATCAAGACGTCGAACGCGAACTTAGAACCTATTGCAATTACATGCAGAACGACTGAGTTAAATGAATATCTATGATGAAATTTAGCGACAATTTCAATATTTTCTCGATCACTTCAATGATTTTCTTCTACTTTAATAAAGAATTTCACTTTCGAATGAGTTTCAATTCAGATACAACTGACTACAAAACAACTTGTGAACGACTTGAAGCTAGAAAAGCAAATGATATTGTCATTCAAATAAAAGAACTACTGAACTTCAATCATCAACAATTGAAAAAGACGAAGCTGATCATCAAAGTTCAGATAAATAAACATAAATGAAACGTTCTTTATGAAGTAAATGACTGAGTTTGACTATCTTTCAGAAACGTCAAGACAACAAGACTCTGCAAAGATTTGAAAGATAAACAGCTAAATCTCTATTAAATCACTGTCAAAGTGAGTATCTTCTATCATCTTCGTCTATCAGTCAGCATGAAGCATTTGCATTCAATGTTCAGCTTGAAGCTACTGCAATCATGTTCAGAAGACTTTCTATCAAGACAGCATTCAGAATCACTCAGATCAATCACTATTGAAGATGATGAATACTGAGAGATAGAGAATATATTGAACTTCAGACGCTATCAAGATCGAATACAGTACAAAGTCAAATGAACAAATCTAGATAAAGACGATGAATGATACTATGTCAATAAAGAAAAATTCAATGACTCAGAGAAAGTTTTAAACGAATTTCATAAGTTATATTCAAACAAATCGCGCTAAATATCGAAATAACTATCAACAAAAGTGAGCAAATAAGTTACATTCATGCAAACATAAATTTTCGAAGAAAGAAGTAATGTTACGAGCGTATCAAGACTGATAAGACTGAACAAGATTGAAGCTTTAATCAATTTGCAGTGAACGCTAGCGAGTTCTCTGCATAATGATTAGAGCTAATCAGCGAGCTAGTCAGGTTTGACTCAGATTTGACTCAGATATGACTCAATCTTTTTTTTCTTTCTCAACACTCTTTTCTTTTATCAACATCTTGTTCATCTACATCACATTCTTCTCATGTCACAAACACATTTCTTTCAAGTCTAGCACAGTCTCTGAACATTACATAAATAGAAGCTTTTGTATCAATCTTCTTCTGTATTCTTAATATTCAGTTATAGTTATCTTTAAAGATCAAGCACTATCAATTCTGATCTTCATTGATTGTATCATTTAGACATGATTCTGACACTTTGCATCATGTAGCAAAAGCATTTAAAAGAGTAAGCATTGAAACTCTGAAGACAGAAATGTATACAAGCTCACTACATATTCATTTGAACATGTTACAAGATAAAATTACATTACGCAGTCAAGTTAATGATTAAACACAGTAGATTAAACAAGCATGCAAACTAATACATGTTCATTTAATGAAAGTTAATCACATAATTTCTTACTTACTTATCATCAAGAAAATAGTACTTCTGAATGTTTTCATTCAAGAAGATGCAAAGATACAGTCAAGATGTAGATAATACATTTTCTTCTTTACAATAATTTCAACAAGCAATAACATTGCAATAGCGCAGTATCACAAAGATCAATGAAATCAATGATGAAAAAAGTACAAAGAATGCATTATAAATATCAACATAATTTCAGCACAAAAATTGCATCTGAGCAATAAGATGATAAAGATGCGTGATGATTTTCAAAAAGCAGAAAACATTCTTGCAATGTACATCAAAATTGAATACATAAATTTAAATGTTTATTTGTACTTTAGAAATATTTCACAGTTTCAGACATGAATAGCTTAAGATGCAACTGTAAATGAAGTCATCAAATGATGAAACATGTATTCATGCATTGCTTAAACTGATTGCATTTGCGATCAAGAATGTTACAAGATGCTAACTTCTTGAATTATTAAATAATCATCATCATCATGAAAGGTTTCAAAGCAGTAGCGAAGATGATGATGAAAACGAAGCTTTTGAAGCAATTTAAAGTGATTCAAACATTTGTTCTTTAACATGCAATCAACGTGAACAAATCTGATACATAGTTTCAAAACTCACTGTTTCAACTGCATAAAGCAATCATATAAACTGTGAGTGATTTTCTATCTCAAAAAGTTTTGTTTACTTGATATAAATAACACAAAGTCTTTTATAAGTTAATTTAATCAATGTTATAAAAGTGTATAAATTTATTATTACTTAACAATTCTTAATAAACTCTTTATAATTGATCAATCTTCTTAAATTATTAAAAGCTTCTTAATAATTAATTTTATTATAATATATATTTATACTGATTGTGATTGTAATTGTAATTCTAATTCATACATTCTTGTGACATCAATTTAGACTTGACTCATGAGAGACTTTATGCTATTTATATCGAGTGAACAAAACTCTCTGAGAAAGAAAATCACTCGTCATTTATACAACTGCTTCACGCAGTCGAAACAATGAGATTGACACTGTGTTATCAAGTAATGAATTTATAACTTCTATTCAGCATGTGATGCTCAAGTAAACTCTTGATGAGAGTGTTTATGCTGTTTGATTATGATGCATCATCTTTGCTTTGCTCTTCATTGATGATATTTTATACAATGATGTCTCGATTCAATTTTTGATTTGAAGATGAAAGATGTTCTCTTTGCATTCGTGATGCTCATGATTGTAACGTACGTAGAGCTGCATTCTTTTACTCAATGATTATCATTCATTGAGCAGAGAAATATGTGATGAAAGAGAAATGTACATGATGAAAAGATAGAATGTGATTGTATTGATTAACTCTTTTCTTCTCTTGATTTAACTTATATCATGTAGACGTTGAATGAATTGTTAGTATAGACATGCAATCACAATCATTCAATGTTTGACTCTGATCAATGAAAAAGAATGCATTCTGATCATTCTCTTGAGCTCTCAATTTTTCATGTGAATAGATAAATGACTTGATGTCAAGTAAAGAAGATGAGTTCAAGTCTTCTCAGTATATCAGCGTGATTGACAAGTCATTACTTTTTCAAGCACTGTAATCACGTCTTTCAATACTTGAAATGACTATTCTATCTGATATCTTTTCATTAATTACTTGATGACATTGTTGATGTGATGAAGACATTTTGATATTGATGCAGTCAACGAGTTGCAAATTCTTCAATCACTTATAATCACAACTTGCAGACTCTTCATCTGAATTGTCTTTTTCACTAGTAGTATCTTTTCATTTCTTACTGACATTGATATGTCATTAATCTTCTTCGTAGATTAATTGTGACTGTTAGAAAAAGTGTTGTCGTGTGAGTGAAAACTTTGCATGACAACTTTTCTGATCACGCAACGTTTTAACATCGTTTAAACTGCGTCAAATTGAGATCTCTTGACTTTTCTGACTTCTATTCAAACACAGAATAGAATCAAAAGATTCATAGTTGACATCATGTACAGATGAATCTCGTTGTCAATCATATTATTATATTATTTTTATAAATTTTATTTATTCATTTAATAAATTAAGTTTTAAGATTAATAATGAGATTCATTTGTACATGATATCAACTACAAATCTTTTGATTCTATTCTGTTTTAAATAAAAGTCAGAAGAGTTAAGAGATTTCAATTCAACGCAGTTTGAATGATGTTAAAATGTTGCATGATCAGAAAAGTCATTATGCAAAGTTTTCACTCATGTGACAACACTTTCTTCTAACAATCACAATCAATTTATGAAGAAGATTAATGACATATTAATGTCAGTAAAAGATGAAAAGATACTATTAGTAAAATAGTTGATTCAGATGATGTCATGATGAATTGACTCATAGAAATTAGATCAGAAACTAAAGTCAGAGACTGAGTCAAAGATCAGATCTGAGTTAACTCTGAAATTATATGACTTTGTCAAGACATCATTTAGACTACGTCATATCTTCAACTTAATATGTCATGAGTTATGTCGTGCTTAACTTGACAATGCTTGACAAACTCTCTATAGTTGATCAATTTTCTCAAGTTATTGAGAGCTTCTTAATAATTAGCTCTATCATAATATATATTCATTCTGTGTTTACTTAGAATATCACATTGTCATATCACTCTTATAGATTTCATTTATTCATCTAGTAAACTCAATCATCACAGTTCTAATTATTTCAAACTTTTCTTAAAGATGATAATTTGATATTTAAGCATGACAATAGCAACGTGATTGCAACAGAGTTGAAATGACAATGTCTTGATCTCACAAGATATCATATCAGAAAATGAACGTTGCATAACAAAATCAGAAAGCAAAGAAGCAGAAGATGAACTCTTTCTTGATATTGATGAACAGTTGACATGAGCAATGCTTCAACGTGATAAACTGCAAAAGAAACAGAAGTTAGCAGTTATTCTGTCGAAGATTGAGATTCTGCAATTCATTGAAACGACGAAGAAAAGTCATCAGACTTTCATTTAAGTCTTCATGAAGAACTTGAATGATCTACACATTGTTTTCATAATGTCAATGATGACGAAATGAAATCATCATGAAATTATTTTGCAGAAGCGAAGATTCTCAATGTTTTTGAAGAAGTATCATGACAAAATCATAAAAGAACATAGAGAGTGAATTCGCAACATCGAAATCTCATTTCAAAATATCTCTTGACATTTTGAAAGTGATGAGAAAAAGATTTTGTACTGCATGATCTATCTGAAGAATGAATCAAAGAAACTTTGATTCAATCACGAAAAGACTATGTTTGCAGCTCAGCAGATGTGATTCAATTTTATTGACTTTCTTCTGAATTCAATTGAAAATTCAATGAATCAAGATATAGACGTGATTCAGCAGTACATGAATGCATTGTAACGTTCAGATCAGATGATATGAACATTTGCAACTCATCTGAGCATTCTGAAACATCAACTTTTGTTGTATAATGATGAGCATAAGCGAGCTTATTTATTCATCAAGTTAAGATCTGAGCTACACATGATCATTACTAATGTGCAGTTAATTTTTATCACACAAGATGCATTAATCAATCTTGTCACTTAATTGAAAACAAATCTGCAAAAAGAACACATCTTGTCATTGAAATAACTTTAAGATGAGAACTTGTATGATCGAGATAAAATCAACAAGAAGACTCATTCAAAGCGAAAGAAATCTCATCGATCAATCAGACTTAACTCTTCGTCAAAGACAAGCTCACATGCTTCGTCATGTTATAGCAAGAATTTGTTCAATATAACGTGTTACATATGCAATTGAAAGAATCATTACTTTATTGATTGTAGAGACGAAAAGATCAAGAATAAATCAAAAGAATCTGATATAAATTGAGTATTCATTGATTTGATGTCACATATGAGTCATTTCAAGATTTTGAAAAAAGACAAGCTTTCAATGAATGCTTCAAATCATCGAGAAAAAAACAAGAAGTTCTCTTCGTAAAGACTCTTATATATAAAGAGCATGTAATTCAGAGAGATCAGAAGACAAAAACGAAGATTTACATGAATATCAACATCAAGATGAACGTGATTAGTCAACGTTTTATCATCGAGCAAGATATGTCATTGCTGAACGTTGATCTTTCAAGATTTATCTGAATGAATGATCAGAGTGTTTATTGTTATGACGTCTATAAGATGTGTTATCGACTGAGAGACAGCTGAGACATAGAGAAAAAAGATATAAGTATCTTCTATGCTATTGACAAGAAAGAATTTTTTCTGATTCTGAGTATGTCAAGTATACAATTCAAGCATATTTGAATAAACATGATTGCAAGAACATGATGTTTCAACATAAATGAGCATGTATTTGAATTGTTCTTTGCACAAGTATTTGCAAAAGCTCTACAAGATGAGTCTACTGTGTATGCTTTTGTCATGATCAACATCATTGAAGAATCAATCATTGAACATCAAGTGAAAGCAATGAATAACATGATGAGTCATATCACAAACGCGCTTAAAATGCAGACTTTATTTATTGAATTGAAATAGTATGAAGATGTATTCTCAACAGAGAATGCAAACAAACTGTCTTTGCATGAAGATCATGATCATGCAATTTAAATCACTGCAGAATCATCATATGAATCATTATATAATTTGTCAAACACAGAGTTAACGACTCTGAAACAGTATCTAAATGATGTTTTAGCGAAAGAATGAATTAAGCACTTCATCAACTCGACTGACGTGTCTATTTTATTCATTTTCAAAAAGAATGATAGTCTTCATTTATGCATGAACTATCAAGATCTGAATAAGATCACTGTCAAAAATCATCATTCACTGTCTTTAATTAGTGAAACTCTAAACAGACTCAATAAAGTCAAGCAGTTCACTAAGTTAAATCTGAAGAATGTTTATCATCGTCTCAGAATTCAACGTGAAGATGAGTGAAAGATGACATTTCATACTCATTATGATCACTTTGAATATATGATCATGTCGTTTGATTTGATCAACACGTCTGTCATCTTTCAGACTTATATTAATAAAATCTTGACAGAACTTTTAAACAACTTTTGTGTTGTTTATCTGAATGACATTCTAATCTTTTTTGTAAAGAAGATTGATCACGTAGATCACATGAAACAGATTCTCGAGAAATTAAGAAAGTTCAAGTTATATGCTAGCTTGAAGAAGTGTAAATTCTTCATCACTAAAGTGAATTTTCTAGAATTTATCATATTCACAGAGAGTGTTTCAATGAATCTAAGTAGAATAGACATAATCAAAACGTGACTCAGATCAAAGATGTATCAAGAAATACAAGTTTTTCTGAGATTCATCAATTTCTATCGACGTTTTATACATCACTACTTTCAGATAGCAGAGTTTTTAACAGAATTGCTGAGAAATAGTGTAAAAGATGTAAAAATGAGTTCATTCATATGATCGAGTGAAGCGAAACAAGCTTTTAATCAGCTTCACGACGTCTTTATGAGAACGTCTATTCTAAGACACTTTGATTCAGAGCGACATATACACATCAAGATCAATGCACTCAATTATGCAGTCGCGAATATTTTGTCTCAGTCAGATGATGAAGATCAGTGACATTCAATTATATTCTGATTCAGAATGATGATAGACGTTGAAAGAAACTATGAGACATATGATCAGAAGCTTCTAGTCATAGTAGCGATGTTTAAACATTGACAACACTATGTGAAAGATAATTATCATACTGTTGAAGTTCTGACTGATCATAATAATTTGAAGAATTTTATGAATGTTCAAAAGCTAAACAAAAGACAAGTCAAATGAGTTATGAGATTGTTGATCTGCAACTTTGAAATAGCACATAGATCAGAAAAGACAAACTCAATCAATGCATCATCAAGATGATCTGACTATAAAAGTAAGAATATCTTTGCGAATTGTTTGCTGCTCACTCTGCAGCGAAAGCTGACTAGAATAGAAAGCTTAAATAGCTTTATATTTGTAGCAATCAGAGAATTATACTGTATATGAGTGATTAATGATGTTGAGAAGACGTTCGATCACAGTATAAGTATGAACAGATATTCAGCAGAACATGTCGAGAGTAAACTGCAAGATGAAACTCACTGATGAACATAAGTGATTAACGATGTCGAGAAGATGTTTATTCACAATGTTAATGAATGAAGATATTCAGTAAAACATGTTGAAAGCAGATCGCAAGATGAAATCTATTGTATATGAGTGATTAACGAAGTTGAGAAGATGTCTGTTCACAGTGTCAGTGAAAACATGAATACGTGTTCAGCAATGCATGTCAGAAGTATGCTGCTGAGAATCATGATTTTAACAGTGCAAGAAACGCATCTAGATGAAGTACATTTCTCAAGAAGTAGAATTTCTCAATTTGAATCAACAACTTTGAAAAGCACAGATGTTGAAACATCAACTTATAGAAATCATAATGTAGTTGAGAAACAGCTTAATTATGTTGCTGAAACTGTTGATTGCAAACAACTCGTTTCACGTGCAATTGTCAGAGTACTGACAATTCATGAAATGATATACAACTTCAATAGTAAATTCGTAGTTGAACTCATCAAAATCTTACAGCAAGAAAATGAATTTGCTGTGAGATTAAGAGCAGACGAAACGACAAGTATATGAAAGAGTGATGTTGAAGCTTGAACATTGAATAGTCAAGAAATGATAGAATACAATGAATCATTGTATGATTCAGAAGATCTTTCTGTCAGAGAAGAGCTATTGAAACATCATTATGATAACTCATTAACAAGACATTTTGATGCTGACAAGATCAACGAGCTATTAGATTGCAAATATTACTGAAAAAGTATGATCAAGAATGTCAAAGAGTATATAAATACTTGTGACATTTGTCAGAGAGTAAAGATAAAACATCATCTATCATATGACGAGTTGAAATCATTTTCTCGACTCACAGATTCATGAAAAGAAATTATTATGAATTTCATAACAGATCTGTCGTCTAGTAAATGAAAAGAAGTCATGTATGACTTGATTCTTGTGATAGTCAATCACTACATGAAGATGACACGTTATCTGTTTATGAAGAAAACTTTGACTGTCATAGAGTTAGCAGAGTTGTTCTTCGAGAAGATTGCTTTAAGATATGAGATCTCAAGTGATATAGTTATCGATAGAAATAGTCTATTTATCAATGCGTTCTGATCAAAGATCTGCTATCATGTCAAGATGAAATGATGATTAAGCATCGTTTTTCATTTGCAAACAGATGATCAGACAGAACAACAAAATTAAACGTTGAAACATTATTTAAAAGTGTATTGTTTTGAAAAGCAAGATGACTGAGCTACGCTTCTATTCATAGTTAAGTTCATTTATCATCAGACGAAGCACGCTTCATTGAGCTGTAGTTTCTTTAAAATCATGTATGACTATGAGTCAATCTTTAACATATACATCAAGAACAATGCTATGAAAGAAGAAATGTCAGCAGCAAAAGAACACGTTGAAATGCTGAAAGACATGTGAAACATGTTGATGCAATGATGACAAAACGCGATCAATGCTCAGGCAAAGTACTATAATCAAAAACATAAGTTTAAGTTTTTTAATATTGATGATTTAATCATGCTATTAGCACAAAATCTGAAGCAGAAGAAGTTGAGCAAGAAGCTATCAAATAAGATGATAGAGTTCTTTCGTATACAAGAACTCATAAACAAGCAGATGTATTATCTTGATCTTTCAATCATTTATAAAGTTCATTTTGTCTTTCATGTATCTTTTTTAAAGTTGTATAATCGTAGACTAAATGATGATTCTATACTCGATTATCTTGTACTCAAGCTTATTGATGATGAGTAAGAATGAAAGGTAGAAAAGATTCTATAAAAGTGAAAAAGAAAGAGAATTTTATATTATAAGATACAATGAAAAGAATATTTCATTGAATATGATCAATGAATATCGAGCGAAAGTATGAAAGATGTCTCGAAGCTTATAGAAGCTTTCAAAATAAGGCTGAAACATGAGCGAAAAGCATAATCACTCACTTTCAAGCATAAACTCATTATTAGAAAAGAAGAATCACTGTATTATGATAGTTTTGTTCTTTAATGAGACGATTACATATGTAAATCAACAGACAGAAGAAAAAAGCGCAAAGACGTTCAAACGCGCTCGATAAAAGAGCGTAATCATCACAATATAACAAACATCATGTAATCATCACTTCATCAAACATCTCTCACATAAAACAAGATTGCAAACTTCTTCTTCTTTCTCATTGTCAGATTTACATTGAGACGTGAAGACAGAGATTTGAAAGACGACAAATTATGCTAAAATATATCAAAACAATTAGAAATGTTGACAAAACAATATATAATTGAAATTAAATGTATTGCAAAGCGCTTTACATTCAGAATTTCTCTGACAATGTCATTAATAATTATTATCTTCTTGAGAATGAGCTTTTGAATCTTTAGAGACTTAAGTTTATGAGTCTTCTCAAGATGATTCTTTACACGAGTCGTTGTTATCAACTTCTTGTAAAGAATTTTCTGATGAGCAGTGAATGTTTTCAAAGCAACGTTTTCTTCTTCATCTTCAATTGCACTATCATGAATATTCTGCAGACAAAAAAATTCATTGACAGTCAAAATGCAGATGTCAAAAATCTAGATATTGAATCATGAGCATTTAGCAAATGTATCAGATAAGTATACTCATTGTGATACAGAAGTTCTCATTACTTGCACAGCGAGCACACTTCTTGTACATTGTCTTTTTCTGAAAGACAACATCACATCACGATGCTTTATTCTTGATGTGTAGAACTCAAGCACACTTTATACAAATTATTCTATTTAGAGTTTTAAAATCAGCAACACTTCTTTTGCTTATTTTCATAATTGACAGCTGAAAAGCATCAGTAACGACATCAAGAAGTTGAATAAGCAAATCTCATCATTATTCTTTGATTTCGCGAAGTCTGTGAATTCAACAAGATCATCAATGAAGCATCAACAATCATTTCTTTTCTCATTGTCTTTTGAATTTTCTCTTTGATAGTTGAGATGTACTCGAAAGTTTAAATAGTAGAAGTAATGAGCTCTCGATCAGAATTTGATGACGTTTGCATCATCATGAGTGATTCAGCATTAGCAGCATCATGATCATCACATCTGATCAATGTCTTTTGAGCAAACTTATGATACTGTTAGTTGCAGTAATAGTCGTGAAACTTCAAGTTGTGACATCACTTACTTTTGTAATAATCTTGATTTAATCATCAGTTGACTTCATTATTTTACGACTCTCTTTGAGTATCACTGCGCGTTCATGACTCATGATCTAGATCTCTTACTCTTACTATACAGATATACTCAAAGTTTGTCAAAAGTAATCATACAATGATAAAAATATGATCATAATTGAAAAAGAATGAAGTTGAAGAAAATGAAAAGTTGAGAAGAACTGAAAGAGTGATAAACAAATCAACAATTATTATTCACTCTTGTTTATACTTTATCATCTCAACAACATCATTTACTTGAAAGATAAACAATGTCTATGTGTTATTTACACATCATCATTGTTATCATTTACATCAATTACACATCACATATACTATTTATAATGTCATCTATATGCATTATAATTGAAGATGAATCATCATTTGATTGAAAGTTTTTCTTTTTCTTATTTTCTCACAAAGATTTAAAGATTTTTATCGAGAGCTTCTAGAGTGAATCAATAAATGCGTGTCATTATTTATCAGAGTAAACAAAGACATTAATTATTGAGATCAAGAATGAACTCACTTAAAAGAAAAGACAATTGTCATGATGAATTGACTCATAGAAGTTAGATCAGAGACTAAAGTCTGAAACTGAGTCGAAGATCAGATCTAAGTTAGCTCTGAAACTCTATGACTTTGTTAAGACATTGTTTAAACTACATCATATTTTCAACTTAATATATCATGAGTTATGTTGTGCTCAACTTGACAATGCTTGACAAACTTTTTATAGTTGATTGATTCTTTCAAGTTATCGAGAGCTTCTTAATAATTAACTCTATCATAATATATACTCATTTTGTGCCTGCTTAGAATATCACATTGTCATATCACTCTTATAAATCTCATCTATTCATCTAATAGACTCAATTATTACAATAACTTTTTAAATAAAGATCTTAAGTTGACTAAGCATTAGCATTTTGATGACGTAATCTGCTTCTATTTGACGAAGATGCAATTCTCATTATAGTTTCATGTTCAATTGAACTTTGAGAACTCATACGTTCAACTTTGACTTTATTATTGAGTTTTCAATACATAAACTAATCATCATGTTGAATCTTTTTAACTTTTGTGTAAAATGTGTGAATTTGTACTTCTCTGAAATAAATGTGACATCATGAATTCAAACTTACGTCGTACAAATATTATATGCTTTGCTTAATGTTTTGCAAATTAATTCTGTGAATCTATCATAGATCAGAATATTAATATCATTTACAAAGTTAAGTACTTCAATTTTGATTTCTAATGCTTTGCACTTTTCAATTAACTTATGTTAAAAAATAGAAAAAGAATTGATGAGATGAAAAATCTTTGTGATATGTCAGCGTCTACTTGTTGCATCGCGCTGATTTATTCATTGAACATCAGCGATGACTTTCTGTCTTTCAGAAAGTTACGAGTTCAATCAATTATGTAGTTCGATGTTTTTCTCATTCTCAAAGTATGCAGAAGTCTGATGTGCAAGACATGATTAAATGCTTCAGCAACATTTAAACTAAGCATGAAGATCACGTACTTAATTTCACAGTCTCATACTGCATATATTTGATCTACTAGTAGATTCAACGCTGAAATCATGAATTACTTACATCTCGTTCTTATTTGAGCGTTCAAGAGCATGAAATGAGTCTCAGTAATGTCACTTAGTCTTTTGATTATGATTGATTTCAGTATCTTATTCATGATGTCAAGCAAAGCAATGAATTAGTACATCTTTAAATTAATGTAATTGCTCTTCTTTGATTTGCATAGTATTATCATCTGAGTCTTTTTGAACTGCTTTGAATGATATTTGTAAGTTATACATATGTTGAATAAACTGATTAATATTGAAGTTAGTTTTATTAAGCTCACTTAAAGTGCTTTATTTGAAATTTCAAATGCGTCTGATGCTTTGTTGACTTTTATTCATTATATCATTTGTCTTATCTTGTCTTGCAATAAGACTAAATTGAACGACACTGTCAGTGATATAAATGACTTCAAAATGTCGTTGATGTTTGTTTAAAAAGATGATGAAAAGAATTTCTTTCATAACATCTTTATTTTTTCTTTAAATAATTCTATCATGTGATTGAAATCATTACTCTTTAATGAAGAAAACTATGAAAGTTTTTTGAATAGTTGACTTTCAATTCTAACTCATTTTACGAAGCATCAAATCGATTTTGATTCATTGCTTAACTCATGTATTTAAGATCTAAAATGTGAATGTTTTGTTTCTTTAATGATCTTGTTTTTGTGATCATTGTATTTTAGATAATCGTTTCATGTCTTTAAAGTACTTTACGTTTTTCATATGATTTATAGTCATCACAACTTTATCATGACTTTTAAGCAGTTCTGATTTCAAAAGTTTTGTGCTTAATTCAATGACTTTGCTTAAGAAGTAGATTTCTTTATGACTTCTTGTAACATATGAGTGATCTCAACTACTCTCATCGACAGTTTGTAAAGTGAACAAAAATTTTGAGTTTAGCTAAAGTGACATTTATCGCTTAAAGCGAAATAAAATTCGAATTTAAGCTGATCTTGTTAGACTGCGATCTGCTTTTGTTGATAAAATCTGTGTTTATTCATATGTTTCTGAACTGTATTTCGCTTTTGTTGATAAAATCTGCGTTTGTTCATATGCGCTGAGCTGAATTTCGCTTTCATGCATATGTTGCATATGTCAACAATCACTCATCTACTCGCTCATTTACTCATCATTCTACATGCTCACTCATTTACTCGCTCATTTACTCGCTCATCTACTCGCTCATTTACTTGCTTATTTACTCGCTCATCTACTCGCTCATCTATTCGCTCATCTACATGCTCAGCATTCTACTCACTCATTTACTCGCTCATCTACTCGCTCATCTACATGCTCAGCACTCTACTCGCTCATCTACTCGCTCATCTACATGCTCAGCATTCTACTCACTCATTTACTCGCTCATTTACTCGCTCATCTACTCGCTCATCTACATGCTCAGCATTCTACTCACTCATTTACTCGCTCATCTACTCGCTCATCTACATGCTCAGCACTCTACTCGCTCATCTTCTCGCTCTATCGAATTTTCTATCGAATTTTCTATCAAACACTCTATCAAATATTCTACCAAACGCTTTATCAAGTACTTTATCAAACTTTCTATCAAACGCTCTATCAAAAGCTTTATCAAACGCTCTATTAAATACTCTATCAAACACTCTATCAAATACTCTATCAAACTTTCTATCAAATGCTCTATCAAAAGCTTTATTAAACGCTTTATCAAATACTTTATCAAACTCTTTATCAAAAGTTCTATCAAATACTTTACTAAACGCGTCAATCAAGTGCATAAAACACGTCAAACAATGCTTCAAACAATGCTTTCTACATGACTTTCTATCTATAGTACTCATCATCTCAAATGCTCAGCTATCTATCTTATCTACTCAATAATCTTCGCTTCGAGCTCTATAAAGTTGACGCTAAAGAGTTTGAAGTTTTCATCTTCTTTCTTTCTTCGTAGTTTCTATCTTTCAGAACAACAACAATCAAAATACTTACATGTTCAGCTATTATCTCAGCTATCAACTCAGCTATCAACTCAGCTACAACTCAGCTACAACTCAGCTATCAACTCAGCTATCTACTTGTTCATCTACTAGTCAGTCTACTCACTTCAAAACATGCTTTATGCAACGTGTTCAAACACGAATTATTCGCTTCATGATTTACTTCATGATCTACTTCATGATCTTACTTCATTATTCATTACTAATTAGCTCAATAGAAAGCATTCTTCATGAATCAATATTGAACTTTCTATTGAGCTTTCTATTGAACACTCTACATGCTTCAAAATATGCGTTGATCGAGCGCATAACACAAGTCAAACAATGCTTCAAACAATGCTTTTCACTGAGCTATCTACTGAGCTATCTACTGAGCTATCTACTGAGCTATTATCATCTTTCTACTGATCTTTTGATTGAACTTTCTATTGAGCTATCTACTGAGCTATCATCATCTTTTTACTGATCTTTCGATCAAGCATTCTACTGAGCTATTGATCGAGCTTTTTACTGATCTTTTGATCGAGCTTTCTATTGAGCTATTTACTGAGCTATCATCGATCTTTCTACTGATCTTTCTACTGATCTTTCGATCGAACTTTTTATTGAGTTATTTACTGAGCTATTATTGTCTTTCTACTGATCTTTCGATCGAGCATTCTACTGAGTTATCAATCGAGCTTTCTACTAATCTTTTGATCGAGCTTTTTATTGAGCTATCTACTGAGCTATCATCGATCTTTCTACTGATCTTTCTACTGATCTTTTGATCGAACTTTCTATTGAGTTATCTATTGAGCTATCATCATCTTTCTACTGATCTTTCAATCGAGCATTCTACTGAGTTATCATCGATCTTTTTACTGATCTTTCTACTGATCTTTCGATCGAACTTTTTATTGAGCTATCTACTGAGTTATCATCATCTTTTTACTGATCTTTCAATCGAGCGTTCTACTGAGCTATCATCGATCTTTCTACTGATCTTTCTACTGATCTTTTGATCGAACTTTTTATTAAGCTATCTACTGAGCTATCATCATCTTTCTACTAATCTTTCGATCGAGCGTTCTACTGAGCTATCGATCGAGCTTTCTACTGATCTTTTGATTGAGCTTTTCATTGAGCTATCTACTGAGTTATCATCGTCTTTCTACTGATCTTTCGATCGAGCGTTCTACTGAGCTATCGATCGAGCTTTCTACTAATCTTTCGATCGAGCTTTTCATTGAGCTATCTACTAATCTTTCAATCGAGCTTTCTATTAATCTTTCTACAAATCATTCAAGAATCAACTTTGTTCTCTATTGAGTATCAAATATGACTTTATCATACATTCTATGTAACTTCATATTGAACATTCTACATGACTTTCTACCTTATTAACTTTCTCATTGACTTCTTCATTGACTTTTTCAGCGCATATATTAAACTGTGTAAATAGCTATTATTTAGATAGTCAAATTAATTATTCAACGTTGCAACTATCAATGCTACAAGTGTCAGAATCGTGTTTGTTGAATCAAACATCAGAATCATGTTTGTTGAATCAAACATCAAAGATGCATACTGCGCTCATAGAAGTTCTAGAAATGTTGACACTTTTATGAATATGCATCAGCTAAAAGTGACGCAAATCTGAGACATAAGATTATATGAATATTTGAAATATTGATCGCTAAAAGCGCTAAAATCTGTCTCTGTCACTCTTTACAAATTGCAGAGACTGTCATTTATCACTGTCTTGTCGTTCAAAGAATGATTGACGAGAAAATGTATTCTTAGATGAGTGTTTAATGCTTCAATGTTTATTTTCTTTCATAGTTAATGAGTCGTAAGCTGCACGAAGAATGTGCATAAACATAACTTCATGACAATTGAAAGATGATCAGATTCTTGATGCAGATCAGTTCTCATCTTGCATTTGTGTATCATGAACTGTATTTTCTTGCTGTCAAACACTAGATTTATTGTTGTGAGCTGATTGTGAAACTCTCTAATAATTGTGTTTGACTTAAGTAATAGCTTTAATCTTACGTTCGTAATGATGTCTAGTAGAGCATCAATCACTATGTGACGAGTGAAGCATCTTTTGTCTTTTCAGTGTGAGTAATGCATGTTGAAGTCTTTTACAATCAGATGTTTGCAGTCATTTTTGATTAGTTCATTCAGACGAGAAATAGTAAATGATTCTTTCGTAAAGATGATGAACAGCGAGCATGAGTTATAAACATTTATGACTCGTAATGTCAATGTTTCATCGTCTGAGCTGCTAGTTAGCAGCTTGATTAAGCAAATGTTTGATTTGATAGTTTTCGCTGTTCATTGATCAAGTTTTAAATGTTTATTGACGTAAATGCATGTTCTTGTCTGAGATGATGAATTCTCTACTAGATAAAAGAAGCTGTGAGTCGAGTTAAATGTTTGCAAAACGTTGATGTTGCAACTTTGTTTCTGAATGATTATTATGTTGAATTTGCAAATCTCTCTGTTTATCAAGAATGATTTCTGAATTTTTAGTGACTTTCTGATGTTGTATTGTAGAATTTGCAAAAAGAGTTGTTTTGTCATAAAGATATTTGTAACTGCTGTTGACTCTGCGCTGAAATGACTTTTTGTATGCTTTCAACTACTGAGAGTCTTTCACATTTTTTAATTTGATGTTTCTGTGTCTATTCAGACATCATGTCTTTTAAGTTGCTAATCACACATGAAGAGTGATCAACTCATCTCTTCTTGACTTTCATCACTTATCATATTGACTCGTCAACATCTTGACTGCTTGTCATCATTGAGACGTTTATTGAACTCGATGAGTTTGTTGAACTCAAGAGATTTATTGAATCTAAGAAGTTTAAAAAGAAAGAAAAGAATGAGCAATTATATTTTGACACTTCAGAATATTTGATTGATTTATTTTGAAAGATTTCTTCTGATTGCTTTATCTGTAGTTTTCACTTGAGACATGAGCATCTTCAGAATTCGTGACTATCGTTGCAGTTCATGCATCATTTTCTATTCATTGATACAACGCATCTTTTAATGTGATGCTTGTCTGCACATTTGAAGCAGCATTCTTCATTTTTGCAAGATTTAGTCACATGATCAAAATTGAAGTACTTGTAGCACTGTGTAATACAACAGTTCTTTTCAAACAATTTGCATAAGCATTCTTGATATGAGTCTAGCATGCTTATGTTCAATAGTCAATTCATCAGCATTTTGATCACAATCTCTACGATGAGCAATAAGTGAATATTCTCACTTTCAATTACTTTCTTAAGTTAAGCTATTTTCAGCATCTTTAGATCTTCGTGAAGTCTTGCATTGTTTTTCATCAATATTTTAATGATTATTTTCTAATTGCTTGTATTCAGTATGATGTGTATATTATGTGTCAATATCGCGAAGCTTCAATGCACTACATGCGCTGAGTCTGCGATTCTTTTCACTCATTTTTGAAACTTTTTCAGAGTTGCTTAAGCTTCTGAGCTTACTGCGTGCAGTGTAATGTCTTCACTTTCAAGCTTGCAAATTGACATGATTAAATCTCATTACATCATTAACATGTTTTTAATTTTCTGAAAGATCTGATCAACTGACTTCTTTTGTATCTTTTTTATCTCTTTTCTTTTTGCTATTTTTACTAGAACTTTGCATTTCTTACAAAGTAATGATAAATCATCAATGAAACTCATCTGTACATAATGCTGACTACGAATCTACTGTTTAACTACAGTAAAGTTTAAAGATTATTAAAAGTTTGAACAACATTGAAGCGCTACGTGATGATGAAGCGCTGTGCGTTGATCGTATGCAGAGTTTTCGTGATCGCGCAGACTTTGATAATCTCAATGCGCATATTACAAAGCAATCTGCACGCAGATGAGAAAGTCAAATAGAACACAGAACTACGAGAAAAATCGCTTATGAAAATCATTCAATTCAGCATCTTGTCATCGCAATGATGAGAACTGAGATAGAACATTCTTGCGTTTGATCTGTTGAGAATGATTAGCAGAAAGAACTTGAATCATGAACACTTTTTAAATCTACGTGCTAACTATGTATAGATCTTGTTAAGACTGCGTGTCTGTTACTACGACATGAGCAACTCATGAGTCTCATTAAGTTCAACATGAGCAAACTCGAGAGTCTCATTAATATCGTTTAACAGATGTTTAAATACAGACATTTTATATGTAAATGATACGCTGATGAGAAGACTTCGTTAAGAGAAAAGAAACACAAGCGAGTTAATAGAGAATGATTGAACTACGTTGTCTGATTAGAAGTGTAGCATATGAACATTTTTGCAAAACATGATTGATCTGCATGAGAAAGATCTTTACAGATAATGTGAAACAGATGAGTTGCACATCTTACAAGCGAAGTGAGTGTCTGCGAAGCATAATATACAATGATGATGATTGTTGATCTTGAGAATCTTATCTCTTCACTGAGCTTTGACTCTTGAATGTCTTGATGATAAAATCAATCTCTAGTCAAAGATATCATCTGTATAGCTTGAGAGAACAGTAACGCATGTCAATGTGATTAAAGAAGAAATCGACTGCAATACACATGCATATCACTGATGAAACATCTGCAATTCATGCTTAAGAAGTAAATTGTTGAAATTTGAGCAATGAGAGATTTTGCTCATCTTGAACTGTGAATCTGCTGCAAGAGACTACTTCTCGCTAAGAAGAAAATCAGCATAGAGATCATGTCTTATGTATGTTGCATGCAACGTATGCAACATATTTTCAATAAACAAAGTGACAGAGAATCGAAAGTATCATGAAAAGATATACAAAGTATACAGTGATAGTCAGACTTCTCTGAAAACAGTGAAGACTATAATATCAACAAAAGATCAGACATGTCTGCAACAAGTTCAGATTGCACATGAGAGCATTTGATCTTAAGAAGTCACGCTGAAGTTACATTGAGTGACAAAACATGCAGAAGTACTTAAAAATGAAGTGATGAACAAGATGATTGACGATGCACATGATTTGTCTCTATTGCTGACTGAATGTTAATACACTGAAGTGATGACAAGATTTACACTCATACAGAAATAGATCAAACAAACATGAAAAGTAGTCTGAAAAGAGAAATTCAATGCAGCTCATTTTCAATATTTGACATTAAAGATGACACATCAACATCTGTGACTGCACAAGAATCATGCAAAGTCTTACAGTGCATTATTGACACAGTTACGCATGAGAAAATTTGACTTCAATCAATTTCTACATGAGAGACGAGTATTCAATGTCGTTATGATGATGTGCAAGTGCAACAGAGATCATGTCACGATTCTAGCCTTGCCAGGCTCAGCCTTCTAGCCTTACCAGGCCTATCCTCGCTCCGTCACCTTGACTAGTCCCTATTGAGCCTAGCGTCGGCTGAGAAACACACATTTGTAGTCAGCTTCTTTCTCGTAGCTACCTTTCTTCCTTAGCATTTATCTTCTAGTTAAATGACATCTCTATCTGACTCGCTCTAGGCAGGTTTCTAACATTAGATAAATGCTCACCATCTACTATTCTGCTATCGACGAATAGATGATACGAAACAATCTATTCAGTAAGAAAAATTTGCAAGAGATTCTTCAAATTTGCATCATCATTTTAGATTGCAAGAAATTCTTCGATTCTACACTCATTTTCATCATTCTATCCGCAAGAAATTCTTTGAATAAAGCACTCAATTATTACCTGAAATTCACAAGGAATTCTTTGAATTTTCACTCATCAAAAAACATCAATTCAAAACATCAATCTCTCATCTACTCTTACCTCAACAACTTCTATCTTCTCTCATCATGACACGCGACGTCGAGTCAGTTGAGTTTCGAACAACTCGCCTGCTTAGAAGCACTGTTAATAGAAGAGTTTCACTTCTACTCATCAATGCTTCAGTCGAAGCTGAGAAAGCTGTCATCTCATGAAACATAAACATCAAAGAACAACTGTTTCATTGAGTCAGCAATCAATTCGACGAAGTCATCAATATGCTGAACGAGCTTCGAAGTCAGCGAGACTTGACTCTACAACTCAATGAACACTGACTTCTCGTACAAGATGATCACAAAAAGAGAGCGAAACAACTAGAAGTTGCTTTTGATAAAAACGATGAGCTAGAGAAAAAGATCAATCAGCTACAAGGCGAGCGGTTAAACTTCAGAGCGAAACAACGTCAAGCTGATCGATCTATGTCTCGTCAAGATACTCAGTCAGCTGAACAACGAGTCAATCAGAAAGAAGCTTCGATTCGTCGTTCTGAAGTTGAACGAAGCTTGACTTTTGAAGCTCGCTTTCAACGAGAATCTTCTACTCTATCTGGTAACGAAAACAAGAACGATCATCACAAGTTCGTCAAGCTTTCGAATTCACTCATCTTCATCGAAACAGATGATTCTATCTGAAAGACATGAAACATCAAAATAGCTGACAAGCTCGATGTCAACGCGAATCATTACTCTACTGAAAAGATTCGTATTGCCTATGTGATTTTCAGACTAGAAGGTGATGCTGATCAGCAAATCTATGCAAAGCGTCGTGTTGATGCTCTCTCACTCTATTAATCACTATCAGAACTACTGAAACATCTGAAAGAAATTTACGAAGATCAGAATCTGATTCGAAAGTGTCGTCGCGAATACGTCGCTCTGAAGCAGCTCAACAAGTTCTTCAGCTCTTTCTATTCAGAATTCACTAGAATATTCAGCTTTCTGAACTATGACAATGTCACTCTGATGAATGACATTCAGAATAAAATCAACAATCGTCTTCAGAACGCGTTGTCAGTTTGTTTCATAGAGTTTAGCTCGCTTGATAAGCTCAAGATCTTTCTTCAAGATGTGAATAACAAACAACGAGTCAATTATCAGCTACGTGACGAGCAACGAACAGTCAAATCGATAGCAGCTTCGAAAAAACGTTTTGTTTCTTCGTCGACATCAGCTTTAACCTCGACTACTACCTATGTTCGACTCGCTACTTTTTCCACCCTCGAATCTGAACGATCAAGAATGTCAATCATCTGCTTCAACTGTAAAGTATCGAGTCATCTATCAAAGAACTGCTCTCATCTGAAGGCTAGTACTTCGACATCTCGTGCATTCATTTCTCGTCTCAATGAGATCGTCATGTCGAAAGAAGAGAAGAAATTATTTACAGAGAAATCGAAGAATGAGGCAAAAAACTAGTGACTTTCATCAAAGACGCGATGAAAGATGTGTTAATTTCTTCAACAACGAGCAGTTCAAATGATCTCTTTGCTTCGAAATCTTTGACTACTGAATGTGTACTATCTAGCAATGAAATTAGTTACTCATTAAAGTCATTGATTGACACTGAAGCAGCTGACTATTCGTTCATTGATGAATTAATCGCGCAGAATGTTTGTGATCATTTGCAAATCGAATCTTTATCTTTAACCAAGCTCAAATCAATAAGAAGATTCGATGATCATTATGCAAAAAAGCTCATTACTCATGCGATTTATTCGAATCTAACTGTTCAAGATCATATGAAACGTTTCGTCTCTATGCTGATCATTCAATTAGATCAACATCAGATGATTCTCGAAAAAACATGAATGAACAAGATCGAGATGACTATTGATATGAAAGACGATCGTCTTCAATTTCCTAGTTTCGAAGCTCATATCAAAGATTCTATCAAAGCTCATTCGACTGTTCTTTCGAGCAAGAAAATCGCGATAGAACAGAAGAGTTCGACTTCTACTCAAATACTAAAGAGATCTATTTCTTCTGTCGTCACTCGACTCAGCGAGAAGTCATCTTCATTCAGTAAAATCGTGAAACCATCTAATTCAGTCAACTTCGCTTCGTCTTTCGATTCAATGAACATAGCAATGATAGAAGCTGCAGCATATAGATCACTAGTCAAACGATCGAATGTGACTACTTTCGCGATCATCATCACGAAAATCGATCGACTTCTAAAAACAGCTAGAAATAAACTCGAAGATGTAAATCTACAAGAGCTTTCACACGAAGAGATCTTGAAAGAAGTCAAAGCTAAGCTTTCTTCGAAATATCATGACTATCTAGACGTGTTTGATCGAGCGATGACTGATCAACTATTCTCTCATCGTCTCTACGATCATAAAATTGAGTTGATCGGCGAGAGAACATCTTCTCGAAGTCGTCTCTATCATATGTCTGACTACAAGCTTCAAAAGATGAAGAATTATCTGATCGAGCATCTGAATAAAGACTTTATATCTTCTAGCTCAGCTTCATACGCTTCGCTCATACTATTCGTCGAAAAGAAAGACGATAGCTTGCGTTTCTGTATAGACTACAGAAAGCTCAATGCTTTGACCAAACGAGACCGCTACTTCTTATCGCTAATAGACGAAACTCTCGCTCGTATTCAAGGTAGCAGGTACCTGACTCGATTGAACATCATTGTCGTCTTCAACAAACTGCGTATGCATTCGAGCAGCGAAGATTTGACTATCTTTAT
>JAABUO010001232.1_pt1 | contig 34973 bp, 28 predicted proteins | sample 5559291 | NCBI WGS metagenome assembly JAABUO01 (sample SAMN10711878, study PRJNA513372) | rock metagenome | isolation source: Antarctica rocks | place: Antarctica: Victoria Land, Finger Mt sud
GCTGTATTTAATCAAGTAGGATTTAGTAAGTTTCACTGCTATCAAGTTCAAGTTCAAATACAGGCTGTATTTAATAAATCCGACTTATGCCGGGCTCTGGGCTATATACCAGTGAGGTGATTGACTGGTCGTCACTTCAACTTTGGCACCGCACATCACCGATTACCGTAGGTAGAGGAGATTGATTAGATACGCACAAGGGCAATTAGGGAAACAACATGTACTTGAGTAGCATCCTCGTAGAGCGGAGAAGGAATCTCCTTTGCGTATGAACTAAACGACTGGCTTATTTTAATTTGCAGCTATAACTCTTCGTGCATGATCCTATTGTATGGCGGGTTCCATCTGGGAGGATCACTTGGGCTTCCGTATTTGCTGGAATGGAGACATCCATATCAAATACTCCACCCTTGCTCTCCCAATGACAAGATACTTCTCCATAAGGACTGAAGTGCTTTACATTCACCTCAGTCAGCCCTCCGCCAGGCCGTGGATGGACTTTGATCATCTTCCATCCAGGCACGATCGGCTCTATACCGCCTATCCTACGGTGCATCCAATCAGCAACGGCCCCCAAAGCATAGTGATTGAACGAAGTCATTGATCCCGGATTGATGCGTCCATCTGGTAACATGCTATCCCAACGCTCCCACACTGTCGTAGCTCCCATTGTTACGGGGTAGAGCCACGATGGACATCCTTCTTCCAGTAACATCTTGTACGCGAGATCCATATGACCAGTATCCGTGAGTGCGTCGCATATGATCGGAGTACCTGCAAAGCCTGTGCTGATGCGATACTTTGCCTTTTGTACAATCTCCGCCAGTCGTTCAGCAGCTTGCTTCTTTTGTTTTTCCGGCAGTATGTGAAACTGTAGTGCCAGTGAATAAGCAGTCTGAGAATCGGAAGTCATTTTGCCATCATCCTTGACGTACTTTTTCAAAAAGGCTGCTTCCACCACTTTGTGTTGTGCTCTGTATGCCTCTGATTTACTCTCATCACCAAGCAAGGAAGAGATAGTTCCCATCAGATCATACATATGCACAAGATACGCATTCGCAACAAGCTGTGGATCGGTCATTCCCTTGTCAGGTTGGTCTGGTGGGGCGGAGGGATCAAGCCAATCAGCAAATTGGAACCCTTCTTTCCAAAACACACCGTCTTTGTCTTTTGGAATAGACTCCATCCACCGTTCCATGCTCTCGTACTGATCTCGAAGTATCTTGGTATCCCCATTTGCTAGATACAGCGACCAAGGAACGATAATTGCCGCATCTTGCCACACAGCATTTGGTCCCAATCCACCATCACCAAAGTTCATCTTCTTCAAAACATTTGGCGCAATGATTGCAGGTCGACCATTTTCAGCATGCTGTTCTGACGAAAGATCTTTGAGCCAATTACACAACAGTCCAGTACATTGATAGAGAAAGGCAGCCGTTGGTGAGAAAACCGCAATGTCACCAGTCCAACCCAACCGCTCATCTCTCTGCGGGCAGTCGGTAGGTAAGCCAACAAAATTACCTCGCATACTCCATATAATGTTTTCATGCAATTTATTGACGAGGGCATTTGATGTGGAAAACCAACCAGTCTGCTGGAAATCTGTGTGGCAAACTTTCGCAACAAAGGAGTCCAACTCCAGTTTACCATACCAGTTATCGACTTGTGCATATCGAAATCCATGATACGTGAATCTCGGTTCAAATTCTTCACCATTTTCATCCCCCTTGAAGATGTAGCTGTCGGTCGCTGCTGCTTGCCGCAGCGGTCGCGTCCCTATTTCTTCATTGTCCAAGACTTCGGCATGTATAAGCGTAATTTGATGGCCCTTCGGTGCTCGCGACGATTTCATTCGTAAAATGCCCACGAGATTTTGTCCAAAATCAACGATCGACTTTCCCGAAGGAGTCTTGATTATAGAAATTGCCTTCACAGTCTCAATATGGCGTACTGGCGGACTTGACGGCAACTCAATAGAAGCTTTCGGAAAAGGAAGCACCTGCACAGACTTCCAGGATGAAATTTCATTCATCGAAAGGGAGGACCAGTCTGCGATCTCGTAGTTGGCATCATACGTTTCCCCATCATAAATTTCATTCATTCGAATAGGACCAGAAGCTGTTTTCCAAGAATCGTCTGTGCTTATAACCAGTACTACTCCATCGGTGTAGCTTATTTCCAACTGAGCCAGAAGAGCATTTTGCTGGCCATACAAATTGCGTTTGCCTCCGTCGTGGCCTACACGCCCTGTAAACCATCCATTACCTACACGGTAGCCAATTACGTTGGAATCCTGCTGGAGATGTGCGGTCACGTCGTGAACTTGCTGAATTATCCGGTGGTCGTAACTTGTCCACCCAGGAGAGAGGAATTCATCTCCTACTCGTTTCCCATTGATTTCCACCTCATAGATACCTTGAACTAAACTATACAGGCGAGCCGATCTTACTTGCTGCCCGTGTGCCGAGGTAAATGCCTTCCTGAAAAGTGTTTCCGGAATTTCAGATTCGTCATCCGAATTTTGAGGTGCGCAAACAAGCTCGCCTGTCCAATCATGCCTATTCAGTAACCCTGTCTCAACATACACCAGTTCACTCCAGGGTGAGGAGTCTTTGTCTTCCTTTCCCCATACACGGATACGTACATAAGCACGTTCTCTGGATTTCAGTACGTTACAAGGCCATTGTACTAAGACAGATTCGGAAGACGACGTTGTGCCACTAAATACGGTCTCATGATTGGCGTCTAGAACTTGCATTTCGTACTTTGCTTGAAACCACCCTTCTGTGTAAGCCAGAGTCTGCCAGGAAACGCGAGGCGACGCATCTCCAATGCCGAGACAATTGCCATCTTGAAAGTGTTCAAATCGCACATTCACTACTCTCACACTCATGACTTGAAAGTGTTGAAGAACGGGTAATGTCCGCTCCTCGCTAAAATTTACCGCTTTCAAATTCTCGGTGTGGGGTTCAGCCCGATAGACCGAGAAGGCGGTTCGAAATGCGAGAAGGCCGGAGTAGGGCTCTCCGAGCGACCAAACAACCTATCATCATCTCTTAGCCCTAAAGCATAAGAAAAGAAGGCTAGAATTGTCACGCGGAAGTGATGAAAGGGCCAGTCTGATATAATGAAAGAAATCTAAAATCTCCCTCAATATTCAAACTAGCTTCACCTTCCTTTCCCCGTCACGGTTCAAGTACTTAGTGGAAATAGTTAAAAGGTGTAGTGGAAATAGTAATTCCCTTAAATTAACCTTCCCCTGGCGCTTTTCGCATGGTAACACCCGCCCAATCACACAACCAGCAGCACGTAAATTCCCCAGAACTGAGCCGGGAGCAATTGTCTAATTCACCTACTAGGACACGTGTTAAAGCAAATCACGCAACCGCAGCACGAACGAAACGAAGCCAATGGTGCGTTAATTGGTCCGAAGTGGGGCGGGACACCAATCACACAACTGAAACACAAACGAAACAAAGTTAATGGTACGTAAATTGGTCAGAACGGCTCAGTTGCCGTCCGCTTCTTGAGGTTTGGCATTTTCATCCCACCAATCACACACCCCTCCAACCATACAACCAGAACAAATGAAACAAGTCAATGATAAGTAAATTCCTTACTCATAACACAACCGTAACACAAATATTACGTTGTGCTCGGCCCTACATCCACGGATGGCCAAATATCATCCTGCTGATTGCCATGGCAAGCCATTGTTTTCCCTATCGCGTGCAAAGATCAATTGTTAAAACTATCCGTAAACATATAGTCGTAATCCGGTAAATGCACGAGACCATTACTCCACGTGCTGCTTCTCTTCTGTTTTGGGAATGCGCAGCCAGACAACAGCCACCAGCAACGCCAGCAGGTCCACTGCCATATAAACCAAAAAATCGCTCGTAAGGCATCGAGTTCGCCCTTTCCTCGCAAGCTCGTCTCAATGATGCCGCCAATGCCAACGAATATAGCACCGCCGAGGTACATAACGGTGAGCAGGAGGCTTCCTGCCGATGCTTGCAGTGCTCGCGGTACATTCGAGGTGAGGAAGACACTTGCTGCTGCAAAGGAGAGATCAGGTCCAAATGTGGAAATGATAATTGCAGGAAGTCCCATGGCAAAATAGGTCAAATGTACTGGCTGCACAGCAAAGAAGAGTGGTCCGACAGCGAAAGCAACGATGCTTATGCCAAATACCCAGTGTCCAGGGCATAGGTGCAGGATAAGGCCAACGAGAAGGGTGCAGAATGCCCCAGTGATACCGTTGGCAACCCAGTAGGCGCCGACCGCGAGGGGCGTTGCATGCTGCACGCGCAACCAGTACACGCTCACATAATAATTCCAGCAAAAGTAGGACCCATAGGCCAGAAACATGCAAAGAAGGAGCACGTTAAAGCCCGGAGTCGTCCAGCTTTGCGGAGGCACAATCGGAGAGTGCACATGTCGCTCGATGTAGAGAAAAGCAGGCAGACAGAGCACGCCGACGATAAGTAGGACGTAGGTGTAGGGAGCCCATCCGGACGAAGGTCCTTGAGTAAGGCCGAAAGTAGTGAGTGCAACCGCTGTGATGGCGACGACGCTGCCTAAGAAATCGAATCGCTCTGGTGTGCGTGGGGGAAATGTAATTTTGGGGATGATAAAGTAGGATGCACACCCAATGGCAATGCAGATCGCACCGTAGATACAGAAAATGATGAAGAGATGTTGTGTAAGCAGACCGCCAAAGAGTGTCCCTATCGCAAATCCCAGCGGCGGTGCGGTAGCAAAAGCAGCAAAAGCCCTGTTCTTTCGCTTCCCTGGGGAGTAGATTGCGCCTAGTAGCCCTAGGGAGCCGGAGATCATGCCAGCACAAAAGACCCCAGAAAGGGCCCGAAGGACAAAGAAGGCGTTTCTATTCTGTATAAGACCTGCCGCAATCAGAGTGGCCGAATGTCCCAAAAGGCCCGCCATCACCAGCTTCTTATGTCCCACCCGGTCGGAAATAGCGCCAAAGATGGTGAAAGATGCGCCATGGGCGAGCGAGAAGGAGCCAAAGAGCCAAGCAAGCTGGCTGTCTGGGATGAGCAATTTCTCCTGTAAGCGCAAGATATTGCTTGAGATGAAGCCGATGGGTCCCTGCAGGAGCAGCTGTGTGAAGGAAACGGCCACGACGAAGAGTATTTCCTGGGTAGCCGATTTGAAACATTCGGGCAATTTCTGCATCTGGCCCCCTGTAGGCCTGCTTACCATGCGGTCCTCTTCCGTGTGAACCTCATGCACTTCTTGGATATCCGACTCTGTATCAATCCTACTCAGCTGGATGGTGGTCGTCGACATGGCTGATTAGATGACAGCGAAGGGATTTTCGGGTACCCGGCAATGGACCCAACTCGGCCCGGCCCGAGATCAAACACGTGATTCGAAAACACTTGTCTGTGCTACACAGATATACAGTATCCTAATTTTCAACGATATAATCAAACTTCTGATGTACTTTAGCAATACACTACGCCTACATTCTCTCTTTACTTATTGCAAAAATGCAACTCTCAAACGATTGTACGCTTAAATTAAGGTATGCTTGTCACAGATGATACCTTTCGTCTCCTGGTTGGTCGGTTGCGTTTCTTAGCAAGTCCGGTTGTATTCAACTGCAAGACTCATTCATACTTGCTTTGGCGCTTCCAAATAACCGTCATCGCAATTGCATCCGCAGACATTGCATGCCCCCTTTCCACATCACCACCTTCATCTACTGGTGTTCCCGTTAGACAAATACTCTCTATCTCGGAACGTATAGATCCAACGACATAGTGTGGACAGCAGACTGCAAGAACTCGTACAGCTCTGGAGACAATGATCTACAGGGAGAATCCTTCATGTTTATTGCAAGCAAATGAAAGAGAGGAAAAGTGGTTGGTATGGTTTAGGAGCCTCGGAGCTTTTTGAAGTGCAGGCAACCATATGACATGTACGATCATTGGACAACCGCGATACAAATCGGAATACACCTATGGAGTAGATGCGACGGCGCGATAAATTACAACATGATTTGCTCTCACTACGAAGCTTGGCCGCGGAGCAAGTTTCTTGGCATTTGAAGAATGGACCAAGATACGTTTCCAAAGATTTTCACAAAGCATTGGACGATCTAGCAGAAATTGGAAGTAAGTGAAGACGATATCACCCACTATACCTGAAAATACTCATCATCAACTCACAAGGTGGCAAACATCATAGGGGTCCTTTAATTGCATAGAAAATCATGTAGACAGACGTAACAGCGAAATAAAATGTGGACTCAACTCTACAAAGCTAAACCTATGGCCACAATACTCGTAACCTATAGCAAGGTAACTAAGTCCTTTTTATCATAATCGTCTACGCCAGTCTGTGCGGCTGTCTTCCGGTCAAGCCAAATTGAAGTGGGCTAAGATTTCCTCGTCAGCACTTATGGCCGGGCGGAACCGCGACTCGCATCGGAGAATCGACCAATCAGAGTTGCAGCTGGGATTTATTCGGCTAATACAATTTTGTGGAGCTCCACAATATATTGTGGAGCTCCACATTTTGGATTTTAATGCCAACCCCGCCCTCGTTTAGTAAGAGCAACCAACACGGCCTCAATCATGTTGAACGAGAAGATGGACGAACAGGATCATGAACTTCAGGAGACCGTGACAAATGACGCTGCCAAGGGCTGGGTCGGTCTGACCGAGGATGCAAGACAGGCCACCGCGAATGAGCACAAGTTGGGCATCTTTCAAGCCCTCAAGATCTATCGCAAGGCCGTCGGCTGGTCCTGCGCTGTGTCCATGGCCATTGTCATGGATGGGTACGACACTGCACTTATTTCTTCCCTTTTCGGGTTGCCTGCTTTCCAGCAAAGATTTGGGATACCTTATAAGAATGGGTACCAGGTATCGGCACATTGGCAGCTCGGCTTAGGACTAGCCGCTACTTTAGGCAATATAATTGGAATCTTCGTCAACAGCGCCGTCACTGAACGGTTTGGCCATAAGAAGGTCTTACTCTTCTTCTATGGCTGGATCACAGCTGCCATATTTTGTTCCTTCTTCGCTCCCACCGTGGCGGTCCTCTTTGTTGGCCAAATTTTGTGTGGAATTTCGTGGGGTGTATTTTCGACCATGGGTAAGCCTCTTATCAAGCAATACTAATTTAGCTCCTGCATATGTATCACGAGAATGTTATAGCGCTGACCTTAGGCTTCGGAAGTATGTCCAGTGGTTCTGCGTGGATACCTTGAGACTTTTGTTGTGCTGTGCTGGGGTATTGGGCAATTAATTGCGTCTGGAGTACTGCAAGGATTGCAGCACAACAACAACAAAATCTCTAATGCCTGGTCTTATCGCATTCCCTTCGCCGTACAATGGGTATGGCCAGTCATGCTCTTCCCCATCATGTGTTTTGCCCCAGAGAGCCCATGGTGGCTAGTCAGAAAAGGCCGATTGTTGCAAGCCGAGCAAATGGTCAAGCGGCTGTCCAGCACGAGCGAGGACGTAAATGCTCGACAGACTGTTGCCATGATGGTCCATACCAATAATTTGGAGAAGGAAATGAGCTCAAGCGGATCTTATATGAGCTGCTTTAAAGGAACCGACCTTCGCCGAACAGAGATCTCATGCATGGCGTGGTCCATTCAGACATGGGCGTCATTCGTCATCATGGGATATGCAACTTACTTTTATGAGTGAGGTTTGTTGAGTGCACGACTAACCATAGACAAGCAGGTCTCCCTGTGGCTGCTGCCTACAAGATGTCGGTCGGGCAGGGCGGGCTCCACTTCCTGTGCACCTTCCTGTCTATTTTCCTTACAGGTAATATTGGCCGCCGAACAGTGTACCTGTATGGTCTGATATGCATGACGGCGCTCATGTTCCTCATTGGCTTTCTTTCCCTTGCTCCATCCACGAATGGATCCATTGGATGGGCACAGTCCGCCATCTACTTAGTCTGGTTCTGTTTCTATGAAGGCACAATCGGCCCGGTGGCGTACATAATTGTCGGCGAAGCCTCGTCGACTCGGCTTCGTGGTTACACTGTGGGTCTTGCCAGAAACTCATACAATGTTGCTGGAATTATCAATAGTGTGGCTAGCCCGTACGTGTTTTTGCTAGGCATCTAATGTAGATACATTCTTAATCCGACACAAGGTAATTGGAAGGGCAAAGCGGGTTTCCTTACTGGCGGACTCTCGGTGCTGAGTTGCATTTGGACATACTTTCGACTCCCAGAGATGAAAGGCCGAACGTAAGAAGATGGCGACTGGACTGACAATCAGGTATGAAGAATTGGACGTCTTATTTGAACATCGCGTCCGAACTCGTGATTTCAAAGACTATGTGGTCAACCCTTACTCTGAAACGGAAGCATTGACGAAGGAGGAGTAGACAATGCCATGGATGAGTGCAGTCTGTAGGTTGAAGGGTTCTATGTCTTTGTTTAGCTTGCTTTTAGTTACTTCTTGCCTCATTCTCCATACCAATTGAGTGACCATTCATTCCCTCTCATGACAGTTCATAGGCTTCTACACCTTCTATGCAGGGGCATTAAGGAAAGACGCTGGAGGCCGTACAATAATACTGGCACAGACAAAATCTTCATGTTTATTTGAGCACTTGCAAGAGTAACAATGGAAGGATATTCCCCGAGCCTCTGCGCTGTCTATTGATATGAGTTCATCTCGTATGTCATTGACAATCCTATATCATGCCATGCAGATCACAAAACACGTGAAAATACTTAGCTTCACAGCATAGTAGCTGTAGCGCAATTCGGTTTACTGCCAAGATTGGCTTCTTGGCAGATTAGGAGTGGACCAAAACATGTAATCAATGGCTTTGTCTAGGCCAGACGCGATCCAGTGCCAAAAATAGAAAAATGTATGTCACTATGCTTGACCGCATGTATCAATTGCTCACAATAGGAGTCAGAAGCCATGCACCCCTTTCATTTGCTCAGAGTACCATGTAGCCGATGTGTTTGGGAGACGGAAGTTGATTCAATGTTGTACTGAAGCTCTTATGGCTATTAAAGTGTCCTCTTGACCAATAGGTAATGAGAAACTGTAAAGTGTGCCAAGCTGCAACCACTGTCGTCCGATCTCGAGACACGTCAAACATTCGACCAGTCATCTGGGAAAGATTGTGCTTATAGAAGAATAGGTTACATATGAGAGTGTTCATTCGTACGTCTATACCTATTTCTTTGCCATAAAGTATGGCTAAAACTTGTCCCAGAAGTAGCCAATTTTTAAAAAAGGACTTGTGATTGATAGTGACCGTGATATTCTTACTGTAATGGAATTAAAACACTGCTTTAAATTTGGGCTTAATGAAGACACGGAGAGATGTAGGCTGTTGACCGGCATCCGTGGCGAGCTCTCGAACGAAACAATCAGAGGCCAGTTGGAATATGGAATATAAGCTAATTAGGAACTGGGTGATTAATCAGTACACCGCGTTCATATTTGAGACTTGAGAAGTTGTTTCAGTATGGTCGTTTAGTTGATAAATGCTTCTCCCGAGTGGCGCTACGCTCTATCGGCAGAATGATAGTATCAACACTCCTTAACAGTCTCTGGCCCACTGGTTATAAAAGAAGTGTACCGACTTTTAAGTGTTTAATGTTTGATGATAAAGGTTCTATTTCCCTCTAAATTAGCCTATCTGCCGCGCGGCCGTTTTGCGCGGCCATTTCCCCGCGGCAAGCGGGTAATTTTCACTTTTACTAAGGTCGCCCTCAACTGCAACTCCATCCAAAAAATAAAACTCCATGTCTATCAAACGCTACGCCATTGTCGGCCTTGGAAGCCGAGCAGCCTTCTACTACAATGCGATCACACGGGACTTCAAGAAGTCTGCAGAGCTGGTGGCTTTTGTGGACGTTAATCAGACACGAATGAACGTCGCCAACAAGCGCCTCGCCGATTTGGGCGCGGGGCCCATCAAGACATACAAAGCAGAGGATTTTGACTTGATGGTGAAAGAGATGAAACCTGATTTCGTCATTGTGACGACAATTGACAGAGTGCATCACAAGTATATCTGCCGCGCTATGGAACTAGGCTGCAATGCGATCACGGAGAAGCCAATGACTATTGATGAGTTCAAATGTCAGGAAATTGTAGACACCATCAAGCGTACCGGACGTGAGCTGCGTGTTACCTTCAACTATCGCTATGCTCCACATAATACTAAGGTTCGCGAGCTGATTATGGAAGACACAATAGGTCAGGTAACTTCTGTGCACTTTGAATGGCTCCTGAATACGACGCACGGTGGTGACTTTTTCCGCCGATGGCATCGCGACCAAAGAAACAGTGGCGGCCTACTCGTCCATAAGTCCACGCACCACTTTGACTTGGTCAACTTTTGGCTCGGGACCAAGCCCGAGACCGTGTTTGCGTTTGGTGGGCTCACGTTTTACGGTCGAGCAAATGCTGAGGGACGTGGAGTGACCCAATTCTACACCCGTGCCCATGGCAGCGAAGCCGCAAAGAACGATCCTTTTGCCATTCACCTTGAGGAAAGCAAGGCCTTGAAAGAACTCTACCTCGACGCGGAGCACGAGGATGGTTACCATCGTGACCAAAGCGTCTTTGGCGACGGAATTAGCATCGATGATACTGCTGGAGTGATTGTGCGCTATGCAAACAAAGCCATTATGACGTACAACACGTACGCCTACGCGCCCTACGAAGGTTTCCGCGTCAACTTCAACGGCACCAAAGGCCGCATTGAGATGGTGGTCATTGAAGAGCAGTACAATCCTGGTGGCGACATTGGCCCCGACGGCCGCAAAAAGGCAACCAGTCATGTGTTTGGCGGAGCAGCGGAAAACGAAGAGAGTCTAGTGGCAGGAACGTCGGTGCGCGTACTGCCCATGTTTGGCAAGCCTTATGATGTGGAGATACAGAAAGGAGAAGGTGGACATGGCGGTGGCGACCCGCTGATTCTAAATGACGTGCTGGGAGGCCGCAAGCCTGATCGCTTCAATCGGGCTGCATCGCACGTTGATGGCGCCATGTCTATCCTCACTGCGGTGGCAGCCAACAACTCCTGCCGCACCGGTGAGCCAGTACGCATTGCTGACTTGGTCAAGTTCTAGTCTAGTATCTCGTATATCCCCTCCCCAACTCTGCCCCACTATCGATCACGTGGCGGAAGTTCGCACCCGGTTCCCCGATGGCGTGACTGGGCCGCGTGACTGGTTTCCCCGCCGAGACGGAGCCGGGCAGGTTAACAAGCGTGTACAACCGAGTGCCGACGCGGAGCTACGTAGCCAAGACTGACCGCATCCCCGTAACTCCGTTTCGACAACTGAACATGAACACCAAGCATAGCAAGTCAGACGTGACCAGAGAGGAGCTCGCTATTTCAGAGAAGGTCGGCGGGTGGGCTGGATTCAATGAGGATGCGAAGCAAGCCACCAACCGTGAGCACGAGCTCGGCATGATGGAGGCGTTTAAAAGGCACAAAAAGGCTGTGGCGTGGTCCATGGCTATCTCCCTTGGGATTGTCATGGAGGGCTATGACTTGTCGCTCATAGGCAGCTTCTATGCGTACCCATCCTTCCAAAAGCGTAAGCCGGTCATGTACTGGAGCTAAGTGACATAGGATACGGCCAACCCTTTGGCGATGGGTACCAGATTGCAGCTCCATGGCAGGTTGCACTTGGACTGAGCGCCACCATAGGCATCATATTTGGCATTTTTGCAAATGGATATTTGACTGACCGCTTTGGATATCGCAAAGTCCTTCTCGTTTGCTATGTCCTCATTACAGGTTTCGTCGCCATGACGTTCGCAGCACCCAGTATTGGCGTCCTTTTTGCTGGGGAAGTGCTTTGTGGTTTGCCATGGGGTGTTTTTGCTACACTTGGCCCGAGTTATGCCTCGGAAGTACTTCCGGTTCGAATCCGAGGTTACATGCAAATCTATGTGAACTTGTGCTGGGTTATGGGTCAGTTGATTGCTGCTGGCGTGCTGGATGGCCTTGTAAACAATACAACGCAATGGTCGTATCGTATTCCTTTTGCTGTGCAGTGGGTATGGCCACTGCCATTGTTCTGCATTGTCTTTTTTGCACCAGAATCTCCGTGGTGGTTGGTGAGGAAGGGCAGACTCGAGGATGCGGAGGGCTCCCTTAAGCGTCTTGGCCATGATCATACCGAGACACGACAGACTGTTGCTATGATGGTACATACAAACAACCTTGAGAATGAGTACGAGACTGGAAGCTCTTTCTTTGATTGCTTCCGAGGAGTCGAACGACGACGGACTGAGATTGCGTGTGTGATGTGGGCCAATGGAGCAATTACTGGTTTTGCAATCAGTTCCCAGAGCACTTACTTTTTTGAGTATTTCCTTTAATGACCTGGCTAACGATAGACAAGCTGGTGTGGCGCCTTCGGACGCGTATAAGCTAGGAGTCGGACTTTCATCACTTGCCTTTGTGGGCACATGCCTAGCTTGGATTACTACATCCTATTTTGGTCGGCGAACTATCTATGTCACTGGTCTCGGAGTCATGACTACGATCATGTTTATTGTTGGATTCCTCTCGCTCGCGCCTGACTCCAACCAGGGGGCCAAATGGGGAACTGCGGTAATGGTCTTGCTATGGACATTTATGTATGATTTTACCATCGGTGCAGTCAGTTACACCATCGTCGGAGAGATCTCCTCGACGCGTCTGCGAACAAAGACAATTTGTCTAGCTCGAAACGCGTATAATCTGGCAAACATTGTCACTTTTGTCGCTGGACCGTATATTGAGAACCCAACGCAGGGCAACTGGAAGGGAAAGGCAGGCTTTCTCACTGGAGGCTTGTCGCTCATTATGTTTATCTGGTCCATTTTCCGACTCCCAGAGACAAGAGGACGAACTTACGAGGAACTGGATATTCTATTCCAGAAGCGAGTCCCCGCTCGCAAGTTCAAGGGATACTACGTCGATGCTTACGGGCCAAACGAGAGTTCTGACAAGTTGACATCTATGGGGAAGAACTAGTGGCCCCAAGACTATAGACAAGTAGATTTTAAAATCGTCCTTCAACGTTGATGCATCCGAGTGCCTATTCCATTACCCTCGTGCTAAGCCGAGTTCGCTTAAGCTTACCCCATGCAGAATCGGTCCAGCCGGTTAATTACATTGCGAGTCTTCTCCAAATCGGTCGCGCCTATTCTTTCCTTATGGGGATTTCGGCCGATCGGCCGCCGACCGCATGTAGATCCACCTCGTTCAAGCCTGCACAGTGCAACACAACCCATGTCGTCCACCACCACCGAAACTCGATCAGAGAGGGCTGAGCATGAAGCACTCGCAGTGCTCAAGAAGGTCAGTGCAGACACGCTTGCCTTTCCCCCCGACGCAAATGCCAATTTTGACGGCTCCAAGTACCAGCGCATCCAGCTGACGGTGGATCAGTTTAGGTTCTATAAGAAGCACGGTTGGATTAAGATACCCAAGATACTCCCGCCGGAGGATCTGAAGGAGATCAACGATCACTTGGATCGCGTTTTGTCTGGCGAGGAGAAGATCCCTGGCATCGAGATCGACCCCAACTTGTCGCATAAAGACAAGCAGAGCCTTTTCTCTCGCATTCATCAGCTCCACCGACGCCATCCCTTGCATGAGAAATATCTCCTGCACCCACGCGTCTTGGATGTGATTGAGCAGTTGAACTCGCCGGATGTGTTGGCGTTACAGACCATCTCCTTTTTCAAGGAGCCGGGACAGGTGGGCCAGGGATATCATCAGGACTCGTACTACATCTGCACTCTCCCCGACACGCTCATCGGGGCCTGGGTGGCGTTGACTCCAGCAACGGAAGAGAACGGATGTCTGTGGCTCAGTGATGGGTCCAATGTAGAGCCTCTCTATCCCCACGATACGCGCGAGCACACGCACAACAACAAGAAACTGGATGGGATCTTTAATGTCCAGCATCCAAGCCGCTTCGACGAGAATGTCAACGAGCTATTCAAGGTGGGAAAGACGTACACTGAAGTCGCGGGAACCGCCGACGCCGGCGATGCCTTCTTCTTTGGCGGCAATCTCCTCCATCGCAGCCATACCAACGTCTCCAAAGACTCGAGTCGACGGGCGTTCACGACGCATTACTGTGATGCACGATCATTCACGACCTGGGATCCTGACGAAGCAGGAGAAGGCGAGGCTACCAACGAAAAGAATATCCTGGCACGTGGAGACACCCACCTGCCGTTTGGAAAACCACGTTTTGGGATGCCGGTCGAGCTGAAGCGGCGTATGTTTAAGAACTCTGTGGCTATGCCGATTGACGGAAAGATGGCGACGAGTAATTTGACGATGAATCAGAAGGACGAGCATTAGATAGTATCTTATCTGGCTCCTCTCTGACCCTCATCCCATTGCTAGATCCCCTTCCCTTCCCTTGGGCTGCTTGCATTCTCGCCATATCCACGTGGAGGTTGAGCGGGGTTCTCCGTGGGGTGTGGGGCAGAGCCGGACACAACCATGAAACTTCCTCGAGCAACCCCGTCGGCGGTTGGGCTGGATGCCAAGGCCCTCAAGGACCTCATTGCGGAGCTGGGAAAGCTCGATTGCCACTCTGTGATGGTGCAGCGACATGGCAAGGTCTGCACCGAGGGTTGGTGGGCGCCTTACGCGCCGGAGCATTCGCACATGTTGTTTTCCGTCAGTAAGAGCTTTACCTCTACAGCCATTGGCTTTGCCGTTGGCGAGGGTCTGCTCTCTGTCAAGGATCGGGTGATGAAGTTCTTTGCGGACGATCTTCCGTGCAAGACGTGCGAGCATATGCAACAAATGACCGTCCATGATCTATTGACAATGAGTACGGGCCATGTGGATGCCATCAATACGAGACCCTATGCCTACAAAGTGGTTGACAAGCCAGAGCGCGATGACTGCTTGTACCACTGCCTAACGTCGTACGTCGACCGTAAGCCAGGCAGCTTATTTGTGTACAATAATGGGGCCACGTACATGGCCAACGCCATCCTACAAAAGCTCACTGGACAAAAAGTAGTGGATTATCTGCAAACCCGCCTCTTTGAGCCATTGGGCATCAAAGATGTCGTGTGGGAGACAAATTCGTACGGCAAGTGTCTTGGATACTCGGGCCTCCTCCTTGGTACGGAGGATCTCGCCAAGTTCGGGGAGTTCCTCCTGCGACGCGGAATGTGGAATGGGAAGCAATTACTCCCCTCTAAATGGTTTGATGAGGCGACAAAGGGACAGGTAACACTTCCCCCCTCCTGGACTTCGAATCAGCCCTCCACAAGCGGGTACGGGTATCAATTCTGGGTATATAAAGATGACAACGCATACCGAGCCGACGGTCTTTTTGGTCAATTTGATATTGTCATGCCAGTGCTTGACGCTGTCGTCACAATCACTTCCGGCCATGACCAAGGATTAGAGATCGCTGCAATCGTCCCCAAAATGATGAAGGCTGCCGTCCTCAATAGTCCAAAGAATCAGACACGCGAGGAAGAAGACTTGCAGCGCACCGCATGTTCGCTGAAATTCCCCCCACCCAAAGGCGAAGCTTCTCCATCTGCCCGGGCACGTTCTGGTGACGTATACGAGGTTGCAGAGAATGAGCTAGGTATCCAAAAAATGAAGTGGGATTTTGCCGCTACAGACAGCTTGACAATTTGGAAAAAGGTCACACCATTAGTCATCCAGATCGGACATGGATCATGGGTGAAATCAGTTCATGACCCAGATCCCACAGACTCTAGAACCGACCTCTTTCGCAACGTTGCCGCGGCTGGCGCATGGCGGGACGGCAAATACCACTTTGAAGTCGTACATCTCCAGACGCCCTATCGTGATGTGTTAGAAGTCAGGTTTGATTCACATGGATTCAAAGCGGACTGGAAGACTCTTCCATCTGCTGAGTGGGAAAGATCCGAGTATCACCTCATGGGACGACCAATGCATGCGTAAGTAGTAGATTGTGATTACCACTTCGAAGCTCTACAGCTGAGCTATATTCCCTAGAACTCCCGTGAAAATGTTTACCATAGTCGTAATCTCTTCGCTGTTGACTATGAAAGGTGGCGCGAAGAGAATTGCGTCGACGGAAGAGCATGGATACACGGCAAGACCGACATCAAAGCATTCCTTGATGACCCGTGTGTTGATAGGGTGGTCGAATGGTCGGTTCGCAATTTTGTCCTCCACAAATTGGACACCAAAGAAGAGACCAATGCCTCGTACGTTTGCGACGTGTGGATGGCTATCCAGTCGGTGAAGGAGGCTGCCGAGCAACACCCCTTGGGTTCTGACATTCTCCAAAAGATGGTGATCTCGGATGAATGCTTGGACTGCTAGGGCCGCAGCACAACCCAAGCCATGGCCTTGGTATGTATGTCCATGCACAAACGACGCACCAGCGTCGAAATCGCGCATGATTTGGTGAATCTTTGGAACGGTAAGGACTGCTGAAAGAGGCTGATATCCACCTGCTAGGCCCTTCCCAATAGTTTGTATGTCAGGAGCACAACCCCCCAGACTTTGCCAAGCGTGCGTGGTCCCTACCCGACCCATCCCACACATGACTTCGTCGTAGATGAGCAACGCACCGTACTTATTGCACAGCCTGCGAACTCCAGCTAAATAGGCAGAAGTAGCTGGTACGCAACCCAAAGTTGCGCCAGACACCGGCTCAATAAGCACAGCAGCAACTCTCTCCGGCCCAATCGAGTGAAACATATTTTCCATCTCCTGCAGGAGACGATGAACATACTCCGTCACGTCCAGCACCTCTTGCTCAGAGGGAGAATACGCCGAGACATGGTGATATCCAGGACACAGCATGCCTTCAAATGGCTTGCGGCGGCTTTTCATGTAACCAGCAGAAAGTGCACCCAGGGTGTTGCCGTGGTAGGCCTCAAAACGAGAAATGTATTCAGTGCGACCTTCATCTCCTTTAGAGATATGGTACTGCCGTGCTAGCTTGATGGCCGACTCGACTGCCTCTGATCCAGACGTCGCATACATGACATGCGAGAACGCGCCGCCTGAATCTCCCACCAACACCTCTGCTAGACTTTCAGCAACGTCAGACGTGTAGGTGAGCATGTGTGCAAAGGATATCGTGCGCATTTGTTTCATGACTGCGTCCATGGTTTGTTGGTGATTATGACCGAGACAAGAGACTGCTGCGCCGCTACACCCGTCCAGAATTCTGCGCCCATTGGAGAGACATAGGTAGACCCCATCTCCGCCAGTAGCTACTGGGTATGATCTCTTCAGATTTCTATGGAAAATGTGGGATTTGGGGGTGTGTCCGTTCATGTCAAATGAGACAACAGAAAGCACGAGACGAAGGGCATTCTATATCTTTTGCACGCATTTATGCACTGGACTTCATCAGCTTCACCTTGGGTTTATGGCTGGCGTCTGGCCCATCCACGTCCACCGAAACTTGCCCAGATCGTATGACAACTTTCAAGCGACGCCCCTCCTCTTCCATGAACTCCCAGACACCAGACCCGCTGGAGGAGTAGATTTGGACGCAATCAACGCGTGACATCGTATTGAAGGTGGACATCTTCCACGGACATAGAGGCAAAATAGTCTCGTCCTTCACAAAGACGGGAAAACGCTCGAGCGTTACTTTTCTTTCGATCCACTCACCGTGCGACTCGCACATCTCGTTTGTCCAGAAATCAAACCATCTTCCTTTAGGGAGATAGAGGGTGCGGGTAGGCTGGTCCCCCATAGGCTCCAGAATTGGTGCCAGGAGGAAAGAGTCGCCAAACATATACTGATCCTCCAGATCCCATACATTTCGGTCCTCTGGGAATTCAAGAACCATGGCTCGAACCATTGGAAGACCTCTCTTTGAGCCGAGAGCCCCTTGGGAGTAAATATATGGCAGCAATCGATAGCGCAATTGATCAAAGAAGCGGAATACCTCAGTAGGTTGCTCTCCAAATGTCCATGGCTCTCGACCATTTTTATTGCCAGCGCCGTGGAGGCGGCTGTGCGAACACCATAAAACCATCTGCGCCCATCGGATATACAACTCATCATCCGGACGGCCAATGAAGCCACCAAGATCATTTGTAAAATAAGCAAAGCCAGAAAGACCGATGCTGATTGTTGCCCTCACCTCTCCAGCAAGACCGGACCACGAACATTGAGAGTCGCCGCCCCAATGGATTGGGTAGCGTTGAGACCCAGCAGTCCCTGAGCGTGCCCATACTGTCCCTTCTCTGTTCACTGAAGTGATGGCTTGTTGAACATACGCGTTGTATACCAGGGGATATAGATTATGAAACTTAGTTCCAGAGATCCGTTGGTACACAGCCTCTTCTGCCACGCAATCCCCAAAATCAGTTTTGATCGCTGTAGATCCGTCGCTGATAAGTCCACGTATCTTGGCTGACCACCACTCTGCAGCTTCTGGGTTGGAGAAATCAACAACGCAATCATCGACATATGAGCCTGTCGTTCCAGACGGGTACTTGAAAATAGCCTTTGGATCATCTTTGGACATGCCAAAGAAACCGCCTTTCTTGCCTTCTTGATAAAGCGGATTGCCTTCATTCGGCGGCACAAATGGGTACTGCCACAAGGAAACGCGGACTCCGTCTTCCAACAGCTTGGCTTGCTCGGCCTGGTAGTTCGGAAAGCGGGACTCGTCCCAAAGGAGATCTAAGTCACTGTCTGATTTGAACCAGGATGTATCAAGATGAATGACGTCAAATGGAATCTCGTTGCTCTTTGCTTTGCCAACAATCTCTTTAACAACGTCCCACGATCGATATGAGTTTCGGCTGAGCCATAAACCAAAAGTCCAAAGTGGCGGTCGTTTTGCCTCGCCCGTGAGATTCATGGTGTACCGCTGCAAGATTTCCTGCGGCGTAGGCCCCGCAATGATGAAGTAATCCATATACGCATCTTCAATGGCAAAACCCATTGAATTCGCTTCTGTAACGCCCACATCCCAATGCGTACGTGCATGTGAGTTGAGATAGAGTCCATAGCCGCTGGTGGAGAAGACAAATGGGACATTGATGTACGTTCGCGGATTGGAGGTACCAATCGCGTCATAGTTCCAAAAATCGGTGGTGCGTCCACGTCGAGACACCGCGTCAAAGCGTTCTCCCAGCCCATAGATGTGCTCTTGCGGAGCCATAGAAAAAGACTCAAAACATGCAGTCCTGCCATTGTTGTGTGAGACAGAGGTTGGAATCACATCGGATGTAAAAAGGTCACTTACTCTTTGTTGCCAGAAAACCTTTCCAGACGTGAAGTAAGCCTTCATGACACATGGCTTCTTTTGAATAACAAGACGGACCGCAGCGGAGGTAAGCATAATAGCATCCTTTTCTTCCTTCTGGTGGATTTTTACATCCTCTGCCTTGCCAATCAGCATACGGGCTTCCGGAGGCGGGAAAGCTGGCTCATCCGTGTGTCTTGCCAATGCACCATCATTGTCGGAAAACATAATACGAAAGATCTCCGGCGTCCAGAACCTTAAAACGAAATGCAGCTTTCCCACCTCCTTCGGCTTGGGTAGGAATTGATGCATGCGCGAATCATGAGTCTGGCATGTGCGATTGAGGTAGCCAGTGGAGGCACACGTCATTCGAAACTCATTCTTCTCTAAGGACCAATTTTCCACCTCTGTTGGCCGCATGAACAGTATATTCTCACCGTCAATAAAGTGCTGCGGACCGCGTACAAAGCCCTTGTCGGGCATTGGCAAGATAGCATCGCCATCGCCGCGCTGGGGAAATGCTTCTTTGTCGGTGAAGGGTGCTTCGGTCATGTCGGCTATAGGAAATCGCCCCACCAAAATGTTAGACTAACCATCAACCACATGATCGGCTAAGTGCGGAGGACTCGGGGAAAGAAGATTAATAATATTAAAACAAGAAGATTTAGTACAAATTTCGTACAAGGTTCGTAAGAACCCAATCACTTCGTCATAGTACTCGAAGCAGAAGCAGACGAGGCCACCATGGAGCCCTTCGTGACGGCGGAGGAAGCCATTGCAGGAGCAGACGAAGCCCCCATGGAGGGGGTCATCGCGGGTGACGAAACCGGCGCACCAGCAGCTGCTGGTATGACCGAAGTCATCATGGTCGACATCATGGACATGGAAGACATCATCGAGCTCATTCCAGAGATAACCATCGTTGAGTTCATTGACATGCCAATACCGTTCATGGCTAACCATTTGTGAATCTGCATGTCGGTTTGCATGGCAGTGGGGTGAAGCTGCACAGCGTGCCCGGTTTTCAATGGAATGTAAGTCGCAAATTTGCTGGACATGGGGAAGAGCTTGCTCACATCCTGTGGAATACTCGTCAAGTTGGTGCCATTGACGGCGTAGCAGTTTCCAGCACAGTATGGGAGGTCATCAGAACCGGTGACAACGTAGACTGGGCCTGCAAACTTGGGAGCCATGGAGTTTCCGATGGTCAGACCTTCAGCAACGGTTACTGTCTGTTTTGTGCGTTCGGCGGCTTCCAAGACAGCTTCGTCGAAGTATGGGGTGTCGAAGAAGAGTAGCTGGTCTGCCGCTGCGTTGCTAGTGATAAGATATCCGTTGTCAAGATTCTTGCTCACATTGGTGGTGGTACCGCTTGTGCTGTTTACCATTTTTAGCATGCCGCTGCCAAATCGATCGGGGTAGGCTTGGCTCGCAATCTGGAGGTCGCTTCCGGCAAAGAATAATGAAAGACCAGGCGCCTTTGCAGAGTATCCAGTCAAGACCAAACCATCGGATATCGTGGGGTACTGTGCAACCAGGGCATTGGAAATCGCACTGCCGTAGCTGTGTCCTACGTGAACTATGGTATCGTGGGTGGTGTTTGTAAGGGAACCGTTTCGCAGCATCATGGTGAGTTGTCGTACAATCTCAACGTGTGTGGCGGTCTGGACCACGCTGGACATGGGGTGCGACGAGTTTCCAGTTCCCAGCCTATCAATGGCAAAAGTGGAATAGCCCATGTCATTTGCGAGCATCGAGTAAGAGTAGTTCTGTGGCATGATGGGAAAGTTCCAGTAGGTGGAGTCGAAGCCGATTCCGTGGATAAGGAATTCCAAGGGCGCGCTTGCATTGGCAGCAGGGCAGTAGACAGTGTTGATGTTGAAGGTGGTGTTCAAGGGCATTGACCCGTTGATGCTCATGGTGGTTGCATTGGAGTTCAAGGCGACCAGACTCTGCACCGCCCCCACCACCATCGACTCATTGGCAGGGGGAGGCATAGAAAGGCTCTTAATCATTGTGTTGACCGGCACTTGGACCATCTGCGTCATGCAAGCAGCATAGGCTGTGGAAGCAGTGAGGAGTAGGGAGAGCATTGTGGTGGTTGGGTCGAAGAATGTTGCAGTCGGGAAATGTTCCGAACGGTGTGTTGACGATTTAAGTACGGCAGGATTTGCTCATCTTGTGACGTCAGCGAGATGCCTGGGAGAAAAAATGGAAAAAAATGCGCATTGGGGAATGGCGTTCCGCTTTTGGGACAACGAGCCTGCCAATTTGGAAAAGATCGGCGCTGCTCAGATTTAGAAACCCAAATTTAGCTTTGAAACTTATTTTCCAAAACACCACGATGTTACATGGCAACGGCCAGGCTATGAAGTGAGTGGTATTACATAAGATGCAAAAGGAATCAAACTGCTCCTTGGCAGTGCGTCGTATATAAGGATCTCTTAACGACGCCAATTTATTGCTTTTGAGTTGGTTCGCAGGTGCAGCGTTTGCTGTTCTCGGATTGAGCTGCCGCATCAGTCGAACGCATTATTAGTACTCACTCCGGAGTCACTTGAATGGCAAAGTTATTCACTTCGCACAATGATCGATTTCTTGCAATCGACTATCAAATATGAACTATTCGACATTGATCGTTTCAAATTTTGTTAATTATAGCATTCACTTACGTAAGAATCAAGTAAATGCTTGGTACCATAGTGCAGCGAAATCGGAAAACTGTCCTTGGCTTTGCTATGATATAATTAGAATTTTTATCTCTCGAACCCCGTTTCAGGTATCAAGTATACGCCCAATCCAGAAGGCCTGACCTATGCTATATTCTCGATAATAACAAAATCCCTGATTGTTTTTACTTATCGACGGCTTCAACAGCGAGTTTTCTTAGCTACAAGGACACAGGTTCACGCGATGTCCAGATGAAATAAAATTGGGGCTAGTCTTGCGGCACACGTGCATGCAGTTTTAAGATTTCGTTTTGACGGGGGTTGTATTTCTGGCCTCTCTTCTTCATTGCAACCTTGCAATGCCAGGAGAAGAGGTGGGGTAACAAGTTCACAGCGTTATCAAATGAGAAAGCATGATGGAGATTTCTTCAATACTCATGCCAAAGCCGGTTCACGTGGCATGTACATGCAGCCCTAGAAGTATGGTGCCGCAGTTTTCCATCCGACTGCGTGTGATATACAGACATGGAAATCGCTCCCATCCAGCTGTTATTTGCCGACGTTAGCGTTATGTCTGACTCGTCATGCAACAATATATGTTGGGGCAATTAGAAATACACGTGGGTAGTCGGCCCTCCTTACGGTTGTTGGGCCCTAATTGACCGATGCCACAATAAACGCAGGATGTCCAAATGCGTCTCGGAGATTCTACTCTTGTTGTACGTACACGTCTACGGCTTTGCGAAAGTCTCTTTTGTTGGATTGCAGTAAATATGACGTGTTCGTTTGATGTGAATAAATCAGCACCTGGCTCGACGCAATGAGCTAATTTGATTGCGTTACATCGACTACTCCACTCCACTCCCCAAACTCGTCGTCTTTGTTTTCGTCGTCGTCCATTTCCCTCACCGCGAGCGCCATTTCCCGGCAGCCCAAGGCACAGTCAATAATGCTTTGGCATGCTTTTCACATATGAATCCACTATTGACCACGGCTGACTCGATTGTTCTTCGGAATCTTTTGCACGATGCAAGTTCATCGGACGACAGCAGTAAAGCCCGGAGCGATCAGATCTCAAAAGATGCATTAGCTGCTCTTACGGACGATTGTAGCGACGCGTTTGAGACGACCGTCTTTACGGGATGGGATCGGAAGGTTCTTCCTGACTGGCTCTCTGACAAACTCTTACTGCCGTACATCCTGTGGGCTCAAGGAGTGGTGCGACGTCGCACGGATGTTGTCTTTCTCACACATATCATGCTATATCTTCTGACTTCTGTCCCAAGTGCGCTTATGCTTTACTATCGATTCTCTTATACCCATGCGGTGGGTCATTGGTTGATGCAAGCCTACTACTGTGGACCATTTACTCTTTTGCTTCATAATCACATCCACAACGGCGGAGTGCTGGCCAAGAAATATGCCTGGTTTGATTCCATATTTCCATATATCCTGGAACCGCTCATGGGACATACGTGGGACTCATACTATTACCATCATGTCAAGCACCACCATGTTGAGGGAAATGGCCCAGAAGATTTGTCTTCTACGCTACGGTACCAACGGGATGATTTGTTTGATTTCATACTATATGTCTTGCGATTTATGACACTCGTCTGGATTGAACTCCCTTTGTACTTCTTGCGCAAGCACAAGAGATCATTGGCAATACGGTGCCTTGTCTCTGAAATATCAACTCTTCTCGCTATCTATTTGCTGGCGATACGCTATCCGCGTCCAACTACCTTCGTCTTCATACTGCCCCATATCATGATGCGAATCGGAATGATGGTTGGAAATTGGGGTCAGCATGCGTTCATTGATGAAATTGATCCTGCATCTGACTTCCGGTCAAGCATAACGTTAATTGACGTTGCGGTATGTTGTTCGGTTTTCCTTACCTAACAGTAGAGTAATAGATATTGTTTTAATGATGGATGGCACACGTCACACCATCTGAACCCACGCCGTCATTGGCGCGATCATCCTCTCGGCTTCCTCAAAGCGAAGGCTCAGTATCAGAGAGAAAAGGCGCTCTTCTTTCAGAATATTGACTATATTATGATTACGGTCAAGTGTTTGCAAAAAGACTACGACTACCTGGCAAGATGTCTAGTTCCCATTGGTGATCAGATCGGACTTTCGTATAAACAAAAAGCAAAGTTGCTGAGAACAAAAACCCAAAGATTCTCTGAAGACGACATTCAGAGAAAGTTTTACAAGAAATTATGATTTCCACGCAATTTTGCCGTCAATAGAATGCCGATCATGTGTCTGTAAAACCCACATGAAGCTAATTGTGGTCACTTTGCAAAATCACGAGTGGTGATCAGTTACGACTTCTATGTTTGAGCATGAAAATACGAAGCACTATGCTTGTCGATCGGCTTGGCTACCTGCTCCGAAATTATAAAATGGTTGCCACTGGCTATTACATGTTGTGGTATTGCTGTCCTGTATCGATCGACGTTGCACACGATGAACGGTCGTTTGGATGCATGATAGAAACTTGTGAATATTGCGGGGCTATGAAATGAAGACCATGGTACGTAGCAAATACAACTAATAGAAATCAACCATCAAAGACCACATCTCGCTATCATTCCACTGCAGGCTTCAATACTTCCATATCATCCGTATGATCGTACGGATCAACTACAAATGTCCTAAACTTTCTCGCGGGCACTCGCTTTTGAAACAAGAGGTCTAGCTCTTCATAGGTCCTTCCCTTAGGCTCTGGCAATCTGTAATATGCCCAAATGAGTACACAAAAGGAGAATCCTCCCGCCAAGAATCCTGCTTTTCCCTTCCAATTCCCTTTTGTCGGGTTGAGAATGTAACTATGTTAGACCAAAACCAGACAACATACGGAGCTGCCACATTGTTTAATATGGAGACGATGTTGTAAGAGTTCCGAGCAAGCCCAACTGTCTTTCCCCGGAGACGGGTGGCTGAGATCTCACTGACTACAGAATAAGCGACAGGACCAATTGAAGCGTCGTATACGAATAGCCAAAGCAGCACTTTGTTAGTTTAAGTCGTGTAAGTGTTTACGCATGATAGCGGTCGCCCACTTAGCGCCTTGATTGGAAGCTGGCGCGAGGGAGAGAAATCCAATAATGAACATGATTGCTGTCATGACACTCAATCCGTAAAAGTAGATAGTGCGACGCCCACAATATGCCATAAAGAACCAGGACAAGATTGTTCCAAGGAATCCAAGGGCGTAGTATCCAAGTTGAAGCTTGTATGCATCTGCCACAGCCAGTCCTGCTTGCTCAAAAAAGTAGCTCGAGTAACCCTGTATCGCAAAGCCAGACAACGCTTGGGCGGTCCAAGCAACACAAGCAATCTCAGTGCGCCTGAGGTCGACACCCTTGAAGCAGTCGAGCCAAGATGTGCCGGTGTTGGATTCTTGCTCAAGATTGTTTGTATGTACCATCATTGCCACTGTCTGTCGACTGTCAATTTCTACGGACTTGATTGATAAACGTTTCAAACTGTGTTCTGCCTCCATTAACCTCCCTTTACGTACCAGCCACCACGGAGATTCCTGTTGTCAGTTGGCTCAGTAGTAAACCTTACCGGAGCGAACCAGACAATGCAGAATAATGGTAAGGGCCATACCCACTGCACAGCAAACGGGATTCTGTAGGACCACTGAGATTTAACGCCGACGAGGCCGTCCAAGACTCCTGCAGCGACTAAATGCCCGATTACCCAACAAAGATTCACAAACGTCGTCAAGTATCTAAGTTAGTCTCGACGCCAAGCCAACACACCCTCGAAGCACAACAGGGCACACCTCGGACGCCTGTATTAGCAACAAGCAACAGAGTACAACATACATAGGCGGGCGCCATTGTTGAAAATACCCCCCACGGAAGTCCACAAAGCACTTCCCCGACGAAAAGAACTTCGACGGAGGGGGCCAGGAACGTGATCGTGATGAAAGCAGCGATAAGAACGTAAGAAACGAGAAGAACGCGTTTATGACCGAAGCGCTCTGCTAGATAACCGTTCGCAATGACTCCAAAGAATACACCCACCGTGGCAGCGAGTGAGAGAGCTACCTGCCACGGGGCTTGAACCTGATAGCCGCCCTTGAAGGGTACACCGTATCTACTGTTAGTTTGATTACGACAAATGCGTCTCACTTTTTTTGGAAAGATGGATAAGCATAGAATGAGCCTATCAGCAGTGTATCATAGCCTTCCATGACTATGGCCATCGAAATGGCAACCGACCATCCAATAGCCTTTGGGTAGACCTTCAGCGCGGTTCGCAGCGACATCGCCTTCTCCGTCTGCGTGGACTCTTTTGCATCATTTACCATGCCAACCCATCCAGCAACCTCAGTGGACGCATTAATCGTTGATTCAATCTGCGCTTCATTTGGCTTGTCTTGCTTTTCGCGGTGGTTAGACATGATCTGTGGTGGCGAGGGGAATGGCGATGTAGCTACGTCGGTCCGATATAAATGTGGACACCGCCCATTTCCGCCAATCAGAACGCGGCCTCGTTTAGAAGACGGATTTCCCGGCGTTATCCGAAAAGTGCGAAGATTGACTAACTTAACCCTACAACCCTACTTGATAAGAATTGGCTCCCCAAGGTCCTCTCTTCGAGACTTGCTGTTTGAATCGTAGAAGGGACGCTCGCCGAGCGAAGCAACACGATCACCGTGGCGTGCCCCGACAACATCAAACGTGGCAGCGTGATACGTGCTGCGGTTGTCCCAAATTGCAAGGTCGTTCTTGGCCCATGAGAAACGCACCTGTAAATCGTGGTTCTCTGCAATCAAATGGTAGATATGATCCATGATGGCTTGAGACTCCACCGAATGCACATCCATAATATGTCGCGTAAAGTGGTTTGGCGTGTAGATGGACTTCCAGCCGGTCACAGGATTGGTACGAACGACCGGGTGAATGACATCGAGGTCAACACCTATATTCTCTGGCGACCCGCGCTCGCTGCGTAGCTCCTTTTGAAGAGCTTCTGCAAGTCGGATGAACTGATCTCCAGAATGATACGCTGTCAAGCCTTCGAGGAACTTTTGGAAAGGCGGCGAAAGACGGTCGTAGACCTCGTATCCACTGGCCCATAGCGTGTCCCCACCACTCTCGGGACGAGTATGGAGCTTCAAGATGGCATAATCAGACGGTGTGTGCTCAAACGTTACATCCGAATGCCAACCTTTGCTCGCACGCTCCTTGCTATCAAATTCAGCTCGTCGATCGTAAAATCCGTGGAATTGCTTATTGCGGCGTGTAGAGATCTCTGCAATTTCGCTCCCAGACTCGGAGGATTGCCATGTAGTGGGGTGGATGTGCAGCTTTGAAGTTGTGGGTTTGCCTGTAAGTAAACCCAGTCTCATGCCAAGATCCTTCTGCTGCTCCATGGTGATATCCTGGTTTCGAAAAAATACCACGCCACGCTGGGAGACCAGCACCGCAAGATCACGAATCATGTCATCGGCATTACTGGCCTCCAAAATCTCCTTCAATTGCAAATTAGGGAACTCTTGACCGATGACGGTGGTCGACTTGAAGTTCTTGTACTTGTCTAGCAAACCTGTATATTTCAAAGGGCCGGAGAGTCGATTACCGCCTCGATTAAGGTTACCCTTTGCAGTGAGCTCCTTAAGTTTAGTAATATGGTCGCTTGGGTTTCCGTTGGAAATAGATTGGGCCATGGTGTAGGGTACAAAGTGGGCGAATGGTGAGTTTGCGGAGTAAAATTACTACGCCACCGGCGATCAGCGCAAAATAACATATCACAGCTCATGCAAGTGATACAGGTCTAGTAATACCAGAGTGGTGCTCTATCACTCTACACGTTTTCCGCTGACTATACTTGAATATATAGTGTGTCTATTATCCCCTCCTTGCGCAGTTCCCAGTTTATATTTCAAACTGAACAGGGAATGTCTATCTGCAAATGACACAAGTCTCGCAGACACACTCTTCATTTAGCAATCTCACCGTTGTTTGCTTTTCTGAAGCAATTTCTTTTACGATGACAGCCACTGATATAGATGTCTCGCAGGGCATTTATCTCCATGAGATTCCTTGTGCTCGTTGGATTGCATTGGTCGCAACAGAATAGACATAATGCACATGTGGTGTAGGCCAATCTGGTTGTAGTTTTTAAGTGGTTGTGAGCTTGTGTTGACTCGGCCATCAAAACTGGGATACAATAGTTGATATTGGAATAGCATTACTTCCTAACTTATGCGACGGGGGACTGCTTTCAGTCAAAGCTGCCGAGTGAAGGTTAAATGTCTCCGTTTGCTTTAGAGGGGCGAAGCTGGTTGGCAGGGCATGTAAGGAGCTCTCATTGCTCGCTACACCATTCGAATTTATGATGTTTGGCGTTGTCGGAATTCCTACGAGGAGACTCTCGTTTATAATTTCAACCAGCAAAGGCAGATACCGCTCCGCATACCGCAGCGAGGCAAACATATGGAAAAATTCCGAAACTGTCGCTTTGATTTCCTCCATGTTGAACGTGCTCGGGTTTTGCGGTGCCAGGCGGTAAATGTCGCCGACTGTGCATGCCACATCAAAAATCTTACTGGCCAGGTTCGCGTTGTGCGGCTCAAAAGCAGACTTTTGAATGGACCTGGTCAAGGTGATCATTTCTTTAGCAACGGTAAGTGGAAAGGTAAATTGTAAGCTTTTATCTTTGGCATCGGAAGATAATAAACCATGTTGTACACATAGTTGCCAAACGCAGATGCGAAGCCATTGTTTAGAGATAAGGATGTCTACCCACTGTACGTCACTGATTATTTCATGGCCGACAATAGCCGTATCTAACTTCCGTTGTAGAGCAAGCATGATACTCGCACCACTAGGCTGTTTCTCTCCATTCCATAGTGAAAGAAAATCCGCATCAACATTATAAAAGACGTGGATGAGGTTGATAAAGCCTGGAAAGCTCGCACGTAGTTCCTCGCTTACGTCTAGCTCCGTTGGCAAAGAGACTGTCGGTCCGAGTAGCACAGAGAGTTTGTTCTGGATGCCCATTGCTCGTTCACTAACGAAGAGAAGCCAAAACATGCAGCGCAGACGAGATGCTTGCAAACCGTCCATGAATGAGTATGTATACTCGCGATCTAGGCGCTGAAGTTGTAGCAGTGAAACAGCTTCTCGCATGTAAAACCAGGAATTATGCAGTAGGCCATTGCGTCCATAGAAAAAAGAAATGAAGTAACATGTCAGTAGGATGTACAAATTTGCTCCTTCGGTGTTGGGAAGGTGAACACGACAACACAAAGCTTCGTCACAAAGCTGTTTCGCGAATTTGGGTGAATCATATGAAAATGCTGCACACAAGCTTAATATAAACACATACTCCACAGTTTCTTGTTGGAGATTGTCAACGATTTTCTGTAATTGTCCACGATCAAGCATTATCACCGTTTGCGACATTTCTCGTAGAAAAGTTTCGATGCATTTGGCTATGCAGGAGGTTGTAAGAATATCGTCAATTGGCTTGGTAGTCTCTGGAGAACTGACGTCATCATTTCTCAACTCCTTTATTACAATGTGCCTTTTCCTTCGTTTCGATGGCTTCCTAACAAAATTTTGAAAGACACAAGGAATAGATTTCTCTGCGCATCTTATGCACGGTTGCTTCTTATCGCAGCGCACTTTTCGCTGTCGACATGCCCGACAGGCCGTTTTGAAAGACCTTGCGGCTTCTCCGGACATTATTTGTGCATTTTGTGCGTGGAGTTGAATGTGGAGAAGTACCGGCTCACTCTGGCCCGCGCAAGCGAAAGGAGAAAAATGAAAAACAACCAAATCAATGTACGAGTACAACTAGTAACCACTGTTAAGCCTTTAAATGATGTTCACGAATCTTCTCTGGAGCATTTGTCTCAACACCAGCCAAAGCAAACAACCCAACTTCACGCGCGATGCCTATCTGCATCTCTGACTCAATTCTAGAATCCTCAGACTTGTCTCCGAAGTGACGGTCGATCTCTTCCAAAGACTGTCCTTTGGTTTCCGGGAGGAAATAGTAGACGTAAAGCGCTCCGAGCACGCAGATCATTCCGAGGAAGATATACGTCCCGAAAGTCGCGGTTGCCACAAAATCTGGAGTGGAAATACCCACAGCGAAGTTGTTCAACCAGTTTGCAGAAGCTCCAAGTGCTAACCCCTTCGCTCGCAGACTTAATGGAAAAATTTCGCTGATGATGGTCCAAGCCCCGGGGCCCCAGGAATAGCTGAAACAGCCTACAAACAGCCATATAAATACAGCAGCGACCCATCCTGCGTCTTTATGTGCAGCCCAATTGCTTTGACACTGTCCAATAATTCCTGCAACAACAAACAGACAAACAGCCATGGATAATGCGCCCGAAATTAGAGCGGGTCGACGCCCCATCTGATCCAAGAATAACACAGCTGGGATTGTTGCCAACATTTCTACAATACCCACAACCCCGGAACTCAGAAGTGAAGTCGTCGTTCCGCCAAGCTGCAGATCGGTGAATATAAATGGTGCATAATAAAGAACGAAATTAATTCCGGTCCATTGTTGGAATGTCATAATTAAACAAGCAATCATCGACCGTTTGAGGTTTCTGCGGTTCGTTACAAGTGAAAGATACGAATGTAATACGAGCATAAAGTTGCTCTTCCGACTGCCATCTTGATACCGTGGGAAATCGCGTTGTGAGATTCTTTGCTCGAATATATGTTGGACTTTGATTTCCAAGAACTCAAGGTTAACCAATAGATGGTCGCTTGGCAGGTTACGAAGACGCGAGATGACAGATAGACATTCCTCTTCTCTACCTTGGCGCATCAACCACCGTGGACTTTGAGGTACAAACAGCATTCCGGCTGCTAATAGCAAAGCAGGCACAAGCTGGATGGTGGTAGGCACCAGCCAAGCAGCATTGCTTTGAACTCCATCCGCCATATGGACGAAATTGGTTCCATATGTAATCCAATAAGACACGCACGTACCAGCCGCGATACTGAATTGGTAGAAAGATACGAGGGAGCCCCGGATCTCTGGAGGGCTGAGTTCAGCATTCTTGGGTTAGCAGGGAGCTTCATCGCAATTACGTATAGCGGGACATTAATACTGTAACCACCAACTCCAAGCCCGGCCACAAAACGTCCTCCGTAGGTATACGCAGGATCGGAATTCCTGGCGCACGCCTGCACGACTATCGATAGTAAACACCCCGCTTGCAAAAATCATGTTCCACCGGCGTCCAAGCTTATCTGCGAGGTAACCACTACAAAGCACACCAATCCAAGCCCCAAGCTCAAGAATAGCGGTGAGAAGTCCTCGAGTGACAGGGTTTGTAATTTCATTGGCGCCTATCCGTTGCTGAAAGGATGTCATGCTAAGTACTTGACCAAACATTCCTTGATTATAGCCATACACTAGACCTCCTAGAGAAGCAAAAATCGCTAGTGAGAAGGTTCTTCCATTCGCAATAAGACCTCGAATGCCTGGTCTACCAGCAACCTCAAGGCGCTTCTTGACAATGAGATCTTCCAAGGCTGACATGACTTCAATAGAATGCTACAAAGTAAGGATTGGGATCCACTAGCTACATTTGGACAGTTAACGACTTATACGCCCCGCAATACGAAATTCGGTGTGGCTCTTATTTACGTCAGATTTCTGGAATCGCGCTACAATGGCGAGCTCTGATTGGCGCGTTAAATGGAATTTCCCCAGAAAGCTCTGATTGGCGCATTTTGTTTAATTCCCACATCTGCCGACATGCAATCAAGCAATTAGGCTACTGAAGTCACGCTCCTATGAAACACCACCGTGTGATTTATTGCGTGCTGCACATCTAAGGAGCTAGACTCACTCTCTATAATTCAAGTATTTTCTAGAGTACCATTTCTTCATGTCATGCCTTCCGCAGCCCTCAGTAGACTGCAAAGCACGCCACAACGATGGCGCCGCTCGCCATGCTGACATTTCTTAAAATACTTGCGACGCATTTGCTGCTAAAAGTCTCGTACTTGAACGTCACTGCATCTCCTTCGTTGACTTTGAGAAATGGAACTTCTGGCCGCTCCTTGCCCAAAAAAATCACAATGTGGATCCCAGCCCTCTTTCAGGCTAAATTCCAGAAGCCACTCCTTTGGTGTGATGGCTCTAGCATGTGCGTAATGGTCCCGATAAACGTCTCTGACATTATATTGTACTTCAGCTTCCCGGAAATATCCATCTTTATCTGCAAAAACACGCGCCCACATTTTCGAGAAAGGAGCAGAGAATTGGAGGTCAAGAAGTTATAAGATTAAATTTGGTGAGCTGAAATAGAGCTCGAGTACTTCTTCATTGAAAGTTTCATGGCAGCTATATATTTCGCGTTCTACAAGCACAACCTTTGCTTTCGGGTATGTATCCATAGCTCTTAGCAAAGCAAACACATGGAAGGTCGGTAACCGCTCCGTAGTTTCCAAGGAGATTGTCCCAGTCGTGGCGAGAGAAGGCTGGTCGGTAGTGGGATTACTCTTTATTGCAGCCATGTCCTAAGTCTGCACATTCTACTCCTCAATGTATCCTTATCGATTGCAGTGACTTCCTCCCTGTCGCTATAGCTATGGGCGCTTCATTCTCCACACAGAACCCCCCAACCTGACTTCGTCTGGCCCAAATCTGACTGAACCTGGCTCCCTGACTTTTTTTGCAACATCTTGTATCTGTACTTGTGTTCGAGAAACAGGCACGGCGCAGAAGGTGCGATGGCCTGCTGTGGCGGCCTTGATCCCGACGGGTCGCTATGAATCTGCCTTGCGGAGGACGCGGTAGAATCGACACAGGACCTTACCAGAAAGGGCCGAAGCATACACGCCCCATTTCGGCAGGGGTCGGATGGTGTTCCAGCTCCTTTCGTATTTGAAATCCTTTCCGCCGTTTTGTGCCGAAAAAGTTCTACGGCCGTAATCCGCCGGCTGCATCATAAGTGCGCTCGTTTGGTTAGCTTCCAAGAGCCTTCGAGCCAGTTCTCGTGATATCTTAACACTTCTTCGGCAGGATGCTGAAAACATAATTCGTCGGTTGTTGCTGGACTGTCGCAAATGGCTTCCACCTCCAGCGGTTGGAAAGCGATAAGCACCGAGGCAATTATTAGTTGCCGAATCTCCCAAACCCTCGCCACATCTGACCAGCGCGCAGCGCTCCCAGTCGGAGGTCTTGACGTACAAACGTTCTAGAACTCTCGTTTGATTCAAATCAAGGCAACTTTATCTCCGCAATGAGACACGACATGGTTGACGTAGACAGCTCTATGTGGTGTCTCTGCGCGTATGTACCTGACTGTGGGTATCGGCCCGGTATGGCTAAGTACACCCGGATCGAGTATCGATCGTCGTGCGGAGTTGAACCGACGACCTCTAAGACGACAACATTGACATTCACACGTCAATTGAAGGGCAACAATAAACTAACGGCAACCCAAATCAGCTACCTATTTTAATCTCTCTCTACACCGCTGTCATTTATTCAAGAATCAAGGACAAAATGGGAAAACCAGAGGGAGTGAAGCACAGTGTCGATAGCCGGTTTTATAAGCGCCAACGCAGCTTCGCTCAACATGGGCATGGGATGCCCGGAGGAGTGTATAGTTTAAAAGGGGACACAGTGCAGGTGGCGCATGGTAAACTCACTGCTTCTCTAGCAAAGAACGCCTCCGTGCATGATTCTGCAAACACCGCAGCGTCAGAGCTGTCACTTACTATGTTTTTCCTAACAAACGGCTTGGCACGCATTAGCATTGCGGATACAAACCGTATCCAAAGTCAGGAATTACACGTTAAAGCTGCGAAATTGACCGTTAAGGGAGATCCCAACGTGGATATCAGTGTAGCGGTGGAGAAGGACTCCAAACAAACAAACGTATGCTATGGGAAAGCTAAAGAATTTAAAATGATACTTGATCATAAAAGCCTACAAATCAGCTTCCAGCGAAACAATGAAACTCACGTGCTACTGAATGGTGGTGGTTGTCTCAACATTGAAGGAGGGTCGGCGGAAAACAAAGGCGACTGGGCGGAAAAGTTCCTAGAGTTCACGGATTCGGTCCCTAGGGGCCCACAATCGTTAGGACTTGACATCAACTTCCCGGGTTACAAGCACGTCTTTGGAATTCCGGAGCATACGAGCCCATTGTCATTAAAAGGGACACGTGGGGGACAAGGAAACTATGACGAGCCATACAGGATGTTCAATCTTGATGCGTCAGATTACGAGGTGGATAGCCCTGCTGGGCTTTACGGCTGTATACCATTTATGCAAGCTCACAAGATGAGTTCCGATGTTGCTGTCTTTTGGTTAAACACTTCAGAGACATGGGTGGACGTGGACAAAAATGAAGAGGAGACACAGACCCATTGGTCGTCAGAAACAGGCATTATGGACATATTTGTCTTTCTCGGACCTAGCTGTCACGAAGTATATAAGAATTTGGGAGAGCTTGTTGGCTTTACTGCCCTTCCGCAGGAATTTGCTCTTGGTTACCACCAATCTAGATGGAACTACGAGGACGAAGATGACGTAAAGCAAGTTGACGGGAAGTTCGACGAATTCGATATTCCCTACGATGTAATATGGCTCGATATTGAGTACACGAACGGTAAAAGGTACTTCACCTGGGACGCCAAACACTTTCCTACTCCTGATAAAATGTTGGCTTATTTAGAGGAGAGCAAACGCAAACTTGTCGTGATTATAGATCCTCACATCAAAAAGGACGATGCATATTGGGTCTACAAGGAACTTATCTCTAAAGATCTTGCAGTCAAAACTCCAGAGGGGAAAGCATTCGAAGGTAACTGCTGGCCAGGGAACTCCGTATGGGTTGATACGCTACACACTGGATTCCAAGAATGGTGGAAATCTCTCTTTCATAGCCCAAAATTCCTTGGATTCAAAAGCAATTTATTCATCTGGAATGATATGAATGAACCTGCCGTATTTGGAGGTCCCGAGAAGACATCGCCCAAAGATAACGTACACTATGGTGGGTTCGAACATCGTGATATCCACAACATATATGGG
>JAABUO010001233.1_pt1 | contig 34966 bp, 36 predicted proteins | sample 5559291 | NCBI WGS metagenome assembly JAABUO01 (sample SAMN10711878, study PRJNA513372) | rock metagenome | isolation source: Antarctica rocks | place: Antarctica: Victoria Land, Finger Mt sud
CTTGAAAATGAAGCGATAAACAAGATGATTGATGATGTACATGATTTGTCTCTATTGCTGACTAAATGTCAGCGCACTGAAGTGATGACAAGATTAACATTCATACAGAAACAAATCAGATAAACATGAAGAATAGTCTGAAAAGAAAAATTCAACGCAGCTCATTTTCAATATTTGACATCAGAGATGACACATCAACATCTGCAACTGCACAAGAGTCGTGCAAAGTCTCACAGTGCATTACTGACATAATTACATATGAGAAAAATTGACTTCAATTAATTTTTACATGAGAGACGAGTATTTAATGTTGCTACGATGATGTGCAAGTGTGACAGAGATCAAATGTTGATCAAGCACATTTTATTAACATGTTTCAGATGAAAAGTAGAATGAAAAGCAATGCAATAAGAAGAGAACATCACGAACTTGAGAAAGCTCTTAGAAATCATGAGCGCAGCAACAATGATCATTCAAATAATACTCTCAATGAGCATACTAAATCAATTTCAAGCTGTGATGTTATTGAAGAGTCAGATGAAAAAGAGAGAAAATAAAGAAGAAACAGACTCATAGAGTTCTTGCATTGAAAACAGTTATAGTATAAAGTGCAGAAAGAAGTGATTTTTGATGTGAAAAGAACGCTGCACTAGCGCAACGCTCGCTACAGTATATAAAATCTTGCATAGATTCATAATGAGTGTTAAATCGAGTAAGAATTAAAAAAAAAAAGAAAATGAATACAGAAGCATTGAGTGCTTATCTGCAAATACATCTATCTTTGAAACACTTTTTAGACGACAAGATTATGATGAATGACAGAGTGTGTAAGATTATCAAAGTGCTACAGAAAATCATCAAGAAATTTATCTTTTTGACAAAGTCATCAAATTGAGTAAAAGACTTTTAAAATCAAAGTTGCTTCAAAGTAGTAATGAAATCAAGATGACTGCAAATCATATGAAAAACACAAGATACATTAGAAGCATGAAATAAATATCTGAAGCACAATAATCATAAAAACAAGATCATTTGACAAATAAAATGTGCACACTTTAGATCACAAATGCATGAGTTGAGCGAAGCACTTAAATCAATATGATGCTTTGCAAAATGAGCTAGAATTGAAAGTCAGCTATCTAAAAAGCTTTCTCAGTTTTCATCATTGAAGTGAAGCAACATTGATCATATGACAACGATGTTCAAGAAAAAAATCAAGATACTGCGAGAAAAGTTCTTTCTCTCATCTTCTTAAGCAAATGTTAACAACATTGCAGAATTATTCATATCTTTGACAGTCTCATTCAATTCACGCATCACAGAAAATGAAGTGAAGCAAACAATCAAATGAGTAAAAGCAGATAAAGCGTTGAGCGCTTCAGATATTTCAAACAGAGCGCTTCAAGCGAGTCTTGCAGAACTGATCTCAGTACTGACAAGTTTATTCAATGCATGTGTAACACACAAGTATTATTTGAAGCAGTTCAAAAAGACTCAAACAATAGTATTATGTAAATCAAAGAAAAGTGATTATATCAATTCAAAGATGTATCAACTCATTGCTTTGTTCAATATCATAAGCAAAGCGCTGAAGTCAATCATGATCAAAAGACTGAGTAACATAGTTGAAACTCATCACATGCTATCAAATGCTTAAATGAAAGTGAAATGCAAGTAATTCATGATCTTGATGTTAGATTTACTAATAGATCAAGTTCACACAGTGTGAAGCTGTGAAATTAAATATGTGATCTTCATGCTAAGCTTAGACATCATTAAAGCGTTCAATCAAGTCTCACATGTCAGACTTCTGCATATGCTGAAAATGAAAAAAACATCAAGCTACATAATCAAATGAACATGCAGCTTTTTAAAGAATTGAGAAATGTTGCTAATATTTGATGAACAAATGAGTGACATGTGCAAGATAAACGCAGACATATCACAGAAATTCTTTATTTCATTGATTCTCTTTCTATTCTTCAACGCAAGTTTAATTGAAAAATGCAAAGCATTGAAAATTAAAATCGTAGTGCTTAACTTCATAAATAATATTAACATTCTAGTCTATGACAGATTCACTGAAGAAATCTGCAGAACATTAAGCAAAGCACACAATCATCAACAGTTTGTAAAGTGAACAAAATTTTAGAGTTTAGCTAAAGTGACATTTATCACTTAAAGTGAAATAAAATTCGAATTTAAGCTGATCTTGTTAGACTGCAATTTGCTTTTGTTGATAAAATCTGTGTTTATTCATATGTCTTTGAACTGTATCTCGCTTTTGTTGATAAAATCTGCGTTTATTCATATGCATTGAGCTGAATTTCACTTTCATGCATATGTTGCATATGTTGACAATCACTCATTTACTCGCTCATTTACTCATCATTCTACATGCTCGCTCATCTACTCGCTTATCTACTCGCTCATTTACTCGCTTATCTACTCGCTCATTTACTCGCTCATTTACTCGCTCATTTACTCGCTCATCTACTCGCTCATTTACTCGCTCATCTACTCGCTCATCTACTCACTCATCTACATGCTCAGCATTCTACTCGCTCATCTACTCGCTCACTTACTCGCTCATTTTCTCACTTTATCGAATTCTCTATCAAATTCTCTATCAAACGCTTTATCAAATACTCTATCAAACTTTCTATCAAATGCTTTATCAAAAACTCTATCAAACACTTTATCAAATACTTTATCAAACTCTTTATCAAAAGTTCTATCAAATACTTTACTAAACGTGTTGATCGAGCGCATAAAACACATTAAACAGTGCTTCAAACAATGCTTTCTACATGACTTTCTATTTATAGTACTCATCATCTCAAATGCTCAGCTATCTATCTTATCTACTCAATAATCTTCGCTTCAAGCTCTATAAAATTGACGTTAAAGAGTTTGAAGTTTTCATCTTCTTTCTTTCTTCATAGTTTCTATCTTTCAGAACAACAACAATCAAAATACTTACATGTTCAGCTATCAACTCAGCTATCATCTCAGCTATCAACTCAGCTACAGCTCAGCTATCAACTCAGCTATTTACTCATTCATTTACTAGTCAGTTTACTTGCTTCAAAACATGCTTTATGCAACGTGTTTAAACACGAATTATTTGCTTCATGATTTACTTCATGATTTACTTTATGATCTTACTTTATTATTCATTGCTAATTAGCTCAATAAAAAGCATTCTTCATGAATCAATATCAAACTTTCTATTGAGCTTTCTATTGAACACTTTACATGCTTCAAAATACGCGTTGATTGAGCGCATAACATGAGTCAAACAATGTTTTAAACAATGCTTTTCACTGAGCTATTTACTGAGCTATTTACTGAGCTATCATCATCTTTCTACTGATCTTTCAATCATACTTTCTATTAAGTTATTTACTGAGCTATCATCATCTTTCTACTGATCTTTCAATCGAGCTTTCTATTGAGTTATCTACTGAGCTATCATCAATCTTTCTACTGATCTTTCTACTGATCTTTCAATTGAACTTTCTATTGAGCTATCTACTGAGTTATCATCGTCTTTCTACTGATCTTTCGATCAAGCGTTTTACTAAGCTATCAATCGAGCTTTCTACTAATCTTTTGATCGAGCTTTCTATTGAGTTATCTACTGAGTTATCATCAATCTTTCTACTGATCTTTCTACTGATCTTTCAATCAAACTTTCTATTGAGTTATCTACTGAGCTATCATCATCTTTCTACTGATCTTTCGATCGAGAGTTCTACTGAGCTATCAATCAAGCTTTCTACTGATCTTTTGATCAAGCTTTCTATTGAGCTATCTACTGAGCTATCATCAATCTTTCTACTGATCTTTCTACTGATCTTTCGATTGAACTTTCTATTGAGTTATTTACTTAGCTATCATCGATCTTTCTACTGATCTTTCTACTAATTTTTCGATTGAACTTTCTATTGAGCTATTTACTGAGCTATTATCATCTTTCTACTGATCTTTCAATCGAGCATTCTACTAAGTTATTGATCGAGCTTTCTACTAATCTTTTGATCAAGCTTTTCATTGAGCTATCTACTGATCTTTTGATCAAGCTTTCTATTGATCTTTCTACACATCATTCAAGAATTAACTTTGTTTTCTATCAAGCATCAAATATGACTCTATCGTACATTCTACGTGACTTCATATCAAACATTCTACATGACTTTCTATCTCATTAACTTTCTCATTGACTTCTTTATTGACTTTTCCAGCGCATATATTAAACTGTGTAAATAACTATTATTTAAATAGTCAAATTAATTATTCAACGTTGCAACTATTGATGCTACAAGTGTCAGAATCGTGTTTGTTGAATTAAACATCAAAACTATGTTTGTTGAATCAAACATCAAAGACGCATACTGCGCTCTTAAAAGTTCTAGAAATGTTGATGCTTTTATGAATATGCATCAGTTAAAAGTGACGCAAATCTGAAACATGAGATTAAATGAATATTTAAGATATTGATCATTAAAAGCGTTAAAATCTGTCTCTGTCACTCTTTACAAATTGCAGATGATGTCTGCGCGAAATGAGCTTGCATTCATGACGCAACGTTCGCATCAGAAAAGTATGAGCTTACGCATTTCACTAGAAAATCGAAGAGATTTAACATGATGACTAGCATACAAATAGAAAACTCAGTTATCAAATCAAAATCAGATGTACGAGTTTTAGAAGTGCAACTGAACATGAAACTGCAATGAGACATGCATCTTTGACAAATAAAGATGAATCACGTTACAAGAATGCTGATACTTAGTCATCTTGAAATCTTCACATGAAGAGCTATCTTCACAAAAGCGAGACAAGTATACTCAGCAGTAGTGAGATCAGAAATTGCATTCAAAGCATCAATCTGACATCAGCATGACAAGAAAGATAAACTGTTAAGCAAAGAATGCAGACTAGAAACACTTCAGAATCAGACTTTGCATCACGTAGCAGAAGCATTCAAAAAAGTAAACATTGAAACTCTAGAGACAAAAACATACATGAGTTCACTACATGTTCATTTGAACATGTTACAGAACAAGATCACGTTACACAGTTGAGTCAATAATTGAACACAAGAGATCAAACAAGCATGCAAACTAATATGCGTTCATTTGACAAAAGTTAATTGTATCATTTCTCGCTCACTCATCATTAAGAAAATAATACTTCTGAATGTCTTCATTCAAGAAGATGCGAAGATACAGTTAAGATGCAGATGATGCACTTTCTTCTTCACAATGATTTCAATAAGCAATAGCATCACAATAACACAGTATCACAAAGATCAATGAAATCAACGATGAGAAATATACAGAGAATGCATCGCAGATGTCAATGCAATTTCAGCACAAAGATTGCATCTGAGCAATAAAATGATAGAGATGTGTAATGATTTTCAGAAAGCAGAAAGCATTCTTGCAATGCACATCAGAATTGAACGCATAGATTTGAACACTTATCTGCACTCTAAAAATGTTTCAAACATGAATAACTTGCAATGCAACTGCGAATGAAGTCATCAGATGACGAAGCATGTACTTATGCATTGCTCGAACTGATTGCATCTGCAATCAAGAATGTTACAAGATGCTGACTTCTTGAACTATTGAATAATCATCGTCATCATGAAGAGTATCAGAGCAGTAACAAAGATGATGATGAAAATGAAGCTCTTGAAGCAATTTAGAATGACTAGAACACTCATTCTCTAACGTGCAATCAACACGAACAAATTTGATACATAGTTTTAAAACTCACTGTTTCAACTGCGTGAAGCAGTTGTATAAATGATGAGTGATTTTCTATCTCAAAGAGTTTTGTTCACTCAATATAAATAACATAATGTTTTTCATGAATTGATTTAATTAATGTCACAAGAATGTATGAATTTATTATTATTAATGTTTATGATAGTAATGTTATCAATATAAATAAAGAAGTTTTGCTGTTTGTGAGAAAAGTTTAATTTTTAAGCTAAGTCATGCTCAGAAATCTGTATACATGTCAGAAACTGAGCTAAACTAAAGATACTATCAATATAAAAGATTGATATTATTATTACTTTGATAGAATTTAAATACAAAACAATACATCAGATAATGTTTGATTGTTTGATTGTAATTCATACATTCTTATAACATTGATTTAGACTCAACTCATGAGAAACTTTATGCTATTTATATTGAGTGAACAAAACTCTCTGAGAAAGAAAATCACTTGTTATTTATACAACTGCTTCATGCAGTTGAAACAATGAGATTAATACTGTGTTATCAAGTAATGAATCTATAGCTTCTATTCAGCGTGTGATGCTTGAGTAAACTCTTGATGAGAATGTCTGTGCTGTTTGATTATGATGTATCATTTTTGCTTTACTCTTCATTGATGATATTTTATACAACGATGTTTCGATTTGATTCTTGATTCAAAGATGAAAGACGTTTTCTTTGCATTCGTGATGCTCATGATTGTAACATATGTAAAGCTGTGTTCTTTTACTCAATGATTGTCATTCATTAAGCAGAGAAATATGTGATGAAAGAGAGATGCACATGATGAAGAGATAAAGTATGATTGTATTAAGTAATTCTTTTCTTCTTTTGATTTGACTTATGTCATGTAGACGTTGAATGAATTGTTAGTATAAACATGCAATCGCAATCATTTGATGTTTGATTCTGATCAATGAAAGAAAATGCATTCTGATCATTCTCTTGAGCTCTCGATTTTTCATGTGAATAAATGAATGACTTGACATCAAGTAAAAAAGATGAGTTCAAGTTCTCTCAGTATATCAGCATGATTGACAAGTCACTACTTCTTTGAACACTGTAATCACGTTTTTCAATACTTAAGATGATTATTCTATCTGATATCTTTTCATCAATTACTTGATGACACTGTCAATGTGATGAAGACGTTTCAATATCAATGCAGTCAACGAATCATAAATTCTTCAATCACTTGTAGTCACAACTTGCAGACTCTTCATCTGAATTGTCTTTTTCACTAGTAGTATCTTTTCATCTCTTACTGACATTGACATGTCATTAATCTTCTTCGTAAATTGATTGTGACTGTTAGAAGAGATGTTGTTGCATGAGTAAAAACTCTGCATAATGACTTTTCTGATCATGCAATGTTCTAACATCGTTCAAACTGCATTGAATTGAGATTTCTTGACTCTTCTGACTTCTATTCAAACACAGAATAAAATCAAAAGATTCATAGTCAACATCATGTACAGATGAATCTTGTTGTAAATCACATCAAATAGTGTATAAAATGAAAGATAAAAAGTGAAAGAAAAGAATGAAAGCTCAACTTTTATATACATGAATTGAGCAAAATTAAGACTAAACAATAGTTTTATAACTTAAGATTGCAAAGATTTGCATACATGATTGAAATGATTGAAACAGAATCATTGAAACTAAATTAAAATGATGATGATTAAATTGATGACTTGATTCATTGAATTGCAAAACAGATTCAATGAATCAAGATTATTTAAAACATTGATGATTTATATTTTAAATCAAATTAATAATCTGACATCATGATAGTAACTTCTTTCTTCAAGACTGAACTTTTATAAAATGATGAGAAGAAACAAGATGAAATGAGAAAGAATTGAAAACAAAGACTAAAATAAGATAAAAATTGATATAAATGCATTTTAATGTAATAAAGCACAAATGAAACTAAAATAAATCTGAGTCACATCTGAGTCAGATTTGAGCAAGATATCTGAAGAGTGAAATAAGATGAAATGCATTTTAACATAATGATGTATAACAAAATTAAAATACATTTGAATCACATTTGAATCAGATTTAAACAAAATGTTTGAGTCAAATCTAGACAAGATCTGAGTCAAATTTAAGTAAGAAAAAGATGAAATACAGTTTAATATAATGATGCACAGATGAAATTAAAATACATCTGAATCACATTTGAATTAAATTAAATTTGATTTGATTTGAATTCATACATTCTTGTGACATTGATTTAAACTCGATTCATGAGAGAAACTATGCTATGTGTATCAAATGAACAAAACTCTCTGAGAAAGAAAATCGCTTGTCGACTACACAATAACTTCACGTTGTCGAAATAATAAATTGACACTGTGTTATCAATAATGAATTTATAGCTTCTATTCAACGCGTGATGCTTGAGTAAACTCTTATAAGTGTCTGTGCTGTTTATTGTAATGCATTGTCTTTGCTTTGCTCTTCATTGATGATATTCTATACAACGATGTTTCAATTCAATTTTTGATTCAAAGATGAAAGACGTTTCTTTGCACTTGAAATGCTCATGATTGTAACGCAGAAACTGTGTTCTCTTGCTTAATGATTATCATTCATTGAGCAGAGAAATGTATGATGAAAGAGAGATGTGCATGATGAGAAGATAAAGTGTGATTATATTGAATAATTCTTTTCTTCTCTTGATTTAACTTATGTCATATAAACGTTGAATAGATTGTTAATATAGACGTGCAATCGTAATCGTTCAATGCTTAGCTGATCAATAGTAAAGATGCATTCTGATCATTCTCATGCACTCTCAATTTTTCACGTAGATAGATGTATGACTTGACATAAAGTAAAGAAGATGAGTTTAAGTCTTCTTAATATATCAGCGTGATTGACGAGTCACTACTTCTTCAAACACATGTAATCACAAACTCAAGACTCATCATTTGATTCATTTATTCTATCTGATATTCTTTCATCAATTACTTGATGACACTGTCAATGTGATGAAGACGTTTCAATATCGACGCAGTCAATGAATTATAAATTCTTTGATCACTTGTAATCATGACTTTCAGACTCTTCATCTGAGTCAACTATTTTACTAGTAGTATCTTTTCATCTTTTACTGACATCAACATGTCATTAATCTTCTTTATAAATTGATTGTGACTGTTAGAGAGAGATGTTGTCGCATGAGTGAAAACTTTGCATGATGACTTTTCTGATCACGTAACATTCTAACATTATTTGAACTGCGTCAAATTGAGATCTCTTGACTCTTCTGACTTTTATTTAAAACAGAATAGAATCAAAAAATTCATAATTGACATCATGTACAAATGAATCTTGTCATCAGCTCATTTAATTTAAATTTAAACAAAATGTTTATGTCAAATTTAAATAAAATCTAAGTCAAATCTGAACTGAGTCAAAATGATAAAAATTGAACTTAAAGTTCTTGACATTGACATTGAGATATTACATATGACAGTACATGTGATTCTTTGACAACAGAGTTGATGAGATGATATTCATTGAGTGTTTGCTCATAATTATTTAAAAGATGAAAAGACTTTCAAGTAGAAAAATGATCTTCTCAATTGATGTAATACTTGAGTGTCAGAAACTAAGCTAAACTAGAGATACTATTAATATAAAAGATTGATATTATTATTATTACTTTGATAGAATCTAGATACAAGACAATACATCAAATAATGTACAAAATGAAAGACAAAGAATGAAAGAAAAGAATGAGAACTCAACTTTTATATACATGAATCAAGCAGAATTAAAGCTAGACAGTAGTTTTATTGACTTAAGATTGCAAAAGTTCATGCACATGACTGAGATGATTGAAACAGAATTGTTGAAACTAAATTAAAATGATGATGATTAAATTGATGACTTAATTCATTGAATTAGTTCAATGAATTGAGATTATTTAAAATATCAATGATTTATGTTTTAAATCAAATTGATGATCTGACATCATGACAGTAACTTTTCTCTTCAAGACTGAGCTTCTGCAAAACAATGAGAAGAAACAAGACAAGATGAGAAAGAATTGAAAATAAAGATTAAAATGAAACAAGAATTGATGTGAATGCATTTTAATGTGATGAAGCACAGATGAAACTAGAATAGATCTGAGTCACATCTGAGTCAAATCTGAGCAAAATGTTTGAAAAGCAAGATGAGATGAAATGCATTTTAATGTGATGATGCACAGCAAAATTGAAAAACATCTGAGTCACATTTGAGTCAGATTTAAATGAGATGTCTGAGTCAGATTTAGACAAGATCTGAGTTAGATTTAAACAAGAAAAAGATGAAATGCAATTTAATGTGATAATGCACAAATGAAACTAAAATATATCTGAGTCACATCTAAGTCAAATTTAAACAAGATATCTGAGTCAGATCTAAACAAGATTTGAGTCAGATCTGAGCTGAGTTGAGATGATGAAGATTGAACTTAAAGTTCTTGACATTAATATTGAAACATCACACATGACAGTACATGTGATTCTTCGACGACAGAATTAACGAGATGATATTCATTAAACGCTTGCTTACAATTATTCAGAAGATGAAAAGACTTTCAAGTAAAGATGTGATCTTCTCAATCAACATAATACTTGAGCAGAAGTGAATTATAGCATTTATCATGCTTGAAGTTTAGTATGCTGTTTACATATCAGAATCTTTCGTCATTTTTGATGATAACAAGTTCTTAAAGTTTTTGACGTTGACTTAAGAGAAAGTCACTTACAATATAATTCAGAAGAATGACATAAAAGATTAAAAGAATCTTCATGAATGTTAAAAGATTTAACTCAATGATCAGAGAATTGTTCTTGAAGACACGCTTAATCTTGAAGAGATCAATATTATGATCATTTAACTTGACAGTAAAATGAGTGATGCTGAGATTGCAAACATTCAATCAGACTTCATCTTCAATGAAGTATTTAGAACAAGAATGATGAAAGAGATTGACATTGAATTCATAAATGATCTGAGTTATAAGCATCTCATCATGTAAATGCTCAGTTAGTTTCTTCATCTTCTTGATGAACTCTTTGACATTGATTAACTTGTTTCAAGCTTAAAATGTAATTTTTTTAAGCAAAGACTCAGAAGACTTAAAGTTTAAACGTGAATTCTGACTTAAATTGATCAAGAAGAATGATGCTAAAGTGATTAATAATGATGTGTTATTAATGATGAATTCAACTTCAGAAAGTTATTTAATTTAGTCATTCTGCATGTAATTAACAAAGACTTGAAAATAATGCTTCATGACAGCATTGACTTTCTTGATTTGATCATTGATTTCAAAGTGATACATTGTTGATAACTTAGTATTTATCTTCAGCATTTTACATATATGCTTTCAAACATCAAAGATGAATTGTGTGTCTCAATCAGACATGAAGAACTTAAGTAAATCATGATGTTTTCAAACATAAGCATAAAAGCAGTTGATAACTTCTTCAACTTTCATAGAAGTGATGAAGACTAAATGTCTCATTTTGATAAAATAATCAATGAAGACTAAAACATATTTATATGTGATATTCATAAAAATATTGAATGATAAAGAATTTACATAGTTCATGAAGACATTACATCAACAACATTCAAGAATTAAAAGAGAATACAATCATTCTTGAGTTCATTATTTAAAGAGTTTAAAACATGTGTACATGTGACAGTTTCATATGAAGTGTTGAATATACTTATCAATGTTTGATCATCAGTAAACTCAACTGATCAGTTCATAGCTTTTTGCTCTTTCTGAGTGATCATCAATGATATTATCATGAGTAAGCTGAATGATATGAAGATGTAGTTTATTTAAGTTGAGCATGTACTTTCTTTCTTGAAAGTACAGATGATTTTCATATTTTTCACACTTGACTAAAGAAATTTTGTTGTGATGTCATGCTTCATTGCAAAGTGCTTCAATTATCTGAGCTGCAAATTTGTTATTGATTTCAACTTACTTTCACAATGTTTGAGTGAAAATGTCAGCAAAATCTTCATCAAGATTCAGAATGTCTTGATTTAGCTGAAACTTGACATCTTTAATGTTGAATTCTTCAATTTCTAGATTCATGAAAACTAGAATTTGGAAAAGTGCTGAAATAATTAAAAATAAACGTAATTGAACTGAATCTAAAATGATGATTTGTGACTGAAACTTCATGACTTTGATGTTAAAGACATCAAAGATGAGATTTTTAATAATATTAAGATTTAAAACATAAGTTTTCAGAATTATTTGATGTTGATATTGATGTCAAGAATCAAATGTATTTTTCTTTTTAAAAAAATCTTTTGAGCAATGTGTCAAAGCATTCAACTTATCATTGATCTTGTCAAGATGATAAGCAATACAATAGTTGAATTTAGACAAAAACTAACTTCAATGAGCTTAACGACGACTTAACTGTTTAATTGACATGAAATACTCAAGATTTTTATGATTTGTAATCATCTCAACAGAATAAATAAAGTCTTTGAGCTCTAATCATCATTTCTTGAAAGCATAAACAATAATCATGAGTTTTTTATTGTAAATCTCATAGTTACACTCAATTGAGTTATGCTTCTTTAAAAAGTAAGTGATTGAATGAAAAATCTTGTTCTCATCATACTAAAAGAGAATGTCTTTGAACACATAGTTTGAAGCATTGATTTTTATCACAATCTTGTGATCTGAATTATAATGATGAAGAATAATCTTGAAAGTGAAGATTTTCTTAAAAGTGTTAAATGCAATCTGACATTTCTAAAATCAGATAAAGAGTACATCTTTTCTGATGAGATGAGTGAGCGAGATAGTTATTCTACTATAGTCATAGATGAATCTTTTATAAAAGTTCATGAAATCTAGAAAACTTTGAATGTCTTTAACGTTGATTAAGATAAGTTAGTTGACAATAATGTTTATTTTAGAAAAGTTCATTTTGATCTCTTTAATGATGATTATCAATTCTAAATATGAAACTTAAGTGATGTGAAACTCACATTTGATTATATTCATTTGAAAATCTGCTTCTTGCAGCTTTTGCAAAATGAGCTTGACATGAATCTTGTGCTCAAGTTCATTGTTGAAATAAATCAAGATGTCATTCAGATAAGCTGTACAGAACTTATTTAAATGTTCATGAAGAATATTGTTGATGTACTTCTGAAATGAGACAAACTCATTATATAAATTGAAAAACATAACTAGATACTTGAATAATTCAAATTGAGTGCAAAAGATGATGAAAGCTTCATTTTCTTCTTTGATTTAAAGTTGATTGAACGCAAAAATGATATTTAACTTGATAAAGATTTTAACTCAACTTAAATGATTCAGCGTTTCTGAGATCAAAGACAAAGAATATTGATTCTTGACTGTGATAGCATTCAGATCTTAATAGTTCATGCAGAAGCAAAGTTCTTCTTTAAGTTTCTTAATGAAGAGAACAGAAATAATCATCTGAAAGCAACTGATTTGAATGAAATCTTTGCTCAGATTTTCATTCAGATAACGACGAAGTTCTAAAATTTTGTCACGACTCATGTCATACAAAGCGAAGACTGAAGATTGAGCATCTTCTTTAAGATGTATGACATGATCATGAGCTTAATGCAAAGACAAGATATCAACATTCTTCTTGAAGAAGATGTTTAAAAACTTGAAATATTTAAATGATAAAATTGTGACTGAATCAACGTTCTTACTTTGTTAATAGACTTCAAGATCTTCTTGTGTCGTGAATGCAGTCAAATAAAATTTCTTTTTCATTTAATGAAGATTTAAACAATGATTCTTATCATACATACTGTTTTGAAGACAAGATGAAAACTGAGCAAAAGTTGAACTGTTCTTTGAATAAACAGTTAAAGTTGCATGACGCGATTTTAACTCATCAGAGTCTAGACTAGAAGATGAGATTGATTCAAGATTCAAGAAAACATTGATTTTCTTTAAAATGATGCTAAACACTTTAATGTTTTTGACATGAGCAGCATGATCAAAGCTTCAAGCTCTTAACTTGATTATGTCAAGTTGTATAAAAGATCAATTGAATTGATCTGCTTGAAAAACAACAGAAGTTCTAAAGAAGAAAGAATTTTGACACTTAATTTTTGATGAGTATTCTTTTTAAATAACTTAAAGAATATGATTAGAAGTTTCTTGTTTCAAACAAGAAACAAGATTGAACGAAGTTTATTTCTTATGAATGAGCTGAATATTAGTTGATTTCTTGTGAATGAACAAGAGATTATATTACTTTTTGTGAGCAGATAAGAAACTGAATTACTTCTTGCAAGTGAATTGAGAACTGAATTACTTCTTATGAGCGAACTGAAAACTGAATTACTTCTTTCAAATGAATGAAAGATTAAATTGCTTTTTGCAAGCGAACTGAAAACTAAATTGCTTCTTTCAAATGAGTGAGAAACTAGATTACTTCTTGCAAGTGAACTGAGTGTTGAATTGCTTTTTGTGAGCAATATGTAGACTGAATTGCTTCTTGTGAGTGATTCATGAACTGAGTTGCTTCTTGTGAGTGAATTGAGAGCGAGACTGAAAAAAGCTACTTTGTTAACTTCAAACGAGAAATTTTCTTCTTGTTGATTAAAATCATAAATCTTGATGAGAAATTGACAATAATGATTAAGACAAAAGAAGAAAGATAAAATGAGAATATTGTGTTCAATATTAACATCAATGACGTGATGATTAAGTCATGACAGATTCATGATGATGAAATATTGACTTAATTCAATGACATAAAAGAATAGTCTTTTGTGTTATGAGTTTGCATAAAGCGAATTATATGAGTGTATTCTAACTAGAAGTTCAAAGCTGAAGTAGAAAGAAGATGCAACACGACGTGAGTTTTACTCACGAAGGCACGCTAGATCGCTAGCGTGTCAACAACAGCTCTACTCACAGCTCTATACTAGTCTATGTTAGGCTAATCAGGCTAATCAGGCTAATCAGAGGTAACAGAGATGCATGCTTGCAACATTACTCTCTCTTTTCATCTAGTAATATTCTCATTGCTGCAGTTCGATTGATCAATTCTTGTTGAGTCGATTTCTAACTTGACTTGTTCAAATACTTCTGATGAAAGTCATTTACAATCTTCAAGCAGTCTTTGAACTCATTTTCATCAACATTGTATCAATGTAGATCGACGTCATAGTCTTTTCAATTGACACGATATTGCAGTCGTCTTCTGTAATGTCTGAAGTTCAGTATGTTCTTCACTTTTCATTCGTCTTCGTCATTTATCACTATAAAATCAGACGACTCATTTCGTTGTTCTTTCAGAGAGTCTTTTGAATTTAGTCGTAGTAGATTCGAGATGAACTTTGAATGAATCTTCATTGTCGATGACAGTTTCAGTCGATATGCATGTTCGATCTCAGTCAGAATCTTGAAAGATTCTAGCATTTTATCGTTCAGCTTCTTTGATGATCTTGCGATCGTAATGTTTCTAGAATTCAGAAACATCATTTCATCTATCTTGTAAATTATTTTCTTTCGATGCTTGTCAGTCTGTTTCTTCATTGTGACTCTGACTCTTACTAATGTTTGCTTGATCAACGCTAATAATCATTTCATATGTTCGAATATATTCTCTGCTTTGCTCGCTTGAATTCTAGCTTGAATGATTTCATATTCAGTTGAATTCAAATCAAAGCTCATATGAGAGTGAAAGTTCTTATTCAGAAAGAACGCAGATTGTTCAATTGATGATGAAATAGCATTGTTATCAACGAATTCAGTCATAGATAGTCAGACGAATCAGTCATTCTGCATGTATGAGCAGTAGCTTCGTAAATATCGTTCTACATTCTGATTCGCTCTTCTCATTTGATCGTTGATCTGTGAGTGATAGTCGATGAATAGTTTCATCTTAATGTCAAGTCTCAGACATAAAGACTTTCAGACAATCGATATGAATTGCAAATCTCTATCGAACACTATTGATCTTGATAGCTCATGAGTTCTGAAGACTCATATCAGCAGCAGCTTAACTGTTTGTTCAGCGAAAGTCTCTTCGTCATCTGATCAACAGAGTATATAGTGACGTTCTTTAAACAATCGATTTATCACTGTCAGAATCGCGTTGCTTTCATCACTTTTCAATAAATCAATAATGAAATTCAATGATATGTCTTGTCATCATTGTTCAGATATAGACAATGACTTCAGTAGTTCGTTGATTCGATCTTTTGATGCTTTTGATCTACGACAAACGTAACAGTTTCAAATGTAGCGTTTGATTGTCGTTCTCATCTTCAATCAGCAATAGAATCGTCTTAACAAGTCTAACGTTCAATTCATGTCAGAATGATCATTGATCAAAAGATCATGTGCTTCTCTTATCAATTGAGTGATCATTGACTGAGAAACTCACAGTCTATCATTCTTTCAGAGTACTTCGTTCAGTACTCTGCAATTGTCTAGACTCATATCTTGACAAGTTCTTCTATTCTGTTCTATGACTGTTCGAATATTGATACATTGTTGATTCGTTCGATTTTCGACTATAATTTGATTCTGAATAGAAATCATCTCTTTGATTGAATCTTCATTAACTTTTGATTTCTGTTTCGAATCTGAGTCAAATATGAGTAAGATCTGAGTCAGATCTTGATCATCTTCTATTGATTGCAGTTCAAATGTGCTTGCTGATAATAGCATCTGATGCTGATATAGCTTTCAATCATCATTTGATTCAACTGACTTGACGTCTGACATTCTGATCAGCACGTCTGCTTTCAGATTCTGCTTTTCTGACTGATATATGATCTTGAAGTTATATTTGAATAACTTCTCAGCTCATTTAATCTGTCGTCTAATTAGTTTCTTGATGATCATGAAGTACTTCAAATTCAGATGATTGATGAAGATCTTGATTGAAATATCAGTACATTTCAATTTGAGACGTCAGTGCTTCAAGCATTGAATAATAGTCAAAAGCTCTTTGTCGTAGATCTTGTAGTTGCATTCTGCAGAAATCATGTTCTTGTTATAGAAAATCATTGAATGTAGAATGTTTTCATCGTCATACTGAGACAATACTTCGTCGTTGACGTAGTTTGAGAAGTTCATTTTCAGAATAGCTTCTCTGATCGAATCAAAATGCTTCAGAACGAAAGCTGTTGTCATCTGTTGCTTCAGTTTCTCAAAGATCGTTTGACAGATCTCTGTTCATTCAAATGAATAATCTTTTTGAATCAGCTTTATCATAGATTGAGCAATCTTCGAGAAGTTCTTTATGAATCATTGATAGAAATTGCAGAAGTCAATGAAGATCTGTACATGAGTCAACGATCGAGACACTTTTCAGCTTCGAATCACATCTACTTTTCGAGTGTTTATTCGTAGATCATTGATGAATATCAGTAGTTTTAGAAACGAGATCTTCTGAATCTTGAATTCGCACTTGTCAATGTTTATCTGCAGATCGATTTCACGAAGCTTGTCTAGCATCTCTTTCACATGAGTTCTATGTTTCTTCAAGATCTTACTGTAGATGAGAATGACATTCAGATAGATCTGACAGAATTTATGCAGACAGTTGAACAACACGTCGTTGATATAGTGCTGAAAGAATGTCAATTCATTGATTAATTCAAAGAGCATTACTCTATATTTGTAGACATCGAAGAAAGTGACAAATGTGATTAGATTCTCACTTTCAGTGCTTATGCGAAGCTTATTAAACATGATGATAATGTCAAGTCGAGTCAGATATTTACTGCCTTGAATTCAAGCGAGTACTTCGTCTATCAAGAGTATTGAATAACGATCTCTTTTGATCAGAGCATTCAGTTTTCAATAATTCACGCAAAAGCAAGAACTATCATCTTTCTTTTTGATGAATAGTATTGACGAAGCGAATGAAGCTTTGCTAAGTGTAATAAATTTCTTCTTCAAGTTCTTTTCTAGATACTTCTTGATCTTCTGCAACTTGTGACTCGACATGAGATACAATCAACTTCTAGAAGATTGACTCTCATCTTCTAATTCAATCTTATGATCATATGATCGATGCAAAGACAACTGAGTTGTCTTTTCTCTGTCAAAAACGTTCAGAAAATCATGATAAACTATTGAAAGCTTCTTCTTCAGTTTCTTTAATAACATGACAGAGATCATTTCATTCAGTTTCGCTGAATCTTTGATCGAGCTAAGCATCTTGTTGATTTCACTAATGATCAATGTAAAGATCTTGACATTCTTCTTCTTGACTAAAGTTCAATAAGCAGCGACTTCAATCATGACAATTTTGACGAGCTCTTTCTTCTTCGATGACTGAATGAGTTCATGTTGATTGAAGTCAACTTGAGTGCTTTGCTTTCGTATGAGAACTGATTCAATGAATCGATTCACTGATTTCGAATTTGTAGTTCGCTTTAAGATGATCATTGACATAGACTTCAAGTTCTTTCGTTTCATTTCACAGATCTCGTTTGATTCGAGTTGATGAAATGCTGATTGACTGCTTGCTTTCGAAATGATAAGTTTCAAGATTTGAATATTTGATGAAAATATCAATCGATTGTTTGCAGAATCTATCAAAATTTAATTTCTTTTCAATCAAAGATTGTCAATGATTATCTTGTGCTGATCTAGACGAGTTATTAATAAAGACATTATTTCATTCTTATGTTCTTGTATAGTGACTGAGATATACAAAGCATGTGTAATAGATCTTCGATCAAGAGTTTCGTCATATAAACGAATTGACTTCGATTTGAACAGTGAAATTGATTGAATATCAAAGCATTCACATAGCTCTGAAATCAATGAATCATTTATGAACATCATGTCAGTGACTTTGATATCTATCAGAGCGAGAAACCGAAATATCTTTTTTAGACTATTCAAGATGACGTTCACAATAAACGGTTTGAAATTAAATGAATCATCGAGCATACTGATGAAGCAAGATATGAGCATATCGTTCTCAGTCACTACTTTGACGAGAACAGATCGTTTTTCGAATTCGCTGCGATTTCGTGCATCTAAGCTGATTCAAAACAGTTGCATGCTCTATGTTCTGACTTCTTGCATTTGAAGCAAAGTTCTTTTTTAAACAACTTCTTTCTAGCAAAGTCAACGTTCAATATTCTGAATTTCTTTCATGCAAAGATTGAAGCTGAGATCGCAGTAGTGATCATCGTTAAGATGCTAGCGATAGAGCGAGCGACTTGAATCGTTGATGTCTTGAGAACTGATCAAGCATTCAATTTCGTCAATCGAACGTTGACTTGCATGCAGATGTCGACGAATTCGTTCAAATTCATAGTTCATTCGTTGATCATGACTCATTGAAGATCTGAGCTAATCTTATGCTGAAGATTATCTAGTAGAATTTCGTTATTGTACTCTAGTTTTGCACTAAGTCTCTGAAATTTCATTCAAAATTCATGAAAGAAGATCTTGTTTTGATACAGCTTCAAGAACTGTCGTTGAGTCGTGTAATGTTGATTGAGATCATCATACATCTTATTTATGATCGACAGTATCTCTTTTGCATCAAGAAACAAGTTCGTGATCATGTCTTTCATTCTGAGTGCTATGTGTTTGATCGTCGTTTCACTGACTCAACTTTTCACATATGCAATCTTCATTTCTTCGATAGAAAAATGATTCTTGTTCATCTTCAGCTTGTTTCGCATTCAAAATAATCAATTATTCACATTCTGTCTCGAATCTTTAAACAAAGATGAGTCAGATAGCTTGATCGACTTCAAGAATTGATTTTTCAAAATCGAAGTGCTTAGTCGACTTGATGTCGCTTCTAGATGATGTATAATCACGTTCTTTTTCTTCATCTCTTTCTGTAAATGCGTTTGAACAGCATTCAACGTTGTCTGCATAGCTTTCAACTTGATGTTAATCTTGTTGACATCATTCAACATCTGAATCATGTCATTGTGAGTCTCAATTTTGATGTCATGCTGTTGAAATATGTACTTGATAAAGACAACGAGATCATCTGCTTCATGAATGCTTATTCAAGCATTCAGTTCAGTGCTGATGCTGATCTTGATCATTTCATGATTGAAAAGTAATGCATTCATGTTCTCTTCTTCTGTATTCAATGACACATTCATGTCTTCTTCTTTTGATGCTGTTCGATTCTGTGATAGAAGTGATTCTCTTCTAGCATTTTGAAGTTTGTAGCGAGCAATGCTCACTAATTTTGATTCTGTGCTTCTAGTCATTGTGTGAATAGAAAATTGCTGATCGAGATTCAACTGAAATTTCTGATTTCAGTTCTAGAACAACGCGTTCATGTTTTTCTGTTCTTCTGTTCTGACGACGAGCTCAGTAAAGAGTTAGTCTAGAGCAACGCGTTCATGTTCTTCTGTTTTGTTCTAGAAATTTCTTGATTTCTAATGAGTCTTCTGAGCTCGATTTTCGAATTTCAATTCTAATTCAAGTTTGAGTGATGTAGTTTGTTTTTATATCATCTATACGTCAATAGCAAGATTGATGAGCTTTGAACTAATGTTATGAGTCTGCATAGAGCGAATCATATGAGTGTATTCTAACTAGAAGTTCAAAGCTGAAGTAGAAAGAAGATGCAACACGACGTGAGTTTTACTCACGAAGACACGCTAAATCGCTAACGTGTCAACAACAGCTCTACTCACAGCTTTATACTAGTCTATGTTAAATTAATTAGACTAATCAGACTAATCAGAAGTAACAGAGATGCATGCTCGCAACATTTTGATGTATTCATCAAGAATCATTGTGATTTCAACAACATGAATAATGTCATTAATTAAAGTGACTTGATCATCAAATTCTTGAAGTCTGCAAGAATGAGTTAATTGATGCAAGAAAAAATAATGTTGTTGCGCGAAGAATTTATTCATAAAAACATAAGTTGAGACTTCATTATCAATCAGAGCAAAAGCAAGAACTCTAGATTGAACTTGATGTAAAATACAGAATACTATTATATGATTATTTTTAAATGTCAAATTGAATTCAAAGAGTTTCAAGACAGATTTAACAGAAAACTTTCTATATGATTAAAGTGAAGATGAAAAGATTGAAACTAGTAGACAAGATGATATGTATACAAATTTCTGAGCGTGACTTAGCTCAGAAACTAAACTTTTCTTGCAGACAGTGAGACTTCTTCATTTATATTGATGATATCACTGTTGTAAATGTTCATGATATACAAAGTGAAAAACTTCTTATTTGAGCATTCTTTAACAATTTTGCTCAAATGTTGCAATTTGCAGTAGTAGCACAGCTTTCACTTGTTGCAGATTTTCTTGATCTCAGAAACGATCAGAATCTTATCTTGAATGATGATAATGACAAAGCTTAAATTCATTGACTCATCAAGAAACAAAAAAGAGAAAGATGAAAATACTGTTGAAACAATAATCACAGAAATGATGATTTTTAAATTCGAAAAATTACTAATTGATGCAAAGATATTCTTGACTTTGATAAATGAAACAATGATGAAGATGAAGTGAGATTGATAATGTTTAAGTTGTTGAAGCTTTTCATTAATGTCAAAGAATGCTTAAATTTATTAATGAAAGATGAATGATTGAGTTTCATCAAGATTTCATCAGAAGAAAACAATAACTTGAATGAAATAATTGACATTATGCTTCAGACAGTCAATCAATGAAAAATCTTTCATCAAAGAACATTCTTTCTTTTGATAAAAGAAATTGTAGTAGTCAACAAAGCTATTCATGTTTTGCTTCAGAGTTTCATAAAGATATAAATGAGCATCTTTTGTCTTGAAAGAGTTGTCATAGCAATGATGCAACTTGTGTTATCAATCTGCAAAGATGAAAATGATACAGAGATCATTAACTCGATATTGATTCATTAGATTGTGAATCTTCTTATTTATGATGAATCATGACTTAATATAAATGATCTTGACTTGATGAAAGAAATAATGATCATCATTCATGTTCATGCGTTGTATCAGACTCTGCTCTCATGCATTCAATCAATCTTTGTTCTTCTCATATTTAAATATGTCAAAAAGCTTCTTGAATCTAGAAGTAATGAAGATAATGACAAAATTTGCAAAAAGATGAATGATGAGAAAAGATTAATTGTTCAAGATTTATGCAATGATCTGAGCTATTATTGCAAGAAACTGAGAATTCAACTTTATATAAATTGAAAAATTGAAAATGATGAATAAAAATGAGATAATAATATCATGTTGTTGAACTTGATTTTGAAGCTCTTACATTGCATAAAAGATCTTGACTGAATTTTTGATCATACTTTGAGCGAACTGTTTAATAGCATGCTCATTATTGATCAAAAAATTGTGAGATGACTTCATTTAAGTAAAAAAATAACTAGATGAGATTTCAATGTATGAAAATGTTGCAGAAAGTGTAGATATTTCATAATGTCAAAGATTGAGTTAAACTAAAGATATTATCAATATAAAAGATTGATTTTTTTTTTAATTCTTACTCAATTCAACACTCATTATGAATCTATATAAGATTCTATATACTGTAGCGAGCGCTGCGCTAACGCAGCGTTCTTTTCGCATCAAAAATCGCTTCTTTCTGCGCTTTATATTATAACTGTTTTCAATGCAAGAACTTTATAAGTCTGTTTCTTCTTTATTTTCTCTTTCTTTCATCTGATTCTTTAATGACATCACAGCTTGAAATTGATTCAGTATGCTCATTGAGAATATCATTTGAATGATCATCATTGCTGCGCTCATGATTTTTAAGAGCTTTCTCAAGTTCATGATGTTCTCTTCTCATTGCATTGCTTTTCATTCTACTTTTCATCTGAAACATGTTAATAAAATGTGCTTGATCAACATTTAATTTCTGTTGCACTTGCACATCATCATAGCGACATTAAGTACTCATCTCTCATGTAGAAATTGATTGAAGTCAATTTTTCTCATGAATAGCTGCATTAATAATGCATTATGAGACTTTGCATGATTCTTGTGCAGTCACAGATGTTGATGTATCATCTCTGATGTCAGATATTGAAAATAAGTTGTATTAAATTTCTTTTTTCAGACTACTCTTCATGTTTATCTGATTTGTTTCTGTATGAGCATCAGTCTCATTGTCACTTCAATGCATTGATGCTCAGTCAGCAATAGAGACAAATCATGTGCATCATTAATCATTTTGTTCATTGCTTTATTTTTGAGTACTTTTGCATGTCTTGTCACTCAATATAGCTTCAGCGTGACTTCTTAAGATTGAATGCTCTCATGCATAATCTGAACTCATTGCAAACGTGTCTGATCTTTTGTTGATATCATAACTTTCACTGTTTTCAGAGAAGTCTGACTATCACTGTATACTTTGTTTATCTTTTCATGACACTTTCAATTCTTTGTCATTACATCTGCAAGATGTTTCATTCTTGCGATCAATTCTTTCAGTTCTTCATGATGAGTGATGATTAAAGTCAATTCTTTCAATCTTTTATTTAACTTTCAGTTAATTTTCATTGCAGTTGTTGTAAAATTCTCTTTATTATCACTATCATTCAAGTAAACTCTTTGCTTCAACGTGAATGTGTCAAGATGATGTTGACTTATTGACATTTTCTTATTTGCAACTATAACTATTCTCGATGACTCTGATCAGAAAATCATCATGTAAAGATGATTTCACTTCATCTTCATCTGTTCAAGTGTTTCTTTCATTCACTTTTGCTTCAATTGCAAAAATGTTTTATGCAACTTTGATTTTCAATCTCTTTTGAGTATCAAGTAATTGCAAATTCGATGCATCATCATTTTAATAACTTCATCTGATTTTCAAAAGTTCATGTTTATTATTGACTTTTGTATCAACTTTCATAAATGAATATTTATCAACGCTGTGTTTATTTCTATCTGTAAAATCTCTGTTGATGTTGCATAATAAACGTTGATGATTTTTTGCAATGCTCTTTCTTGTACTGATCTCAGCTTGATGTTCAGATCTTTTCAATGACTCTTCACTCTTTGTGACATGTATCATATGATGACTTCGTGACTAAGCAGAGAGCACATCATCGCGAAGTATATTTACTTTCTCGTCATCATTGATGAGTCTCAAGTAAACTCAATGATTATCTGCATGATCTTTTGTTTAATCACTAGTTTTGTTTTGACATGATGCATGTGAATCACTCATTTCAGCTTGAAGTTCAGTTGAACTTTCAGAATTCTGATATTTAATTTTGAGTTAATCTGATGTTTCATCAGCTTTACATCAACGTTCATATTGAATCACTTAAAGATTCTTGTAAAGTGAATCAACTTATGCTTTGTTCTTAAAAACTTGATGTCGTGCGTTTTTGATCATTGTTTGCATCTATCATAGATCTCGTTAAGAACTCTGCAATTATGTTTCATGAACTTTTTATATATTAAAATATTGACGTTGTTTATAAAATTTGTGAAGTTTATTTTTAATCTGATGTCATCACATACTTTTAGCAAGTTCACGTTGTAAAACAGATATAATATTGATGATAACAAAAAGTCTTGTAATATATCAATGTTCACACTGCATTTCATCATCATGTAATCATTGATTGTGATTGTGATGCATTGATTTCTCAGAAAGTTCTTCACAAATTCAAGAAGCAGTCTAAAAACTCTTCTTTTTTTCATGTCATGCAAGAATCTGTTATGCATTACATTATTAAACGCACTCTTCTTATTCAGACTCAGCAATGAGACTACTTTTCTTCTTGTGTCACTTTATACAATGTATATCTTTTTTATAATTAGTTGCAAAGTTGTATTTATTAATTTGTGTTTGCAAGTCTTCATCTGAATGTTCAATATCAAGTTACATGCTTTTACAATATTTTGCAAACATTTGAATATGATAAACTTCAGTATTTTACTCAGAATGTTGAATAGCACAATTGATTTATATATTTTTGCATTAAAATAGTTTTTTTTGTTTGACTTTTGCATCATTATTGTGATTACACTCTTGAACTGAGTTGACTGTATTTTCTTCTGCAAACATCTTTTAAAAAGAGAGCGTATTTGTTTTGATGTATCATCGACGAGTTTGCGCATTATTTTATTTATATATTCTGTGTATCTTGAAGTCTTGTTGAGCATTGTTTTGTAGATGATTCTCTTAATCTTGCAATGCATTAGCGAAATGTCATTCTCAATCAAGAATGAGTACTTGAAGTCTTCTGTGTTCAGCATGAAAATCTTTGAAAATAATGAAAAGTGAGTCTGAAACATTATCTTCATCTTATTCTGCGCTGTCATAATAATGTTGAAGCATTCTGACTTAATCAGAGAGAAAATTGACATTTAAGTCAGTGTGTCTGCAATTGCATTTCTTGCTCATTTTGCAGTTTTGAACAGTTTTCTCAAGAATTGTTCAACATTCTGCATGATTTTTCAATATTCATTGCATTTTTGTTTTCTGATGATCTTGCTCTTCTTGTCACATGCTTGAATGTACTTTGTTCAGTCATTGATGATTCAACAGCTTTTTCTCATTCGTTGCATGCTCTTGACAATCTTCATACACTTCTTCGTTCATTCTGCTTTGATCATTTCGTGTGATTTTGCTTAAAGAGTGAAAATCTCGATGATCTTCTTCAGTGCATTCAGCAATTACTTAGTGTACTCATTTATGCATCAACGTTTCATCTCATGATTTAACAATGATTTCAACATTTGTTCTTTCAAAGTATTGATGAATTTCTCTTCATTCATTATCTTTCAGTTGCAACGCGATTTTCGCGCTGACTCTTTGCAGATTCTGAGATTTATAATTGTTTGTATTGACAGATAATTTGAGAAGTTTTTCATTTCTTCATTGATTTCACATTGTATTAATTGATTCATAATGTCATCTGTTGTGAAAATCAAATTTATTGTCATTTAAGATCTTTGATAATTTCTCGTAATTATATCTTGAGATAGCATTAATGATGCATCAACATTTGTGATCATTTTAATTAAATTATTTGACAATAAATGCTGTCTTGAATAGAATGATTTCTTTCATGTGAGATGATGCAGATTGAAGTCTTCTACAAGAACGCATTCTTTTAACATGTGTAACATCTTTTCAATGTTTGAAAGACTTTCTTTTTCATGAATGACTTCGTGATTTCTGAGTGACAAATTGTATGCTTTGTGAATGTGTATAACTTTCTGAATCATTTGTATGTCATCTGTTAATGTCTGTAATGTAATTATGTTTACATCTTTGAAGTGTCATGTTGAGTATCAGATGTTGCTGTCAATTCTCTTGTTTATGTAGAAACAGATTTTATTCTCATTATTCTTCAGCGTGAAATCAATAGTTATTGAGCAGTATGCTTTGAAATTCTGATCAAATCATCAGAGTTCTTGAAGAATCAAAATGTCATAATTCTTTATCTTTTTCTCATGTAGTAATGCTATCATCATCTTTTCTCTGAACTTGTGAACGTTGTACTGTAGTATTCAAAGCTTCTTTTGCTGAGATATTAAAGTTCACATTCAAAGTTGTTTGATGTTCTCTTGAATGCTTGCAATGTGCTTGCTTCTTTTGTAAAATCTTTAAAAGAAGATGATACTGAAATTAATATGATTGATGTTGATTTCAACTTATTTGTTTTTAACTTTTTGACTAGATGATTCAATATAGTGTTTTCGAATATGATGATCATGCTGAACAAATGACTTTCATTTGTTAAGTGTCTTTGTTTTCTCTTCAAGTCATTGTTTATCAGCAATCTTAAATTGATAAATGTCTTTGTGAATATTTTCAACATCATTGCTTTGAGTTTTCTCTGCTTTTGTACAACGTGATATAAAGATCTGTGTTTCATGATTCTTTTTATTCTCTCTTTTTCAATCTGTCGTTTATGACATTGAGAGTTAAAGACTCTGTATGTACTTTAACATGTCTCACATTTTCACATGTCTTGAGTCTGTTTATGAAAACAGTGCTTTAAGCGATGATTTAATGCGCAGTAAATGCATCTTTGCTTGTTTTTGCATTTATATGTTTTATGATTGTAGTCTTGACACTTTAGACACTGATGTGTTCTACAACTCAAATCATAGAACTGCGTGATTTTTATGTTGATCTTATGATATACTTTCTCATCAATTAACTTGTTCATCATCTCAGCGCTGACTATGTGTATCATCAGCAAGATATATCTCTTCTGTTCACTATTCTTTGTGAATCACTCGACTTTCTCAATCATCATCTTCAAGTGTATGTCTTTGTTGATCTTGATGAGCGCTTTCGTTCTCTTCTTCTTTATGTCTTTAAACATTTCTTCAACTTTAATTTCATGTATCATTATTTTGAAACTGACTTCATGCAGACTTGCATTCAATGAAATCTTTTTGATTCAAAAATCGTTTTTCTTCAATATTCTTTTACTGTCTTTCATCTTGACTTGAAATATCAATAGATTTGATCATCTTTTCATAGTTTTTATGTTCTTGCGTATCAATAGTATCTCGTCGACATCAATCTTTTTCGCTCATCTCACTATGTTTTCTGTTATTGTCATCATGATTCTCTTGATCTTCTTTTTCTCTTTAACGAAGATTTTAATCTCGAATTTCTTGCAATAATTTTGCATTGACGACGCAATGTTGACGCTGAGAACAAGATGACTCTCAAACAATGTTGTTGACTTCTCGTTTGCTCTTTTCGCTCAGTTGTCAACACATTTCTTCTTCTTCGCGAACTTCTTTTTGAGTCTACTCATTATCTTTTTCAATCTCTTTAGCTGATTCTTCATGCATCGATTGACAGTCAACACAGCAACGCGTTGACGCGTCAGCTTTTCTATCATCTCTGTCAATCTTTTCATCTTTCTTCAAAGCATCAGCTCATTGTTTCTACGTTCATTAAGCTGATATTATTATTACTTTGATAAAATCTAGATACAAGATAATACATCAAATAATATACAAGATGAAAGACAAAGAATGAAAGAAAAGAATGAAAGCTTGACTTTTATATATATGAATTAAGCAGAATCAAGACTAAACAATAGTTTTATTGACTTAAAATTGCAAAAGTTTGCACATATGACTGAGATGATTAAAACAAAATTATTGAAACTAAATTAAGATGATGATGATTAAATTAATGACTTGATTCATTGAACTGCAAAACAAATTTAATGAATCAAGATTATTTAAAATATCGACGATTTATATTCTAAATTGAGTTGATGATTTGACATCATGACATTGAGATTTAAAACATGAGTTTTCAGAATTGTTTAATGTTGATATTGATGTCAAGAATTGAATGTATCTTTCTTTTTAGAAAGATCTTCTGAGTGACATGTCAAAGCATTCAACTTATCATTGATCTTGTTGAAATGATAAGTGATGTGATAGTTGAATCTAGACAGAAACTCGCTTCAACGAGCTTGATGATGACTCAACTGCTTAGTTAACATGAAATACTTAAGACTTTTGTGATTCATGATCATCTTGACAGAATAAATAAAGTCTTCAAGCTCTGATTGTCATTTCTTGAAAGTGCAAACAATGATCATGAGTTTTTTATTGTAAATCTTGTAATTACACTCAATTGAGTTATGCTTCTTTGAAAAGTAAGTGATTGAATGAAAAATCTCATTCTCATCATATTGAAAAAGAATGTCTTTGAACACATAGTTCAAAGCATTGATTTCTATCACAATCTTGTGATCTGAATTATAATAATGAAGAATAATCTTGAAAGTGAAGACTTTCTTAAGAATGTTGAATGCAATCTGACATTTCTGAAATCAGACAAAGAATACATCTTTTCTGATGAGATGAGTGAGCGAGATAACTATTCTACTATAGTCATAAATGAATCTTTTATAAAAGTTCATGAAATCTAGAAAACTTTGAACGTCTTTAAAGTTGATCAAGATGAATCAATTGACAATGATGTTTATCTTAAAAGAATTCATCTTGATCTTTTTGATGATGATTATCAATTCTAAATATAAGACTTAAGTGATGTGAAACTTGCATTTGATTATATTATTGTATTCAAAAGTTTAGTTCAGTTTTCGAGTTTTAGTGAATTTGATGAGAAAAACTTACAAATCAGTCTTAAATTTGATGCAAATAAAGCAAATATTTAAATATCATTCTCACATTCTCAAAACATTTCAAAGCTTCATTTTTGAAGCTATACAAATCTTAATCTTACATGAGAACAATTCTAGATAGTCAAAATGCTTCTCAGATGTATTGAATGCAAAAGAACTTTTTTCAAGACTTTGCTTCATCTAGATGCACTTAAGACTTTTAAGACATACAAAATTATTCTTGTATTTAAAAATTCTATCATACTTTCTTTAAAGACAAAGATCTTCTCACTCTTGATGCTTTCAAATGTAGAAGATCTTTCTTTGCTCAGACTTAATTTTCTCAAGATTTCTCAGCTTAATTCTCTTAAGATCTTTCAGACTTCTCAAGCTGTTAATGTAAACATATTCATCTTGAGCAAGCTTGTGATCTTTGTCACTAAGACTGCTGCTACTTTTATCACTTGAAGAGCATGTGTATCATCATCAATGTCATCATCAGCGAAGCTTGACTGATTTGAAGATGAGAATGAGAATGAGAAGAATCTAGATGATAATCAATCTAAGACTCAAGCAGCTTCAAAGCAATTCACGAAGCTCACTGCATTGATGAAAAGATGAGAATCAACGAAGTCAAAGTCATCGCTATCATTAAAATCATTCAGATCATTTATGAACATGAAAGTCAAGTATGAAGTCACTCTCATCATCAGTGACATCTTGCAAATTACTATAGATGATGAGAACGACGTCAATCTTCAAGATCTGCATTAAGAGCAGATGCATAAATGCTTTAAGCATGTTGATTTCATTGATTTAAAGTGTGTGCTAGTATTTATAAAAGTTATCATTATCTGATATTTAATAAAGAAGAATGAGTGAATGATTCTGACACTGCATGATTTTTGAGAGAAAGTAGCTTCGAACATTCAACAAAAGTACTCAGCAGACAAAAAGAAGGTAGACATTAATTTAGAACTCATCTTCAATCATGATAAAACTGATATCACATCTTCAGCGCTCATAACTGAGCTTTCAGCGACAAAGATATCACTCACTCAAACAGCAAAGCTGAAGAAGAAAGTCAATGAGCATGATCAACTTCATGCAAACATTGTAGAACAGATGAAAGTTCTTCAGATGAGTTAAATTTGCAAAGAAAACTGTCACAATAAGAAAAAGTACTGCTGAATCAATGAATCAGACGTTCATCATCAACTGACTGCTGATCATATAATATGCTGATCAGAAGTAATCAGTAAAGATGATGAGTCTGCGTCACTTACTAAATCTTCAAGAACGCTGATCAAAGTTCTGATAACAGTGAAATCTTAAGTTAAGCATGTTAATTCTTTCTCAACATCTTCTTCAATCATTACATCGTTGTTTACTTTTATACAGTCATTGCAGATCACGAGTGAATCAATCAGCATAGCAAATGTATTGACGTTGCAAATGATATAAAGAGCAACAGTTGAAGAAGAAAGAAAGATCGAAGAGCGAAGAATTAGACAAAAGAGAAAGAATCAACAAAAGCAGATGAATAGTTGTAATAAGCTGAAGATGCTCGAGAAGACTGAAACTTCTTTTATGCTCAATTGATATTGGAATACATTGTCTGTTCATTCTAGCAGTTCTGTTCAGAACGATGATTTTCATGATTATATCTTCTGACATGTCTTCAGAGTTAATAACACTCAAACATGTTTTTTTGACACATTTTCAATAAGCTGAATGCTCAATATTATGATCTACAAACAATACAAAGTTGAAAAGAGCGCGATGAAAGTCATTGAAAAAGCTTAAACATATTTGCTAACATTGATATACAGCTGACTTATGATGTCAGCAAGTATGCTCGCTTTAGAGATTCTGATTCAGATGACAAATTGTCATTCAAATCAATGATTAAAAATACATCAACAGCATGCTCTACATCTTCTACATCAGCTCAGCAAGCTTGTACTTCAACAGTGCAAACATGAAGTCATTTATATAATTCTCAAGCTTGAAAATCTGCTTTAAAATCTCAAGTCAAGATCTCAGTCTTGCAAATATCAATCGAAGATGAAAGTTTGAAGAAGATGAAGAAGACTTTAGATGATTATTCAGAGATAGCGAAGAAGCATGATGAGCTTGACTATAATGAGTCTATTTATATCTAGATATTATCTGAATATATGAACTATGTCAGTTAGACGAAAAATAGCTTCAAAATCATCAACTCGCTCTCTTTGTGACTTGACTGCTACTCTTAGAAATTCATCAAATTTCTCGTTAAATTCATCATATCATCAAACAAGCTGATTATTTCTTTTAATTCAAACTTTCAACATTGAAAATGAGTTTTCTATGAGATTATAGTCAGGCGAGTAGAATGACAATTTGACAAGATGCATCTCAAAGCTTTCACATAACTCATTGAGTTCTGCTGATTAATGAATTCTAACATTATTCATAATCATTACTGAACGTAATTCTATCTCTTCAGAATTGCATATAGAAAGTATCTGTGATCACATGAAGTTCAGAAAGATCTTTTTTGTTATGAAGTTGTGATGCATCTCTCATGTAATGTATTCATCAATGAAAAATGCTGATAAAATGCTTCATTTTTTCAATCATTTTAGACTTTGAATGACGTGCAGAGATAAATCAATTGAGACTCAGTCATACTTTCAATCAGCTAATAAGCAAGCATTAGCATGATTAGAAAGAGTAAAGAAGAAAAGAAAGTTGAATCTATCTGTTCACTTATAAGCAACGCTTTCATCGAGAAAGACTAGCTGATCAAATGTTCAGTTCATAAATCATCATTTTCATTCACTGCAAAGCTTCTCATCATGCTCAGCAGCGACTCTTTGAATGATCTTTCTGCTGTATCTAGCTTCTTTGAGCAGTCTGCTGATCATGCTTTGACTGATGACAATGTCAAACTTGTTGTACAGAAATCAGATCATGTCATTCTGATAAGTGATGAGTTGTTGACTGAGAAAGTCAAGAAGCTTCTGAGCATGATACTCACTCAAAAGTCTTGATTTATTAATTGTATTAAATGCAGATATTACATTGCTGAAATGAAGATGTTTTTTACACATATGATTAATTTGCTGTTTGATAACATGAGTGACTTTGTGTATGAACGTTGTGCTATCATCATGAGCTAGATGAAACTGAATCTCGTTTCTAAGATTCTGAGTAAGAGCTTAAGACATGATAGATAGAACAGAATTGCTCTCGTGTAAGATTAAGATTTGTATAGCTTCAAAAATAAAGCTTTGAGATATTTTGAGAGTGTGAGAATGATATTTAGATATTTGCTCTATTTGCATCAAATTTGAGGCTGATTTGTGAGTTTTTCCCGTCAAATTCGCTAAAACTCGAAAACTGAACTAAACTTTCAAATACAACGATATTCATCTGAAGATCTGCTTTTCGCAGCTTTCACAGAATGAGCTTGACATGAATTTCATGCTTAAGTTCATTATCAAAATAAATCAAGATGTCATTCAGATAAGCTGTACAAAACTTATTTAAATGTTTGTAAAAAGTATTATTGATGTACTTCTGAAACAAGACAGACTTATTACATAGATTGAAAAGCATGACTAGATACTTGAATAATTCAAATCAAGTGCAAAAAATGATGAGAACTTCATCTTTTTCTTTAATTCAAAGTTGATTGAACGCAGAAATGATATTCAACTTGATAAAGATTTTAGTTTAACTTAAATGATTCAGCATTTCTGAGATCAGAAACAGAGAATATTGATTCTTGATTGTGATAGCATTCAAATCTTGATAGTTCACGCAGAAGCAAAGTTCTTTTTTGAGTTTCTTGATGAAGAGAACAGAGATGATTATCTGAAAGTGACTGACTTGAATGAAATCTTTGCTCAAATTCTCATTTAAATAACAACGAAGTTCTAGAATTTTATCACGACTCATGTTGTACAAAGCGAAGACTGAGAATTGAGCATCTTCTTTAAGATGTATGACATGATCATGAGCTTAATGCAAAGACAAGATATCAACGTTCTTCTTGAAGAAGATGTTTAGAAACTTGAAATATTTAAATGATAGAATTGTGACTGAATCAACATTCTTACTTTGTTAATAAACTTTAAAATCTTCTTGTGTCATGAATGCAGTCAAATGAAATTTCTTTTTCATTTGATGAAGATTCAAATAATGATTCTTATCATATGTACTGTTTTGAGAATGAGATGAAAACTGAGCAAGAGTTGAGCTGTTCTTTGAATAAACAGTTAAAGTTGCATGACGTGATTTTGACTCATCAAAGTTTAAACTAGAAGACAAGATTGATTCAAGATTCAAGAAAACATTGATTTTCTTTAAAATGATGCTAAACATTTCAATGTCTTTGACATGAGCAGCATGATCAAAGCTTCAAGCTTTCAACTCAATTATGTCAAGTTGTATAAAAGATTGATTGAATTGATTTGCTTGAAAGATAACAGAAGTTTTGTCACGATTCTAGCCTTGTCAGGCTCAGTCTTCTAGCCTTATCAGATCTATTCTCGCTTCGTCATCTTGACTAGTCTCTATTGAGCCTAGCGTCGGCTGAGAAACACACATATGTAGTCAGCTTCTTTCTCGTAGCTATCTTTCTTTCTTAGCATTTATCTTCTAGTTAAATGACATTTCTATCTGACTCGCTCTAGACAGGTCTTTAACATTAGATAAATGCTTATCATCTACTATTCTGCTATCGACGAATAGACGATATGAAACAATTTATTCAGTAAGAAAAATTTGCAAGAAATTCTTCAAATTTGCATCATCATTTTAGATCGCAAGAAATTCTTCGATTCTACACTCATTTTCATCATTCTATTCGCAAGAAATTCTTCGAATAAAGCACTCAATTATTACCTGAAATTCACAAGAAATTCTTTGAATTTTCACTCATCAAAAAACATCAATTCAAAACATCAATCTCTCATCTACTCTTATCTCAACAATTTCTATCTTCTCTCATCATGACACGCGACATCGAGTCAGTTGAGTCTTGAACAACTCGTCTGCTTAGAAGCACTGTCAATAGAAGAGTTTCACTTCTACTCATCAATGCTTCAGTCGAAGCTGAGAAAGCTGTCATCTCATGAAACATAAACATCGAAGAACAACTGTTTCATTGAGTCAGCAATCAACTCGACGAAGTCATCAATATGCTGAACGAGCTTCGAAGTCAGCGAGACTTGACTCTACAACTCAATGAACACTGACTTCTCATACAAGACGATCACAAAAAGAGAGCGAAACAACTAGAAGTCGCTTTTGATAAAAACGATGAGCTAGAGAAAAAGATCAATCAGTTACAAGGCGAGCGATTGAACTTCAGAGCGAAACAACGTCAAGCTGATCGATTTATGCCTCGTCAAGATACTCAGTCAGCTGAACAACGAGTCAATCAGAAAGAAGCTTCGATTCGTCGCTCTGAAGTTGAACGAAGCTCGACTTTCGAAGCTCGCTCTCAACGAGAATCTTCTACTCTATCTGATAACGAAAACGAGAATGATCATCACAAGTTCGTCAAGCTTTCGAATTCACTCATCTTCATCGAAACAGATGATTCTATCTGAGAGACATGAAACATCAAAATAGCTGACAAGCTCGATGTCAACGCGAATCATTACTCTACTGAAAAGATTCGTATTGTCTATGTGATTTTCAGACTAGAAGACGATGCTGATCAGCAAATCTATGCAAAGCGTCGTGTTAATGCTCTCTCACTCTATCAATCACTATCAGAGCTACTGAAACATCTGAAAGAAATTTACGAAGATCAGAACCTGATTCGAAAGTGTCGTCGCAAATACGTCGCTCTGAAGCAGCTCAACAAGCTCTTCAGCTCTTTCTATTCAGAATTCACTAGAATATTCAGCTTTCTGAACTACGACAATGTCACTCTGATGAACGACATTCAGAATAAAATCAACAATCGTCTTCAGAACGCGTTGTCAGTTTGTCTCATAGAGTTTAGCTCGCTTGATAAGCTCAAGATCTTTCTTCAAGATGTGAATAACAA
>JAABUO010001235.1_pt1 | contig 34912 bp, 43 predicted proteins | sample 5559291 | NCBI WGS metagenome assembly JAABUO01 (sample SAMN10711878, study PRJNA513372) | rock metagenome | isolation source: Antarctica rocks | place: Antarctica: Victoria Land, Finger Mt sud
CAGACGTATCCTTTTGTCAAGCATCGTGACCTCTGCATGTTGTGTACCTTTACCAAAGCAACCACGAACATATACCGACTTGAGATAATGATTGGCGTCACCTTACGCTTGTTTGCAATCATTAGTCAGAGACATAAGTATTGAAGCAAGGACGTCACGGCGGTCTAGTGTAACCGGACAGAATCATTACAAGACTGTTTCACTCACTGTTGTTGCTGCTATCACTATGTCATCTTGCCGCTGGACTCTGTACATCAGCCTGAATAGCTGACGGCGGGACGCTGGTATACGAAACTAGTCATATTAGAGACACATGACCCAACTATGACTAATCACTTCATGAATGACTTGACTGAATCAATCCAAGTGCTTAGCACAACTCAACAACAAGCATGGTCTGTTTCAGTCAGCCATCAGCAGGGTCCGCAAGACTAGGGACAGCCAGGGGTGATATATGCGTTGCAACTGTCTGCACCTGGTCTGAACATGTCTACCATTAAATCAAATTGCATAATTCGTCAGCGATTACTCGTAGGTTTTCAGCGAGTTTTTTAAAGCGCGTACACCTGTCATTTCAGCGTCATCCCGGTCACTTAGCATATGTATACTTGCCGACAGGCGCACGCTCTATGTTGCGCGAGCAAGTAAAATACCATCACTACAGGACAACACTGTATCCCGATAGTGGCCGCCACAAATTATGGCAGACTGCTTCAGTCGTGAGGTCATAGATACCCAGATGGTGCCTTCTTGGCTCCAGCAGACCCCACAGACAGACCACGAGGCTTGGCAATCGGTTGCGACCACGATGTCCGACGCAGATCTGTCCGCAGCAGTCAACTTATTCGACTTGACTCCGGGCTTAAACAGTCTTGACGAGCTGCACCCGGCCAGCGCCTTGTCACCCTTGCCTGGTGAAGCACGAGCGATACCAGTTGGTGATCTAGCGGCAGTCTCGACTTCTTCAGATCGCTCTGCAGCGTCTCGGAGCATAAGCGGGGAAAAAGCGAGGCAGTCAGCTGCAACAGGCGCAAAACATAGGGAAGACCTGAAGGCGATAAGGAATCGCGAAGCTCAAAAGCGTTTTAAGCAGAAACAAAAGGTTGCACTCCAGTCACTGTAGGACAATGCCATCTGTGCTGTCTGAGACTCAGGCCTCAACACTGCCACCGTGTATGCAGGCACGTGCCAGTGAAATAGAAGCACAGCTGACTGAAACCCAAGACCGGATGCAGAAGTTGCAAGAACAGAAAGCACAGTTGGAGGCAAGGAATGCCCTACTTGAGAAGGTCTCCAGCCTGTGCATGAAGCCACTCAACACACCTTTAGCAGACCAGGTGAGTTAGCTTCCAATACCTTTTTACCTTTGCGCTTGTCCAGCATCTATCATGATTTTTCTGCTGATGCGTAACAGTGTGTAGGCATATCACTTGTGCACAAACAGCACATGCCTGACGCCAAGATAGAATTGTGCTCCAGGTGTCTACTGGCTGCTGATGTGGAGCGTGTATGTTACACAGGCTGGGCCTGCTATGCATCCGCTTGAGTCTGCGAAATTCAAGGGCCAAGAGCCGTCTATGACACTGTCAGTCTGGGATAGCCATGTGTCAAAACTTTTAAGGAGCTATGTGACATGTCACTGTCACAGATGTCGGCCATCTGGTCGGTAAGCTAACGCTGCAATGCCCTGTTCCTCCTTTGAACTGCCAGTTGAAATCATCGCTGCCTCTTGCAGTTGGCTGCCAAAACGTATTTCCCAGAGGGAAATTGCTCGAAACCAAATGCAGCAGCAGAGGCAGCCAACATCAGTCTGCTTGCATGATCCTCTTGCCACTCTGCTGGACCGGCTCAGCTTGCAACACATCGAGTGCTTGCCCTGCATACATGTGCTCTTATGCCGCCTAGTTCATTGTTCATTTGGCACACTCTGATGTTCCTCGTTCGCCAGTCACCAGTTGTGAACCACATGACAGTAATGACTGTTCATCTGCGGCATGACATTGCTCTTCTGCAGGACTACATTCAGGCAATGGGGGCGTGTCTGATTCAGCTTGAGAGTGGCAATGATGCATCTGTCACGGATGAGCTACATCAACTGACATCAGAAGCTATGACTCTCATTGCTTGTCGCTCCAAGACCCAACAGCCGAGCATCAGCCCAGTCATGAATGAGGAACTCATGGCTGGGACTCAGCGCAGTGGCGTCATGCATCTGGATGCAGACCATTATCGGCGCATTCTGGTGCGAATGTATGCCTGCTCTGCTTTTTCCTAAATAATTCCGTGATCATATACATGTGTGTTGTACTCTCGCCACGCTTCACTGGGTCTTTCACTCGGTCCAAAACAGCAAACGCCAAGGCCCTTTCATGCCTTTGCTTGGCGATCTGCAGGGTCACACTTTGACATGCTATGCTTTGCCTGCTTTGTCACAATTTGGTTTTTTGACGCGCCCATGCAGCTCTGCTCCACCCTCCTCTGATCCTCCATGCTCTCACACAACGGATGTTAGACAGCAGGAGTGGTGGTGAAATAGCATGGCATTTCTGCTTCGCTCTTTCCAAAATTGAGCATTGCTATCATTGGACCTTCTGTGCACTTGCTGCGACACGCTCACTCTTGCTCACTTCATACATGTGCCCTGATCTTTTTGTGAACATGATTGCAGCATCAATCAAGGTTCCCCCGGGGTACCCTCAAGCAGACCATCATAAATGCAGACTTCTTTTATTTCCCGACCATGAGATCACCAGCAGAAGTATTGATGGTTACAACTGTCTTGCATTATGCAGGCACTATGGAGCTTATCTGAAGAGCAAGCATGTGACCTGATGCACCTGAGGAGGCTGTCCATCACCAGACGAGTTGTACTGAGCATGCAGCGGAAGGCACTCATGGCCCAGCTAGCAACAAGTGACAGTCAGATTCTGAATCCCACTGAAAGCATACTCACTGTTGAGGAGCTGACCAAAGCTCTGAGTCAGAACGCTGTTGAGGATCGCAAGATCTTCTACAAGGTCGCACGAGCTGTTCATCGTGGGGTGAGCAATCTACCTCAAAACAACAATGTTCTGCCTGTTGCTGGTGCTCGTTTTGGAGATGATGCAGCACATCTTGTGAGCTTGCTGCAGTGCTTGTCCACCATGCATTGTGATTCATTAAAAACATGCCTTTCTGCAGTCAGCTTACCAGCAATACCATGAGTTGACGTCAGACTTGACAAATTTTGGTCAACTTCTGTGCACTGCTATTGTTTGTACAGTTGAGTGCAGCAGGATGGATCTGTGCTTTGGAAGCGTATGTGGCCACTGCTGATGATCAGTGCTGTTGCTGCAAGTCTGAATGTTTTGTGACGAGCCCATACCATCTGGCCGGGAGAACCTCTCTATGCCATTCAAAGAGACTTCTCAACCTGGTTTGTTGCTGTTGGCGCAAATATTGCACATGGCTCTTGAGTGCAGCATTCCTCAATGTGTTGATTGGCTGACAGTCTTACGTGTTACAAACAGGTCCTGACACTGCAGCAAACAGCAGAGAACCTTGTGCATGCGTATCCTCACATCGGGTCCATGGAGGTGATGCTGGAAGTCCTGGCTGACCAAAGAGGCGAGCCCAGCAAAGAGCAACTTGTAGAGTACGCACAGACAAACCCCATGGAAGCAGAGTGGAAGCGCCTGATTCGATATCACGACCTTTTGGAGACTAGAATGTTCCCGGAGTACCTACCTGTATCCACCTGCCATCTGGAAAGGCGTGAGGCGGTTGGGGTTACACAGTATTGATAATTGTCCCCCCTCTATTTTGTTTGCCCTGTTGCTGGCGATGCACTTGTCATCATGCATTGCGAAGCTATGAGACATTCGCTGATCCCCTAAGTGCAGTTCTGTACTGACATTTGCAGATCTTCCTGATCATGTTCTTGCTGTTGTGAGTTTGAATTGAGGTGCTCAGAGGTTGAGGATGTTTTCAGCTAGCCCACAAATTAAATAACTAATGCTTTGGGCAGCAGTGCCTGGTACGGTACATTTATATTTTGCATGTTGACATTGAGATCAGGAAGGTTGTGTTGATCACACTGGTATACAAAGTACTGGCTGCTTTGGTTGATGTGCCTTCAAACTGAATGTGCACTGTTGTCAACATACCAAATCAGCGTACTGTGGGACATGAATTTGCGACACACAATCACTGCCTGGATCTGCATAATGATGCTCTAAAATGTTGTTGTTGGTGTTATTGTACGCACTGTGATTGCGTATAGAACGTACGCAACGTATGTGCAGACTTATAGACCGTGTAAGCTTGGCATTGTTTGAATAGACAGCGCATGGGTCGTACAGCTTCTCACACAATGCATTTATCTAGTATTACATGCCTCAGTTGCATACTAGACCCAAGGCTCCTCGTCGCACGGTGGCACGAGTGACTGTGTGCATCTGAGCCCCCTGCATCAATGTTACTACTTGTCAAGCGTTTGTTTAAGCGCATTAGACTTTTAGCATTTTACCCAGCTGACATCTGTTAACTTTTCAGCCAAGCATGAAGACAGCAACATGCTGCTACTTCCTCAGGGCGAACCAGCCAAATCAAAGATGGCAGAGTGGCAGTACAGATAATTGGCATGCTTGCAGACATTCTGCCTGTTGGTCCATTTATGTGTTACCTGACTTTCTGCTAATTACCTCTGGGGTCGGGCGTCATGGGAGTACTGTCAGTGAGCATTATGCATTATGCAGCCGTTACGGCACATGTTTATCCAACTGTGTGAACATGCATCACCCCTCGAGTCTAAGTTTAACTACTCATCCGCTCACGAGCTTGACCCGGGACTGCCTAAAGCTCACACAGTCTGCATGGAAGCAATGAGTGGCACGCCTCAACCGTCTGGAAACAACGGCGAGCTGGCCACTTGGCGAGAACCTGACCAGCTGGTCTCAAGCTCGTCACTGTCGAGACTCGGAATGAGACTAGCCCGGAATCCCGAAGCGCAGAGGCATTCGAGATGCAAACAACAGGTGTTCCTCAGGCAACTTTACGCGTTTGCATGCGAAGTGTGCTTGTCAGTGGGTTAGCACGGTTTATACTCTGACATAGGCACACGAAAACTGCGTTGAAGCACAGCTGACTGAGACTACAGCAAGACTGCATCAGCTGGAAGAGCACAAGAAGATGCTGGAGGCGCGCAACGCTTTGCTGGAGAAGATCTCATACCTGAACGCCAAAGTGTCAGCTTTGCCAGATGATGTGAGGATTCTGTCAAGTGGCGTTTTTGCTGTTTGCTGTTGTCTCCCTCCACAGTGTCCTTGCTACACTCTGCAGCTCATCATGCGGCTCACAGTCACATGCTTTTACAAATGTGATACAAATTGAGTCTGAGGAGGCCCTCACATCCGTACAGGGCGGGCTGGAGAGGCAGCCTATTTCATTGTCTCTGGAGCTGGAAGCATCCAGTCATCTCTTCTTGTCTTTGTCTGGCAAGCCACGTGCTGTGGTGACAGAAGAAGTGCAGCGGCTTTCGCTTGCAGAGCTATCTACTATTTGGACTGTAAGCACCTGCACCGCTGCGCATTGAGCGTCTGTTATCAAGCACATATTGCTTTTGCACAGTTGTATGCTTGTTGAGGAATTGCACTGCGTTGATGGCATCTGTCTGTGTATAATGCCTGTGTTGTTTATCCGTGCTACACAACTGTATCCTGCCCACAACAAGCTGTATTGTTAGGCTTGCTGGGGCTACTAATGTCAAACATTGCTTGGGACCCCTCTTGAAAGTATCTTTGATCTTGCAGGAGTACATATATGAGATTGGAGCCTGCCTGCTGCAGCTGGACATAGCAGACGACGTAGATGCATCAACACGGCTGCATAAGCTCACTTCAGAAGCCATGAACCTGATTGCCACTAGAACCAGGCTTGACCGCAGTGTGCTCAATGCTGTCATGCATCAGGATGTGCTGACTCTCAGCAGCGTTGGCAATGACCCGTTTGCTCATAAGCTAGATGGCGATTTCTATACACAGATACTGGTAAGTGCTGTGCTGTGTGCAGTGCTGTGCTGTGCTTGTGCTGCGTTTTGTTGTGTTGTGTTGCTACTTGCTGCTAGGCAGTGTAGGCAACTGCTGGACTGATCAAGGAGCCAGAGGTGCCCAGGTCCCTGCCCCATGTGACCTCTGTAGGGTGTCAAAGCTTTGAATGCAATGCACAACAGCATGTGTGTCTCTTGCAGACCATGTGCAATCTATCAGATGATCAAATCGCAGACTTACTGCACCTGAGGAAGCTGTATCTGACTCGGCGATGTGTGCTGAGTTATGAGCGCAAGGCCATCATGAGCAGATTGAGTCACATTGATTGCCATATCCTGAACCCCACAAGCCACATGGCTGAGCTTGAAGATCTGACCAGTGCTCTTCAGCAGAATGCAGCAGAGGACTATCAGATGTACTATAAGGTTGCTCGATCTGTATATAGAGGGGTGAGCGGCATCATGCATACACCTAGACATACGACACGCATATCATACGATTAGTCTTATGCTGAGACTGAGTCCTTGTACTGCACTGTTTCACATTCACGCTGCACGTTGTACCTGCATACTTTGCAGATATGTTGCCATGTTGCGTGTGAAGACCAATGCTTGCAGACACACAGACATTTGCGTTACTCATGGGAAGCTGTCTTGCTATTTCAGATGCATATGCCATGCTTCTCTCTCAACATTTCTAGCACTGGTTGATGACAAGCTTCAGCTTGTAGGCCTGTCTGACATCCTTCGGCCACCTGCAGGTGTTGTCAATTCGTCAGGTGGCAGGGCTCCTCGTGCAAGCCTACCCTTTTGTCAGCTCAATGGAGCCTGTGCTGGAGTTGCTAGCGTTGAAATGGCATGAACCCACGACAGACGATATTGTTATGGCGGCTGAGGGTGATCCTATGGCAGCAGAATGGGACCAGTTTACAGAGTACTACATGATTGTCGGCGCCATGCTGTATCCAGACTATCTGCCTATCTCAACATGTCCCTTGGTGACACAAAATGTATGATTATGCCTGGAGACCTGGTGGAGGAGGTGCGCTCACAAAATTTCAAGTGCAGAAACCGTTTTGTACTGCCTTTTGCAGTGAGAACCTGGACTGTTCTTGACATGGGGTTGTTATGCTGTGCCAGCTTTGACTACCATGGAAATAAAATGTGCAATTACGCTGATGCCACTAGGAGCCTAAGTTAATGCCATGACAGTTCACCTTGCCATCCATTTGGAACATGTCAGGTGCCATAACTACCATAAATTAGTGACCACCACACCAACATATGGCTCATTCGAAAACTATTATACTTAATGTTTTGACATGTTATGTTTTTCGCCTGGCAAGGCCTATAACACATCGTCTAGTGTCTTGAACACTGAGGGAGAAACTGACAACATATGGTGATTAAAATATAAAGTGTGGTACCACTGTAGACACCCCCCACCACCCACCCCCATCAGACCCCCCCTACCCAGAAGTCACGCTGGCTGAGGTTGTCACAGCCATCAAACGCCTCAAGAACAACAAATCCCCAGGGGTCTGCAACACCTTGCCAGAGATGTTGAAGAATGGCGGTGACTCTGTGCATTCCGCGCTATACAGAGTCATCCTTGGCGTTTGGCGCACAGAGCAAGCTCCTCAGGACTTCAAGCAGGATATTCTGCTACCCATTCCTAAGAAGGGAGATGCTTCTCTGTGCAGCAACTATCGCACCATTGCCCTGCAGAGCATAGCAGGGAAAGCTTGTGCCAACGTATTGAGTGCACGCCTTTTACAATGGCTGGCAGACAACCTTCTTGATGAGCAATGTGGCTTCAGACCAAGCAGGAGCACTGTTGACGCTCTGTTTAGCTTACGCCTTCTTTGCAATGGGGCTTGGGACAAAGGCCAGACTCTCCACATTTGCATGCTGGACCTGACGAAAGCCTTTGACTCAGTGGACAGGCAGATGGCCTGGCAGATCTTGCTCAATAGGTGCACCCCCAAAGCTTGTCGCTCTCATCAGGGACCCCCACACGCATCACTCAGCAGTCATCTGCAGCGAGGTGGACTCTGCCCCAGTTGGCACAAGTGTTGAATTCAAGCAAGGATGTGTGCTTGCACCACCCTTGTTCAATGGCTGTCTTGACTCAGTCATCCGCCAGCTACTTCCACAGCTGCAGCGGCTTGGCGTCACCGTCTGCTACAAGATGAACGGCCAGCTCATGCACTGCAAGAATCCCACAGAGAAGGTGCTGATGTGGATTCTGCTGTATGCTGATGACTTTTCCTTGGCATGTGACACCACTGAGAAGCTCAGGGAAGCTGTCATTACCATGGATGCCACATTTTTGTGCTGAGGACTTACGATCAGTACACAGAAGACCAGCGTCGATTTCTGCGTCGGCAGAAATGCTGCAGATTCAGTCATCACGCTGCGTGGGGATCCACTAGAAGTGGTGTCCCACGTTAAGTACTTGGGCAGTGTTTTCACCTCTGACTGCACCTTAGACGCTGAGATCACACACTGGGTAGCTGCTGCAAATAGTGCCTTCCAGCAACTCAGACGGGCCAACATCTGGTCTTCTAGGGCTTTGACCCTGTCTGTGAAAATGCAATTCTTGTCAGTTCTGCTGTACTCTGGAGAAACATGAGCTGTTGTGAAACAACACATTAGCCCTATGGCTGTTTTCCAGATGAACTGCACGACGCATCTGTGGCATATCCTTGCGCGATCATGTGCCAAATGCTGTCGTACTGAATGGGTGCAACACCTTATCTGTGGAGTCTCAGCTGCAAGGCAAAAGACTCAGGTGGCTAGGTCATTTTTTCAGGATGCCTAACGATAGATTGCCTAAGAAGCTTTTATTTGGTGAAGTCAAGGGGCTTCGCCCACCTAGCCACCCTAGGTCTAGTTTCAATGATGTTGCGTTACGTGATTGCCCAAACTGTTGTAGGCCTTACAGGGATGCACAAGACAGGCTGCTCTGGAGAGACAAGACTTGTCCTGCACGTACCTAGCTCATCATGACCTGGAAAGCATTAAATTATTATTTACATCACTGTAGGTTGTCTGTTGCTGGTATCTGATTATTGCACAAGTCTTGAAGGTATAGTTTCCAAGGCAGCATTTAGGTCACGCGTAAGAGCACCAGATCGCATGCTGTCAGTGAAATGAGTCAGTAGAAATCTAGCTCAGTCAAGCTCAGAGCATCATGGTCAAGCATGCAACCCCGGCTGATGCAAGCGCTTGGCCTGCACTCTTGCTGACACTGCTCACAACAGGTCCCGTGTTCTGTCGCCATGCTGTGTATCGTCACCCGTTCACAACTCTTGTGCGGCAGTTGGTCACGCTGAGACAGTTTGCACACTGCAGTTTGGCTCACGCTTGACAAGTGTGTCACGTAGCGTTTGAGGACAGGCTCCTGTTGCCAGCATGTTCAGCAATCCTAACGCAGATAGCCCTCAGGACGCAGAGCCTTCAGGCTTCCACGAGTTTTCAGATGGATTGCTTGACCATCTCGCTGAAGCAAACGAAAGGGTCGAGCTCGACCTGTTTGACAATCGTGAGCACGCAGCTGATCAGTCTCATTAACTGCATGTTGTTTGGGTTTCGGTGATACGCGATCGGTGTTTGCCCTGCAGAGGTTGACGTTGTGCCCGAGTTCGCCCCACGTCTGGTGGATGGTGAGCAGGATCTAGTTGACAAAATGCAAGCAACCGTCGACAACGCGCAAGAAGCTGCACAGCAGGGCAGAATGTGGGGCCCAAGCTCAGTGGCACTGGTAGAGCATAGACTCCATGCAGCTGTGCAAGTAAGACAAATAAGCTATCACACTGATAGTACTGTGGCCTTTAGTCAACCCTGCATTAGTCTGCATTTGGTCACGCAGAAAAGCTGGCTGTTCTGTGTGTTTGCACAGCACACCTGAGCTAAACATCATGCACAACAGCTGCTTCCAGTGTTCGCAACCTGCTGACTCCAGCACCTGAAGAGATGGCTGGTATATGTGCAGAAGCAGCAGCCCTCAGAAGCAGACGAGGCAGTGCGGCGAAGTGTACTGCAGGATATGAATGCTCTTGTTCAACCAGGCCTTCTTGGCTACACTGGCATGCATGTTGCACCCTACGGCTCCTTTGTCAGCGGTCTGTACACCAGCACAGGGGATCTGGACATTTCCATTGAGGGGTTTAGAACACAGTGAGGCTCACCTATCCTCTGTCTGCAACACATGTCATCTGTTTGCATACTTCCTACCACAACACACGGTCTTGATCATGGTGCTCATGGTGACTCAGCCTGCACCAGCTCATTCAAAGTGCTGAGCATGCAGTCTTTGTAACTTTTGCTGTATACTGACATGGTCCCATGGTGTTTCAGGGGCTCTGAACAGATACCTTGTGCCGAGCTGGGCAAAGAAGATAAGATCCAGCTGTTGAAGGTACAGCTCTCAGCCCTGCTCTTGTGTATGCCTTCAGCCCTGCGCGTATGAGCAACGAGTCAAGATGCATGCATGAGATCAATTATGCTCTCACCAGGAGATACATGACAAGAGAAATATGTGCAAATGGCCGGCATGACGCAGGCCCTAGGCAAAAAGCTGACCAATGCCAGAATGGTTCGAGGTCAAATGGAGCGTATTCTGCATGCAAGGGTGCCCATCATCAAGTTCAAGCACAGTGCCACAGGTCAGATGTTCTCCCTACAATTTCTGTTCTGTGTGTATTCACATAACTTTATGCTCATGCCAATGCTTTGCACTTATCAATCTTCACTGGAGTCATTGACACACGTGCATGCTCACTTGCAGGCTTGCCAGGTGGCAAATGTGTGCAGCTAATCTTTTGCGCTTGATTGCATGTTGTTGTCAGACTAGCCATCCTCAACAGCCAATTTTCTGCATGCTCTGTGCCATGACACTGCTGCCACTCAGATTGTCAAGCTTAGCTGTCACTTCATGCAGTTCGCATGCAGCATGTCAACAACATAACCTTGATGCTGTTCAGTGTACACAGGTCTGGACTGTGATATCAGTGTGGTAAGCTTAACTGTGTGATTTCAAGCAGTCTGCATGCAGCATGTCAACAACACAACACTAGATGCTGCTCGGTGTATACAGGTCTGGACTGTGATATCAGCGTGGCAAGTGGGGCTGCCAGGTTCAAGTCCACAGTGCTGCGCTACCTGGCAGACATTGACAACCGCTTTGGTTCCCTGGTGCGCCTTGTCAAGCTGTGGGCTGGAGCTCATGGCATGAACGACGCTGCTGCTGGCACCTTCAACAGCTTTGCCTTGACCCTCATGGTGAGAGTGCACACTGCATACGTTTGTCAGATTGGGATCCTGGCCAGTCATGGTCGGTGGGCACATGCAGCGTGTTGAATGATGGCATGAGTGATGCTGCAGCATGTGCCCTGCCTTCTCCAGCTGTTGTCAGGCCTGCAAGGAGGATCAGTACGCTGTGAAGTCCATCAGCTTGTTCTCAGATGCTGAGGTACCTGCACTGCCGTCACGAGTGACATACACCAGCCGTACAAGCTTATGAGCTTGCAGCTGCTTTTCTCACCCATAGGGCCGGTTCCTTTTCTCAGATGCTGAGGTACTTGCATTGCAGGTAGCCTTCCATCTGCAGACGCAGCAGCCGCCCATTCTGCCGCCGCTGTGTGCCCTGTTCCAGCAGAGCCCTGATGTGCTCAAGGGGCGACCCCTGCATGCTGGACAGCAGGCAAGGGAAGGTGTACTGGAGGTATAGCTGTACCTCAAACAGTGCAGTGACAACAGTCAACAGAAGGACTACAGAAGTGGAAGTAACAATGGCACGACAAATGTGCTTGGGTGTGAGTCAGCCTGTGGCAGAACGAGGGAGAGACTGTAGCGTGCAGCAAGTGGTGAATACTGCCATGCCCCAGAAACTGTGAAAAGATATTGTGTGAGCTGAAACCAGCTTTGTCTGCACCTGCTGAGGCAGATGTACATAGTAGATGAAAAGCTTGAATGGCGCCACACCCAGATGTGAAGTACCGCTACATCCAATCGAAGGTCAACTTTGTGGCATAGACGCCATGCCATTCTTTTGTTACATCTACATTGATCATATCTGCTTTCTGCAACGGGCGGAATGAATCAACGGACAATAAACAGCATTGACACTAGGTTGCTGATGTGGCAGGCATGTGGTGAACAAGCTTGGACAAAGTTTGTGGGGTACGGCCAAGCCAACTCTGCTTCGCTCACAGAGCTACTGGCATCATTCTTTGTGCTGTATCACACAGCTGTGCAGCGCTGGTCCAGAGAGCGCAGCAGTGGTCTCAGGTACATGCTACCTCTGCAGTCAAAAGCTTTACCACCAGATCCACAGACTGTGTCATAACGGCATGCTTGCAGGACATCAGATGCTGCCATCTTACACAGCAGCGTCTGGGCTGTATTCAGGGGTGTACAGCACTACCCTGCGTGTTACAGCCAAGCGCACTGCATACTGCTTTCCTGTCAGTCACAGACCGAGCTATACTGCTCTTCCACCACTCCCAGCGGTTGACAGCTGCATGACCTTGTTGCTGTATACAAGACTGTGCACTGCAACTGCAAGGCAGAAAGCACCTGCAAAGCTTCAAGCAAGTGCAAGGTGGCAAGCCTCTGCCCAGACAAATGTGGCGCGACAAGCACTTTGTGCTTATGGTCCACCCACATCTGTTCTGTTCAGCCTGGCGGCACAGCAAAAGCGAACCATCTCTATGCACCCCTTGCATCTCAACACTGCACTATGCTGTTGTAGGGGAGTCAGCCTTGCAACAGCAGATGTGTGTGCAGGTACGTTCGCATCAGCACCTGGTGTGGGACCTGGACGTACAGGGCATGGACCAAGAAGTACTGTGTGGGTGTGGAGGACCCCTTTGACTGCACTGACAACTGTGCCAGGACCATCGCCCCTCATGCATCTTCCTCTGTGGCCAACAAGTTTGGGGACGCCATGAGTGCCATGGTTCTGATTGACAGCACCACTGTGCTCCCTGATGCACAGGATGAAGGTGTGGTCTGCCGAAGGCTAAGCCCAAGTTAGTGCAACAGCATTGTCAGGCATTGTGAGCTTCAGCACTGTGAGCTGAAAGTTGCCCTGGGCTTGGTCATAACATCACTTTGGTCGATGCAGCTCTTGCAGTGGAGACAGCAATGAGACATGTCAACAGTTCAACTTGGCAGTTTGGTGCTCAAGTTATGATATGGTCCCACAGGGATTACATATGACATGAGATACCTCTTTTCATGACCAGAAGGCTTTGAAACAGACCACAGCGGCCTACAGTTGTACAGAACCGTCTGTGAAGCTATGCATTTAGACTACTAGTACCCTAAACGCCCTGTCTAGTGTCAAATGCTGATCAGGAGATGGATCAGTAGGTTCAGATGTGGCTGCTATGGTCTGCCTGTTGACATTGGCCGCTCTGGTAGGCGTGCTGAACATTGCAGCAGGGAAAACAGGGTTTGCCTTGTATGCTTGTCTGGCTCAATTGAAGACAAGCACCATTTTCGGTTTCACTGCACCACATAAAGTCACGTACATGGTCAACACAGCAACCTTCTTCACCATCCATTTGTTCTACTGACATGTTGGGCAGTCCATAATAAAGCCTGTCTTGCCCATAGACAATTTGTTCTGACCAGTCCATTTGCAGCATGACTTCTGGACTTTGTACAGCTGAATTAGATACCTCTGCAAGAACAGCACCCCCCTTATGACATCATACTGCAGTTCCTTTTTGCTCTGGTGTTGAACACCCTTCAAATATGTAGTGCTTGGTGTATACTGAACTCCCAGTCATTGTCTGTTGACTCTGCTGTCTACCCTGGTGAGTAACAGTTTGTTCTATGGACTGATTAGTCGAATTGATTTATGCTTCTCGATCTTGCTGTTGGGTCAATGCTCATTGTACTGTGTCCGACTGTGTGTGCAGGACCACAGAGTTTGATGCAACGGCTCTTCACCAAGCCACCGCCAAATGTCAGGTCAGTAGGGAAGGAGTCTGGGGGTAGGGGCCGGGGCAGAGGGGGGCGCACCGTGGGTCCTGTGCGCTACCTGCCTGTACCTACCGCCCAGGAGCCGGTGCAAGGGCCAGACACGCGTGCATATGCTTCTGAGCAGGCGCCTCAGGCAGGTCACTGCAGAGAGACCATCTCAGTAACATGAGCTTTTCTTTTGCTTGCTTTGCAGTCTGGACTACTTGCTGAGCTTTGGATGCTGTGCTTAGAGAGTCTAATCAGCGCTGCTTTATGAATGCATGCCTGCCAGCACAATTTGACATTGCATCAGGCCTGTTTGACTTGCGCGGTGCATAATCGCTGGTACACCAAACTGTCTTGGCAATTTTGATGGGGATGCTTGTAGCATGGTTTCGTACCTCATCCTTTTATGTCTCACACATTGCATTGTCCTTGTTCGTGTGTTACGCATGCGCACCAGGTACTCACGTTCCATTCTATCATTGTCATGATGCAGAGGCCACCAGGGCTCAACCAGGGTCCAGTCTCAAGCACCCCCCTGCTGACCCAGCCCCCTCCCCCACCTCACAGGCACCTGCAAGGCATTCAGCAGCCCTACTCACCTCATGCCAGCTCAGAACCCCCCACAAGGCCACCCCCAGGGCTAGAGGGGCGCTTTGTGCACAGTCAGCAGCTTGGCCTGCAGCGTGTACCAAGCAATAGCACGAGTCAGCAAGGTAGCACAGAACTGCGGTACGGGCAAGTTCAGGTCCTGGCTGCACGGCAGCCAAGACAGCATCAGACCCTGGATCACAATGCCGGTTTTGAAACTGCTGGCAGTAGCAGCTGGGATCATGTCCTCAGCAGATTCAACCCTGCTGCTGGAACCGAGGCTGCAAATAATGAATTTGATGCACAGCATGCTCAGCAGCGGGCAGGCTTCAGAAGTGAACAGTTTGGCAGTAGAGTGCCAGCAAAATATGCACAGCAGCCGGCCGGTTCTAGGTCTGAATATCCCAGCAGTGACGTGTCAGCTCAGCATGCCCAGCAGCCACATGTCAGCCACATGCTAGGTCTTTTGCGTGTGGATGATCATGTGCAGCCAAACTCCCTCCCTGGATTATCTTCATCTCATCAGCAGTATTCTCCTCCCAACCACCTTGTGAATGGTCAATACAGCAGCAGGAGTGGTGTCACCCTCACAGACAGACCCAAGCTAGGGTTGCAGCCTCAGTCAAGGCAGAGACATACGCCCTATGAGCCCCACAAGCAGCCTGAATCCCCAGCATGCTCTCAGGATGGTAGTCTGGGTCAAAATCCCCACCACCAACACCAGGGCTTCCAGAGTCATGTGCATCCCCAATCACAATTTCAAGGCCTTTCTGGGTATGGTGCTCAGCCCCAATTCCCTTCTCAGGGCTTTCTTGGGGATGATGCTCAGTCCCAGCAGGTTGACAGCTGGGATCCCCCTTCAAGCTCAACTCCTGCGGATGAACAGTGGCAAATCAGAGATGGGCCCCAGCAAAGCCATGATCAGATCCAGAGGCAGGTCAGCATAGGCATGTTTGACAGGACGCCTTCAGGCAGGGTGTTGACAGTTCCACGTCAGCCACCAGCAAGACCTCAGTTTCACACGGCCAGACCTGACAGGGCTGTTGGATATGGCCCCCAAGATGTGTCGTATCAGGGCGGTGATGTGCCAGATACTAGATTGACCGGGGATGAACCTGGCCCCAGCGCTAACGGCAGAGATGACTTTCTAGGTCAGCTGCTGGCTGCCTATATGCAGAGAACGCAAGGCATTTTGATATTGCTCATCTTGCACAGCACTGCTTGCTGTTCCTATGTCAACAAACAGAGCAGAACCTCCAATCACGACCTAAATTGGTGACATCAAAGCTGTTTAGGCATTTTGCAAGTCATCATGCAGCTAGGAAAGTGCAGCAGCAATGCAAGCATGCTGTCTGTCAATAATTACATGCAGAGTCGTATGGGAGCCACTTTATGGCTCAGGTGTAAATTGCCATGTTGCAGATGAGTCCAGGTTGGAACAGGGCAGTGCTGAGCAAGGGGAAACTGAGCCTGCTGCACAGAGCAACTCCAGCAAGAAAAAGGAAAAGCACAAGGGTTATTGGAAGAAGAGGAAGCAGTATAACCGAGGACGAGGCGGCAGAGGAGGTCATCAACAGAGCAACGAGCAACAATGACAACCGTATGTGTACTCATGTGTACACTTTGTTGTATCAAAATACCGTTTGGCGTCGAAAGCAATAAATTCCACATACCTGGAACCACAGCCATCTGCCCGCAACCATCTGCCTGCAACCACCATACCACTAAGAAAACCATCTGCCTGCATGCAGTCTTCGGTCGCACTGTCAGTTACCATCTTGAGTGAATGGGTGACTGTTTACCCGGGTTCGGCATAATTGCATGCATGCATGTTTACTTGAAGCACATGAGCCATGTGACCGACCCACGCTGGTCAACAAGGTGACAAACCTCGTCACTATTCTGCGCTGCAAAGATAGTTATCAAACCAGCATATGGGCACGCAGTCGTGAGCTGCGAGCACGGCAGGATACATACTTCCTCGGCGAGGCGCTCGCAGCCAGCCATGGCGGGCGCAAGAGTCGGACTGTTTATTGCAACCTCTCTTGCCAGACATGGACAACCTCATTCCTGAGCACGAACACAGATCAAATATGAGTCGAAACGCGCTTGCTGCCGAGGGCATAACACATGCGTCGGCCGCCTATGGGGATGTTGCGCCTGGACAGCGTGGCGCCAACGACCACAGTTCAGGCCGTGCAGATGCTGTCGTTAATGACCCAGCAGCTGTTCAACAACCCATACAGTCCCCTTTCGGGAGCCATCAAGCTAAGTTTCGGGATGAAAGCGAGATCAACGAAAACTTGAATCAAGTAACCTGCAAAACGCCACGAGATAGATGGCGTGACGCCGGGAAAAAGATTGCCGAAAAGGGTACAATTAGGTTCGAAGCGGATGACACTCACGCCCCGGCTGAGCCATCTGCCAACGACACCGCCCACAGAGACACACCACTTGCGTCTGCGATGGAGAGGAAGCCATCAGGTCTCCTTGGCAGGAGCAGCTTGGGTCCCAGGATCAGCAGCAGCCTGAATCTATCAAAACTTGGCAAAAGCTTCAATGACAACAAGGCCGGCAACCAGGCTTTTGCTGAGACTGTCAGGCTTGCCCAGCAGCAACAGCACGCTAATCGGCAGAGTGCAGCACCTGTGCTCAAAGCAGTTCCTTCCACCAAGGTGCTCGCTTGTCACCAATGGGCTTGCCTAGACTCCCTTTGATAGCATACTACCCATGTCTTAGAGTAGCATACATATCCCAACTCTCTGCTTGTATTGTGTCAAATGTTTCTGCCATGCCTAGTTGGCAGGAGAGCATATCTCTGCATTCTTGCACATTCCATGCAGCATGTCGAAATTGCCAATGCACACCGCTTTGCATGATTCACAAGACCCCTGTGTATGTCCAATGCAGCAATGCCAAAGCTCGGGGTTTTGTCCTTCACTGCAGGTGATGACAGCAAAGAAGCGGAAGAAAGTGGAGGCTGGCTTGATGATTCCTGCATTTATCATTCATCCATATGATTTTCAGTAGGTTTTGCAGAGCTTCCATGACACTTATGATTGCCTGCTACAATCAGTTTACATACTTGTCTGATTGTGTACATGGGAATATTGCTACCTTCTGACATTCTGCTGAGCAATGAAGCGTGAAGCTTGTATTGCGAGTCATTGGCTCTTAAGCAGTACCATGAGGGCTTAGTATCATATTGTATAGGATAGCATGTAAGCTGCCAGATGCTTTCAAACAAAGGCAACCTGACCTGCATCAGAACCCCGCCTGTTGGTCTGCACTCACGGATGTTTGTTTGTGTGTGTGCGTGCAGCTTTCGTTTGTGGGTGTTTCTGACTGTGCTAGCAGCAGCTTGGTCTGGCATCTACATTCCCTTTGCTCTGGCCTTTCAGCATGTGCCTGGCCTTTAGTAAGCTCCGATTTCTCCTTTGCTTGGTTGCCTGTCGCCTTGTTTGCTAGCTGGGCATGCTGTGGGTGCATTCGTGTTCTGACAGTACAGCTACACTAGCAAAAATGCAGATTGTATAACCTGTCCCTGCTAGCTGTCATGCATATTTGCAACATGAGATCCAATTACCCTGCTGCAGGTTTTGAGAGTGAACACAGGTCAGGGCCATTGCTGTGGGTGTTACAATTGTCAACAAATGCCTGCCATGTACACCTCAAGCTGTTATCTGTCTGCACATGGACTTTGCAATGATGCGCCATTGCATCCATTCACTCGTTTTGTGACACCTGCAAGCCATTCTCGTGCTCCTAGCAAATAAAGTGTCTTGTTGCTGAGTTGTTCTCCTGTGTGTTGCAGCCCATACACAGATGGCAATGCTGTCTTCAACTACATTTTCATGGTCATCTTCTTTGTGGATTCGTGCCTCAGCTTCCGTGTCGCCATCATCGAAAACGATATCCTGATCACAGATTCCCGTGAAATCGCCAAGAACTACCTCAGGTTAGTCTTTATTGCTTTGCCTTCTATGCTAGACAGGTGATGTATGTTTGTGCCTGCCAGTTGCCTAGACTTGACCACATTGTACATTTTGCATTGACGCTTTGAATTTGATATTGCACAGCTTGCATTGGTGGCAGATCCATGTCACCAAACCTGAGTCATGCAGCATGAGAAAGTCATGCCACATACAGCAATACCCCTTCCACCTTTTGAAGACACAACTGGTATGGGTTGCAGTGCACGCTTCTGGGTGGACTTTGCGGCATGGTTCCCATTTGACTGGATTGTGCTGTGGTGTTTTGATGCTGCACAGTCAAACAACTTCCATCGCTGGTTGGGCCTGCTCACATTGCTACGCATGGTACATCCTCGACTTTGCATATGTGCATGTCATGATGTATTGCAATGATCACCATCTGATATCTGAGCGCAAGGTGCTTCTCAACCTCAAAGTGAACCTCAACTTGCCTTGCTTTCTTTCGTTGCATGTCCATGTATGTGTGATGAATAGCTCTCCCACCCAAAAAACAAAAAAAAAACTTATCTGGCAACTATGCTGTCTGCAATGCGGTGTAGTCAATGCTCCAGGATCTGTTTGTACTTATGATTTTGTATAAGCAGCCAACATATGTCTTCATGGATGAACTGGCTGCAGCTCATCATGACATCCTCCTCGTAGTCACAGATTTGCTATGAAATCTGGTGCAATGTGTCTCACGGTGGTGGCAATGAAGGACGTACAGAGTACTACTGTTTTGTCGGCACAGTCATCTTTGCTATAGAGTCTGGTGCAATGAATGTCATGTTGGCTGCAGTTGAGGATGTACAGAGTGGTGTGGTTCTACCAGTGGTGTGAGTATAGCTCCAACATCAAGCTCTTGTGGCTCACCCTCTTCAGAAACATGTCGGTGAGCTGCTGTGTTAACTTTCTCCGCCTAAATCTTTTGTGTTCTTGTGCATACACAATTCATTGTGAGCTTGCACACACAAGGGTGAGACCGCTGAAAGTGCAACATGTGCATACCCTTGTCCTGCTCAGAAAGATGTTGGCAAACTGCTGTGTTCAGATTTTTCTTGCCTGCATTTTTCATATTTCTGTGCGCACACAATGAGGCTGCACAATATGTCGACTGCCACATGTCTGGTGCACACTCTTATCAGGTTCATATGTTTCAGATCTTTCCTCAGCACGTTCCTCAAGGCTTGTTTGGCGGTCAATCGTTAGTTTGTTCATTCGGTGTTTTGTATGTTCATTCCTTCATCAACTCGGGTCTCCCTGTATGGTTTCCTGTTTTGGCACTCAGCCTACCAACAATATGATGCACATTTCACCCGTTACAGGCCATGTCTGCACGAGATCCATCTACATAAAGCCTGAACCCCTGCTGGTCTTACATCAGTCTAGTGACACCTGTCTTTGACAGAACTTGGTATTGATGTGAATGACTGCAAGCTGTGGTATGCTCAAGCGAGTTTCCATTGAGCCATCAGTTGGTCCACACAGTCAGATGCTTGGTGTCGCAGCCACGCCATGTAAGCTGCAATGATTGCAGGTCCAATTTTGGCAAAAAACAGCAACAAAACAGTTTGTCTGAAAACAAGCCTGCAAACACTAAACAATCACTCACGCTTCAGGTTTCCACAATAGGGCATGTTAAGGGGTTTGAAAGACATGCATGTGTAGCAGCACATGTATTGTGTCACTCAAATCTTGCATTTGTGTGGTGCAGTATGCATGGCTGGTCGCTCACTGGGCGGCCTGCATCTTCTACTTCATTGCTCGCCAGAACAACTTCACTGACACAACGTGGGTGGGAAACAATGGCCCGTTGTTTGATGGCAAGCCCAATATCATCCGGTGAGAGCTGAGACTACACCCCAAAGCACAGAAGGACACAAATGCATAAAGCAATCAAGATTTATGTCATCAGCAGCACACAAGTTGAGATCAAAACTGAGACAACATCTCAAAAACACTGACAGGGGCACGAATGCATGAAGCAACAGAGATTTACGTCAGCAGCGGCTGAAAGGCATAGGGATTTGGGGAAACCTAATGCTATTTGACTGTTTGCAGTGTAAAGCAGATGTGAAAACTTGACAGCACACCTGCTGAAGCATATGTTTTCAGCTGCTTCTCGAATCATTATCATGCATAGAGCTATACTGCAAGGACTGCTGGTCATGATTTACAAGTTGGAAATTATGCAGAGGTGCATGTTTTTGATTTGCTCCCCGCTGCACACCTCAAAACGTGACTGACTGTGTTATCCATGGCTAATAGGATGCTCAGAATGGACTGCTTTAGAGGGACAAGACTTGCCCTGCATGTACCTAGCTCATCATGAGCTGGAAAGCGTCAACATTATTGTCGTTGTTACTAATATTATGATGATTATTTTGATTATTATGATTACTGCTGCAGGTATATATGGAGTCTATACTGGAGTGTTACGACGCTAGCTACTGTGGGTTATGGAGACTTGCATGCATACGGTCCCATTGAGGCAGCCTTCATTCTGTGCTACATGCTCTTTGGCATCATCCTGAACGCCTACATCCTTGGTGAGTGCCTCACAACCTGCTCTGCAAAGCTGCTGCCTTGTGTCTCACTGCTGGACTGTACAGTTTGCCTTGTATCTGGCTGCTGCTTCACTGGACAGTTTGCATCTGTTTCATGAGACATGCTGATGGTGAAGATGTAATTGCAACTACCTGGTGGCTGTTGTTGTTCCGCAGGCACTGTGCATGAATGAAATCAGTCATCATCAGCATCAAACAGTAAATGTTATACTAGTAATCTTTGATGCTCTAATGAGCTTGTTGAATAGTGGGCTTCTTGGACTTTTTGGCAGACATGAACCTCAAAGTGACTGTTGCTGCCTGGAACATGCCTAGGGCTTCTTCTGTTCTCTCCCTCAATGTTGATTGATTTCCATTGTGCCGCCTGCAGCAACATTACACTGTCCTGAGCTGTGACTTGAATGTGCACACAGGTACCATCACACTGCTGATCATCAAGCATGACGAGCAGACCGGAAACTTCAGAGACAAGACAGGAGTCCTGAAAGACTACTCCTCCCTCAATAAGCTCCCAAGGGTGAGTCAGCAGTGCATGCTCATCAATCTGTGATGCATCTACCAGCTCAACATGGCAGTGTGGCATGCACTAATTGAATGGCTCACTTGCTTCTCTGCACTTGAGCATTGTCAAATACATAGGTACAGACAGACTGCAAAACACTTCCGTGTGCTTATTTGTCAGATTTACCACTTGTAGCATGACTATGCATACCTGCATGAGCTGCAACTGCCTCCCAGCTGTTGTCTGTGCTGCACAATGCTTCTTTTCAGAAATGGTTTGACAAAGAGCCATGACAAATTGGCGTGTCGCAGGATTTGGTGGAAGCTATGAATGCACATTTACGGCTGCACTTTGTGAATGATGAGCTGGCAGACCAGAAGGTATTGTCTATCTATCCCACCACGCTCAGAAGACGCGCCTTGAGGCATCTCTACCTTCAAAACACCCAGATGTGAGCAGACCTCTCCTTTTTTTCTGCCTGCTTCCAATGTACTATCCTTGCCACCGTTCTGGTTTAGCACCTTGATTGAGACACGCCTTGAGGCATCTCTACCCACATCCAAACACTCAGATGTGAGCAGATGTCTTGTCTGTTCTGGCTGACTTCCATGTACTGTTGTCGCATGGGTGCCGTCCTGGTTTGCACACTTGGACGTCCCATCGCCAGCATCAGTGTATATGTTGGCTTTGATGTGATCAATGCCTTGACTAACAAGCCTGCCTATCTTCACAATAGTCCCTGCCTATATTGCAGTTATGGTGCAATAGCGTAGTGCTAGAATAGACATCTCTGATGAATCAGAGTCTTGGTCCCTTCTCCAGGGTAAGTGTATGTGCCACCTGATGCAAGGCCACAAAGCAACAGCATGTGTACAAGTCTCACAGCTGGTTATGGCAGCCCTTGTTCGTTTAATGGTATAGGTCGTTCTAGGGTTCAGGGATTTAGGATATAGGATTTCAGGGTTTAGAGTGGTGACAATACATGTCGACAAACCCATGGGGCTTAGTCTGACGCCCTACTCCCTCCCTGAGCATTGCACTCTCAGGAAAAAACCTCTTACCTTTGATGGTGTCGGTCCTTCCCTCCTTAGGGCTGTTGTTACAACGCATGTTGACAATCTTGTGAGGCTCAGTCTGGTGCCCCCCTCCTGTGCTGAGCATGAGCTCTCAGAAAAGAACAGCAGGCCTCTGACTGCCTACCACTCATGCGGGCATGCCTATAAATACAACCCTAAACAAGCTCTACAAGTAATTTCAGTAAATTGTGCAAAGCACAACTTTTACAATTCGTAAGAGTGCTCACAAAAACTCATTTTTTAACACAAAAAGATCAAACATGACTAAAAATCCTAAATATACCTCTTGTGCGAGCAGGTGCTACCTCTTCCAGGGCTGCAGGCAGAAGCTGCTAGATTCCCTGCTGGGCGCCAGCACTGTGCAGCTCTTCATGCCCAGAGTGGAGGTGGTGACCGAAGGGGATCACCTGCATGAGCTCTACATCGTGTTGGCTGGTCTGGTTGAGACCTTCAAGCCCGGCGTGGCAGAGAATGCTGAGGATATCTCCCTGCACATGGAGGCCGGAGATGCATCACACCATGGAGATGCTTCTTACCATGGGTCCATGAGCAGGTATGGGTGATCAGTTCAAACCCTAAATGCTGAGGACATCTCCCTGCATATGGAGGCCGCAGATGCATCACAACATGGAGATGCTTCTTACCATGGGTCCATGAGCAGGTATGGCTGATCAGTTCAAACCCTAAATGCTGAGGACATCTCCCTGCATATGGAGGCCGCAGATGCATCACAACATGGAGATGCTTCTTACTATGGGTCCATGAGCCGGTATGTTTGATCATATCAAACCCTAGTTCTCAAATAGGGTTGCAGACTGAGCATATGGAGGCTGGAGATGCATCACAACAAGGAGATGTGATGCGTACCATGGGTCCAAGAGCAGGTATATGGGGAATCAGGGTTCATGATCAAAACCCTAAGTGTCAATTAGGTTTGAGGACACAGAATTGTTCACCATCTGTGCCACAAGGCCAGTAATATAGGGCCATATGCAGCACAGCAACTTTACCTGGTCTCTACTCGAGAACCAGTACATGCAGCACATGTCGTCCGGGCTATGTAAACAGGACATGATCAAGCACAGTGTCTGTCTGTGCTGATGTGCCTGACACCATTATTGCATAGGGGTGACTCACCAACGAGCAGCCAAGTTGGGTATGCCTCAGCATGATGTAGATGTCATTGCAGAAGTGTTGTGTGGCTGTCAACTGCGTTTGCACAGCAAGGTTCTTTGGTGGTCGTGCATCTGCAGGCTGTGCCACAAATCCTTTCTGCATTTTTTGCTTCACACTTCTGGGCAAAGCATTGTTCTGCTGCAGGAGCCAGTCGACAGTCAATGACCGCTGTGCTTGGGTGGCATTCTTGCCAGAAGACTCCTGAGGTGCAGCCAATGAGCGCAGTCACAGAGCTTGCAGACCCTCTCTGTTTGTCTACACACTTGCACAACACTAATTCACTCACTCTGCTGTTCTGCCGCAGGAGCCACTTGACACTGCTGGACTGCTTTGGTGAGGTGGCACTCTTCATGCAAGACTCCTCAGATGCAGCCGATGAGCACAATCGTAGTTCTTACAGACCCTCTCTGTGCACACACTTGGAAAATACTAAATCAACCTGCTGTACTGCTGCAGGAGCCACTTGACAGTGGGTGACTGCTTTGGTGAGGTGGCGTTCTTCACAGAGATTCCCCAGATGCAGACTGTGAGGACAGTCACCGTGTGTAGAGTGCTGGTGGTGCCCCGGTCGGCATACCAGACCATCAAGTCAGCCTTTCCTCTGGGCACTCGCCAGATGCTGGACAACCTGCAAGCACACGCTGAGCTGGTAGGCGACTTACACCCTTGTTCAAACCAAACCTCGCGGCCGTACGCCCTGAGATCGTGGACAACAAACATGGCATGTCAGCGCTGACAAAAGGCAGCCTGTCTGGCAGGTCAGGTAGTTCACCCAAGGAGGCGGTGCAACAGTGGTCAGTGTGGCAAATGGGATCATGACCAATACCAAATGCCGGCCGTCAAAAAGCAGTGATGAACATGGTGTGTTCACACCAAAATTTGCTTGTTAAGCTTGGCTGTCAGGTGTTTGCTGAAACAGCGTGGTCTTAATGACGTCCAGCTGCTTTTGGTAGGAGCTTCTGTTGAGTCTTGCCAAGTGCAATTGGATGTCACATGACTATATCTAGGGTTTAGGGTTTACGGGTACAGTACCGGTACCCTTAGGGCTACGCTGTTTCAGCAGGCACCTGACCTACCAGACAGTCAAGCTCAAGAAGCAAGTTTTGGCTTGAAAACAACACGCTCATCACTGCTTTGTCACGGCTGGTATCTGGGTTTAGTCATGATCCCGTTTGTCACACTGACCACTGTGGCACTGTCTATTGAACACTGTTGCACTGTGTACTGAAGACTGTCGTACTGTCTACTGGAGAAAGTTGCTGTCTAGTGGACACTGTTGCACTGTCTACTGGACACAGTCGCACTGTCTACTGGTCACTGTCGCACTGTCTACTGGAGGTTGCAAAGTCTGCAGCTGGAGGTATGCTGACGTTGTCATCATAGTAAGCTGCTTACTCAAGCCTTTCTTTCGGCATGAAAATGATGTTAAGTGTTGCGGGGCTGCTAGGCAAAGCCCTGGGGCACTTCTCAGCTCCCTCCTGCATTGATGTCAACCCCCCCAGCCTCTACGGCGAGTACCACAGCCACAGTTGCAGATCATGCACACAAGCACAACTACCTTGATCAGTGTTGCCTGACAAGCAAAGGAATTTTGGTGTAATAAATTAGTCATGCCAGGTCAACATCTTATCACCATGCAACAAGCTCTTGACTTTGTTGCCACATGTCATTTGATGCGGATCTTCCTTCATGCAGGAACACCCAAGTACAACATGCGACGGCTTACAAGTCTTGAGATCACATCTGCAGTGTCTCACGTCTGAGTCTCACTCTCAAGAGGTTCTCCTTTTGTTTGCCCTCCTTTTCCTGTCTTACTTTCACTCTCATTTTCATTTTCACTTTCATTGGTGCAGATTGTGGAAGAGCAGTTCAAGCACACGGCAGCCAAGCTGGGGGTGACAGGGCCAGAGGCAAGTGCCCTGGCGCATCAGTGGGTCAGCCCTGAGGCAACAGGCCTGCCCATGACTCACAATGATGCCCTGGAAGACTCGGCCCATCAGGAGCAGCTCCACAGGCCACATCACTATGGTAACCCTTGCCTACTTCTCCCTAACAACAATGAAATAGAGATCAGAAGTGTGTACTGTTGGTAAGCATGTCAACAGTAACGAGAGTGAAGTTGACAGTGATAACATCAGAATTACATGGTAATATCAATTTGTGACCACTTGCTTTCTATTACAATTTTGAGCTTTCACCTTGGAACAGAAAGCTGAAATGGTTGTGCAGCAGCAGGACTTTAAGCTACAGCGTCCACATACTGACAGGTTGCATAGACCTGCATTGCCAAGCGAAGGGCAAAGAAGCTCAGTGCCAGGCTTCATCTTTGAATGCAGGTCATGGCAAGCAGAACCAACTTGCAATGGGGCTGGACCTGCGGCAGGCCTCCCTAGGGCCGGGGGACGATGCCCTGTTTGCTGGGGACCCTCACAATGTGCCCAGGAGGCAAGGGCTGCAGCACATGAGCAGCATGCAGCAGCAGGTGCTGGGTGATCTGCTGCGAGTCAGGACGCTTGTGCGGCAGCATACTGCCAAGCATGATGAGAGCAGAACTCAGGAGTACTTGTATGCATCTGCCACGAGTCAGATACAGCAGGTAGGGCTTGCTGTTGGTTTTCCTAGGGTATGGCTTTAGGGTTTAGGGTTTGTTTTTTGGGTACCTTCTGCACACACTGCAACAGCAATGGACATAGATTGTACACATGTCATGCCTTCTGTCCTGTCACACCAGCAGCCATTGTTTGAATTTTGTGAGCGCAGCTTCTGCATGTGGGGTTCTGAGCAAGATCCAGTTGATTCTGCTGGCCGGAACCCAGAGACCCAGAGGTCCTCTTCTTCACCGCGATCCCACACGTTGCAGCCATTCTGTAGTCCATTGGCGACACTTTTCAGTTGATTGCTTGCCGCTGCATTTCCCATATCAACCCACCATTGGCTCACACTGCATCATGAGCACTTCCTCGCACCCTCAGACATGGTTCAACAGCTCCTGCTCAAACAAAAAAATTGTCATAGCGCTTCTGAGGATAAACTGTTTTTGGCCTGTCAGGTCCGTCTATGGCTTGCTGTCTACCTTCCAGTCATGCACTTGTCTGTCTGTGCAGATGCTGCAGCAAGGCTTCCCTCCCGACTCCTGCGACTACGACAAGCGCACAGGCTTAATGCTGGCCAGCACTCGCGGTCACATCCCAGTTGTGGAGCTGCTGCTGGCTGCTGGCGCCCCTGTGGACCAGCTGGACAGCTTTGGGCAGACTGCTCTGAGTGAGGCTTGCAAGTTTGGTCAGGAAGAGACCATCGCAGTGCTCAGGAGAGCCGGAGCCAAGTAAGCCCTCTTGGTTCAGGGTTCAGGATCTAGGGTTTAGGATTCAGAGTTTAGTCAGCATATCAGTGAAGTTACTGTCAAGCTTCAGGCTTTGTCAAGGCGCCGATGCTGTTGGACATCGCCTACCTGGTCTGCCTCTGCAGGTGGCTGTTATACTTGGTATGGTGCGGTGTGACGTCGACCTCATTCATTGTGACTTCTGACATGCTGCCTCTCTTGCCAATCCCATGGTTCAAGAGCAGGACTGGGGCTTTGGGATTTACCCAATGACTGACTTGTCTTGCACTTCAGCTTTTTGCCGTTATCTGACAAATCTGCTGTGTTCATGGCCCTGATATCACCCAAATCCTTTGCAGCACTACCTGCCTCCACATCAGGTCATGCATGCCAGCATTGGTCGATGATGAGGCAGGGGCTGCTGCATGGGACTGGGTGACTTTGTGGTCGTGAGGACACCTGGCACTGTAAAGTTCATCCCATGCTGGACAGTGGCCGTTTACTTCTCTATGCTGCCTCACCTGCTCTGTCTTCACGGCTGTGCAAACCACATCGCAGCTGTTATCATACACCTCAGCACATGTGTGCTTTAGCTAAACGAGCGATTTCAAACCTTTGGTATGTGCTACACCTGAATCAGGCACCACTAGACTGCAAGCCTCAATCTCTGAATAAGACACACTATTGCACCTCTGGTGTGCGCTGCACCTGAACAAGAGACAACTAACGCTTACCCCCCTTACATCTGACCAAGACATCACTAACACCTGAAGTGACCCTTGGTGTGTCTTGCAGCCTGAATGAAACCCACAAGCAGATCGCATACGTGCTATGTCAGTGCATCTTTGACGGTGACATGGCCCTCATGCGGCGCTACATCAAGGCCGGAGTGGATATTGACATCGGGGACTATGACCAGCGCACTGCGCTGCACATTGCTGCTGCTGAGGTCAACCTGCCTGCGGTGGGCACCTTGCCTCTGCCTTTGCCTCTGCCTTTGCCTTTGCCTTTGTTTTTACCTGTGCTTTTGCACTTGTCCATAGCGCTGTGTGTTCTGCATGGCTGCATAGCTGCACGCAGCACTTTGCAGTCCGGGCTGTGGAGCACAGTTGAATGAGTGCAAGGCTGGAGCATAGTGAAACGAGTGCAAGGCAAGTGGGCCAGATGCTCTCTGCTGGTCTGGTCTGCAACTGCACTGTGCTAATGTGGGCTTGTGCTTGGTCTGTCTGCGCATCTGGGACGCAGAACTCACCATGTGAAATGTCATTACACATGCAAGTCTGACATGCTTGGCAGATGCAGACAGAGCAGAATGTGTGGACAAAGATGACCATGTTCATCTTGGTCCACTTTCTCTCTTCGTCTGCATCTCCCGAGCATGTTGGATTTGCAGGTTGAGTGACATGTCAGGATTGAGACATGTGTAGCGCTGCTGGTGACAATGATTTGTTGCACAACATGTGATTCAGTCCTGTGACTGTGCGTCAGTTTTGGTGCAGCTTGACCACAAGGTCAATATCAGAAATAAGACCTTCAAAGCAGATGTGCTAATGCCATTTTGTGTGCTGTTCCCCTCGCCTTCTTTTCTTCTTCTCCTCCTCCTCCTCCTCCTCCTCCTTCTTCTTCTTCTTTTTCTGTGTTTTGTATACACACCTGCAGGCCCAGGGATGGTTCTCATGTTCTTCTTCTTCACTGGCATGCTGGCAATGCAGATCAAGCTGCTAGTGGAGGAGGGCAAAGCGGATGTGCTGATGACAGACAGATGGGGCTCCACAGCTCTTGACGAGGTTTTGAAGCTGAATGCCTCCCGCTGCATTGCCTACCTGCAGTCCATCACCAGGGCCGCAAAGGAAAGGCAGCGCTTGGAGGTGGAAAGGGAGGCGGCACTGGACGCTGAAGGGTAGCCACATGCCCCCCTACTATCATGTTGCTTGGCAGCTTGTCATTGCCTTCAGAATGCGCTTGGGCCTGAGGCTGTCATTCCAGGGGCGCCAGATGTGTCCAGACACAATCAACTTGTTGACGCCTTCCGAGTCAGATCAACAGCTAGTGCTGGTGATGTGCCATATAATGTATACATGCTTATGGCTGGGGTTTCATCAGGCCTTTCTGCAGTTTCCGCCACGGATCCAGGCTGGGTGTGCAGTACAGGCGACCCCTGGTGGCAATTGCCAATTTGCAGATAAGGAATTCAGAGTTTGTCTGCCTTGTAGCCCTGAGCTGTTGCCTTGTTGGTTTGTGTCACATACCGTGTGTCAGTATCGCTGCAGGGATAGTTTGTACACATAGCTTCTTTTGTTGGTCAGCTGCAGTTGCATGGTTCTTGGAGGTCCAGGTCTGTCAATGCGTCTTTGTACTCTTTAGGTGATGCATTGCTTGATCTGAATGTCCAATGTGGTTGATGCTGGTGGCTGTCTGCTAGTCTTGCAGTAGGGTGCTCAGCCTTGTTGGCTACACCTCAGGCTGGTACTGTCAGAATAGCCGCACTACCCACACTTCTGCACTAAATAGATGGGCAATCATTTTGTTTTGTGGAGGACATTGGTTAGATCTTGAGCCTCAAGACCATCCCCCATGGCAACATGTGTTACTCTTGTCTATCTTGCAAACGATATGCAGGTTTTGGACGACTGTGTCTTGTTAGCGTTCTTTCTATGTGAAGTGCTATAATTTTGCTACCAGCTTTTTTTGTGTTGGTTGCAGACCCTACGTACACTTACTGTAGCAGCCTGTACCGTACTGTGGCGTCACATCGTTTGGTACAGATTTCTCATCTGCAGCGATGCACCTTTTGTTGTAGTTGTGCCTGATTGGGTCCAAATCGTGAATACTCTTAAGCATTGTTGGGAATTCCACAGCAACACGAAGTCATGCAGCCGTTCTGTGCGCATGCGTTTGATGCAATCTGTCACATCACATTGTGAGCATCCTTCATACACGGCACCATCAAGAGGTTGAATGCCCTGTCTGTTGTGTGAGCCTAACGCAGCAAATTAGCATCACGCATGTGAAGACACTCGCCAATCTACATACTGTAGACAAAGTTTGATTTGCCAAAACACTCAGCCCAGAGCACAATGTCTGCTCATCTGTTGGGAATCTCAACTTAAGATCTTGCGCAATTGTATGGGTGATGCGACCGACTACATTTTCTTGGTTATGAATCCGAAGACAACTTCTCAAACTTGCATCAGCGAGCAAGCTCGATGAAGTGAATGGATCAGTGTAAGTGGACATCAAGTGATGAACTATGGGGCTCAACTTGTAGGCATGAAATGCATTGTCATGACCGACTACATTTGATTGTGAATACCCCTAGGGATTCTAGCTGGAATCAAAGCTAGATAACAAAACAACGGACAACCAGAGAGAGAGGTAGGCAGGGCTCACACATGTGTTCAAAGCATTGTCTTGCTGTCTTTCTGTTTTCAACTGCAGCAAGACATGCAAGTCCTCCTGTTACGTGATCGGGCTTCGGTCGGCTTCGGCCTGTGGTGGCATGCGGTGCTAGCATCGAAAGGAACGTACCGATCGGATGGTACGCTTTGCGCCAGCGCTGATGACTGTGCAATTGCGATTGCAGATTGGATTTGAAGCTGCTGATTGAGCCAATAGCGCTATGGCCGCAGGACTCAGAACAAGACTTGTTGATCTCGACGATGACCCGGAAAATGCTTCATCCCTCGACAGGACTCAAATAGCAGCGATGTGGTGGGCAGACATCCTTCAAATACCTTGCGTGCAATGCTGCTTGTGATTACCGACGTCTTGTACGAACACGTCGACCTTGCTCGTTTGCTTCAGGTTCAACCAATTGGCTTTTGCTGTCTTCCTTACCTTACCATACACACTTGCTGTGTATATGGTGCGGGACTTTGAGGGGGATAAAGGCACAGAAGGGTCCGTTGGACGAGACACAGGACTTCTGGTTAGTCAGCTTTGCTGCTAGGGGTCTTCTGCTTGGACATCAGCTACAAAATACAGGCACAGCTTTGCAACTTGTACAGGGTGCATGCAGGCTGCTGCAGCTGCTGCAGCCCAGTGTATGACATCCTTCTTGTGGGGCGCAGTCAGCGACAATATTGGCAGAAAAGTGTGAACCACTTCTGCCAGGTTTTGCTAAAATTCTTGTTTTTAACTTCAACTGCAGCAAGACCTGCAAGCTTCACCCTCCTAAAAGCTTGTTCTTACACCAGCTTGTGCAAGGTCTTTGGTGCATGCAGCCTCTCCTGATGATTGGGAACATCTCCGCCTGCGTGTCAATCCTAGCTTTGGGGCTAGCGCCAAACTACACTGTAGCTATCCTCTCTCGGTTTCTTGGTGGCCTCTTCACTTCTGGTATTGGAGTGTAAGTATTCTGCTGCTTTCTGCATGACAGATGCACACATGAGAGTTTTTTGTGCATGTCAGAGTACATCACATGGACATCACTACACTCATCACAAAACTTGCAACATCCATGAATCCAGTTGCTTGCTCATATGCTTATGCATGCATCTCTGCACCCAGGCAAGCATTTGACCACTTTGATTTCCTAAGGACCAAATGCATTCTTCACTCAGCTTGTTCCTCCTCACTCCCGCAGAGCTTGGCATGCTCCGGTGTACATCTCCATGCTGCAGGGCTGTCAAGACCATCATTGCTGAATCCTGCGATGCTGGTGGACAAGCTAAAGCCATGGGATACATGACATCAGCAATGGGTGTGGGAAGCATTGCAGGCCCTTCCATTGCCGGCCTCCTGACCCGGCCCTGCGACCACTTTGCATCCAGTCTGTCCGTGTGTGAGGAAGGATCGCTGCTACAAGAAAGGTACTAACCAGCACAAGCCTGATGTTGAGACTATGCTGCTTTTGCATTCCCTGAAGCTGCAGGTGGTTGGCACTGTGTGGCACAGGCAGTCAACAGATCTGCAAGCATGTCAGATGCTCTGATCATGTCAAACTGAGACGCAGGTGTTGTTTGCAGGTGCCATTTCTGCAGGTGTTGTTTGCAGATGCTGTTCTGCCATATCATGCAAGTACACATTTGTGTTGGAATGTCACATGCTACTTACTAATGATGCATGTGTTGCATTGCAGGCCCTTCTTCTTGCCATGCCTTGTGTCTGCAGTCCTGGCTGTCTTGGGGTTGTTAAGCAATGTCTTTGTGATGTCTGAAAGTCATCCCAAATTCATGCCAAGGGGCACAAAGCAGCGTCACAGTGACGTTGAATCTAGCTCTGTCACTGCTGAAGAGCCCCAGCCTCAACACTGCAGCACCAACATACGTGCCATGCAAGAAGCTGAAGAAGTTGAAGTTGAGAAGTTGTTACATGACAGAGACCACTGCTGCATTCCAAGCAGTAGCAATGAGACCTCAGACCATGCCACAGACAGACAGCTCTCAGACCATGCAGCTAAACCTTGGTACAAACACAGCGTTGTGACAGTCTGCATGATAGCTGGTGGGCTGATCACCCTATTCATGAATTATCTTGATGAGCTGACACCCATATATGCTTCTGCAAAGCCTGTGGCTGGAGGGCTAGGCATGCCAGCGCATGAGCTTGCATGGCCACTGACATTTGGTGGTGTGGTCCTGATGGTGTACTCACTCTTCTTCTACCCACAGGCTCAAAAGCGCTGGGGGTATCTGAAATGCTGCAAAATAGGGCTTGTGTTGTCTGTTCCTTCCGTACTGATTCTGCCATTTGCACATACTTTTGTACAGACTAAGTGGACCATGCAAGCATTTCTGTTTGTGGGGATTGGCCTGGTCACCATTTTCAAGCTGATGGCTCTTGCAAGCGCAGCTATCATCATCAACACTGTAGCGCCTATGGAACAGATAGGGTCAGTCAACGGCGCTGCTCAAACTTTGCAAGGATTGGCCAGATGTATAGGCCCATTTCTTGCAGGTATAATCTGGGGGTCTTGTGCGGATAGTGAAGTGCCAGGCAAACAATATCTGTCTTTTGTAGGCAGCATGGTTGGATTCACTACAACAGCAATCGTGTACATGTATATCAAGCTGCCAGATTGATTACATGCTTCTAGGCAAGGGTATACCTTGCCAACTCAACCTCACAATGAGCAGACTTGACATTGCTAGCTAGCCAATCCGCATGGTGTAAACCCGTAAACTGCAAGCTCTGAACACTATCAAGACTGCTAACAATGCTGCCACATTGCAACCACAAACCCAACACTACAGAACACCAGTCAGCGTCTTGTGCGGCTCAGGCTCAATAAAATCCCTGCTTGTTTGTATATGTCCTGCCTAAGCATCTGCCAGGGGCCCTAGGATCATGTTAAACTCACACAAAGTGCTGCCTTCGGCCCACTGCTTACAACAGACCATGCTCGTCTTCTCAAAGTACAAAACACTGGGTGCCATGGCCGCAGTATCTATCTGGAAGTGTCTGATGCTTGCATGTGATACCATATGCTGCATTTCATCAGATGCCATCCAGCACACCCGCTATGGTCGTCCGGGTCTCCTCAAGAAATGCAGTGCCAAAACAAGCTTGATTTGGCCTTGCAGGGCTTTGTACGTCAGCTGTAGCCTAGACTGAAACAGCAATGCTCTACTCTCAAAGGTGTCCAGCAACATTGTGAGAGAAGCAGGGCACCTGTTTGAAACAGCTTCAGCACTGACGTCCCTGAAGCAAATCGAAGCAAGGACTGTATCCTGCTTGCTTGGCTGGATTGTTAGCAGGCTATGGGTACGGCATATCTGTATGGGAAGCGTTTTGGGCTCCTGCTGCCAAATGGTAATGGCTGGCGCAAAGTTTGCATCTGCATGCAAACAGGGCGGAAAATAAAGTGTGTAACGCTTCAGAATCCATCTGAGGGCGGATCACATGACGCCCTTGCCATAACAGGTTTGACCTATCCTGCGGACTTCCGCTCGCTCTCTGCCTCAGGGGAGATTGGGCGTAAATAAAACAATATGAAGCCAGTCCGGGACAGGAGCAAATTGCGTATGCATCGGATAACACAGTGACAGCCGCTAACGGCAGCCATGCCGTCCCCCTTGAGTTTTACACCTGGCCAGCTCAGCCCGCTCCAATATCACCTGCGAAAGGATATTGCCACGGACCAGGAGTTAAGGCACCTTATCAGTACGCCAGAGTTCCAGGCACGGGCCGCAAGGTCATCGCGGAAGACCCAGCCTCTGGCTGCAACATCAGCACGCGCAATAGCGTGCTTCGTAGGGCTCGTGCTGTTCTGCGTCCTAATAGCATGGAGTATGCCAGCCGGCAGCTCAAGAGTGCTTGCTTGCCAGGTACACAACACCAGCCTTTTTCAACCCACTTTGCATATGGCTAATCCAGTCAACTTTGCTCAGCTCTGCAGGATGTAGTCTCTTGTCTGCATCAGACAAACACATGAGACAACACCCTGATCACTGCTTGCAAGCAGGATTGCTGAAAGAATCTTGTTCCTGTTGCTCTGTAGAGGCTGGGCCTTGGAAGCTTTGCACTTCCACCTGTGGCAGAGTATTGTCACCGGCAGGACACCACAGCAGCATCCCAGCTGGTGCATCAGTATGGTGATGACTGCACCAGGTTGGTCCATGCTTGACTCTCCTGCTGCTGCTGCACGTGCACATGCACTCTGTATGGGATTAAGTAGCGCTGCTTCAGCATTGTGAGTGTGCTTGTGCCGCCTTACCTCTCAACTGCATGAGCAGTGTGATATTCGTTACTGATTGTTGGT
>JAABUO010001236.1_pt1 | contig 34907 bp, 37 predicted proteins | sample 5559291 | NCBI WGS metagenome assembly JAABUO01 (sample SAMN10711878, study PRJNA513372) | rock metagenome | isolation source: Antarctica rocks | place: Antarctica: Victoria Land, Finger Mt sud
GAGCTTCTTCAGCTTCATTTCTCTCGACAAGCATCTTTGAGAACTCCTCCTCGATCAGACTGCTCGCGCTGTCCGTAATGGTCTGGTATTCTTGTACCGAAGGCTTGGGTGCGTTACCCGGATCGAGCATTTCTTCTATACCAATCATGAGCTGTCTTTGAGACCGGTGGTGCAGCGACTGTATGGTCTGAATGTGTCTCTGACGATCCACACACTGCACTGCTATGGCTACAACTAGTCTCGCAAAGAGCTCGATATCATGTAGAGAACCAGATTTCGCGATGGCGGGCAAATTCGGTTCTTCGGTACCGAACCCTTTGTGCAGTACATCCTCATAGAAGGCCGCTGCTGCATTATAGACACGTTTGAGATTGTGGAGGCTTAGAAGCCAGTTATTGACATCCTCCTCAATCTCGATCTGACAAAAGTAGTCGTTGTCCACTTCCAGTAGCAACTTCTTGAATACATCCGCATTCCCAAGTTCTTTGGTATCCTTAATTTCGACCGAGTCGAATGTATTTGCCCATTCTATGAATGCATGGACGAATGGGGTTGCGCTCATCTCATCTCGGAGGCCACGAGAGCACGCACGCGAAGGAGAGTCTCTTGATACATGATTAATTCCCTGTGATACAATTATATATGCACCTGCCCCGCCTGGTTCCCCTTGTTTCCGCCGTCGTTGCCGCCAGCCACCGTCACGGTCTGGTCTGGTTCGATAGTGAATTGGTTCTGACCTTGGTATGCTTGCACAAGGAACAAGTTCAGACTGTTTGCTGCCTGCATAGTCCCACGAAAGCTGAAGCCCCGAATAATGGTAAATGTGTTTGTGATTACGCCTCCAGCTTCTTTGACTCGGTTGATGGCATTCTCCAGGATCGAGTCTGCGGCGTTATGCGGAAAGGTTACCAGGTATCCTTTTGCTTCCCCCGTGCTCTGTGCTGCTGCGCCTGTGCAAACGGACGTTCCTGCTGCCGCCGATACGGAAGCGACCAGCAGAAGTAGAAGACGGAAATTCATAGTGCGCACACTCTGGGCAGGTGGTGGATGATATGAGTGGTTGCGAGTCGGGGTGGGGAAATTGGGGTGGTGAGTGCGAGTTTCTACGCAAATGGACCTCCTACGCGCGATGACAGGATCGTTCTGCCCTTTAATTTCATGACAGGATGTTGCTCTCGTTATGTACGCAGCTGTGGCAAATGTACAGCCCGGGGAAACTATACCTTTGTACAAGATATTTCCGTCCTCGTTGGATCCTGATTCAGCTGGCAGAAGTAGCTCAGATCCTGCATGGCCTCAAACATTTTCGTAGTCGATAGCTTGAGCTTGATGCAGGACTGCCCCTCGCTGCTGATGTCCGCTCCACTTTTCGCATGCATTGGCCGGCAAATCGTTGCCTCTATCTTGTCTCGTTCGCCATCAAACGTATACCTGACGTCAGAAGGGGGCACACGAGCAAAACAAACACAGCTTCGGGACGCTCCTTGACAAAACTGCTTAATTTCTTCAGCTGCTCTGACTCTTGCTTTGCGTCCACGCTGTCGGGCATTTTCGACGCTGTTCTTGAACACACACCTAAATTCAGATGTGCAAAGACAAGGAATGCTTGCTCGTAATTACAGTACTAATTTAGTCTACTCGCTGCAACATTCCAGCGTCCTTGCGATCAGTGAGCAGCTATTGGCTTCTGGCCAGTTACATTAGCCACAAGGTCCTTCGCAATGTCCCCTAGCGAGACCATGCATATGGTCTGCCATATTCCAAGACCAATACGCGGCGTGACACCGCGATACAGCCCCTTCATTCCATTGTTTGAGTAGATGTACTTTGCGGTTGAGGCGACTGTCATCTTTGAAGGACGATTTGGATCGGCCTTCATGCTTTGCATCTCCACGCGTATGACTTCGATCGGTTGGTTCCACGCAGACAAGCCGCCCCCAACTGCACTCGCGAGGATCTTCTCCCCAGCTACGAGTCTTTCCCCCTCACCCTTTCCACGAAGCCTTCGAATGCCCTGTTCTGCTAGTCGACTCAGACCGAAGCGGCTTCCCCAGTTGGTACACTGACGGATTGCGACAGCATTGACACCCTTGTTGATTCCACGGATACCTTCCCTTTTATATATGTCACCAAATACTTTCCATGTGCTAGGCGCCTTCTCACCACTCTGGGCCATCACCTTGTGCCGCGTGATTTCGGCAGTCTTCATGCACGTACAAAAGCCCATGGTCGCGTAGGCCTGTGCAAGGCCACCAAATACGCCACCTGTCATGCCCGCTACGAAAGGGCCCATCCCGAACACACGTGCTCGATACTCCACGTCGGCAGCAACAAACAACAGCACGGCTCCTTTTGTGGATGCCTCAATCCACGCCTAAAAGTGTCAGTGAGTCTATTACGGCACAACGGCGTACCCATGGTATAAGGCCTTGATAGAATCCAAGGACTCCGCCGCGGGACCAGACTTTGGATGTAGCTGTCAGTATGTTGTCTCCACGGTTAGCAGCCATCGTGGTCTTCATGACTATTTGAGAATCAACCCATGATCTTTGACGAGATGCTCACCTTCCAATGGCTGGCCAAGGGTTGTAACTTCAAACATATTCAAGCCGGCACCCAGCAGGAGATTGCTAAAGGAGACTGGCTTCTTTTCAAGCGATGCATCGCCGGGCATTCTTTGATTGTCAGATTAGCAAGCACTGTGCTGAAGAAGGTGATTGGCGTTATTTAGGGCAGGGAATCCTCCTTGCTGGCAATGGGTGGGGCACAGCGGATTTTGGTGGGGACCCGTTCCCCCAAAACCTTCGAGTCCTCGACAAAGAAAATCTGAACTACGAAGTGTCTTTATTACAAACGTCTCCAAAATCTACATATTCAAATTCTCCACCATGCGTTGAATGTCCCATAGCCACTCCCTCTGTGATGCAAACTCCTTGTCAATCCAGCCCTCCACCATCTTCCGCCATCGCAGCTCTTCATCATTTTGTCGCCGGATAAAGTCTGGGCCCACGTCAAATTCCTCCGAAACAAGTGGATCGTCAAATTCCACTTCATACCCTGTGTCTTCCTCATTGTCTGCGATTTTCACACGGTGATTCTTGTCGTCGTCTCCTATGTCCTCCAAATCCTTGAACGGATCATCCTCCTCGTCGGAGTCGTCACCTTCATTCAAGGCCATCTCATGTAGAGCATGGGGTCTAGTAGCTTTATCCCATCTCATCTTGGTGGGGTCAAAAATCATGCCGTTGACTATCCGGGGACCTCTAGCACCATTGACATTCGCGATTAGAGCAGGTCGAGGCGGGGTCAATGATACGGAGTCAAAACTTTGAATCTCTTTATCATTTCCTTCCCATCTAAAGGTTTTGGGGTTATAAACCATTCCGAGAATGGATTTGGCAGATGCTGCACTCTGCTTTCCAAGTGGCTTGATGAGATGCGGTCGCTTCTGTCCGTTCCTTTTAATTCTCACCTTGTCGTTTCCTCTGGGACCAGTCGTCCAAGAAGATACTGGAGATCCATGCTCACGCCGAGCCAAGCCATTGAGTCGTTGTTCGCGAGCTATCCGAGACGCAGCAGTATCCCTCATAAATCCGCTCGTCTCTATATTTCGCTTGACGGTGACTTTGTTCATGGGAGGAAACATAGACTGCGCGTTGGCTTTCTTCTGCCCGCGAGGCGTAGGGAACGCCTCGTTCCTTTTTTCTGAAACGCGTGAAAGTGGCAGATCTTCTAATGAATTGAGTTCTGTGCCATTCCATTTGAAACGCTTTCTCAAGGGTGTGGTCAGTGTATGCCCGAATTCTCGCTGGTCAGTGGTGGGTTGACCTCCTTTCCCTCGAGAGGTCTCGAGTGACGGAACGCCTCGTCCTGTAGGATTGCTCAGTACTTCTGATCCTTTCTCATTTCGTCTAGGGTGTTCAGGAATTAGGGGTTTGCGCTCTATAGGAGCTCCCATGGGGGAGATCTGAGATGGCCGTAAAGAGGGAAGTGATTTTTTAGATGCAAGGCCTTGAGCGCCTGAGTTTGATCGGAGAGACATCATAGAAGCTTTATAACTAAGAGTCCGGTCACGGTCTCTTGGCTTTGCATCATTGTTGAGGTGCGAAGACAGATTTCGGTTGGTAGAAAAAGATGACGGGAGTACCGGCCTAGGGAGACGAGTACCTTTGTTGGTGAATGACACCGATTTCACTGGGCTTCTCAATGTTGAGCGCACGTTTTTATTGAATGTTAATTTGCGGCCGTCGAAAAGGTCCTCTTCGCAGATTTCGATATCAGCAAAGAAATCGTCCTTAGCGGCTTCCTTTGCAGCTCTAGTGTCTGTGAAGCCAGACGGGACGTACTGTTGATTCTTTCTGCGTTCGTTTAGTTTTTGTAAGTCTAGCTGTCCGGCTGGTAGTTCAATGCCGTCTAGCCCCTCATCGTCACTGTCCATTGTAATGACGCTAGTGCCAGGACTAAAACTCGCCACAGAAAGAGCAGACGCACGTCCTGAGCGAGAGTCTCGACGTGTCCCGCCATGACGGACGCCTAGGCTACTTTCTCCCCATGCGTCATCATCGCAATCCATAGTTGGCGACCGGATCCTGGTCCGTTTATTTTCATTAATCACGTCAATGAGGGGCCGGTCATCAGGCACTATGAAGTCTTCGTCGAAGGTTTCGGCGGCTGCCTGTGAGACTGTGTGCCGATCAAGGTTGACCGCACTGAGTTTCTGCGAAGTATCGCCTTCGACGTTTAAGCCATCAATCTGCCTCTCTGCCAGATTGTCCTGGTGGCCAGGCTCCTCCGCAAAACTCTGCGAAGATCGAATGCGCCGCTTGGGCGATCTTTCAGAACTGTCTAGTCGGGTTCGGTAATGTCCAGAGCTTGATCCGCTACCGCGACTCCGCACACGGATCCCGGACTTCAAAGACCACAGGTCCTCCGAGGTAAAGTCCGGATCCTCATCCCAGCTCTCGATGGCCGCACTCACCATCCCCAGCCAAAGGGTTCGGGGAGCTGCCTGGCTTTCGTTGGCGTGTTTGTTCGCCACAGGCCGAAATTGGTGAGGTCGGGATGGATGGAGCCAAATATTGGTGAGGCGCGGGGGCCCAGAATCAGCCCAACGAGAAATGCAATTCGTCGTATCGGATGGCAGAGCAGGAATGCAGTCGGACAGTAGTCATCCAGCTGGACACGCAGCGGGGGACAGGCAGCGGGCAGCCTGAGGAGGGTCCGGTTCTGGTCACAGGCGCATCCTCCGACGGCCAGTGGAGACTGCAGGCGACCGACAACAGGGAGGCTTATGGAGTCACTTGGACCGATGAAGAGCTGTGCTCAATGCTTGCTAAGCCGCATGGGGCCAACAATGTTGCAGAGTACAAGTGCATATTTGCAGACATATTTAGTAAAAGTGGCTGGGCGTCTGAAGTTGAGGTTGGTGCACGTATCAAAGACTCTTGCCTCGACCTCTCCGTCAGGAAGTGGCTAAAGGGCGGCATTCTCCGGCCTCTTTTCGCCTTTTCACTGGAACAGATAAATGGCGATGAGATTGATTTATTCCCATGGCTTGTGCAAACTTGCTACAACCGCGACAGCCTAAACACGAAAAGTTCATCCACCACCAAAGAACTAGCTGCACTTACGGCTTCTTTTGAGCAGCAGAGCAACCAGTTGCAAGAGTTCATTCAAGTGAAGAATGAGCACGACAATGCGCTTGTCGAAAAATTCGTTTTGCTGTTGAATGAAAAGAAGAAGAAGATTCGGGAGCTGCAGGGACTGGATACTACTTCTGCTAGCAAAGAGCGGCAGAAGCGTCGACGAAGTTCTAGCTCGCCTTGTGACGAAGAAATGGAATCCGAAGCACGCGGAGCACCAGCAAGCTCTTCCGAGGATCAGGTGTCTGAGGCTGTGGAAGACCCAGCAGAAGAAGTTCCGAGCAGTGCAGTACCGCAGAGAGGCGATAGCGATACTGATGAAGGGCTCTAATGTAGCTCACCCTCTTGTAGGTAGAATTCTTAAAATATGAAATGAAATTTAAAAAAAGTGAAAAGTGCAAAGAACACGACCCTCGCCATTACATTGTCCGTGTGCGGCCATTTGTTAGTCGAATTGGGTCAAGTATGAATATCTTTCGGTTCTTGGGTAATGCCGGTTCGCTCTAAGGCTAATATAAAGCGGATTTATCGCATCTACTCAGCATCTTTATCCTGCTCCAGAAGATGTATTCAACGAAATCTTGTGCTGGAATATCCTTCAAGTCTCAAGCATTATATACCATTGTGTATGTAACACGCTATGTGGATCTGTTTTGGGCTGGCTCTTTCTCCATGTACAACACAATCATGAAGCTATTCTTTATATCGTCGTCGATATTTGTTCTCTATTTGATGCAGGCAAAGTTCCGGCCGACGCACGACCCAAATATTGACACTCTCAAGATTGAGTATTTGCTCGGAGGATCAGCAGTGCTGGCTCTGATCGTCAACTACAAGTTTACACCAGCAGAGGTAAGGAGCAATGGAAACACTTTGCTAAGCATCAAGATTTTGTGGTCTTTCAGCATATGGCTCGAGAGTGTTGCAATACTCCCCCAATTGTTTATGCTGCAAAGAACAGGAGAAGCAGAAACGATTACCACGCATTACATTTTTGCACTCGGTGCATACAGAGGACTGTATATTCCAAACTGGATCTATCGATATTTTTCAGACGAATTCTTTGACCCAATCGCCGTCGTGGCTGGCCTTTTGCAAACAGTGCTCTACTCGGACTTTTTCTATATATATTACACAAAGTTCGTCTCGGCATGTGTTGCTGACTAACAACCAGAGTGCTTCGGGGGAGGAAATTCGCATTACCTGTCTGAGATAGTAAGACAATATCATCCGTAGATTCCATGTCGCTGGAATAGACCAGGGAATCTCTTAATCAAAACATATCCTTTAGGGCCATTCTAGGCACCACATTCATAGATACTAATTCTTGAAACAGTAGCTTTGCAGCATATGGAATTGTAATTTCAACCACATGCTTACTGCTTTGGCAAGTTGTACACCATCCATGGTATCCCATTAATCCGCAACCTTCACAGACATCCACGTTGAACGCATCAGATGAGAGCATTAAACGCTCTAAGAGCAAATGTGAAGCTCCATATGCAATGAGACAATCCCTCTCCATCTCACCGAATCGCAAACCGCCATCACGTGATCGACCTTCTGTGGGCTGTCGTGTGAGAACAGCACGAGGTCCACGAGCTCGTGCATGCATTTTATCAAGCACCATGTGTTTAAGTTTTTGGTAGTATATAGGGCCAAAGAAAATATAGGCTTGCAATGGCTCCCCAGTAATCCCTGAAGTGACATAGTCCTTACCTGTGTAACTATATCCATGCTGTAAAAGGACATCCGAGATGTCCTCGATTTTATCGCCTCCAAACGCCGTGCCATAGCGCAGTTTCCCATCAAGTACAGCAGCTTTTCCAGCCAGCAACTCCATCATCTTGCCAACTGTCATACGGGAAGGAAATCCATGTGGATTCATTATGATGTCGGGACATATACCATCATCGTCAAATGGCATATCCTCTTGCTGGACAATTATACCGCACACGCCTTTCTGCCCATGTCGTGATGAGAACTTATCACCCAACTCTGGACGTCGAGTTTGTCGCACAAGCACCTTTATTAAATTTTGCTCGGACTCAGGTGAAGACGTCAGCATCACTTTGTCAATGTACCCAGGCTCTGGTGCTTTGTAAGTCATCGGAGAATCTTTGAATTGGTTATGTATCGGTTCACCGCTATTATGTATGCCGGTATCGGCGGAATTAAGAGGTGTTTGCTTGTGGATGTAAACTTGACCACTTTCAATACGCTCGCCAACACCAGCCAGTCCGTCCATTTCAAGGATATCATGCTTTACTGTTTTGTGCCCCTTGACATCAACTTTGGGATCTGCGAGACGGTCGTGCCTTAAAATTAGATTTTGATCGGAGAGTACGATACGTCATATTTGGGTACTTGCGAAGTGTAGTGGCATACTTTCGCATGACCTGGCATCTCCCGAATCCACGGTCTATTGAAGCTTTGTTCAGTACCAGAGCATCCTCGATGTCGTAGCCTGAATAACTCATCACGGCGACCATAGCGTTCTGGCCGGCAGGTAGCTGATCGTAGCCAATCAGCTCAATTGACTTTGTTTTCACTAAAGGCTGTTGGGGATAACACAATAGATAGAGCAACGTGTCGATGCGTAGCAATTGGTTCGTGCCAATTGCCCCAATGGCTTGCTTCCCCATCGCACATTGGTAGGTATTACGTGGCGATTGATTATGATGAGGATAGGGAATCAGTCCAGCAACTGCTCCAAGTATTGTGAAAGGTTCAATTTCCAGATGTGTTGTTGTAGACAGAATCTCTTTCTCATCAACCGCAATGTAGCAGTCATTTTCTTCATTACAATCCAAGTACTCTACCATTCCTAAGCTCAAGAAATCATCAAACGCCATTTTCCCACTTCTCAGCAACTATGGTCAAAAGAAGTTTCAAGGAGAAGAAATACCTTCAAAGCTCGCTCAGTAGTCTTTGGTCGGCCATTTTCGACCACAATTAAAGGGCGACATATTCTTCCCCCATCAGATGCTATTTGCACAGCAGAGTTACGTTCTCCAATAAAGATGCTGACAAATTCTGAAATTTTTCCGCTTCTTCTTATTTTGCGGAAGCTGGAGACAAAATGACGTGGAAAGCGTGTTATGCCGATGATGGTGCCATTTAGGTATATGCCATGAGCTCCTTTTGAGTACATCTCTGCCTCCGGCATATTCAGTATGTTCTCGGCGCCTATGATATACGCGAGCTTCCTCAATGGGCCCTCCTCATCATCAGTGGTAATGTGAGTCATTAGTGCAAGGTTCTTCACTAGGCCGCAAGCTTCACCTTCTGGGGTATCGGATGGACAAACTTAAATTAAATAATTTCTCTGCTTGCTTACGCATGCCAAACTGCGAAGGCTGTAATGCTCTTGGCCCACTCACCTTGCGAGTCTTCTCAAATTGGCTGTTTATTCGAGTCATCATCCCAAGAGCACTAATGTAGCTAAGGCGACTCAGTACATGGGTTATGCCAGCTCTTTCCATTTTGAACCTTTTCACGGACCAATTGCCAGTAGAGATCGCCCTGTTCATTCCAGTAGTTATAGCATTACCGTTGGTAGTCACGTGAATATAAGCGTCAAACTCCTGTGTTCTGTTCGGGCGTTTCAATACTTTATCAATGTTGATTTTTAGATCGTTGTTGAATCGTTTGAATAGATCTTCGAAAAGTAATGAGAGTAACTGGCCAGCACTAAATTGGTTAATAAGCGTAAGCATTATACTTACAGTTCGAGCCGTTTATTTCCAACATAGTCTCTGTCGTCCACCAGAAGGGGATCGGCGATAGCCATTAGAAGTCTGCGAGCCATTGTCGCTATATAAAGGGCTTTAGGACGAAAGTTTAAATTTTCGATTGGCACGTGTGCGAGAACAATAGTGGCTAAAGCTTCCATGCCTTCCTGAGCTAACGTTCGCCGTGGTCCCATGGGTCTTTTGGAAGGGCGCACGCGACTTCCGATGTATTCCAATGCTTGTTGGGAAGTGAAGATCTGCAGTCTCGCGCATTCGTGGAAATTGACATTAAACGTATCTTGATAAACACTATCGAGACCAGCGACAAGCTGAAGTATTTCTCTGTCGGATTGAATGCCCATTGCTTTCATAACGAGAACAATTGGGATATCCTCCTGGATTTGATTATGTTTGAGATAAAGCTTATTATTCTTTGTAACAACATACGTCTTCGATTTTCTTTCGTGGGTCGAGCTTGTGACGGACGCTTGAACAATGCCTTTGCGTTGATCTGACTCGACAATAATTCTATTCTTGCTTAATTGTTCTTGAACCAAAATAACTTTTTCTGTCCCATTGACTATGAAGTAGCCACCAGGATCTAGTGGACACTCTTTAAGATCGGACATTTCTTCTTCAGACTTATTTGTCAGAATGCAATTCGCGCTCCTCAACATTATTGGCATACGACCAATACTGATATTTTTGCGACTCACCACTTGCTTCCCTCGGACATATTCAATATCAACGTATATGGAACCGGCATATGTTGCATCCCGCAATCTACATTCCTGGGGAGAGATTCCCAGATTAACACTATCCGCATCTAGCCTTTCCGGTCTTCCAACCCGTATGTCCGTGTATCTGAATTAGATAATGTCGAAGTTTACTTGCCTGAGAAAGAAAGAAGGGTCTACATCACTTAGCACCCGCTGATTTGCATTCATAATCTCTTTGAGGTCCTTTTTTATAAAGTAATTGAAAGATTCGATGTGCTGCTTAACCAGTCCTTTGACTTTTAAGAATGCTGGCAAAAGATTCCACTTATCCTATGGTAAATTATCGAATCCAAACAAAACACACCTCTACACAGCTTATAGGATCACTCATTGCCTTCCCCTTGTAGACAGGCTGTAGAAGGTCTTCAAACACTTCGCGCCTAACCTGTTTGCTTGATTTTCTCTTAGATGCCATGATTGAGAGAAGACCGGTACTGACTTCACACACAGCCTAAGACACCACGGTAGCCAAAACTGAAAGCATCTATATTCGTATCATTTCAAATCACCTAAACTGAAGGCACCGTGCCTGCTGTTTCTTCGCTACTGTACTCGTACTTCCCTTTCTCGATTTTATAATACGAAAGCTTATCTGATTTCACGTGACTAGCAGTTAAAAATAATAAACGACGATAGCTGTATAATCGCGACATCATACAGGGGTCAACATAACTCGCTCACTGGCATGATGTCACGGGCGTGTTTATGAATCCCAAGGGACCCCCAGGGCAGGCCTATATTGAGGAACATTTTTCGCACGATTCAATGGTGATACTCTTCGAAGAGCCTATGGGGGAGAGTTGGAGGGCGTCAAAGGGCAAATCACGAATATCGAGAAAGTAGAATTTCCAGAATTAGAAAATGGAACACTCATTGTGCTGCTGACTTATGCATGTAATCCATATCTACTATGAGTCCATAATTATCTCCTCTCAAAGCTCCATTCCAAACATAGACTGACGTGGGGTTTCATAATTTATATAATCCAACGCATAGTCCTGACCAATATTGTCAGGTGCATGCATAGGAGCCTGCTGAAGGCTTTGATCTCGTGCAGGATCTAGCTGACAAAGAATGGGCAAAGGGAGCATTGGTCCGGGAGCGCATGTGGATGAATTCAGGCTAAGGTCGAGGGCAAATGATATGCAAGTTAGCAAAATCGATGACAGCAATCTGGCATCTTCCCGAGACGGTGATGCACTTCTTTACAGTGCCTCACGATCTCTGCCTGCATCTCGTCGAAATTCTGATGAATCACAGGTAGATGCCGGGATTAAATCATCACCTGCTGTTCCTATAAGCTTACAGACTCATGAGAGATTTGCTAATCGACCGCAAACCCTGGTAAAAAGAACTTCTGATGGGTTTATACATGACGGAATTGATTTAGAAGACAATCCTGTAATTTCGCCAGAACAGATGCGTGCTTCAAGTTTCTTGTTTGAGGATGATTACGAGCGTTCAAAGTCTCAGGAAGTGTTCGACGTGAAGTCTTACATACAAATGAACGCTACTGATGACAAATTTCCAATTCTAGTTAGACGAGATTCTTTCCCGGGTATTGTTTGTTTATTTTGATTCGTTGTCTGACCAAGCTATCGGCATCATCGGCTGCGTTGGATTTGGCACTGATATCTGGCCCGCAGGACGAGAGCGGTATCAGCCGTGTGGATAGATCCTTGTGGTCCGCTCAGCCTCGAATCCGTGAAAACCAGCAAAGCATGCCGGTCATGCCATCTTCTTTTCAGAACTCTTCTCCCAGGGATTATTCCTCGTCCAGTGGTCATTCTTTTAGTCACTCTCTCAGCGCACACGGTTCGGAGGTAGGATTGGGGGGAGGGGTTCAGTCACGACCCCCACGCACACCGGGCTCTTCTCCAAGAGAAATTGGCACTCCTAGTTCTCAGGTATCCGAGGCTAGTCCGGAAGTACCGATTGAGAGGTTTCGTCAAGCTTCCCTCTCTTTCCGTAACTCTCCTTCGCGTCATCTTCCAAAGGGAAATCACGAGCCTAACCGTTTGGATCAATATGATGGGCCCGATAATCCACAGGAGCATCCATTAGTATTGCCGATAAATCCACCCGCTCAAATTCCCAGCTCCTGCACGGCATACCCGCTGACATTACCAGTCGCTAATCTCTGTGGTCATCACGGTATGTACAATGTAACAAATGTCTATCATGCTGCCCCTTATGGCGCATACGCTCCCTATGGCTCTCAATCGGGAGGGACACAGCTCAATGAAGCACTGCGTCAACCTGTACCGAATGCTGTTGGTCGTGCCCCAGCAAAACGAGTGTCCGAAGGCGAACCTAGTCGCTACGCGAATGTTAAATTGGAAACTTTGAGAAATGATATATACACCCTATGCAAAGACCAGCATGGTTGTAGGTTTCTTCAACGAAAGCTTGAAGAATATAACCAGAAGAATACTGCAATTATTTTTTCGGAGACTTATATACATGTGGTGGATTTGATGACAGGTATGATGACAGCTGACAGTTACTCAATGTAGATCCATTTGGGAACTACCTTTGTCAAAAGGTCTTTGAGTACTGCAACGATGATCAGAGAACTATGCTGATTGAAACGGCAGCGCCTGATCTTTTCAAAATCTCTATGAATCAGCATGGAACAAGAGCACTCCAAAAGCTAATTGAACATCTATCATCTCCGAAGCAGGTAAGGCTCTCGATAGCTTGCAGCTGATAATAAGGTTCAACTTATAATTGAAGCTCTTCAGTCCAGCGTAGTCGAGCTCATTAAAGATCTCAATGGGAACCATGTGATTCAAAAATGTTTGAATAAGCTCTCTTCAGAAGATAATCAATTTATTTTTGACGCCGTTTGTCAAAATTGCATCGTAAGTCTCTTTGATCGAGACTGACCATAAGCCTGTAGGAACTCACAGACACGGGTGTTGCGTGCTGCAAAGGTGCATCGATCATTCATCTGAATCGCAGCGAGGTCAAGTTACTCGGCAAATTATACATCATGCTATAAATTTAGTGCAAGATCCATTTGGTTTGTTGAGGCTCCGTTGAGGCTAATTGCGTAGGTAATTATGTCGTTCAATATGTCCTTGATCTCGGCGAAGCAACTTTTTCCGAGCCACTTACGAAGAGATTCCTTGGCAATGTTTGCGCGCTCTCAAAACAGAAATTCAGCTCAAATGTAATCGAGAAATGTATTCGAGTGGTGTCTTCCAGCACAAGAGCTCAATTGGTTGAGGAGCTGCTCAACGCTCCTGACCTGGAGAAGTTACTGCGAGATTCATACTGCAACTATGTTATTCAGACTGCTCTCGATTATTCGGACCCACGTACACGGCGACGCTTAGTCGAGAAAATCCGGCCTATTCTTCCTGCTATTCGCACAACTCCTTACGGACGACGAATCCAGTCCAAACTTTCTCATGAAACATCGAGAGTACTCGAAGTATCGCCCCATGGGCATCCACAACTTTCGTCTCTACGCAATCCAGGTTATGGGTTGCTTAATAGCCACACCCCTATGCATATGCAATATCCACCAGCATTCGGACCGGAGTACAACGCATTTCAATACTTGGCATAAGCATACTTACATGGTTTTATATTCTTAGTCATTACAGATGCATCGCTTTACTATCAGCCGAACTTCTTGTATTCATTAGACTACGGCCCATCATAAATTGCACTCTCTTTCATTATATTGTTACAGCCAAATGTCCCGTCGCAGCAATTATTCTTTTTCTATATCGTAAATGTAAATTGTCGTGACTGTCCTGGGTTTTCAAAGTCATACCAGGCTTGTATTATCCATTTAGCAGAGGCCGCAGCGTCTAATGCTGTGGTTCCAAGATCAAATGAAATTGTGGTGTCTGTAAAGTTGACTTTTGGTATGCTCTTTCCCCACTTACTTGAAATGCTTTCCTGAGCTGATGCCAGCACGTTTGTTTGGCATGCACTCCAAGAAGACATCATTATGTCATAATCGTGATAAAGTGTCTGTAGTGAGCCCTTTGGGGTAGAGCTCAAAAGTGGGGGGGTGCTAGATACAACAAGATGCTCAGATGCTGGTGTGGAAGAATTTCTAGCTATTTCAACTTGTATAGCGAAGATCCGAGAATATATCAATGCAAGTAACCGTCGACAAAGCCAATTTAAAACAGGGTCAGTATTGTTCTTATGACGCTTTATAATAAGCTGGGTAAATTGCGGTAATGTTCTCCAATGGTCTGTCACCGGAAGTTGTTTGCTTTCCCGCTTGTATTGCTCATGAAAGTCGAATGCCAGAATATAGCAACTAGTGAATTAGCTCAAATCCCGAAATGGCCGTACAGAACTGATTCAGTTCCGAGCAAAGTCCCACAAACAGTGTCAGTTTTCATCATCTCATCCCCAGAGTGCTTAAGCTGTCGGCCTAAGGCGGTAAATCGGTTAAATTCGTCCTTCAGAGAGTTCGCGTCTTTCATTTCTGTCAACCTTTCTTTCAGTGCTCGCAAGCCTTCAAACTTCTGTACTGGCAAAACAGAAGGGGTGTGGGAAGGAGAAAATCTGAATCTGGTGTCGCCTTTCTCTGACTCCAGGCTGATCTGGACAGGACGTTCACGTATTTCAGGAGTCACGGCAATATCTGAAAGCATCTGAGAACGTTTTGTAGTTGTCTCGGCTGCAGCATCATAGCAATCTTCTTCGGTATGCAACTGATTTATTGGCTTTCCACGTGCAATACTTGCCGGCGCTTTTTCTTGTTGGGATGGAAATCTCAGAGACACCAGCAAAGAGGCTTCCGTTTTAATCAGGATTTTGACCAGCTTTACTGAACCTCTAGTAGATGGGTGAGAATGCAAGCACTCTTGCGAAGATTGAAGTATGAGGGGTATTGCTTCGAAACGCTGTGGTAATGTAGGACTAAGCATTTCTTCCGGTATTGGCTTCTCAGGGGAGACATGATCATACCTTGATGGAATTGTTGGACTCATAAAACTTGGTAAAGTGGAATTGTTCTGGTCGACTTCATGTGATGCAAAGTGTGGGGAAGTTGGTGCTTTGGGGGTGGACCGTAATTTAAGTCCCATGTTCTTGTATTTCTCTCGCCTCTCCAACTTTGCGGTCTCAAACATTCCAATCTCATTGTTTGCATCATTCTCACTGCAATCCATTCGATCGCTGAAGAAAGAGGCATATTCTGAAGATCCCTCCAGATCCGATGGAGTCCCAAGCCGATCCCTCAGATCAAAAACCCGCTGGTCGAGCGTATAAATTTGCGTGCTCATCCTTAGTGTCTGTAAGAGTCTAGATTAACAATTTAACAATAGGAGTCCTCGCTCGGAGGAACGATTCGCTGATGTGACATGATTGTTGCACTTCGGTAAGCCCCGCGTTTCTGCAGGCACGTGATAAATATGTCTACTTTAAATGTACGCTAGCTACTACACGAGCACTGGATTTGCTGGTCTCGTTCTGCAGGCCTTTCGCAGAATCGAATGATCTGGTCGTTGGTGAGTGAAAGCCACGAAGTTTGGAATGGTTGCGATGTCATCTCCAACACTTGCTGCAGCAGCTTCCTTTCCCCGTTTTCCACATTGTCAATTACTTCCTGAAGAATCCAATTGCGAAGTACAAACTGCGTTTAGTCTATTTGCAATGTCACTCTCACATTCGGGTTCACATTTCTCATCAGCGTGCGACGTTGTGTATCGTGGTCGTCACCGTTTGAAGATACCACGGTTTGGTATTTTCCAAGCCAGTCTACAAGTTTTGATATGTCTTGATCATTACTAGCCTCAGGCGTTTTTCTTAACTTGCCAAAGTCTTTCAACAAGGTCGACGCGATAGTATCCAAATCGATATTCAAATCGATATCCGACAATCTTCGAAAAAATATGTTATAATCAATCTGCAGTTCTTCCATAATATCCAATAATGGCGTCAACAAATCATCAACGAATTTTTGTTGGTGTTCTAATAAGCCTAGTCGCTATAATCAGCTTGCGGAAGATACTAAACTCGCCTGCGACATCAAATTTTTGTAAGTGTGCAAAAATTCTTCTTTGTAAGCTTTTCCTGCATTTTCTACAACTTTCTCCGCCAAAGCTACTGCTTTATCAATATCCACATCTTGCAGTCCTTTCTCGATGAAGGTGGCTTCATTGGCTTTGTTTCCACTTCCGAGCAATTCGGCCATGGCTTCTCCGAGCTTCACCATATTCCACCACATCACCGTTGGTTGATTCGAATAGGAATAGCGCAGCATATGGTCGTCCTAAGTTAGTGAGTTCGGTTAAAAAGCATACATGATTCGGCGTATGCATCTTTTCGAATTTATCCTGAAAGTCAGTTCAGAGAAAGCAATAATAATAAACCATGAAAGCGAATGGCCCAAAGTCAAGTGAGAGCCCGCATATCGAGACATTGTCTGTATTTAACACCCCATTCATAAACCCATAGGCCTGCCAGGCAGCAACTGTGCGTGCTGTACGAAGGCATACTTCCTTGTACATTCTCTGATACAGGTTCGACTCTTCTATACCATCCGATGACTCGGTTAACTTCGATTCACCTCCCAAAACTTCGTTGATGGTATAATCGCAGAGCTTTCGAAGATTTTTTCGATCCCCTCTGAATCTAAACAAATCAAACGAACCTATTCGAATCCAGCTTTCAGCCGCCCTACAAACAATGGCACAGGTCTCTATTCTCTCCCGGTAGGCCCTGCGCTCTGGGAGCAGAGTTAATGCAAGTGCTCGAGTCGTGGGTATATGTAATGCAGCAAGATATTCAGAAACCAGAAATTCTCGAATGCTAGAGCGCAAGACTGCATTACCATCCGCAAACCTAGAGTAAGGAGTTTTACCCGCTCCCTTTAATTGCAGCTCGTAACGTTGTCCAGAGCTAGGATTTGTCAATTCCACTAAACTGAAGGCTCTGCCGTCACCCAGCTGGCCTGCAAATGATCCAAACTGCCAGCCTGCGTAGGCCTGTGCCCACGGGTAGTGCTCATCATAAAACATGTTGCCGCTTACCAAGTCTTTGAATTCCTTCGTACTCGATTCCTCGACATTCAAGCCTAGCTGATCCATGAACGCACTACTCACAGCTAGTAGCTCAGCTTTATCGTTTTTCTCTGGGGCTACCCAAGTAAAGTGTGCCTCTTTTACCGGACGGCTTTGCCTCAGTAGCTCGGGTCCCGCGTTTCGAGAGTCATCGGGTGTCCGAATCAGAGGATCAGGAGTGAGCTTCGAGGTAAAAGTATGGCTCTTAGGCAGCTGGGCCATAGTAAAGCTCCTCCGGGAGCCACCTGTACTCTGAATGTTCATTCTTTTAGAGAAGCATTTCATTCAGTTCAATATTGGTCATCAATATCCTTCCCCACCTTTCGAGTAAGTCACATGGGCGATTGACTTTATACGAGCTCATAATATACAAGATGCCAATTATTCTATACGCCTTCCATCGAGAGGCTTATACTGATCCCTTTTTCCTTTGAATAATGAGATTATACGCGATCCAACACTTGGACCTCTTTCTCTAGTTTGCACTGTAACATCCCCATTACCTATGTGTTCCGAATCCCGTGAGTCTGGATCCAATTGCATGGAAGGCACTGGACTTTCCGTCCCTGACGAGCGAGCGAATGGCAATGCCTCGTCTTGTACTGGTGTCGGCATCATCGATGTGCGATCGCCAAAGACTGCATCCATATCTTCCAGTGTCAGCCGTGCAGTTTCCGGGAAAGCAAGGAAAACTAAGGTCAGCATGAAATCATTCGGCTTGAATACCTAGCACGAAGCTGCATATGCAAAAGAAAGCATGTATCAAATAGAGCCTCCACTTGACGGCTTCTTGAAGTATTGGCGTCATTTCGCCGACCAGCCAATTGAAAGCCCAATTTGTCGCGGTCGAAAGAGACGCCCCTTTCGCTCTAACACTAAGAGGCATTATCTCTGGGGGATAGAGCCAAGGTATAGGCCCCCAGCCTGCACCAAATGCTGCGTTGTAGATTACCACAAAAAGGACAACCATATTTGGCGTGTAGGATACATCGATATAGATGAAGTAGGAAATAACAGACAAGGCTATGCTCATCACAACAGCACTCGATAGCAGGATAACTCGTCGGCCCCATTTATCGACAAGGTACCAAGGTGGAACGGTGCTGGCAACGTAGATGATACTATTGAATCCTGTCATGAGTATAGCATCTCTGCCAACCCACCCCGCTTGCTCAAAAACAAGTGGGGCATAGTAGGATATGACATTGATACCATTAAGCTGAGCAAAGGCTTGAGAGGACATGGCAATAAGTAATCGTTTCTTGTATTTGGTCCACATATCCATATAAGACCTCTCTCCTTCCGCTCTGGTCATTAACACATTTTCTTTGATATCGCGGTATTCTTGTCGCGCGCGAGGGTGTTGCGGATCTCCCCCTCCGTGAAGATTGGCAAGCACAATCAGGCCTTCTTCATCATGGTCGTTATCCAGAAGCCATCTCGGGCTTTCGCTTATGACAAATGACCCAAGGCCGAGCAGAAAGCCCATGAGACACTGAATAGCCAACGGCGTTCGCCAGACTTTGTGGCCTTCCATGAAGCTGCAAAGGTAGTCTACCCATACGCTGCATGCATAGCCTGCCACATTTCCGGTAAATTCTATACAGGCAAGCTTTCCACGATTATGTGGAGGAGATATTTCTGACTGATACACGGGGACGATGGTCGACAGCGCCCCAACCCCAATACCGCTAACGACACGTCCAACTATCATGAGGCCATAACCATTCGTGCAGGTCTGTACGGCTCCACCAATGACAAATATTATTGCTCCGTAAAGGATGGTCTTGCGCCTTCCAATTATATCTCCGACTCTGCCGACAACCAGGGAGGAGAAGAAAGCTCCAACCTCAAGTATCGCCACCATGGTCCCAATGGCGGCGCGAGTTGGTTGGTTAAAGTAGTCTTTAAAGTAGGGGCCCGTGATGATACCCGACATAACGCCTTGATCGTACCCGAACAAAAAGACTCCCAGTGAGACAAACACGCTCGTAAAGTAGAGGAGGGGCCTTCCTGTGAAACCACGCGTACCTGCCCGGCGGCCGGTCATAATGACTGTCAAGATCCGGTCCACTCTTGAGGGCGTCCGAAGTTGAGGGCTTGGAATAACAATGTCAATGCCCTTCCGTTTCCTGGCCCGTCGATTTTCAAGCTCGTAATTTTCGCCTGCCTCGTGTTCAAAGGGTTCTCTCAGAGGATCTTCGTCGTCTAGCTGGAATTCAGCAATATCCCCGGTATCCAGGAAAGAGGAAGATCTCGACGAAAGAGGAGTCTTCTGCCGCGGCTCTGGTGAGGGTTTCTTCTCGTTTGATGGCAGCGTGATCTGCTCCACCTTTGCGAACGCTGGTGCACGATCTGCGCAGAATCAATGGATTCCGGTGACGTGAATTGGGGGCTTCTACACGCCCCACGCTTTTCGGGCCTTTTTAACCACACGACTAATAGGAGGGGAGGATTTTACGATTCGATAGATTCATTTTCAGGCTGTACATACATAGCCGCATTCATTCAGGGACTCTTGCAAAGCTTTCAAAGCTTGGTCGATGTCGCCCCTTTCCTTTCGGGTAACTGAAACCCCCATATGTCCGATGCGGAAGTACTTTGTAGCAATCTCCTTATGGAGTCCAGCCGCGAAAATCACCCCTTTTGCAGCAACCTTGGGGAGTAGGTCGGTGTTTTGCACACCAGGAGGTAGGTAGACCGCGGTCATACCATTACTCCCTTCACTCTGGTCAATGCAGACAGTTTTGAGGCCCATTGCGGCGATTTTTGACTTCACTTTCGTGGAGGTTTCTTTGTGTTGAGCAATTTGTGACTGCATACCAATCTTTAGGATCTCCTTCAGAGCCTGATTGAGAGCGTGTATAATCTGCACAGCAGGTGTTGCAAAGTATGAGGGGCGACGTGCCTCATAGTTTTGCATGATGGGTAGCCACTTTTTCATAGACGCGTAGTATGACGCAGGAGGCGACTTTCGATTTTCATATACGCTGATAGCCCGCTTACTAGCCATGATGATGGATAAGCCAGCAGGAGCACCAAGAGCCTTTTGACTTCCAGTAAGCACGAGATCCAATGCCCATGAGTCAAACTGAATGTCTTCACAGCCGACACTGCATACACCATCCACCACAATTAAGGTGTTGGGTGAGATGCGGCGCACCAATTCCGCAATTGCCTTGATGTCTGACAACACACCGGTACTCGTATCACAGTGGGTGATTGTGATCATTTTGTAAGCCTTTTGCTTCAACATATCCTCCACCTCCTCCAGAGATGGTCTCTGTCCCACAGGCGCTTTGACTTGCAGTGCCTTCATTCCGTAGGTCTCAAAGCACTCTGCAAAGCTGTTCGAAAAGTATCCCGTATGAAGGACCAACACGTCGTCTCCCGGCTCCACGAGGTTGGCAGCAACAAAGTCCCATCCGAGCGTGCCCGAGCCATTGAGAATAAATGGCTGGGACCCTTTGTCGCTCGTTTGGAAGACCTGCCGCAGCATCTCCAGGCATTCACCAAAGACCTTGACAAAAGCCGGCCCGACGTGAGACTCGCTGGGGTGCGACATCGCCTGCAGGACCTCCGGCGAATAGTTGATTGGCCCTGGGATCATGAGGCTGGGCACTGGAGTGCTGGTGGCGGCAGTTCGCCTCGACGGGGCACTGGCGGAAGACATGTTGGACGGGTGCTGCGCTGCGCTGAGTCTCCGTACACTCTCCTCCGGCTGTTCAAGATGCCACCTGAGCGCTTGTAGACGACTGTGCGCTCGAATCCGAATTTTGGAGAGAGCGTGCGTGAGGCCAATCAATGGAATGAATGAGTAGCCGCACGAAGGCTTCGTCCAAGGCCTTTGTCAACCGAGTCTCGCGCAGCAGCGTTGCTACGCCCATCTACGCAGCCTCCAACCATGGCAAGCTGGCGTGGCTGCTGTATGCCCTGGCCCTCACGAATGCAGCGTTCTTTGGCAACATGGCGTATCTCGCTGGCAGAGGGCTCCCGCCGCAAGGGCAGCACGGGCACACTGAGGACGCCAATCTGGTCTCATGGAAGAAGAGGCTTGGCTACGGGGTCCTGTCAGCGTCTGGGGGGGCCATCATGGTTGGCTGTTGCTGCTATGTACCATCACGGATTGTTCGGACGCTCGCAGTGTCGCACCACGGCACTCGCGTCACCATCGCCACTGCCGGCCCGAGTCTCCTGCGCCGGCCTAGGGAGCTGGTGTACTCCGTGAAAGACCTCTCCTACCTCCAGCAGACGGGAAAGTCGAATCTGTCCTTCCTGCGCCCCAACAAAGGCATTGGCTTCGTGATTACGGACCGAACGGAGGGCGAGCGCAGCCCTGGTTGCATAGAAATGCAATTTTCAAGGCACAGAGGGTCTGTATAGTACGCTTATGTAGTAGAGTCCATATCCTCCATTCCCACCACACACCCACCATGCTGATACTGGTCATTTCGGACCTCTTCATTCCAGATCGGGCACTGGCGCTCCCCGCAAAGGTGCGTGTTCCGGCTTTGAAACCGTGTTCGCTGTGCTGACTTTTGCAGTTTCAGAAGCTTCTAGCTCCAGGCAAGATTGGGCAGATCCTATGTTTGGGCAACATTACAGACCGCGAGACGTACGAGTTCTTGCGAGGCGTAGCTCCCGAGCTACACGTTGTTAAAGGGGACTTTGATGACAAGCATCAGCTGCCCTTGCAGAAGGTGGTGACCCATGGGTCGGTGCGGATTGGGTTCACGCATGGACATACTATCGTGCCAACATCGGATCCGGACGCGCTTCTCGTAACGGCTCGGCAGCTGAATGTGGATGTGCTTGTTACAGGAGGGACGCATAAGTTTGAAGCCTATGAGTTGGAAGGCAAATTCTTTGTGAACCCGGGAAGTGCCACGGGCGCGGTCAGCGGTGGCTGGCCTTCGTCCAACGCAGACCCGATCCCCAGTTTTTGTCTGATGGATGTGCAAGCTAGCACCCTTGTCTTGTATGTGTATCAACTGTTTGGTGAAGATGTCAAGGTCGAAAAGGTTACCTTCCGAAAGCACGAGTAAGGACAATACAGTGGACTGCTCTATTGTCTATTGCTTCTATTTAATCAACAAAGTGTCTACAATGCTTTATCGCGTCTTGGTCGTGCGGGTGTACGTGTTGATGAAGAAGGATATAAACAAAAATGTTAGAGGTGTGAGATATGCGATGTTGAATGATATGGCAAAAACCTGGCCTTTATCATCTAGACAGTTCCGGTAGGAGTGAGTCTCGGCGTCAAAATAATAGACAAACAGGTGGAATGCGGCTAGGCTACCACCTATGATAAATTGTGCAATCTGTAAACAAGTCAGGGATTGCTTCAAAGTCGAGGGCAGCCGTATCCTAAGAGAGCTGCACAAGAAGTAAAAATACTGCCGTCAGCGCGTGTCATCAAAATTTCTCACCATCAGAGTATGAATGAAGGAGTTGAAGAGTATAAAGTATACAATTGGAGGAGATCTAAAACGTACGCCGATGTAGACAGAGAGGAGAGCTCCGGCATGGTGGTAGGTCTGCAAAATCGAGGAACGCTTCCCTTTGGCAAGGATGATGAAGGTGTCGATGAACTCGTACATCTTGCTGAGGTAAAAGAGAAAGCCATAGTATCCAAGACCGTTTTCCCAAAGGCCAGCCTCCATATGACAGCTTCCCTTGAGAAAGCCCACTGCCGCGGGAAGCCCTGCGGCTTTCAGCTCAGCCATGTTGTCCCTTAGCGTCTTGTGCAATGCCATGCCCATTCCACGTAGGGTCCAGAATGAATAGCAGCAAAGAAATACATTGTGCAGTACGACGAATTGATGGAATGCACGCAATTGGGCCACTCGCCACGGGGTCGCTTTTGCCTTTGACGTGCGAGTGTAGTTTAGCATCGAGACTGTGCAGGTATATATGACAGCAATACTCAGCGGCACTTTGGGGTCCATGAGCGGCACGTACAGCGACGCCGGCAAGTGCACCGGTCGCGGAGGAATCTCGATGTCGCGAGGAAGTGCCACCAGCAGCTCCCGCGGTGGCTGCTTCAGCACGTAATGAATGGACGCGTTCATGTGCACAATTCAAACCCCAAAAATCATCCAGTTTGCGGGAGTTAATGCATGCTCCACCGCACGTCGTATAGGAGCTGACTTCCGCCCCAATGTCTGATGGGGACGAGGATTACACTGACACGCGTCAGAGGCGCCAATCTCGTGGCAAAACGCAAGGGTCCAGCGATCTGTTGAATACTTATGCATGGGAGGAAGATTACAAGAGAAGCTGGGATGTAGTACAAGAGGATGCGTCTGGGAGCCTTGCAGGTGTTGTTGCTGGTCTTGTGGAAGCAGGGAAGCGAAAGCGGCTCCTGCGTGATACTACTCCGCTGCAAAGAGGGATCATTCGACACTTCATCCTGGTTCTCGACATGACTTCAGCCATGTTGGAAAAGGACCTTCGTCCGAGTCGTAAAAACCTGACTCTTCAATACTCCAAAGAGCTGATTAACGAGTACTATGAGCAAAATCCCATCTCACAGCTTGCAATCATAGTTATGCGAGATGGAATTGCCATCAAAGCCACGGAATTAAGCGGGAATCCGCAGGACCATATCACAGCATTGAATCGAATTCAGCATGAGGAGGCAAGCGGTAGCCCCTCGCTTCAGAATGCTCTGGAGATGGCGCGGGCTACGCTATTCCACGTCCCAAGTCACGGCACACGAGAAACACTTATCATATTTGGATCGCTTCTATCTGCAGACCCAGGAGACATTTACAAGACGATTCGCAGTCTGGTAGAAGACCGTGTCAGAGTACGAATGATCGGCTTAGCGGCGCAAGTTGCTGTTTGTCGAGAGATTTGTAGAGCCACGAACGATGGCAATGACAGTTAGTGTTTCAGTGTTTTGATACTAACAACAGCGTTCTACACAGTCATTCTAAACGAAGGGCATTTCCATGACCTCGTTCTAGAATCAACAACACCACCAGCATTTGAAAACAAAACTGGCTCGGCGTCGCTCCTTAAGATGGGTTTCCCATCGCATGTTTCAAACGATCGTATGGCTTTCTGTTCGTGCCATTCAAAATTTTGCAACGGTGGTTACATATGCCCTCGCTGCGCGTCGATGGTTTGCAGTCTGCCTATTGAATGCCCTTGTTGCGGCCTGACATTAGTGCTATCTACTCACTTGGCAAGGTCATATCACCACTTATTTCCTCTGATAAACTGGGTAGATCTTTCTGGCCCAGAAGTAGTGAAGGCAACCAATCTTAATATAAGATTCGACGACAGTCAATGTTTTGCCTGTAGACTGAAATTTCCTAAAGGCACTTCTGATAGTCTAGCTAATCAGAAAAAAGCTTCGACCGAAGAAAGTGGTTCCAATCATTTTGACCAAATCGGGGCTACTTCGCGATTCATGTGTCTTCTATGCAAAAACGTGTTTTGCATCGACTGCGAACTTTTTGCGCACAACGTCTTGCACAACTGTCCTGGTTGCGAATCTCAATTCCTGCTGGAAGAGTAGAAGTAGAGCAGCATGGTGGGGGCATGGAAAGACGGCTGCAGCCGAATGCATTGAATGCGCTCTCCACCAAAACGAAAAGTAAGCTGTGTTGGTGAATGCCGTGCAAGGCTATGAAACCTCTCGGAACCGAAACATTTTTGCATTCCAGGAGCGGAAAGAACTAAAGCTCACCCTCAAAATAATTGTTTTACAGTATGCCCTGGGTTATTAGCAATTGTTACAGCATGAGACCGTGGATGACGAGAGTGTGCCGCAAGTCTGCGCTAGGAGTGCCTCAAATGCACTAATCGACTCCTGGGTGACTTGCTTTAATAAAGCATGTAGTGGTACTATTGCGTCTTACTCTGGAGTTTCGTCGCCGGCGATGAGAAGGCAATGATTTGTTCTGGCGTGAGAGGCAACTGATCAAAGACACATAAGGGCTAGGGACTTCTACGGACAAATATTGCATATTTCCAAGTGACTTATTTTTAAGCGCCTATTCAAAATGGGCTGGGCGAAGTAGATCACACTTGCAGAACCTTCCTGCTGGTTTACTAATATTGTTCTCATGCACCCTGCCATTGTATTCAACTTGAGATGCGATCTTTGTGTGATGCGAGATTGTCTCTCCAGAGCTGTTCTTTGTTGAAAAGTGAGCTATGTTGATAACGAAGAATTTAGTAAAATCAAGATATCCCTGTTCCGGGTTGGGCTATAAACTACTTACGTGAAATTCGTAACTCATACATGATGCAAATAAAAATATACGTCGCATTCTAAAACCCAAATCGGTCTCTCTGTAAGTCCGATCGAGGTCCATCCTGCTGCACAAGTCGCCACTTGTCACCTAGAAAAGACACTTTTGATCCAAATTTACTCCCTCTTAGTGATACGGTATGCTTTCGAATTTCTTTAGAAACTAGGTCACGATGCTTTGCTTGTGAATGTGTCAGAATATATTGCTAAAATTAGCCCAATTAGAAGTAGAACAACAATCAAATAGTTTCCATATTGATCTGAGGCGACTAAGATTAGCTTGCAGAAATTTACCGTCATACTGTCGATAAGTGGAAGTCTAGGTCTACTGCTCGACTTTGTGCAAGCAGCTTTAAGGTAACGATCAGTCAAGTTATCATCATTCTGCTTCAGAAGCTTTTCTAAAACTTTAGACGCATATTGGTCAATGCTGTATGCACACGTATTTGATAAAACGTGGTCGATCGCCCTTTGCGAATCTTGTCGCTCTCCATGCTCTACCATATGCTGAATGACCTGAAGTTAGAGTCGTAGAGATTGGAAATAGTACCCAATTACCCCATTGGCCTCGAGACATTGCGTCCAGATTTGATAGAACTTCTTCGATACACTCGCGCTAAAGATGTAAGGATTTGCCCCATGCTACGAACCTTTTGTTCCTCCAAACAATTTTCGAATATATTTTGTACCACAAGACTCCCGCTTTCTCCTAATGCAACATCGTGCCAGTGGTACCTCAAAGCATTGTTGACTTGAGACATGAAGTCTGGGGGTTCGATTTTCCAGCGCACCTCGAGAAGCTTCTGCCAAACGTGACAGGCGTAGCGGTGCCCAATAGTTTCGGGAATGCCTTCCAGCATCTCTTGCACCATAGCTAATTTGGTACTTTCACTAACACAATCTAATGCTCTCTGAACCACGTGACATCCGAACACATCCATTGATAGGACGCGCACATTCGTTATAATGGCGCTGGCAATATTTTCGACGTGGGTATCGTTTCCATATTCTAAACACCTTTGAACTGGTCATTAAATCCTATATCAGAAATTTCTTACCAAGAAAGTTGCCAAAACGATTTACCATTAGTGGAAAAGCCTGCTCCTTTACGGCAAACATTATGTTTTGTCTTTGATCAGCGGAAGAGGATTTAAGCTTTTGTTGAAGAGCAACAGATGACTGCTGGTCATTGCGACTAAGAATCTTATTGACGAGAACCTGGTCTTAAAACGATACAAAGGTAGGCTTACCACATAATCTGACTGCCCTTTGAGAAATGCTCCTCGCCGATTGGGTAAGGTGTCCAATGCCGACTTACTATCAAGAGTATAGTCAGGGTACTGGCGCCAGAGACTGCCATCCATAATTGAAAAGTCGTTAGCTTCGTTTGAAAATTCACGGCTATAAGAGGGGATATTGAGATCTCGTGTGGCAAGAGTCGACATGTCTTGACCGCTCAGATCTGTGCTCCACGCAGTTCCATTAAACAGACCCGAGACAGACCGGCGTCGTGGAGAATGATGGGTACTATTTTGCCCTTCTGTCAATCCATGAGGAGCCCAGGCATCACTGGATTTCTCGGACCCAAGAACCAAATTCTTCCCGAAGTGTGGCTCCAAAGACCCTTGCCTGATTGCTGGTTGGAAATGATTGCCTGTATAGCTGGGTGCTGGTGCGGGCAGTTGTCTGTAGGTTGGCGAAAATATATTTCCAATATCTTGCCCCCGCGGTGGCCATGATGGGAGGGTCTTTGCTCGTATGAGCTTCCCGTCACTTGCTAATTGGCCACTCTCCTGCCATGCACTGACCCGTGATGATTTGTCATCAATTAACCGAGACTGAGCAAACGCAAGTTGGACTTCCTCTAAATATGCATCTGAGATTTCATTCTCTGCATTCTCTAACCCGTTACCTACTTCACATAGCTTGTTGATACTTTTGGTTGTGAGATCGTCCTCAATACCTAATCCTGTAGGCAGGCAAAGGCATGGTGATATCTCCTCCTTCACACTTGAACACGCTGCGGATGGGGCTTTAGATGTGGCATTTGTGAGTGCATATGGAAGTGAACCTGGAGAAGCACTTCTTGCTTCCAGTAATTTGTCTCCTCTCTCGAGCCCTTGTCCCCGGAGGCTTCTTTGTTGGTGCTCAATAACGGTACTTTGATAGGCAACTTGTTGGCGCAAGAAAGCAAGCTCATTATCAATACCAGAACGACTTTCTTTCTTTCCGTGTGCCGGATCCTGAGGATACTTGGCGTGTTCTTCATGTTCATTCGTTTTATCTTCTTGCCTATAAAAATTCATTCGTCCGTTCAGGAGAGAGCTACCCGTACTCACCGAGCCGTCGGCAGGAATAGGCTTGGTTTACTTAACAATTTGTAGAGCGGTTAAAGATTTTGGAATATGATACCGAAGAAGTCTGCCCAATTAAATGATATGAATCGCCTGAATTATTTGGACGTGGTGGCGTAGAGTGTGTACGAATTGGTTTCCGAAAACCTTTCGACATCCTTCCTACCCGTACGGAGCAGAATGTCCCAGGCCACTCTGAAAAGGCCAAGTAGGCTAGATACAAATAGCGAAAGTGGAACTGCAAGGCTACTGGGCTCCGCTTCTGCAGCAATATTGGAATTGGCTGTCTTCCATCCAGTTGACACTGTCGCAAAGAGGCTTATGAGTAATCATGGCAAGATAACAAGCTCGAAGCAACTCAGCAGCGTGCTTTTCAAAAACTACGTCGATGCTACGTTGACAAAGAAAATGTTGTCATTGTTTCCTGGCTTGGGTTATGCTGCAGGTTACAAAATTTTGCAAAGGATATATAAGTATGGCGGTCAACCATTTGCCAAAGATTACTTGGCAAAGCATTATGGCGATTCATTTGACAGCACATTTGGAAAGGGCACCGGAAGAACTCTGCTGCACGCAGCTGCAGGTAGTGTAGTCGGTATGGGTGAAATTGTCTTGTTGCCTTTGGACGTGCTAAAAATCAAGCGCCAAACTAATCCCGAATCATTCCGCGGTCGCGGCCTGTTTCGCATTATATCAGATGAGGGTTGGGGACTATATCGAGGCTGGCAATGGACACTTGCAAGAAATGCCCCGGGGAGTTTCGCGGTAAGCGTATGCATTGCACGTTCTGATGATAGTTATTCGGCGGAAGTGCCTTCACAAAAGAGTATATATTTGCTTTAGAGAATTACTCATCTGCTACATGGTTTCAAAACTTTATAGCCTCAGTTGTCGGTGCATCGGCGTCGTTAATCGTTTCCGCACCTTTGGATGTCGTCAAAACGAGAATTCAAAATAAAAACTTTGACACAGCTGAATCTGGGTTCGCCATCATTAGAAAAATGGCAAAGCAAGAGGGTCAGGGCTTTTCCGCTGTTGGCTAATGTAAGGACCATTATCATTTTTCAAGGGTTTAATTCCCAAGCTTCTGACGACAGGTCCCAAACTCATCATGAGTTTCACATTAGCGCAGACGTTAATACCGGTGTATGACAGATTGCTACAGAAGTGATGGTGGCGGTTCAGTCAGATCATCCTGGCGTTACATAGAGTATTTTTATATAATCGAGTTCTAGAGAAAGTCTGGGAGACTGCCCAGTGCGTTTGATCACGTCCTCGGACTGTCCCTTAAAATCTTCTCGGCAGATTTGTTAGTACGCTGATCTACGAAAGTATCCAGTCTGATAATGTGGCAAATCACAGAACATTTAATGTCAGACACATTGCCCGTGGGTAGAGAGTTATAAAGAGCGTTTTCTCGGAGCATTCGAGGGTTGGTTTGATCGCGATTGAGGTTGGCCTTGTATTTCATGCAGAGTTCTAGTCGTGTAAGAGTACGAGTACTCGAGCACTGTAAATTGGTGTGCCTGGTCTGGGTCTCGCATATCGGGCGACGCAACGACACATCAAGCTGTGGTTTTGCGGTACTCCAGCAAGAATAGAAGTGGGAAGTCCTCAGTCCGTAGTCTCATACATGCACTAAAAGCAAGCGTGCCCTGTTAGTATACTACTGTGGTGATGAATGAGTGACGATATACGACACGATTTTGAAGCTTCGCTTGAGGAGCTAACATTCAATTCGAAGCCACTAATAACTAATCTTACCATAATTGCACAGGAAAATATACAGGATGCGGAGATAATAGCTAGAGTGATTGAGACCAGGATTTCAAAGGTAATTTGCCGCAGTAGTGACTGATTATAGGCCCCTCCACAACAGAAACTACCTGCTTTGTATCTGCTAGACTCCGTGTGCAAAAACATCGGTAGTCCTTACACTATTTACTTTGGCCGAAATCTCTACAAAACCTTCATGGCTACTTTCACACTTGTTGAGCCGTCCATGCGCAGGAAAATGGAAGAGTTATTGCACACCTGGAAACAGCCGGCCCCCGGTGGTCATCTATCACCACTTTTTGCGAACTCGGTCATCCAGAGAATAGAAGTTGCCCTTGATAAGGCTCAGAAAGCAATTTCACAGCTTCGGGATCGAGAAGAACAGGAAAGATTTCGAACGAATGATCTATATACTGCGCAAAACAGACACAACTTTGGCGTTCACGCGATGACACCACATACCAGTGGAGTTGTTAGCATGAATGGCTTTGGAAGCTATGGTGGCGACCTAGAGCTATCTGCCTCTTCTAGACTGGTACGTATTCACGTATTGTTGTAATTCATGCTGTAGAATCATTTGGCAACGACGGCAACACCGCCCCCAGCTATGAGCTTTTCGTCTTCATCGCCGAGTGTAGAGTATTTGCTAACAGAAATTGCGAGCCTCTTAGCACTTGCCGAAGCTCGTCTGCGAAGCGATCCTCTAGATGACATATCCAAAGCTCAGATTGTGGCCTTGGAACAGTTACGTACCATCATGCACACATCATCGCTGCCGCCCAGTCAATTAATTTCGATTGGTGAGCAGATCAGAGCGGTCTCGCGACAACAACCAGATGAACTGCGGGAAGAGGGATTTCAATCCACAGATGCTTCCAATCTAGTCGCTTCCCTCCGTTCGGCTGGCTTAGCTCCTTCTGAACCAGCTTTAATTCCCATTATGAAAGAACAGGATAGTGCCACTTCTACTACTTGGCAAATGAACTCTTTAAATCAGACAGTGGGCCAATCACTACAACTTCAAACACTTACGTTCGATTCAAGCGTCTTGCAAAGGTATTGGTATTTGTGGACCAATGCTGATTCTAATTTTAGACCTCGGCCTGGACTACTGGCAGGACTGTATGAGAATATGCCAAAGCAATGCGGTATATGTGGAAGACGTTTTCGAAATGATGCGACAGGCATAAAAGCAAGTCAAAATCACCTCGACTGGCATTTTCAAATAAACAAGCGACTCCGTGAAAGTGCTGCGAAGTCAGCGCCGAGCCGTAGTTGGTACTTGGATGAAGAGGTATGCTTTTGTATTACAATACTTACCCAATACATGGATAATATCGTTGTCAAAGCAGAATTTGGAGCCATCAGCCCCCCCGTCCTCCGAACACGATCAACCAGAGACTGTAATTGATGTGGCGAAGGCAACGGTACCGGTCCCAACTGACGCATTTCTTGCTGCTTCGCCGTGCCCTATTTGCAAAGAAAAGTTTCGAAGTGTATGGAAGGAAGAGGTAGAAGAGTGGGTGTGGCAAGATGCCGTCAGGAGGGGTGATAAAATCTACCATGCCACATGTCTTGCCGAAGCTGGTAGAGTGGGTGATTATGAGCATAAAACCAGATCCTCGGATAACCCTCGCCAAAGCAATCCACCGCTTAAACGGAATGCTGGAGATGCTCTATTGGATAACCCTTGAATTGATGCAAGCAAAAGTAGGGTTTGTGGCGGCTATTGTAAATAATGTACGCTATGAAACAGGTCTACCTATTTACTAAGTCCAGCGCCATATAGTATGGCTGAAGTTCGTGAATTCTCTCCTAAGGAATTCAAGATCGATCTCCAAACAAGATTCGGAGACTGCGAAGCGTCGATTCCTTTCCATATGCCTGTATTTTTGTAGTAGCCTACCACAGGGTTTGTTTGATCATGATAGACTTCTAAGCGCTTCTTCAATGTCTCCGCATTGTCGTCTGCACGCTGTACTAGTGGTTCCCCGGTTATATCATCTTTCATTGTCTGCCTAGGGGGGTTAAACTCCTGATGATAACTGCGCCCGCTAGCTGGATGAACGAGGCGGCCAGTTATGCGGCTTACCAAGAGTGCATCTTGTATCTGCATCTCAATCGCTGCATTTAGTCTCTCGCGCCTATCGTCAAGCATAGCATCCAACTTTTGGGCCTGTACAACGGTCCTTGGGAAGCCATCGAGAATGAATCCGTTTGCACATTCTTTGTTGGAAGTGATCTCATTCTTGATCATATTAACCATGATTTCATCGCTCACCAGATTGCCTTGATCCATGATTTTCTTAGCATCTCGACCAAGAGCGGTTTTTTTAGCGACCTGTGATCGCAACATGTCTCCAGTTGCTAAATGGCATATGCAGAATTTTCCCTTCAGTTTCGGTGCTTGTGTGCCTTTGCCAGCCCCGGGTGGACCCATCAAAACAAATCTTCGCTGGCCTGAGCTGGAGGCCTTCTGAAGGCCTGCGGACTTTTCAAGTGAGTCGACACGCAATTCTAGCTGGCTGACAAGCTGTTTCAATGCATCTAGCTCTCCAGCTGCTGTCATGGTGTTTAGACTGTATCCAAATTAATAATAATAAATTCTTCGTCTTCGGGATTCGGGTGTTGTACTGTTAGTCGTAGTGTAGGGAGTGGCTAATCGGACAACACGTAAGAAATCCAGACACTCGCTTCCCCAATGACTTTGGACGAAACGTCAAAGAAAAGCGTGGTGCTCGCTCCATTGGTGCTCTTGTCTGCGTGTGACCATTACATACGCTCTGCGAGAGGCTCCAAACGAAGAGTCGTCGGGGTCCTGCTGGGTCAAAACAATGGCACTCGACTAAGAGTGGCAAACAGCTTTGCCGTGCCATTTGAAGAAGACGAAAGGGATCCAGCAGTCTGGTTTTTGGACCAGAACTATATCGAATCGATGAACGACATGTTCAAGAAGATAAATGCAAAAGAGAAACTGATCGGCTGGTACCACTCCGGGCCAAGGCTACGGCAGAGCGATCTAGCGATTAACGAGCTATTTAAAGACTTCTGCCCCGATCCTGCTCTTGTTATCATCGACGTTGAATCGAATAATTTAGGTATACCCACAGATGCGTATACTGCTGTTGAAGAGATCAAAGATGTAAGTCATAATACTACTGGAGCCGCTAACAACTCAAGGATGGTACGACGACCGCGAGAAGCTTTGTACATATACCGTCAACTATTGAAGCAGAAGAGGCGGAAGAAATCGGTGTAGAACATCTGTTACGTGACGTTCGAGATGCTGCGGTCGGCTCTCTATCAACAAAGATTACGTCTCAGCTGCATGCACTCCTAGGGTTGAAGGACCGCTTGCAGTCAATTGCTGATTATTTGGGAAGTTTAACAGTGCACCAAAATGCTGTCAACCACAGTATACTGAATCTGCTGCAGGATGTTTTCAATCTGCTCCCGAATATTTCAAGCTCTAAGGAATTTTCCCAACACGGCGCCGTAGACGATAATCTTCTTAAGGCATTCAGCAGCAACACCAACGATCAAATGATGTGCGTATATCTGAGCAGCCTAATCCGGGCGATTGTGGCTTTCCACGACCTCGTCGAGAACAAACTACAGAACGGAGAGAGAAGAGCAGAGTTAAATATTGAAGACAAACCAGGCTTAGTAAGGGCTGCAGAGAAACGTGAGCAGAGAGAATAAAGTCTATCGATCCGTTGTCGTTCATTTCAGATTAGATTGCATCCTCGTGCTGTATTTCTTGACGGCGTATATCAGAGGTATGATGAGAAAGATCACATACCAACACAGCATCCATAACTTTACTAACGCAGCCCTCAGTAGCGGAAATAGTCGAATAGCCCACAATAGCTGACATGATGCCAACTATATATCCGTACAAACTACCCCCGTTACTAAAATGCGCTGCTTTGACCCAGCCTGCGAATCCTAAGCCCAACGATGTCAACAAGCGGGCCGCAGATAGCAATATCTTCGAGAGTCGATACGCTATGAGATGATCTGCGGATTGATGCCCAACACTGTGTGTATAATTGGAAAGTATTTTCTGGCCTGATGTCAAAGGAACTGCGTATATGCTCGCGCATACTAGTACGAGGGAGCTGCTTAACGAAGTGTCAAAATCGTACGTCCCTAAATATTGTGGAGTAGAAATGAACGAGCTTATCCTCTGCAATCTCGGCAGAAGAGGAAACTTCGTCAATATACTAATTAGTGCGTGCAAGCATATAGTCCCGAGTTGAGAGCTAAGGGCAAAATGTGCAGAGGAGCTGATCCTTCTCATAGATGAGACGTCGGCGTGTGAATGCCGATAAAAATACCAACTCGATATCGAGGAAGAAATGACTGAACGGCGGAAAGCAGAAAATACCCCCCATGTCCAAAGGTATGTGAACACAAAGTGACAACGTATTATCCAATGGTAGCCATGACCAGCTGTTAAAGAAAAAATCTGAATCCATAGTAACGTGAAAAGGACGAATACCGTTAGATTGCTGATGCTGAAAACTACGAGACTAGGGTTTTGGTTTAGTATTGAGCAGGATGCTTCAATTCGCGTTATTGCACTTCCTAGAGCGTTTCTCCATCGCCAAACTGAAAACGTCCAGGCAGCCGCAAAAGCAAGAGGAATCGCTGCAGAGAACCCCATCCATTCATCTTGTACGGATTCTCCTCCCCAGCGTCCTCTATACGACATGACAAAAGGGTAGACACTTATGCCTACCAGAAAGAATGGAACAGTGCAAAACAGTACGTATGTCAATGGCCGAAGAAAGAGTCTCATCATCAACAACCACAGAAAGGACAGTAGAAGTGCTATTCCAACGTCGATCAGAAATATAGAATTACCAGAGTGAAGAGCAGTGTACAAGGTATCTGAATTGCTCAGTGGGCTTGACTCATCTCGTAACCATACTAGAAAGGAAGTACTTAGGAAAAAGACCATATTCACATAGTAAAGTAGTGCCCATATATGATCCTTCGTTTCAGGGTTGTTTGGTGCTATTTGAAGAAGTGTTGTACTAGGATCTGTGGTATGTCTGTGTCCACACTCTTCCCCCCGAGACTTGGTGCTGACTGCGATGCTTCTCATAGACGATCCAGTGTGGGGTTGCATCTCGATAATGATATCATGTGGTGGCGGCTCGTCCTCTTCGTCCATCTTTTGGTCTTTTGACGGCTGGTAGACTTGAAAGGCATCTCCTGTGTTACTTTCCTGACTACTGACGGATCGAAAAAGAGGAGCAGATCCAGTGTTTGACTTGGTGAGATATTTGGATGCGTATGAGGTAAACA
>JAABUO010001238.1_pt1 | contig 34790 bp, 36 predicted proteins | sample 5559291 | NCBI WGS metagenome assembly JAABUO01 (sample SAMN10711878, study PRJNA513372) | rock metagenome | isolation source: Antarctica rocks | place: Antarctica: Victoria Land, Finger Mt sud
GCTGATAAATTACGTCTACCTGTCCTAGCAAAATTTGTGGGAGCAACCGTCGTTGGTCTCGAACCACGCATCATGGGAATTGGTAAGGGTGTAGTGAAAATTGTAAGCTCACAACAGGCCCGTCAAAATCGATCCCCAAAATTCTTGAAAAGACTGGGATTCGAAAAGATGAAGTCGACTTGTTCGAAATCAATGAAGCCTTTGCTAGTATGGCCGTGTATTGCACAAACAAATTGCAGCTGGATCGCGGAAAGGTCAATGTAAGAGGAGGCGCGATTGCACTTGGTCATCCACTGGGAGCGACCGGCGCGCGTCAAATCGTGACTGGCCTGGCAGAAATGAGGAAGCGCAAGAAACAAGTACTAGTGACGGCGATGTGTATTGGTGAGACAAATATCCTTTTGTTTTGCTAATTTCCAGGGAGTGGGCAGGGTATGGCTTCAGTCATTGTAAACGAGATTCTTTAGATAAAATGTAGACTAATATGCATGCAATAGTCCACACACTCTTGTATGTGCTGCCGCTATATGCCACGAAGCAGTCTAGACCCTCTTCCCAAAGACTCTCATCAAGTCCAAATGTCATCAAAGCAAGAATAATAACAGTCGCCCTGTCATGTATTTTTTGTGTTTTGTTAAACAGCAAGGTGGTGCACAATAGCAATCTCATTTCCGTAGCCGGGCTCTCCAATTGCAGTCCTGGTGACATACTACACTGTCTGCTATTAACGAGCATTCTGTTCTTGGGACCTCTCGTTCGACTTGTTGGACTTGGTAAGGATTTCTTGCATTGGCATGAGCTATGGCCCATGTCGCTGGTCACTTTTCGAAACTACATTTTTGTGGGTATTCTCACCAAGCTTCTAATTGTCTAGGGGCCATTTACGGAAGAACTAGTGTTTCGAGCCTGCGTGGTTGAACTCTTGCTGTATAATGGCAATTCACCGCGTTATGTACTGTTTACTTCGCCGTCGTATTTTGGTATTGCCCATGCGCATCATGCAATTGAAAGTAGCATTCACGGCGAGAATTGGGTTCGTGTCTTGATAGCTACAATTTTTCAGGGTTCATTTACAACTGTCTTTGGCTGGTTCGCCACATTTCTATACATGCGTTGTGGAAGTATCTGGCCCGGTATTTTGGTCCACTCCTTCTGCAACTTCATGGGCCCTCCCAAAGTGTATGGTATGATTGACGGCTCGCGATTGAAAACCGCTCTGTATTACAGCTGCCTGTTGCTAGGGCCTCTGCTCTTTTACATGCTCGCCTTCCCCCTAACAGACTCTAAGAACGCCATTGCAAGGTTCTAGGGATAACCCAACGGGTTAGGTATTACTCGCCTCATCACTGTGTATTAGACATAATCTTGCCACGCATCCCGCCAATTGCAGGTACGTGCCGACGCCGTCAAGTATCCTCATATTGGTAAACCCGATTTCTTTGATGAACTCCAGTTTTCCGAATTCACTGAGGTCCTGCATTGACTTTACGACACGGAACATGGTAGTGATGATGTCCATAGCGCTGTACCCCTTATCCCAAAGATCTTTGAGTCCGTTCAACGCAAGCTCCACGTTGCACTGTTTGCAGCTAGTCACGATGGCTGAAATGGCGACTGGGTGAGGAGAATCAACAACCTTGAAGACATTGTCGCCATTCACAAACCCAAAACCAGCGACGGTTGATTGCAGGTTATTAAGGGCCTGTCGCATATCACCCTCGGCAGAGAATATCAAAGCAGCTAGCCCGTCTTCACTCCACTTGACCTTTTCTGCCTCACAAACTTCCAAAAGGCGTTTCAGAATCTGCTGCTCTGTGAGTCGAGAGTACCGAAGGATGGCACATCTGGATTGCAAAGGCTCGATTATCTTGTTCGATTGGTTACATGCAAAAGCAAAACGGGTCGTGGAGGAGTATATTTCCATCGTTCGGCGAAGGGCCTGCTGCGCTCCAGCCGTCATACTGTCTGCTTCATCTAGTATGACAATCTTTTGGCGACCAGCTGGCAGGGTGACTTTCTTTTGGGCAAAGCCTTTAATGCGGTTGCGCACAACATCGATGCCCCTTTCATCTGATGCATTCAATTCGAGAACTGCCTCCTTATATGCACTTCCAAGCATTTTGTGAGCCAGACAGACAATGCTGGTAGTCTTGCCGATCCCAGGGGTTCCAGATATAATAAGATGCGGCATGTTTCCATCTCTAGCTATGATCTTTAGCCTCTCCATTGTTTCTGTATTCCCAACAATGTCATCTAGTTCGATTGGCCGATACTTTTCTACCCTGCAAGACATGTTAGTGGCGTGGTCTTTAACATCTCATCTTACCAAGGCAACTCATACTGGGCGCCCTTTGGGTGGACTGCCACCCGAAAGGGCTCATTTCGAGTCGATGGAGCGCCAGGATCGTTGGTCATCGTGATCGGATAGACGCGTTTCTTGGGAGTCGTCGTTCTTTATTTTTTATTTTTTTTAGAGTTTACAAAAAATTACAAATCTCCAATAGGGTACTCAGCCATGGGATAAGCTATAGCTGCAATCAGGCCAGTAAAGGAGAATCTGTCAGACATCTCCAGCGCGTTCCTCTAGATCTAGTGTGTTCATCCGTTGATCCGCCGAATGCTCGTGGAGCGACACTCCCACGATGCTTCATATCTAGACTTGAGGTTAATATGCTTGAAGGCACTACCCAGTCAATCCGGTAGCTTACGTGTGTCGAAAGGGTCCAAAATGGACATTGGAGAGGCCGGTCGGGCTCAGGTTGTGTCACTTCTTTCGGAGAAGAGGTGTGGCACCCAATATTCCCGCTCGCGCGATTGTTCATCAATCCACACAAAAGCATCGGACACAAGATCGTTCTACCTTTAGTATGCAAGCGAGGTTGAATACATACCGTGACGCTTTGGGCGCGAGCCGCATCCCACTCCAGATTTTCTTGTAATATTGTCAAGGTAAAGTAACCGAGAATCTGAGGTTAGTCTGTTTTTCCCACATGTCCGTCACGTACTTGAGCCACTTCCAAGACCGTCTTTTGATCGCCGTTCAACTCCTTTGGGACGGATCGGATCATCTTCCTCTTCCCTACGTCCGTTACTTCAATACCTCCAAGCGGCTGCAAGACTTGCACTGCTCGAAGGATGTCGCTTCTGACATAAGTCACGCCTTTGAACATGGACCACTTACTCAGATATGTTGGAGCCGCCGGACATCTCGTTCTCTTTACTCAAACATCGCTCCACATCATTCAGATCCATGAGTCCCCCATTCTGATGTCGTGTGGCTCGGCAAACCTCCAATACACGTACGGCTAGTTCAAAGTAAAAGTCATTCACGCTTGACCCAAGTAATTCCGCCCAAAAGGATCCCTTTCGATTTGAAGAAGAGGCCAATGGGTCAACGCCTATGGCAGAACACATGCGAACAAACGACACCCTTAACTCCGAGCTTGACTTGATTTCCTCCGAATGCTGTCGTGCAAATTCGGTAAGTGCAGCTTTGAATACGTCCAGCTGCGTTGTAAGCTGACTTGCCTGTGCAGACAGGATGGCATTCCCAATCTCCTGGTAGCGTGTCTGCTGGTGTGCTGTGCGATCAAACGCTGCTAATCCAACGCCTTTTCTCATCTGAGCTCTTGCGCTCCTTGGGTTCAGAAATCCAATAATCTTCCATCCATCCAATTCGACAACGCACAATGGACGAGCCGATGGTCTCCTTCAAGGCCGGCCGAATGCAAAGGTGCGTCTGCACGCTTCACGTACTGATACACTACTAGAATCTCAGATGGCCAGCGACACACGATCAAGCCCATGGCCGACAGGGGCGAGCTGAGTCTGGCTGTGAATGGTGACGACGATCTCATCCACCTGTACTACAAGAACCGCGAATCAGGTGCTGTAGAAGATGACTTGATTGTTTTTCCTGGAGGTAGGGCTAGCATTGCTTTCTGGCCCCCATGGCTAATTGTACAGACGCAAAATTTGTAAAAGTGAATGAGTGTTCTACGGGCCGAGTCTACTGCTTAATGTTTTCAAGCTCGTCTCAGAGGCTCTTTTATTGGTTACAGAGCTCTCCAGCAGACAAGGATCAGTTGAGCATGGCGAGTGAAGAAGACGAGCAACTCATTGGGAGAGCGAATCGCATCATGGAAGAAGAAAGCATGGACCAAGATCCTGTAAATATGACAGGCGAGTAAGCTTTTCCGTGGCACTGATCTTTACTGACGTTCTTTAAAGACCTCGCGAGGATACACATGATGCTGCCATGCAGGAAGACAACTCTAGTGTGCCGACGAATCTGCAAAACCTCATTCGAAATATTGATGTCGGCCAGTCCCAGGGCGGGGAAGCGGATCCTTCATTGTCGGACCTGTTGCGCGTAGAGACGTTATTACCGATGATCGCGCAACTCCCAGATGACTTAGCCCTACCCGAGGGAATCTCTGCTGAAGAAGCAATTCATTCCACACAACTGAGACAATCACTAGAAATCTTAACACATGCTGTACGCAATGGAGGCCTAAAGAGTGTCTGTGAGGCTCTCGGATTGAAATGCGTGGATGAGAATGCAGGCGTCAAGGGCCTTGTAGATGCCGTCAGAAGAAAGGTGAGAAGTGAGGAGGATGAACACCCGTAGTTTACATATATTCATGCTAGTAGCGAGTCGAAAGTTCTGCTTATGTCATGATGAGGCAGGATTAGGCTGTCGCAATGCCCATTTTGCTGAGGTTCACCATCTAATTGTGGTGGAGGTAGACTTGCGACCAAACGCTTTCTCGGAGGGTGTGCGTGCACATTATCATCCTCGTCACTCAGTGTCAGATCTACAACCTCAGCAGTTCGTTTTTGAGGACGTGCTATCGATGGAGAGCGAACCGAGTTCTCCCGTAAACCTAATTGGTGTATAGTTTTACTACCCGAATGTAACCTCGACGGCTCGATCGACTGCTGATCTAGATTGCCATCACTAATTTCACTTGCACTGTCTGACGCAGCACTACCCACCATCCAATTGCCGTCAGGTAAAATAACGACCGACTCAACATTCGGTTCCGCTGTGTCGAGAATGTCTTCAAAGTACTTATCGAGGACCAGATCTTCGAAAAAGATAGTCTTACTGCACACTGGGCATTGCCAAGTCGGAGTCTGCTTATTCATGATGAGGAATGACTCTGCATCGAAGCACTGTATATGCGAGCAAAACACAGACCGACATGGCGTTATAATGCGTGAATACGATATGGGGCATTTTAGACTTGATATACTCGAAATTGCTTGGATGTCTTTGTCCCTGTTCGCTGCAATGACTATGCTTGTTAGCGGGGAGCCTTTTTCTTTGCATACGTGATTGGACAACTGATTCTTTTGATCGTGTCTTTCCTTGTTTAATAGAATCGATCAAGGTCGCTATTGACTTCTCTTTTACGATTTTCGCAATCACCAGGAATTGCTTGTTTGTATTGGCATAAGCAAGCTCGATCCTTTGAAAGACCACATTATTCTTTTGAATATGCTTTGTAATGTCTGGTGGCCTCGTCGTTCCAGCCTGTTTTCTCACTCCTTTTAAATTTGCGGAGACTATTTCGCCATTTACTCTGAGTTCGGCCTGGGTAGGGAACTCAATAACCTGCGGTTGATATGTGGCAGAATCATTACTCGTTGCAAAAAAGTAAACTCTCTGATCGGCCTGTTGCAACGTCTCCACCTGCGAGCTCTTCAACTTGAAGTTAAGTACAGCATTGTATTGTGCACTGGGGGACGCTTGACAACGGGTAACAAGCGTAATAGACTCGAGTACATCGTAGAAAGGACTCCGCGAGAAAGTCAGAGTATCCAGAGGGGAGGAAGGTAATGCGGATGGGTGTTGATGAGGAGGCGGGTGTATGGCAAGAGAGGGCGTCATAGAGGACCTTGCAAGCAGTCCCATTTGATAGCCATGAGGAGGGGTCTGCCATGGATTCAGAACGGCACGTCTTATTTTATTGTAAGATTGGAGATTATGCGTACGCATAGCGTGTACGAACTCATTCTTGATCCGCGCAATCAGATCTTGCTTGCGTCCACCAAGCGTGCCTAGTCCCGAGTGTTTAATGACTTCCTTGAGCTGTGCCACCGTCATGTTGTGCTCGAATATGGAGCACACAGATTGGTAATCCAGGAATGGATTCGCCGTCGTCGCCATCACGGCGCAGGACGAACGGAGGTCTTCGTCTCGTCTCGTCTCGTCCCGGGATCTGCAATTGAAGGCGGATTTTAACAGCAGCCGAGGAACCATCTCACCACCACCGCGAATAGAATGGCAAAGAGCATTCGGAGCAAGTCGAAGCTGGCTACAAAGTCACGGCGACGAGCTGCAGTCTACGAGCAGCCTCTCAACGACAGGATCGAGCGTCTCTCCAAGAAGCTGCTCCAGCCGGACCTGGCTGCTATGGAAATCGACTCCCCTCTACCACAAGCAGACGGCGAAGCCTCGCACGTGAAATTAAGTGGGAGGAAGAACAGGCGCATTCAAAAGACCAGACAAAAGGGAAAGCGTTCAAATAGTGCGATGAAATTTTGATGCACATACTTTAAAAATTACACACGGCAAACTGAAACTCCTCTAGATTCTCAAAAAACATACAAAATATATAATGTCATGAATCATTCTCTATAACACAACGCCAATCAGCCCTGTGAATGCCATACTTATCCATATCCCCAAGATCATGCCATGATTCGCACTCCCATGCTGTGTCACACCTGTCGACTTGTGAGACGAAGACGCTGCAGCAGCCCCACCAAATATCCCAGTGGCGGTCTGTGCTTGCGTCGCGGAAACACTTGCTCCAGCATTGGACGAGCGGGGTCCTCCATTTCCTGGTCGCACAGCAGTTGCCGTTGCTGCAAGTGCAATGGAGACGCTGGAGACACTGGATGCGCTTGGTATGCTGTTGCTGATCTCAACTACATTAGAACCCGTTGCATTAAAGTCCGTCTGTGCCATGGCGATCTGTTGATTCTCCAAGTCGTAGACCACGTAAGCACTTCGTAGAAAGGTGTCTCCCAGAACAATGAACCCCGACGAGGAGTCGCTCAGAGTGGATAAAATACAAGCTGGCGAGCCGTCTGCATAACTTATAGCTGTCCCGTCAGAAAAGTATCCGTTGACTATGATTTCGCTCAGTGGGACTCGAATTTTCAGGTTGGAGAATGAAAAGTCGATAGATCCATTGTAATTCTGAAGATTACAGTTGGGCAGCACATAGAGCCCAAGTTGCTTATTCATTTGTGCCGGAATGTTTTGCAAAATTTGATCGATTACACTTTGCGGCAAGTAGACGTAGGAGGTACCACTGTCCAAAAGAGCAGGAGTGTTGCTGATCGTAAGTGAGTTGCTTTGACCATTGGCATTTGTCAGACCTATTCCCGTCAATGTCACAAAAAATTCGGTTGCATTTGAGGAGCCCTGGGTCTTATCCATCGGCATACTCATGAGTGGACCAGTGAACTTTGCGGTGTCTATACCTCCAAAGAGAATTTGTCCAAGAGAGGCACCTACGTCATTCAGCCATAACGAATAAGCCCGGGACGCGATCCTGCCCGAGCTCGCCAAATGCTCAACCAGAGTGCTGTACCCCTGTAAAGTGCCACCGGTAGGTCCGGAACCTTGCGTTGTTGCCACGGAAGCCTCTAACGCAGCGAATCCAAGCCCCATTATGCCCTCTGTAGCTGTCACACGCTGACCTATACCAAATTGCAGGGTATCGATGGTTTGTCCGCCAATTCCAAGGGTGTCAGTGGCATAAATACCTTCGGCATACGACCCGTCCCCGTACACAATTTGAAAATTATTACTGACTTCTTTAAACGTAGACGAAACGCTGTGATTAAAGGTGCCACTAACTTGGCATTGAGCAGGCTGTTGCGTACACAAGTCTGATTGTTGACCAAGAACCCAAAGATCAGAGGAACCCGTGTCTAGCTGCACACGGAACTTTTGCGGAGGCGTTCCCAGCGTCAGATTGATGAAGTACAGAACTTGTGCATTGTCGAGACTCGCACTCAGCGTCGAGGCACGCTTCCTGAGCCTCGGGACCTGGCCTGCTTCGATACTTCTTCGCACCTGCCGGTCAACGTCGAAAGAAAGGACATTCGGCTTGCTCGCGGGCACCGGCTGTCCTAAGTCGTCCTTGGCGGCGGATGCTAGTGGAAAGTAAGAGCTTGTGATGAGTGCGTACAGACTCCACAGCATGTTGTTTGCGATAGACGAGGACTCGAAGGTGGCTGTGGTGCCAAAAGTCTACGTCTATGAGCTTGTCTCAGCCTCAGGGCCCCGGCGACTCCCGTGGTTATTTTTAGAGTTGATACTTGTGACTCAACTCCAGGATTCATGGTGAGGACTGAAACCTTCGGCAGCTTCCAATCCGTAAAGTCAAGATGAGCCAAGGCGTCTGGCAAAGTCTACATGCCCCAAGGAGTCCCTGTACGAAGATTTGAAACCTTTTGTAGACTGAAGTAAGTCAGCACTGTGGCCACTGTCCATATTGTGTTTGTCACGTCCGAAAAGCATAAACTTCAACTGGGGACAGATGAAGACAGCGGGTCGTCATCTGGCTAAAGGGCTGCGGTACATGACAACCGCATCGATGGATGCAGAGGAAGCCGCTTTCAAAGCCGCGTGCGCAAATGTAGAAAAGTGGTGGCAGGAGCCACGGTGGAAAGGCGTTGTGCGACCCTACAGCGCCAGCGACGTAGTCATGAAGAGTGGCACACTCGAGCAATCCTATGCCTCCTCCACGCAAGCCAAGAAGCTGTGGAATCTCATTCAAACCCATGGTTCTGAAAAGCAGCCATTACACACGATGGGTGCCATTGACCCAGTGCAAATGACACAAATGGCTCCTTTCCAAAAGGTACTGTATGTCTCTGGATGGGCATGCTCATCCGTTCTGACAACGACAAACGAGGTCTCGCCTGATATGGCTGACTATCCTTACAACACAGTTCCTAACCAAGTTCAAAGACTTTTCAAGGCACAGCAGCTACATGATCGGAGGGCTTATGATGCGTGGAGATCAATGCCATTTCATGAAAGGTCAAAAACTTCGTTCGTCGATTATCTGAGGCCAATTATCGCCGATGCAGATGCTGGGCACGGTGGTTTAACTTCAGTAATGAAGGTGGCAAAGCTTTTCGCTGAAAATGGTGCTGCCGCCATTCACATGGAAGACCAAATGCATGGCGGTAAAAAATGTGGGCATCAAGCCGGGAAGGTGGTCGTACCTACTTCAGAGCACGTCAACCGACTCATTGCGTCACGGCTTCAATGGGACATAATGCGATGCGATAATCTTCTCATAGCTCGAACAGATGCCGACAGTGCCAAATTGATCAGCTCCTCGGTCGATGGTCGCGATCACGAGTTCATTCTTGGTATACACAAGCCTTCGAAACCTATGGCAGAGGCTTTGTATGAGGCTGAAATGGACAATGCGCCTTCTAGTCGAATCAATGAAATCGAGAAAAAGTGGTTGGACGCCAACAAACTCTGTACATTTGACGAAGCTGTTGAGATGGCTTTGCAAAAATCGAGTCGAGAGTCTCAATTCTCAAAGTACAAGGCGGCAGTGAAAGGAAAAACGATTTGGGATGCCCGGCAAATCGCACGAGAGTTTGTCGGTGCGGAAGTTTTCTTTGATTGGGACGCACCCCGTACACGAGAGGGTTATTATCAGTTTGCAGGCGGGCTTGAAGCAGCAACCAAACGTGTACAAGCCTTTGCACCTTATTCGGATTTGCTATGGCTCGAGACCAAAACGCCAAACCTCAAAGAAGCATCTGGGTTTGCATCCAAGCTGAGAGCGTCTCATCCCGAGAAGTACCTCGTTTATAATCTGTCTCCAAGCTTCAACTGGTCCGCGCATGGGTTTTCTGATAGCGACCTAAAGAACTTTCTCTGGGATCTCGCTAAAGAGGGATTTGTACTGCAATTGGTATCCCTTGCTGGACTTCACTCGGGCGCAGCAATTACGCGAGAGTTGGCTCAGCGCTTTGAATCCGAGGGCATGTTTGCTTACGTTGATGTCGTGCAACGACGTGAGAAAGAGGTGGGCACAGATGTTTTAACTCACCAAAAATGGTAAGTGCCTGGAATGCTATGCGCTAATGTTTAGGAGTGGAGCTCAATATGTGGATGGGGTGCTACAGCTAGTAGCGAGCGGTAGCTCTGCAACCGCATCAATGGGTAATGATAGCACTGAGCACTGTGAGTACCATTTTTCATCGGGATGTTTACTAACTCTACAGCTTTTTAGTCCATGCGGCATACTTTGGTAAACTCATTCCTGTCGCCAAAGAGGGTCGGGACGATGATTGGGATCAATTTTGTGTCGTTGCACTACAAACTCACACGGCCAGCGGCTTGAGTTGTCTCTGTGTGTCTCTTAATGAAGATCGAGTGGACACTACTTTCATGGCAATGAAAAGGAACAGAATAGATAGCTCGGTCATGAACAATGTAATGAAACCTGCTTGCATGGAATTGCCTTCAAGAGATCCCTACATACTCAACTGAGAGGGCCGGCGTACAAATGGACTAACCACGACGTCAACCGTTGCATGCCCTTTTATCTGCTTGTTCAGGTTCATTCGTATATGCCTTGCTTCTGCTACCCGCCCCTCTGTAGCTCGTGTAGATCGTCGGCTTATATTCTAAAGTGGCCCTCCTGACGCTGGACGTGACCAAAACCTCGCTAGTCAGCTTGTTTGATATCGCCCTGTTTCAAACTGCCCTGCCCCGGTCGATTGCCTTCAATCCATGTCTCCAATCTTCCATATCGATCCGCGAAACACGTGACAAAAATTCAATGACATCAGATAGCAGCCTGGACGCGATGTCAGGCTCTACGCGGCAAGCCTTAAATCAGCTGCGGAAGCTCATCCCGCCTTTGAGCGATAAGGTACTTCATTATAATATTAAGAGTTTTGACGTTTAGTTTCACAAAGGCCAAGCCGGCCGAGTCGGAGTGATTGGGGGATCAGAAGACTACACTGGGGCGCCCTATTTCTCGGCATTGGCGTCTACTCTTCTCGGGGCAGACATGTCTCATGTGATATGCGAGCCCCAAGCTGCGCAAGTTATTAAAACGTACAACCCCTCTCTCATGGTGCATCCATATATGCGTCAAAGTCAGCATGCCTCAAGCCAGACGACTGCTCACGCCGTGTCAGGTCCTATCATCAAATTTCTAGATAGATTGCATGTGATTGTTGTCGGACCTGGCCTTGGGAGAGATGAGATGATGCAGGAGACAGCCAGGCAAGTAGTGGTGGAAGCTGTGAAGCGAAACATGCCTGTAGTCTTGGACGCGGATGGTCTCTCCCTTGTACAGAAGCACCCAGATATCATCAGAGGGCATCACAATGTCGTCTTAACCCCCAATGTTGTCGAGTTCAAACGGCTTTGGGAGTCGCTAAAGATGGAGGGTGAACCTGATCCCAAACAAGGCTGTGCCAAGCTTGCGCAGTCGCTTGGGGGAGTCACGGTCGTACAAAAGGGTGTCCAAGACGTAATCTCAAATGGCAATCAAACGATGATATGTGATATCGACGGAGCATTGAAGCGTGCCGGGGGCCAGGGCGATACACTCAGCGGGAGTCTTGCGACTTTCCTAGCATGGCGCAAAGCCTACCATGAGGATTTATGGGAGTAAGCACCTGAAGAAAGTCTCACTAACCCAGACACGACGACTCACTCTCACAAAGCGAGACAATTCTACTAGCAGCATTTGGAGCAGCCGCGATAACACGGCACTCTGCACATTTAGCATATCGCACGAAGAAGAGGGCTATGACTGCGAGTGATTTGGTGGCAGAGGTGGGAAATGCGTACCAAAATTTAATCGCCAACGGTCAAGCCGAGTTGTAAAATATATCGTTTTCTTAGAGTCTACTCATATGGATTAGCCGAAACGCATGACTGTGACTACTTAGAATTATCAGATGCTTGCGTGGCAAAGCCAACACCCTTCTCGATATTTCCCTTCAAGCCATTCACAGCCGTCTCAAGGAGCTTCGATTCATAGTCGCTGATTGAACCCCATGGGATTACTCGCTTCACACCAGACGAGCCCAATTCCACCATGACGGCGCAGAAATCAATGTTGCCGGCAGCCTTGCGCACTTCTTGACCGTCCTGGACCCCCGGGAGATAGACAAATGCTGGCTCCTGGACTCCGGCCTCGCCTTGTATAGCTCGCAAGACTGATTCGGAAAAGCGATATCCTGCGTAAGCCATACTCAACGTTGCAGACCCAGCTCCATCTTTGGCCTTGACCACTTCATCTCCACCAAACTGGATTCGATTGACCAACTTTTCCATCTGCTCCTGATCGAGGTTGAGTTTCGGGGATGCTTGACTGAGGAGAGGAACAATCGTGTCTCCACTGTGACCGCCAATCACCGGGATGGATACCTTTTGAGGACTCGTTCCCAGGATTTCGGCAGCAAAAGTCTGCGCGCGGACGACATCGAGGGTAGTCACGCCAAACAATCTGGTGGCGTCAAATACCTTGTGTTTCTTGAGCACCTCGGCGGCAATCGGAACGGTCGAATTGACCGGATTGGAGATAATCAGCACAAATGCCTTTGGCGCATACTCCGCAATGCCAGTAGTAAGGTCGCGAACGATTCCGGCATTGATCTTGAACAAATCATCGCGGGTCATGCCAGGCTTCCGAGGGATACCGGCAGGGATCACGATAAGCTGTGCGCCCCGTAGTGCCTGCTCCAGCCCCTTGTCCTTGGGCAAGAATCCCGAAACCTTGGCGGGAGTAGCAATGTGAGACAGGTCAGCCGCCACACCGGGTGAATTGACCACATCGTACAAAGCGAGCTCCGACACCAGATTCGATTGTTTGAGCAGCAGGGACAATGGCTGTCCGATGCCTCCTGCCGCACCGAGAACGGCTACTTTTACCATGATTGCGTGTTTTCTTTTGAGACTGTAATATGTTCACGCAGCTGTCGTAGTGGGTTGCGGTCACGGTTGGGGTGTTTGAGCGCCACTGGGAGTCTACAGATACAGTGGATACAAACGGACGTAATGGTGCTTAGGAGTAGTACATGTAGCGACGTCTATTTGCCAGCCTTCCCCCGCGCCTTGCGCTCGTGCACTCGGCCAGGTCTGCGACTCTTCCTCAACGCCGAGGCACGGCCCAGCGAGGATGTGATCAGATCCTCGCGATAACTCCCCACACTGGTGCTGATGGTCTTGGCAACCTTGCGGCCACTTTGGTGCTTCTTCAGCGTCACCGTGTGGATCAGAGACGCGGGCTTGGATTCATACTTGCCACCACCCCGCTTGGTCTGCACAACGATGTCTCCTCCCTTGCGCGGTCAGCGGCATGATAAAGAACGCAGGCATACCTTGGTGGATCGTATTCCAACCGCCTTCTTATTCACGAGTCCGGAGTACTTTTGGGCATTCAAGTTTTTGATGTTCAGCGGCTCTCTGGACAGCGAGACGCCGCCATTGGACTTGCGCTTCTCGAGGAAGCAAGAGCGGTCCCGGATGATTGACCAGACAAGTTGGGCGCTGGTATTGCTCATGATTCCTGCGCTCTGTGACTGTTGTAAGTTTAGTGCAACGACGACGCATCAAAAAAATTGCGAGACCCGCGTGGGACATTGCGCACGAAGTTTTTCTAAGTGGCCTGTGACCTGCGACGCTTCCAGTGGCACAGTGCGCTCTGGTCGAGAGCTGACTCTGAAGTCCAATCGGGGCCGACCAACCAGCCTCTCTTTGCTAGAATCGCGAGTCTACTGTGGTCAGCCCGATGCAACCTATGAATCGACGATAAGTAGTCTTGATCTTCTACCTGTCACTCGCGTAGAAGCAGTTGGTCAATGAGACCATGATGAACCCATTCCAGCTGCATTGAGGTGCACGCTTCGTGGAACGCTTGACGGGTCCTTACGCCACATCCCAACGAATCACGCGCACGAGCTGCACGTTGCGCGCAGGCAGCTCCTGCTCACATGCAACTATACACCACACTTTTGTCCCTTCTCTTCCTAGGCTGTCTAGTAGCTACAGTCACTTACTTCTTCCGGGCAGCGCTGTTTCCGTTCATCCACCGGATCTTCCCGTACTCTGCAGTATCATCGTCGTTTGAGCGCGACCTGGAGGATGGCTTCACCAGTGCAGCCTTTGATTTGAGCTTGAATGTGGATTCAGGGGACACGCGCGCAGGTCTGGACGATAATGGCAGAAGGGAAATCACTGGCCTGATGCACAAACATCGGTTGAATTTTGATGAAGCTAGGGTGCTCTATTTCCGACAGCTCTTGAAGAAATCGGGTATTGGCCCCGACGGTGTGCCACGCGATCCAAAGTTCATCTCTTTCTCCTAGTGGGGCAACATCACGATTAGCAATTGCGGCTTGGGCTTGGAATCAGGGAAGCGGAGAGAATGCATCAAGGTGTTACGTTCCCATATACTACATGATCTCCTTTGTCATCTTTCTGTTGCTGGTGCATCCAACGGCGCCCTTGCTCAGCCATAACACGCAGCTGACGTATAAATGGAGGGATGGTCCCGTCATCCGTCGTGTTGAAGCCCTTCTGATAACCCCTCTGGCGTCGTCTCTTTAGCTTCTGATATTGCGTGTATGGATCGTCTATATCTGTCAAAGTGTAATTAATCGACCATTGATCTCCATGCAGGGGGTTTGGAGTGCTTTGGATGTTCGTGCCATTGATCTGGTGTGAAACGGTGATCTCAAACCCAAGTATTGGCTTACTCCTATCTTGTTCGACTTCGTTTTCTTGGGCAGCATCCACTTCGCTCTCTTCGCTCTCGTCTCCATCTTCCTCGTCTTCTATTTCGTCCGCACTGATACTCGATGATGATCTTTGAGCAAGAAGAAAAGCCTGGATATCTGAAGGAGACATGGAGTCCTTTGGAGACACATTTCCTTCTTCATCCTTGGCGGTTGCTTTTGCTACAGGGCCTTTTTGACGTCTATCGATCTCGTCATCATCAAAAGGTTCTATAAACACTAGCATTGCGGGCTTGCGTTTGCTTCTCGTTTCGAAATGTATTTGCAAAGACCTCCCGCCAAATGCTTTGGTTCCTCTATCAAAGACGGCTGTCATCAAGTTCACACTCAATTGAAATTCTCGCTGAGGCAAGCTTCCATCGCCAAGACCATGAATTGCCTCGTCCATCTCCTTCAGACTTATATACTGAAAGCCAAAAATCCGTTCAGTATTATGGTAGGCCACAAAAATTCCGTCCATCTTGCCTATTCTCGCCTGCAGAGAATACTTGAGAAACGCCGCGCGGATCATGTCATAGTATTCCCTCTCAAAGGATTCAAACTTCCCGTGAAGCGACTTAATCTGGTATCCTACTCCATGTGTAGCGGCATTTGCAACGTCCATTCGAATGGGAAGGGTAGCACGTGTTTTGATGTCGAAAACACCTGTGCCAGGCAGTCGAGGGTCATAGCAGTCGAGTTGGGATCGCATGAGTAGGGGGCCACATTCAGAGTAATGGTGATATTCTGTGTATGACTTCATCTGATCTGTAATCGTATGAGACTTGGTTTTGCGGAACAGTTCATACTCTTTAGCGGGTACTGTAAGCAGCTTCTCTAGCGACCGGCCCTAGAAGTTAAACGATCATAAAGTATGCCTCTTACAAGAAAGGACAATGAAGTGTCTGTATCATACATTTTATCGGCATCAACAGCATATACGCCGTCTCGATACCTCAAGTATATCGTAGCCGGAAGCTTTTGGAAGCCTGTAAATTCGCGAGACATTGATGAGAACGCTGTCGACATCTTACTCGTCTCGACCGGTTTGAATGATGAAAGAAGGAAGTGAAAATGCGAGAGTACGCTGGTCAAACTCGACGTAGAACCGACATACTTGGATTTTCGAGATTTTGCCATGTCAAGGAGACGCTAATATTAGCACACTCATGCAGATTCCTTTACCGAGTCCATGGAGCTCGTTACATAATCACTCAAGGCTTCAAAGTCAAACTCGTCTATTGGCATAATGGATTGCAGAAATGGGTCGAAGTTGTATACTCGCGACCTTGGATCCTGTAGAAAGTATATACCAGGATTGAAAAGTACTCGGTCGAGCTGATGCTGGAGATGAGGCAGTTCCTTCACGTCCCCGGGTAAGGCGTCTATTACAGGATTCTTTTCTGGAGTGGTTGTAGTAGTGGATGAGGTCGAGGAAGTTTTTGGCCATGCAGTCCCTAGCATGCTAATTGTTCTTGGTTTCTCATCACTGCGAGAGGTCGAGCTCCTTCCACTCTCACCTTTGGGTCTCTCATTGCTGACACCATCTCGTGTATCTTGTCCCTGCGTTGAACCATTCGCATACACAGGGTCAGACTTCCATATCCGAATAGCTTTAGAAGCGTGAACGGCCCGATGGTTTCGATTGCTGCACTTCTTCTGTGAATTCGGTGCTATCGCTGGCGAGGATTCAATTCCTGCCCGTAGAGTATTAAATATGAGCGCAGGTTTCTTTGATACATCGTTCTTAGTGCCAACCTTTGACGTGAGCTTATGGAGAGAGTTTGTAGAGTGACGAAGTGACAAAGGCTTTAAAGTCATATCCTTTACTCGAGTACGGTAGACAGTCAATTCTGTCAGCAGGTTCCACCTGGATTGTGATCAAGAGCCCCCTTGTGAGACAGTCACTGGAAAATTGAACGTAAAGGCAATCATTAAAGAAGTAACCTTTATCAATGATCCTGTTGTTTCACGTCCTGATTCCACACACTACACCATTTCATAGTTATTATCACTAATTCAACAACGCATATAGAAGTGGGTGGAAGTGCATGGAAGTGCCTAGAAGTGCTCCGTGAGTAGAAATGCCATCCCAATGTTATATGAAAACTACACTATGCCCCGGTGTTTGAAAACTATGCTTGCACACTCTTGGATTTGCCACCACCAGTATCATTCCAACCTTCCTCGCTCAAGACCGTGAGCCACCCATCACCCACTTCGTTTCGAAGAGCCTCAATGCGTCTCCTGTAGCTCGTGGCAGTATTTGGGTTCGTAGTATCCTGAGGGCTCCCAACTTCCGGTGAAATTGCACCATGGGCGTCGTGTGGCTTTCTCACTTTCTTGCGGCCAACAGCAATAACCTTCTCTTCATTTCCCTGCTTAGTATTCAAGGGGCTCAGAGATAATGGCGTGAAAGACACCAAAGATCGTCTCTCCAAAACACCGGGTCCACTTCCATCGAGCACGATATCCGTCTCCCTTCCCGGCGAGGCCCGGAAAAGATTGAAAATCGTTAAACGGTAGCTCAAAAACTTTCCTGTAAATGGGTTACCTGCGACCCATATCTCCGATATGTTCGGTGCCAGTGAGACTCTTCCGAGCTCCAAGGGATCACTGGTTGAGTTATCCCTCATATCCAGCCTTGAAATACTAGGAATCTTTTCAAGACCATAAAGCGAAGAGAGTCTGTTGCCACGTAATAGTAAGGTAGACAAAGCAGGTAACGGTGTCGAAGAAGCAAGTGTCTCAATCATGTTGTTGGAGAGATCGAGTGACCGAAGAGATGACAAGAGTGAAAGGTCGGGAACGCAGGCCAAAAGGTTCTGGGAAAGGTCGAGCGATAAGAGGTGAGGAAGAGCCAACGGGGAAACAGAAGTCAAAGCATTATCGCAGACAGACAGATGGCGAAGAAGTCGCCAATGCGTCGAATTTTGCGGGAGTACTGGACGAGTAAGTAGCGTGGAGGAAGCACTATTGTGTCTTGCACGCGCTGCATCCCCAGAGGGTACCGTGGTGGGATTCTTTGTAATCTCGGAAGAAGAACGAGAGCGACCAGAGATAGCGGGAGAGTTTAGAGAGGGTGATTGAGACTGATGAGGTGAGGAGGAGGCATGTGTGCGTCCTTGAGCAGTGCCTTCAGCTTTGGACTCGCGAGACACCTGCTGCAGGGGAGGCGAATCAAAATAGTCTCTGGCATCCTCCCGACTGGCGTGGGCTGGTGAAGGCTCACTACGCGAACCTCGGGAGCCATTCCTACTTAGACCTCGGCGTTTCCGTCTTCGTTCTAGTTGGTCAAACACGGCCGCATTGATAACATCATTGATATCCTCCATACCAACGTGTTTTAATTCCAGCGAGCGAAGCGAGTTGGCAAGATCGTCCCATCCATAAAGCGCATGAATTGGAATGTTGAGGAGCTTCAGAGATTTCAAATTCTTAAAAACGGAGAGAGGTACTGCCGTGTCAAAGGGGAACTCTTCCCAGCCAGATATTAGTTTCACTTTTGACTCGGCTGATATTTGTAGGTGAGGGATCTTTGTAAAACAAGAGTAGAGGTACCGAAGAGATTCCTTTTCGTTTTGCTTGGGGACAAACACCTTCCAAAGCGCCGACACACTAGAGCGCACACTCGACACCGACCGTATGCTGATGGAGTCCGCTTCCCTCTGGCGGAAAAAGGACGAGTACGAGGTCGTCGCGGTCGGAAGACGCACCGAAACGTCTCCAATCGGCACATTCAGTTCTTCAAAACGGCTCAGCAAGTAGTAAAGGTGGTGGGGAGTAAGGAGCAATGGACTTGATAGGAGCGCTTTCTCATGCGCTGCGATATGCCGACTCAGATTGGCAATATACTGAGAGCCATCCATCCCATGATTGCCCAACTTCAGGCTAGCGGGGGGTGACCAGGGATTTGCGTAGATCGACAAAATGTTGTTGCGTTGAGGGCTTTGTTTTGAACTTTCCGACTTTGACGTCAATTCGACGAAAACGGAAATATTGCAGCAGCGAGGAGGAAGTACAATTACGGGCAAACCACGGCATGGCAGGACGGGAAAGTGCATTTGCTTCGTCAGAGCGTCAGCTGAGATGTGTTCCGGAGTGGGCTGCACTGGTCTTGTTCTTGCAGATTGGTGTCCATCAGGGGTCCACGACACTGGAGATTCCCTCACCCTTCCGCTCAGGCGCAGGCCTCCAAGGACCGTCCACTGCGCCCTGGCTCCCCTCCCTCTGCTCTCCTTCTGTTTCCGCGTGACCTAGAAATCGCTGTAATTTGTTTCCCTGCACTGCGATTGGCCGGAAAAGGCACAAACAACAGCCAAAGCGAAAAATCCGTTTTTTGCGTCAGTCCCAACCCTACCCCCCTCCCATCATCACAAGGACAACAAAAGCGTCTTCTTCCCATATACGTTCGTTGGCGGCGGAGTGTGAGCGATGGACATGTTCAGCGTGATGCGGGTGATGTCCTTATAAGGCCGATCGCCTGCGGACCTTTGCGCTGGGCACAGCGATGATGGACTGCAAGTACGACCGCCAGCAGACCCAGCGGTATCAAGCGCGGCGTGCAAACTCCTCTTCGTTGCTTACCGCCCTTATCACCTCCGGCAGCGAGGACCTCATCGACCCACCTCGAATCTCGTCGGCATCCAACTCTACTTCCTCTACTACAGCAGCTACTACGAACAGCTCGCTACACACTCCACCGAGCTCACGAGCTACCACACCCACACCTCCCCCAGCTGACACGTGTATGCCAGCACAACGAAAACCATGCATCAAGTTTCAATGCGACAAGGTAAGCAGTATCCTGAGGCGGCGTCAGTCTCAAAACGGTAAGCATTGTGTATTTGCCGGCGTCTTCGCAAAGATCGGAGGCGGCGCGAAGAATACTCTCGGCGCACCGATTGTCACTCCGCCGAGCACCTTGGTTGAGCATGGCGGTCTGGAAGGCGCCTTCAGCCAGCAGGCTAAAATCTGTGTCGATGACCTCCTGTCAAAAGACCGTGTTTTCTCTCGTCTCGCCGCAGAAGTCGAATCTGAGGAGTCCGAGGGCAACAGGTCTGACGACGAGCGAGGAGCATTCTCGTCGGATGACGATGCAGACCCCTTTGATTTGGATAGCAGACTTCACCTTTCCTTCGTGGCAGACGAGGAAGACGCAGTTAGTGAGGATGTTGCAGGTATTGAGGATTCTCAATTTGCTCTCGATGAAGAGAACTCCTCCACATCGACGTTACATTCTCGGATACTTTCTCAGAGAAAAGTCACTCCGCAGGACATCGATCCATCCTGTCCCTCCGACCGCAAAGATCAGACTCCTAAGCGCGACACCACAGAGTATGCCGCGTGCAAAGCACAGCGCTCTCCTCGCGTCGCTCGCTGCAAGCAAATGCAACGCAAGCAACGCTGTCAATCAAGTGCTATTGCCATCCGAAAGCAGAGTACTTGACATATACACCTTGTACTTACATCTATACCTTGACCTATCTCTTAAATATTGGGTGCTCTTTGAACTGTGCATAGGCGGGCTGTTCCAAGGCTGTCAAAGCAATGGTCACGTCTTTGCGGATGTCTTGGATGAGGGCGTCTCTGGTAGTGTAGTCCAGTTCTGGTCGTAGCCAACCACAGACAATTGCCCTCATGCTCTCACCGTAGAAGTCGCTCTTGAATTCGTGAACGATGTAGATCTCTAAGCTTTTCTCCACGTTCTTGTAGTAGGGGTTGTAGCCAAGGGACATCACCATGGAAAACACTTCCTGCCTGACCATGGCATATCCAAAGTACACGCCGACCCGATCCAATTGTGAAGGGATATCAGTGGGAGATATGTTTGCTGTAGGGAAACCAAGCTCCCGAGAGCCACGGCCGAATCCTTTTGTGACGATGCCGGCCACTTCGATAGGGAAAGGACTTCCTGGCCTCTCGGGGATTTGGGCACGCATAGACGTGCGTCAATACTTTTACGAGAAGGATCAACACCACTTTCGAACGCAACACTACAGCTTATTCAATTATCGACATGCCCGGCTACCTCACGACTTAGACGCCACACTTGCTTGGGTCAAAGTGGGGCTTCAGAGTGCCCCACGTCTGCTTTATGTAGTCATCCTGCACATTCGTCTCCCGTCCGAATTTGGTCACACCAACCATAAACATACTCTCAAACATAAAAGCCATACTTCCCTGACCCACTTTCATCGGTACGAGCTTAGCATTGCTAGCCTTGTCGAATGTCTCTGCATCCGGCCCGTGAGCTTGCATGACATTATGCAGCGAAGCACCAAAGGGCTTGAACCCTTCTGCCTTCGCGTCGTAATTCCCGCAGATGAGACCCATAAACTCCGACATTGTGTTTCTGTGATACCACGGTGGCCGAAATGTGTCTTCACCTACAAGCCAGCGAGGCGGGAAAATGACAAAATCAGCTACCGCTGTTCCTGCCTGATTCGACTGGCAAGTGAGCACTGTGAAGATAGAAGGGTCCGGGTGGTCGTATGAAATCGAACCAATCGTGTTGAACTTTCCAAGATCGTATTTGTAAGGCAGGTGACTCCCATGCCATGCGACCACATCAAAAGGTGTGTGGTTCTGGGAGGCTTCATACACCTTCCCATCGAATTTCGTCCAGATTTTCCATACAGATTCCACGTCGAATGTGTACTTTGCAACAGGGTATTGGAAATCTCTTGGGTTAGCTAGCCCATTGGAGCCGATTGGGCCGAGCTCCGGTAGCTCAAAATGGTTGGAGAAGGTCTCGAGGATGTAGCCACGAGCATGACCAGTTGGAATACCCACTTGGTAGCGCACACCTCTCGGAATCACGCAAATCTCCATAGGCTGGACAAGGAGGTCTCCAAATTCAGTATGCACTTCCTTCACCATTTAGTCAGACAAATGTGAAATACTTACCAGACGGCCTTCCTGAGGGACGATGAGCATCTCTCCATCCGCGTTGAAAAAAGCTTCCTTGTCCATACCTTTTCCTGCAGCATAGATGTATATACCAATGCCATGCTTGACAGTAACATCACCGGCACCCGCTACCATATGCAGTCCCTGAACAAAGTTCTTGTCTCCCGAGACATCAAATGGATTCCACCGTGTCTGCGAAGGCGATTGTTCAAATTGCTGCGGGCGGGGTCGGAAGTCGAAGGAATCGTGCAGAATCCTCTCATACTTTGAATGGTCTGCTGAAGGCAAGATCCGATACAGCCACGTCTGCCTATTGCTGGCCCTGGGGGCAGTGAATGCAGAGCCACTCAACTTCTCGGTATACAATCCATTCCAATTTTTTTGGGGAGCATTCTGGCCCACTGGCAGGGCACCTTTCACGGCCTCTGAGCTGTGCAGATTGCCGAACCCTGCGAGGTACGGCAGCGTATCTTCGATCTCAAAGGTGGTGGTTGTCTTCATTGCGTTGCCCCACCCACCACCTGACCAATTATCGGCACTGTTATTCTGGCTTATCGCTGCTCCACCACCTGACCAATAATCGCCACTGCTATTTTGGCTTATCGCGAGGTGGGTGGCTGTTTGGTCAGGGTGCAAACGAGCAAAGTCGTTCCACCTACCCCACCAGATCCGATTCCCTCCCCTCTGAACCTTAATATGCAACGGAATTGCGGAGAAGGCGGTTCCATTCCGCGTCCCCTCCGCACAGCGGCTATAAGTCTGATTTTCTTCTCCTCGCCAGTGTGCTCCCACCTCTACACCCGGATCTATCCCTTGCCTATCGATTATGGCAAGCTTGATTTTGGTGCAAACGTGTCTCTGCATTCTGGTCTACCTTGTTCTTCGATATCTAAACAGGACAGATGTCCCCAAAATCAAAGGGCTCCCGGAGCCGCGCGGCTGGCCAATCTTTGGCAACCTATTTGCTCTTGGCCAGAATCACCCCAAGGCCATGTGGGAGATGTCGAAGAAGTTGGGCCCGGTCCTTCAAGTGAGAATGGGCAATCGTCGGATCGTGGTAGCAAACACGTACGACTCTGTCCGCGAGCTATGGATCAAAAACCAGTCGGCTTTAATTAGTCGGCCTATGCTGTATACCTTTCACAACGTGGTTAGCACGAGTCAGGGGTTTACCATTGGCACGTCGCCGTGGGATGAGTCCTGCAAACAGCGCCGTAAAGCAGCTGCCACAGCTTTGAATCGACCGGCAGTGCAATCGTACATGCCAATCGTTGACTTGGAAGCTATGGAGGCCATTTCCATGATCCTTCAAGACTCCAATAAAGGGGAGAATAGTATCAACATCATCCCCCATCTTCAACGATACGCTCTCAATACCTCACTCACGCTCAATTATGGCTGCAGGATTTCGACCAAGAACGACAACCTTCTAAAGGAGATTGTGGAGACAGAAAGCGAGATCTCAAAATTCCGGTCCACGTCCAACAATTGGCAAGACTATGTGCCGCTACTACGACTTATACCTGCAAAAACCAACAAAGCTGTATACTATCGTGAAAAACGTGACAGCTACTTGGGGCGTATGCTAGAAGACCTAAAGGCGGAGATTGCAAATGGCACAGATAAGCCGTGTATTACGGGTAACGTGCTCAAGGACCCAGACACAAAACTCAACGAAGCCGAGATCAAAAGTATCTGTTTGACTATGGTTTCAGCAGGCCTTGACACAGTCCCAGCTACGCTTATCATGGGCCTTGGCTACTTGTCATCTCCACATGGCCAACAAATACAACAAAAGGCCTTTGACGAGATAACAAAGGTGTACCCTGAGGGAGATGTCTGGGGAAAATGCCTGTTGGAAGAGAAGATCCCATACGTCACTGCCTTGTACAAGGAGACTCTTCGATTTTTCACCGTCATCCGAGTCTGTCTTCCTAGAAAGAGTATAAAGGATATTACCTATGGGGGAGCAGTGATACCTGCCGGTACCCTTTTTTACATGAATGCTTTAGCGGCTGATTACGACGAAACGCACTTTGACGAGCCAGATAAATTCATCCCGGAAAGATATCTCGGTGATAGTGACGTAGGAACTCCACACTACGCTTATGGAGCTGGCAGCAGAATGTGCGCAGGATCGCATCTCGGGAACCGGGAACTGTATACGATGTTTGTTCGCCTGATTCTTTCATTTCAAATCTTGCCACCATCCAACCCGGCAGACCAAGCAGCGACCGACGCCTGGAATGCCGATTCATGCCCGACTGCTCTCGTTGCGGTCCCGAAAGACTTCAAGTGCCGATTTCTTCCTCGCGACGAAAAGAAGATTCATTACTGGTTGTCGAAGAGCGCCGATCGAACACGTCATTTGTGAGCTGGGCAGCTTACGCCGATCACCGCCCCATCTACCCGGCCATGTTGGGACACACCAGTCGTTGGGGGCCTGTCTCTGCCAAGATGTGCTGATCTCCCCCGTCAGATCATAGTTTTTCCTTTTTCCGGAAATATTTGGGTTTTTCGTTTTGTTGGCACAGCGCCAAACGGGATTCCCGCCTTTTGTCGTGGTTCCCCCCATCGCGATCCTGGCTTCCCGAGCAGCGATAAACGTCTACCCCGCCCCTCCCCCCGTGGTGATCCATTTCCCCCAGAGGACCCTCCCACATCAACCAAAATGACTGCCCATGAGATCCGGCAGGAAAATAGAATGAAAAGGCTGCGTAAAAAGAGAGACAAGTACACGCCAGCGGCATGCTCGGAATGTAAACGTCGCAAGATAAAATGCAACGGGCGGCAACCATGCGAGCGATGCGGGAATCAGGACTTGAAGTGCTTGTACCCGGTGACTTGCTGTGCGAATTTCGAATCAAGCCAGTTTTGTCTTGGGTTACGGAAGCGCGTGGAGGAGTTGGAAAATCTCCTGAGCATAGGGACAAAGACGAGCCAGGGTAGGTATTTCCAAGGTCAGACCAGCCCCTACTCGACATTATCAAGAGCTCGGGATACACTGCAACTCATGGGCATGGGGAACGGCATGTCAGATTACAAAGAGATCTCCACAACCCTCCACCCATGTGATACGGGAAAAGTGCATTCCCTTTCTCCGGAGGAGACCCAGAATCTAATCACGGTTTTTGCAGAGGAGTGCAATATGCTCTATCCCATAGTGGACGTGAGTGTACTACGGGAACAACTGGATACGCGGACCACAAAGCTAGCGCTGGCAATAGCGCTGGCCATGGAGGCAGATTCTCTGACACATGGCGAAGGCAAAGCTGCAACAGGCCAGAAAATCTTTGCTTTGATCTGGCCTACAATCATGACGGAAACCGAATCGTCGTTAGCGTTAGCGATCGATCTCACGCTCTCGGCCGTCTACTATTTTCATGTAGGGGATGAAAACATGGCTTACCGCATGGTTGGGAATGCGGTGCGCGTGGCCTTCGAGCTTGGCCTTCACAAGGGTGCAGTCGAAGGGGCCACTGATGTTTGGTGGAATATCTACATTCTCGATAAGAGATTCTCCTTTGGTGTTGGGAGGCCTTCTGCCGTGAAAGAGTCAGACATCGACACCGTCCTCCCTCAAAATAGCTATCTCCTTGCAATGAGGGACTACTGCAAACATGCTACAGAGGTATGGGACCTTGTTACTGATCCCAACACGTCAGAAGAAGCAATGCTTAAGCTGGAGAAGGATATTCAGAATTTTGAAGTAAATCTGGCACCACACTTAAAATGGCTGGGAGATAAAGATTCTGGGCCACGGGCAAAACAGAAGCAGCGGCTGCTACTATTTCTCCGAATCGGTCAACTTCGTATACTGTTGCACAAAAACTTGCTGTCTAGCACGATAGCGATAGTGGAAAATGAACTAGTGGCGAGAACAATTGTCGGAGTGGCCCAGACTGTGATTCGCACGCTGGATTACACCTATCACTCTACAGAACTCTACAACAGATGCCAGCTACATTGCAACCATTTCTTACTATCGGCGCTCTCGATGTTGTTTTGTGCAGTCGTCCATGCACCTGCAATATTTTCCGCGTCCTGTAGCGAAGACTTCCTCACCGCAATCCGACTGATTCGCAAACTAGCTCAAGAAAGCGCCGTTAGTCGTCGTTTATGGTGGTTTGTGAAGGACCTTAGGTACATTGGTCCACAACTTGGGCTCGTTCCAACCGAGGAGTCAGAACCATTGAGCCCAGACTCGAAAGCTTTGGCTGAACTGAGTCAACTGTATGACGATGCGGAAGAAGTTCATCAGGCATTGGACCACACAAGTTTTGATAATGTCTTTAATATCTGGCGAATGTAACGTCAAAAGCAAAAGGACCTAGTCTTGAATGCGTCCGATGCATTCGCCAAAGCCCACACGACCCGAGGATAATGTTTTGCCTCCACGGAAGCGAACGACATCACCACGCTCAAGCCATGTACGCCCAGTTGTGAATGTCCGTTTGCCACCATCGGTCATTTCTAATAGACAGCCGGCGGTCAGTAGAGAGTCTTCCCCCGAGATTGTCCCCGATCCAAATAAATCGCCTGTTCTAAGGTTGCATCCGCCGACGCTATGGTGGGTGATCATTTGTGGGAACGACCAATACAAGTACTTGGTATTTGTCTCGCAAATGGTCTGACCATTAACATCCACTTGTAATTCAATGTCTAGCGCTGAATGAAACGCATCTTGCAGATATTTTTGTACCGGCTCACGCCATGGCATAGGCGCCATTAAGCAGTCCTCTAAAGCACCAGGTAACACAACCCATGGAGATATCGATGTTGCAAAGTTTTTGCTGTTGAATGGCCCCAGTGGAACGCCCTCAAAGGCTTGTATATCGCGTGCACTCCAATCATTGAGAAGAACATATCCAAAAATATACCTACCCGCATCCTGTATCTTAATTTTCCTCCCTGACTGGCAAACAAACGCACCAAGCTCAAGCTCAAAGTCTAGCTTTTGGCAAGGCCCAAATATTCCCTTCCCCGTCTGGCCGCAGGGACGCTCGACGTCCGTGCCAGATAGCACAATGGACGAAGCACGTCCATTATAAGCAACCGGCATTTGCGTATAGTTTGGCTGCAGAGCATTCGCTGGACCTCTAAAAAGCGCACCCGCGTGCGCCGCATGGTGGATGCCTGCGTAGAAATCCGTGTAGTCTCCAATTGCCATGGGAAGATGCATCGTGGCATCTTCAACAGCGACGAGATCTATCTTGAGCCCATCCCTTTCTATCTCGTCAATTATGCGGGTGCGGACCAGGGCATGCGCAGACTGGCCGAGGCTTGCAAAGTCATTCAATGTTGGCTGACAAAAGACGCTGGCGTCAACGCCAAGGTCTACAGTAGCTGAAAGGACCCACAGGTCTATGACATGATCCCCAACGCGAGTCCCAGCTCGACGTGAAGGGTCTGAGGCTGTCGAGAATATGCCAAACGGTATGTTGGCGATTGAGAAGTCACTTTCTTCTGGCACGTTCATTTTCATGGCAACTGTCACGCAGTCGATATACTTTTGGGAAACTTCTGTTGCCCACCAAAGTTGACTATTGTAGCTCTCCGCGAGATGATGGATTGCACACAATTGTATCGCCGACGAACTACGATAATCCTGTCAATTATTGGTTCAACAATAAGTAGGCCTTTGCTAGCATAGGAATATCTTACAACATCCTGCAGCTACTCCAACGCTCTAAATTCTTGACGACCAATGCTGGCTGATGCTGCCAGTGTCGGGTCTAGTCCTTTCGTTGATATTAGTCGAGCCTGAATACCTCTTCCATTGGCACCCAGAGTTGGCCCTCGGATCCGGGAATCGCCCGCTGGTAATTCCGCATGATTGTTTCCCAGCGTACAACATCCTCGTTCGCTTCGTCCATTTGGAGCTTGCGCTCGAATGTAAAGTCGTCGTTGGCATCCAAGATCATAACCAGGCGATTCGCGAACCGGTATATGGACATTGCCTTGATGCCAGACTCATACAAAGAAGCCTTCACGCTTGGCCAGACTTCTCGATGGTACTTGTCGTAGGCAGCAATGCCATCCTCGTCCGTCACCAAATCCACAGCCCGAACAAAGCGCTTCATACGTTTCGACCCCACAACTGCCGATATAGTACAAACAACCCACACGCTGGAGATGCAAACTGCTCACTTTGTAGGGCCCGACCCGGAAGCTTTTGTAGCAGATGCGGGCGCAGGACTCGTGCTCACCAGTCCACAGCAGCTTGGCACAATCCCACAGCAAAAAATCGTCTTCCGGAAAGACATTGACACATTTCGAAAGTCGCATGTGACTATCATTGGACTAGGCGGTTCGGGGCACGAGCCTATGTTCAGTGGCTATGTTGGCAGTAACTTCTTGTCAGCGAGTATTGCCGGCAAGGTGTTTGCAAGTCCAACGTCGTCACAAATGTTCGAAGCCATCAAGCTGTGTGCTTCAGATAAGGGCACTCTGCTTGTTTTTGGAAACTACACTGGAGACACACTGAATGCGGGTCTTGCAATTACTCGGGCACATGCACATGGCTACAAGGTTGAGTTTATGGCGATTGGGGACGATGCGGCTGTTCCCCGAACCAAGGGAAGGAAAGTAGGCCGACGCGGACTTGCAGGTCATCTAGTGCCACTCAAGCTTGTTTGTGCACTTGCTGAACAAGGCGCCGACTTTGAAATCATCAGAAATGTAGCCAATGATGTCTGCGGCAATATTGCTACTGCGGGGGTATCCTTTGATAAGTGCTCCCTGCCTGGTAGTATTATTGCTGACGTGCCTCTCTTGCCTGAAGGATCGCTAGAAATGGGAGTCGGTATTCACGGTGAACCAGGCGTGCAGAAGATGCAACCCATTCCTTCTCCGCGATCGCTTGTGGAGAGCATACTGCAATTGATCCTCGACACCTCTGACAAGGAGCGTTCATTCATTGACATCAGATCTGGAGATCGTGTATGCATGTTTGTTAACAGCTTACAGGGAGTTGGAAATCGCGATCTCATACATTTTGCTAGTCTGGCTGTCCAAGTGCTAAAGTCAAAAGGAATAAATGTCGAACGGCTTCTGTGGGGTCCCTTAGTAACATCTTTGGATATGTCTGGGATCGGTATCACCATATACAGGCTGCCACGAAACGAGAACTTGTCGGAATCCGTGCTTACTTCGCAAGAAGCACTTCGACTGTGGGACATACCAGTTGATTGTTCATGGACGTGAGATTTTTCTTGTATTTGTAGGATACTAGTAGTTTTAGGGTGTTATGGAATGTACTCCTATGCTCTACTTGGCCTTTTCATACTCACTGATTGCGTCGACTTTTGCAGCGGAAGATGAGTTCACGTCAAAACTATACGACAGCCACTCTTTTGCAAGTCTTCGGGCAAGTTCCAGTCCTACCACCCGTTGACCCATGCACAGCACCTGAGCATTGTTACTGAGGACCGACCTCTCGACGGAGTAGCTATCATGCGCCGTAACTGCGCGTATACCAAGAACTTTGTTTGCACTAATTGCTACTCCCATTCCCGTACCACAGATCAAAAGAGCTCTATCTGCGTGGCCTTGTGAAATTTTACGGCCTGCATCGACAGCAATGTGGGGATACGCGGTAGATTGATCTCCTTGAACACCGACATCAATCACTTCAGCCACTCGATCATCGGCCTGAAGGTCGGCCTTGATTTTGTCCTTGTATTGCAATCCGGCTTCGTCTGAACCGACGACAATCCTAAACATTCCTGACTTCGAGCTCATGTTGGTGATGGTCAGATTCGTGTTTGACGTCACTCGACAACGATTTCCTCTTTTGGAAAGTGTTCACGACCCCACGTTGATTGGAATAACACCACCGCGCGAATTAGAATTGACAGCAAATACGCAATGAAGCTACGATCAACTCCTACGACACCATGGGGAGAGATGGAGGGATTGCAGGAGGATGAAATCTTGAACATGTTGCAGCTTCGTTACCCGAATTTCCTCTATTCTGAAGGAGTATTTAGAAATAAGTCGCCAGCTGGTCAGCGGGTGGCAGTACAAACAGATAAACTACAAGACCTGGATTGGACCTTAAGCAGAAGAGACGTATACGCAGCGTGTTGTGGCGTTACAATTACGGACGCAGATGTTATTATTCGAGCTGCTGATGAAAAAAGGTCATGCTCGCCAGGAAAACCACTTCATTTGAGTGTTCCCCCGATGGAAGTCCCTTTAGTGTTAGACCTTGTGACAACTTTGTAAGGCAAAGACGTTGAATGCTGACAAAGGGATTCTGAGCAGATAGCTGCAGCTGTCACTACCCTAACCACAACTACAATTCACGTTGGGATCGAGACTCCGGACAAAAACACATTGCCGCTCAATATTGACGAAAAATCATACCATGCATCTTCAACGGAAGATGTTGCAAAACACGTAAGCAAGGCTGTGTTGCAATCATTGCCGTCAAAATTTATCGCACTGCACTTTACTAACTTGAACGGATTCATACAGATTGAGTTTCTATACCTCATTAAATTGATCGTTGACCTCATCGGCAGCGAAAACGTTACTGTCTGTCAGGTCGGTAGAGGGAATATGGTGGACGTAACGCCCTCGAGGATACGCGGATTTGCTATAAGTGCATGTGAAATGCCACAGACCCTTCCCCCGATCGCGGTGACTGGTATTCCTGACGAATACTTGGCGACACAGTCTGACAAACGTGTTATGAGTGAGAGTACTGGAAGCACATGGAAAGGAGATTCGAAGAAGATAAAGCACTGTATTGAATCGGGTTGCAAGGCTCTAGCAGCAGCTGAGTCTGAGATTACTGACTATGATCAGGCGGCGGGTGATGGAGATTGTGGATACACGATGAGGGATGGCTCTCAAGGTTTGTAAGTCAGGAGCGCTGCTGACGGTAGATATTTTGAGTTTGCTGGATTCGCTTGATCTATCACGCTTCCCAGACGCGTTACAGACAATCGTTGAGCATCTCGAATATGCAATGGGGGGAACGTCTGGGGCCCTGTTTTGTATCTTTCTCACTGCTCTCTCTCAAAAGCTGTCTCATGACCCGAGTATTGTGTTTCAGGATGCACTTTATGATTCCTTGAAGACACTGCAGCAATACACCCGAGCAAGAGCTGGTGACCGAACTCTAATTGATGCCCTCGAGCCATTTGTCACAACATTGAAAGAGACTGGAGATGTTCAAGCTGCCACGGCTGCCGCAAGGACTGGGATGGAGAAAACCAGAAAGCAGATTGCTAGCCTTGGTCGGGCAACGTATGTTTCGGAAGAAAACACGACCGGCGTCCCTGATGCCGGGGCTGTGGCACTCGTCCGTTTGTTTGAAGGTTTTGCAAAGGCCTGGTAGGTGTATGTAGTAAACAATATTCGCTTGTCCTCCATCCCGACAACAATGCCTGCCGAAATGAAGCCACGAAGACGGCTGGTCGGAGCAAGCACGAAGATGTATTTTACATTTGAGGAGACGAGCAAATACATCAACGCAGTGAGTAACCTATCCACACACTTCCCTTCCAACGTGGACGTCTTTCTCGTTCCAGACTTTGTTTCGCTGGTCCCGGCCAAGCAGAGGCTCAATGGCACACAAGTAATGCTGGGAGCACAGGATACTTTCTGGGAGGATCGGGGGGCATATACAGGAGAAGTTTCTCCCGCGGTGCTAGCTGAGATTGGGTGCAGAATCGTCGAAATCGGCCATGCTGAGCGTCGGAGACTATTTGCCGAAACAGACGAACAAGTGGGTAGGAAGGCTTCGGCAGCAGTGAAGAACGGCATCATCCCCTTGGTCTGCATTGGAGAGAAGGCACAGGCGCCAGAGTACGCAAAGGGCGTGCAGATAGCTGTTGCGGAATGTCGAGTACAGGTGGAAGCCGTCTTGAAGCATATTACGCCTACTTCGGAATTCGTGCTCGCCTATGAGCCAGTCTGGGCAATTGGTCAGCCAGAACCTGCGTCTGCAAGACATATTGTTGCAGTCACGCAAGGCATACGGAGGGTGTGTAAAGATCTGGGTGCCGATCCACGGATCCTTTACGGAGGGAGTGCCGGCAGAGGCCTTTTCAAGACCATCAAAGACGGTGTGGATGGTCTCTTTCTCGGCCGGTTTGCACACGACCCTGACAACCTGTCAGCAATTGTCTCTGAAGTCGCAATTGCATAGTGAGTTCGTGATGGATCTAGGATTTTTAAATGTTGGATCAACTACATCTGGTACTGCGGCAGGAGCCTAATTACTGATGGGTTAAACACGGGCTGCTGGATATTTCAGATTAGCAAAAGGGAAGTTGAGTTTTGGCATGTCGCAGAATAAAGAGAACCTGCAGAAAGCTCGCAATGAGCGACAGTAAATTAAACATGGAGACGATATTGTCCGTATGCTACCAATCATATGTGTAAAACCGCGTCTCCTCGCAAAGCGTCGCAGGGCTTGTTGGTCCAGCCTATCAAAATCGCTTCGGGGGAGTGTGGGTTTATCGCGTCTTATCCATTGGTTCAAATCCATCGGAGATTCTTTTTTGCGCTCCGGTAGTCGGGCAATTGGCCAGTAGCCGGAGATATTCCCACTCCACACCACAGAGATGATTCTCTTTTCAGCTGTCTGCCTAGCAGGTATCGCTGCGGCTGCAAATCGATCAACTGCAGGCATAGAAGCGCTCGTTGCTCGAAGACTGCCCCAGTATGCAGATCGGTTTCTATTCAGTCTCATGAATACGACGTCCATGCCGAATGTCTCTATGACAAGTAGTAACATGAGTGACAGCACAGGGTATGATGCATATACTGTTTCCATGATGGGCCAGAAAATTCAAGTCTCCTCTGCGACCCTGTCTGGGCTAAATCGTGGGTTATACGCTTATCTCTCAGAAGTTGCAGGCAGCGATATTTACTGGACTGGAAGCTACCTAAATGACGAGGCAGTGCCAATGCTCAACAAATCGCTGTCAGGATCTGGGATTGTGAAGTGGCGCTATTACTTCAACACGGTAACCTTCTCCTACACAGCCGCCTTCTGGAGTTGGGAAGATTGGGAACTCGAGCTGGATTGGTTGGCATTGAGAGGAGTGAATTTACCACTGGCATGGGTTGGATTTGAAAAAACGTTCATTGACACATTTACAGAGGTCGGTTTGAGTGATTCTCAAATCTCTTCGTTTCTTAGTGGACCTGCATTTCAAGGATGGAACAGGTTTGGAAACATTCAAGGATCATGGAATGGTACTCTCCCAATGGCTTGGGTAAACCAGCAATTTACTCTCGGCAAGCAGATTGTCAATAGAATGGTTGAGCTGGGAATGACGCCGGTAATGCCTTCGTTTGCGGGCTTTGTGCCTCGAGACTTTGCTCAAGTGGTTCCGGGAGCAAATCTGACCAACAGCAGTATGTGGAATAAGTTCCCACTGCAGTTCACCAATGACAGCTTCCTAGAGCCTGGTGATCCAGTCTTTGCAAGTCTACAGCAATCCTTCATCTCCAAGCAGAAGGCCGATTTTGGGAACGTTTCCTCGATCTATACACTCGACCAGTTCAATGAGAATACACCAGCTTCTGGTAATCTGACATATCTCTCGTCCGTTTCTTTTAATACTTGGAAGGCTCTGAAAAATGCCGATCCAAACGCTGTGTGGCTCATGCAGGGCTGGCTGTTTTTTAGCCAGGAAAAGTTTTGGACGAATGATAAGGTTCAAGCCTTCCTCGATGGAGTTACCAACAACGAGGATATGCTCATCCTGGATCTTTTCAGTGAAGCGCAACCTCAATGGCAACGGACGCAATCATACTATGGAAAACCCTGGATCTGGTGCTTTCTGCACGATTATGGCCAAAATATGGGACTCTTTGGAAATCTGCAAAACGAAACTGTCAATCCACTGAATGCTCTGCATGCCAATACGACTATGGTCGGTATGGGCGTTACCATGGAGGGCCAAGAGGGCAATGAACTCACGTATGACTTATTTCTCGACCAAGCATGGTCCAAAACGCCGATTGATACATTCACGTATGTGAGACAATGGATTTCTCGGCGATATGGTGAAGGTCTCCCAACTGCTGCCTTCGATGCCTGGGAGATGCTGCGCACATCAGTGTATGGGAACAACAACTCAGCCGTTCAAGCAGTCACGAAGAGCATTTTGGAGCTAACCCCAAATATAACGAACCTGCTTATCACTGGCCACCACCCTACAGTGATCCCATATAACACGAGTCTGTTGGTCTCAGCTTGGAGGCTCCTGCTCAATGCGACATATGAGAAGCCAGCTCTAATGGAAATCGATGCTTTTCATTACGACTTGACCGACGTAACTCGCCAAGTTCTGGCAAATTCGTTCCTTACGGCATACAACCAGCTGATTTCTGAGTGGAATTCCTCAAACTCCTCAGCTGCAAGTATTCGACAATTCGGAAGTAATCTCACATCCATACTCACTACGCTCGACAAGGTCTTGTATACCGACCCAAATTTCCTCCTGTCGAAATGGATAGGGGAGGCAACTACTAGCGCTAATTCCAGTAATACCACCGTGAATGACTACTTTGAGTACAATGCTCGCAACCAGATTACGTTATGGGGTCCTACTGGAGAGATTTCGGACTACGCTTCAAAAGAATGGGCAGGATTGGTTGGCAAGTATTATCTTGTGCGTTGGCAGATGTTTGTCAGCTATTTAAGCATGACCTCCCCGCAAAAGTACAACTACACTGCTTTTGCTGCAAGCTTGAGAACGCAATTTGAGCAGGAGTGGAACGCCGAGGAATGGAGTGGACCTTGGACGACTCAAGGAAATTTACTAAATCTTATAGAGACTGATGAGTTACTACTTTCAATGTGAATTGTTTTTTGTAGACGGCATCATTTCACTCGGTTGTAGAAAAACATAATATAACACTCAACCCACATACTCAATTTGCGCCTCGAAAGGGTTCTTATCGCCTTCCGCCGACTTCTCGGCAGCAATAGCTCTCCCAGCCGCGCCATGATCCACTCCGCCAAACAAATGGTCCATCTCTTCAAGAGTTCGGCCTTTGGTCTCTGGTAGGAAAATGTAGACCCAAATAAAATCGATAATATTGACGGCCAT
>JAABUO010001241.1_pt1 | contig 34733 bp, 36 predicted proteins | sample 5559291 | NCBI WGS metagenome assembly JAABUO01 (sample SAMN10711878, study PRJNA513372) | rock metagenome | isolation source: Antarctica rocks | place: Antarctica: Victoria Land, Finger Mt sud
GCAGCTCGCCTGGCAAGAGTCTTACCAGCCAAAAGATGCTAGGTGCCTTTGCTTGTCATGTAGCTTGCTACATGCAGGCCATCGGATTTTGGGTTAGGGGTCTCAGATGAGCAAACAGATCAGGTAGAGTTCTTGCGACCACCGGGCATTGCAGAATTCGAAGGGTTTTCAGATGCGCCAATTCTGCACAGGCTGAGACAAGTCAGTGACCTGCAATTCACAGATGGTTCAGATCCAGATAGAATAGCAACCAATACTGGCAGGTATGTGCTTGCCTAGGTGCACACGCTGATGAGCCTTTTACGTTCGACAGCAGGTCTGGAGCTGATATGATTTGACCACATGCAGGCCAATCCACTTTGATGGAAACCTGTTCACTGGATGTGCAATGCTGTGGACCAAGGGCGTTCCAAGCCAGCCAGAACATCTCTTTCATGGACAGCGCAGGAAGTCATCCATCACAGTTCAAGGCCGATTTAAGAGACCAGTGGTCATGAGCCATCTTGTCACAGGCCCTGAGTGAGTTGATGTCATTGTGACACCACAGATGCAGACTGGCTTTTGACCAGCGCATGCCAGACATGACGTCATCATGTAATGTACAACATTATGCTTTGCCACAAGGATCACCTGGGATATCTTCACAAGGAGGAAGCATATGCTCACTTTGTGAAGGTCCTGCAGGTTCACAAGAGGCTTTGTCAACCTGCCAGCTCGCTGGTTTGTGGAAGGTGTCTTGTTGCGGGTGAGAATAAGCAGCTGTATCTGTCTGCATAAAGTGCATTGTATGTATCCCTCTGCAGTCAAGTTGACTTGACTAGACCTTGTGCATCATGTTTCAACTTTGTGACGCAGTCATGCTGCAAGACAGGCTGATGCAGCTGTCACATTGGATTTGTGCGCAGCAGCATGCCTCCGCCACCCTCCAGCACCATTCAGCAGTATTTCCCATTCTGCACAATGCACAGCAGACAATAGCCCGTAGCTAGCAACCATTCATACAGCTTGCTTGCACAGCATGTCATGCATTTGCAGCAGAACCTACAGCTTACATCAGCTCACGGCTAGCATTCCACAACATTGCTTGCCTGCAGATTGCATCACGCATCAGTCCTCAGATGAAGTTTGGACCGCCAACCCGGCCTTTCCTGCAAGTGCCTGTCATGTCACTAGCACAGAAAGTGATTGTGAGTGAGCCAGGTGATGAGCCTCACTTTGCAGGCAGAACCGAGCAGGGAGCAGAGCTCTACAAAGCCATACTTGAGGACACAGGTCAGTGCTGAACAACATTTTGTAGTTAATTTATGCAGGGGGAAAGTGCCATACATGCTACACATGGAACAGTTTTGTCTTTCTTGTGGATACATTTGCACATCCTGATATGTTGCACCACCATCATGCGGCTCCACCGAGGCTCAGGAGATCCTTTCTGGTCGGCACCACAAGAGCACTGCGCTTGTGGCTGTGGCACAACAGGAGCGCCTGCTGCAGGTGGTGAGAACAGCTGGGAGTTCAAAAAGTCTCCATTCAACAAGGAGAAAGTATTTGACATGGATCACATTTGGACCTTCCACATGCATCAGCATATAGTGGACCTGAGCACATTCAATATGCAGATCCTGAAGCAGTTTGACATTACGCACTACCTGAATGGACAGCCTCTCCAAAGCATGATCAAAGATAGGTGGGCGTCTTCTTATCTCATGATCCTGTGTTCTCTTGGGCCCAATTTCGCTGCAGCATAGCTTGCATTGGTCAAGGTGCAGCATGACTTGCATGTCCAGAAGCAATCACTTGCGTGACTTGTTTTTGGGAGTTTGTTTTGGCACCCATGCTGTCTGATGTGCCACATGAAATGCCCTTCACCATAGCCCACAACCATGCATGTCGGAATGCATGCACATATCTGTCAGCTTTCGTCTGCTGTCCCTGTAATGCTGTTTTCAAGCTGTTGATTGTCTGCCTTGCTGACATCAAATACAGGGCAACAGGAGAGTATGTAGTCAGCTTTGAGGTATGGCACGAGAAGCTTATCAAGGATGCTGAAAGGTACTATGAGCAAAAGCAGGAGGAGTATGGCTAGGGGATCAACACCATCGCAAGCGTGTGCTGATCCTGCTAGCTTCTGAAGTGCAAGATATGTGGGTTACCTGAGTGGCAAAGAAGCGTGCAGAGCTTCTCGCAACATGCCAAAGGCGGTACTGACAAGTATAGATGGTACTGAAGTTGAATAAGCTATGCCTTCAATCACAGATCTGTGTTGTGTATTCATGACTTGGGGATATGTTTCTTAGGAACACTTTAGGTGCAGCGCTTTGGTGGTGCAGTTGGGAATGCCTTTCTTACAAACACTTTAGGTGCTGCGTTTTGGTTGTGCAGTCAGCATTCTCACACTGTACAACTTTGCACTCAATAGGATAGGGTTTTACATATCAGAACACACATCAGTTATAGGAGAATGCATGCCAATACACAGATGATGGCTGCAGTCTGTGCTTGCAAGGTAAGCTGAGAACACACATCACATTTAGCAGCTAGTCACCAGCGAGATGTAGCAGTAGTTGCCCAGACAGTGACCCGATGTCAACCACTGGTAGGGTGTACTTCATTGTCCAAGTTCAATGTAGGCTGCAAGAAGTTGACTTTCATATATAATAATTGCTGAGTTCACCCTGCACTGCAGATCCTTTGCTTGTGCTACATTTATATCGATGACAGTCAGGAATATGCTACACTGCATGCAGTGAGCATCATTAATTACATGAGTACCGACCAAGTGAATGTCACAGACCTAGCAGAGATTGCAGGACTGCCAAGTCATCGATTGCCCAGGAGGTGGGTCATGCGGTTCAAAGGTGGGTCATGCGGTTCAAAGGTGGGTCATGCGGTTCAAAGGTGGGTCATGCGGTTCAAAGGCATCAGTCAAATAGTGTTGCTGGGTGTTTCCCTTTCTATACAACTGAAAGAGTGAATAAGGAACTCATGCTCATGTCATGTCAAAACCATAAGGCTGTATCTTGGGAGCATGGTCATGCACTACATTAAAACCAAAGTAAAAGCACAGCTTGATGTACACAGCAGTAAAGGTTCAACATCACTCAGATTCTGTTGCAGGCGCAGGAAAATATAATCCAAATCATGTCTGGCCTGCATCTACATTGTCCTTGTGTAACAATCGATCTAGCTGATGTTGCAATTGCTGAATGACATTGGGATTCCCTTTATTCTGCTTTCGTTCTGCAAAGTCAGGTGCAACATTAATGTACTGAGCTCCAACTGCATACCCAAAACCATAACCGAGGCCAATCCCCACTCCACAGCCACCGCCTATCCCCATACCTAGCAGGCCTATTGGCGCACCTGCAAAGCAAAGAGAAACCATGCTGCAGGTGCACGTCGTACAACTTTGCGATACAGCATTGATAATTTGCAGGAAGACCAGCACAAACGAGACCATGCACGCCTCATCACATGTACTACTGGCAGAGGGAACTGTGGCAAAAGAGCAAAAGTTGTGTCAGGCTTCCAAAAGATCACATAAGCTGCGGTAAATTTGCAAGCAATGCATACAAGGCACGTACCTCCGAACCCCCAACCAATGCCAAATCCGCAACCAGCCCCAATACCTGCACAGTGCGCGCAAGGCTGAATGCGGGTGAGGGCGGAGATCACTCAGCAGGGCGCATGTTTACCTATGCCAACGCCTTTGCCTGAGAACTGGCGTGTTCCCATGGCGAGCTATCTACAGCAAACACGAAACACAACGCCAGTTGTACCCACGGACCACTCGAAATGAAAGCGCACGGCTCAAGCTGATCAGAGCTCTCGAGTCATCAGTCTCGGCGGTTCATCTTCAAACCAAAACTTTGGCACAGTTTGATCAGCGTGAGGCAACTAGTCTACCTCAGCGAAGGGATGAATGCTCCTGATAGATATGAGAAGTTTGTTGTACCAGAAGGCCTAGAAAAGTAAGCTTACTAGGCCTGACGGCAACCTCGTCACGTTGCTGTTAGCGTGACACACATGTTGTCACTCGCAGGATTTCGCACGAGAAAGACACCAAGGTACCGCACGCAGCCACATTCACAATACAGAGAGAGGACCACACAATAGGCAACACTGTCAGGATGTGAGATTTTGACGCTCAGGACTGGGCTGCACAGGGCCTGGTCCACCTCTGACCTGCATCTGCACAGGGGCTGCTCACACCTCTGACATGCATCTGCAGGCAACTGCATCGTGACAACCGAGTCAACTTTGCGGGCTACAAGGTTCCACATCCCCTGGAGTACCGGATGCTGATCAAGGTGCATGCCATGACTTGGTTGTTTGCAACATACAGCTGTGAATAGTTGTTCTCTCTGACAGGGCTGAAGACTGGAAGTAAAGTACAGGCTTTCAACCAGTGCCACCTCAGTCTGCTTGTGGTCAAACCTGTTGCTGTTTACAGGTCCAAACCAATGGTGATTGTGAGCCCAACGGTGCCATGCAAGATGCTCTTAAGGATTTGCAGAATGAGTTTTCAGAGATACATGACAGTTTCATGGTAAGCAGTGCAGCTGTTCGATCTGGGAGCCAGTCTTGACGTCAATCACTGCATTGCGCATTTCCTACTGTCACAATTGCCGTATAGACTACTTCAAAATTAGCATTGTCTGTGCTCTCTCTGTAGGCTGAAGTGCAGCGAGTCAAGCAGGGATCAGGTGGACCCGCACAGATGGAGTACAGATGAAGATACTGAAAAGCTAGTTGTACAATGCTCAGCGCAGAACAGGCCAGCAGCACTTGATACACAGCCTTCAGGCTATAGCTGAGCCAGGGTTATTCTGAAGCATAGAGCTGTAACTCGCTGGGCGCAACGCTGTTGCTACTTTGGCCGACAACTGACAAAGCGCATCATAGCAGAGCAGGCTGACAAACTCAGCCACGACATGTTGGCATGCACTCAGCTGCTTGCTTGGTCAGGTTGTTTGGGCATTGCCTGCCACTGTCTGGAATTTGTATCTGTGAATCAGTGCTGGTGGCATGGTGATACCACAGCCAGGATTTGCTGCCTCCCCGGCCTAGCAGTTGCCTCCCTGTGTAGGAATTTTTGGCGTTGCAGCATTGCTCCTGAGTTTGACACTTGACAACACCATCTCAGTATAACAGACAACCCTGTCTGGCGGATTTTAGAACAAACCTGCATGGTCAAGGTTTATTTGTACAAGGGATGTTCTCTGTTGCTGTGTCTGTGGAGCACAGCAATTATGCTGACCTGGCCATGGCTCAATATGATCTGCTTTGTGACAATCTTGCAGCGCCAGAGTCAGTGACGTCTGTCGCCTACCGTAGTGACTACCTCGAGCGCGGGGCGGTTGCTGCGTCATTACGAATCACCGTGGCCGTTGCGGTCGATTAGCATATTTTTATCAATTCGAGCAAAAACGTGAGCAAGTGGCAGGAAAAGGTTCGTTTAGACTGCTTTTGACAGACTGTACCCACGCGAGACTGACACAGCTTCGCTCCTGAGCTTGTCTACAAAGACAGGCGTGACACGGCCGCTGTATCGAACCCTCTACCTGCGAAACCCTGAAGTTGGACAGCATCTCCAAAATACCAGAGTTCTCGGCGGCAGAAGAGCAGACGTATGGAAGCACAAAAGCCAAGGAGTTGTTTGTCCGATGCTTTCAAGGCTGTTCGTGCTCGAGAAGGCAGCATCAGCGCGTCAGCGCCAAGAGCTGTTCCTGAGCCCGTCAGGCGAATCGTGCCTTCTGCCGCCGCAAGCCGGCCTTACACTTTTAGCGGGTGAGCAGGACCTAGACAGGCGCAACGGGAAGGATCTTGTAATTACTCTGTTTGTGGGAGGTTGATGTCGAGGTTTCTGTTTTATACAGGTCCACAAAAGATGTGTCAAATAGCTTGGAAGCCAGCAGAGAGTTGCAGCAGATTTTGTCTCAAGCTCATCAGAGCAACAGAAGCAGCATTTTTGGATGCAGTCCACCAGTTCGAGCAGACAATCCAGTGATTCACGACTCAACCTTTGGTAGAGGCTCAGCAACAGAACAGTGTTGTGGAGCATTTTGTTCAGCCTATAACCAGTTCATTGGCTTTGATTCTTCCCCAGCCTCAGCACTGAGCACTGCCTGATTTTGTGAGAGTACTGTGTATAACAAGAACCTGCTAGGCAGTGTGTATTTGATGCTTTGAGTCTCTGAGTTACAGAACAACGTGATGAATCGGTGTATTATTTACTTACAGACACATTCTTAGGGAACTTGTACAGCCAGGGTTAGCCATGGTGTTTCCCTCGTATTGATCACTTCCATATCATTTCATCTGTATTTTGCTGTACATTGCTGTAACGTCTACATGGCCTTAGTAACCTATCAGGCTGACAACAAGCTGCATCTTTGCCCATATCATTGCGCGCATGTCTGCGCCATACACACATTTGTTGTTAATTGTGCAGTACGGAGCAGCACAGAGTGTGTCTCTGTACTGGCCCTCATGGGCATACCTATGGGAATAATGGTCAATTATCAACGGGTGCTGATACGGTAGTCCCAGTGATGATAATTTCAGTGGTAATATCATTACAATCTGTCAAACCCGGCATGGGATCTCTCCCTATTGCACATGCCTCTGATACTCCTCAAAGTATGCATATTTGAGTAAGTCAGGAGCCTACTTGCTCATCATCAGATCTTAAAGGGCAGAAGGATAGATCTCTTGAATAAGAATGACGCGCGAAGTATACTGTTTTGTATATGCATTTGAGGCTTGTAGACTGTTCCCATCCTGCATATGAGGCCATGCCGGTCTTTTCCCTGATCATTGGAAGCAATGCAGATAATATTGCTACAACCTAACCTTGTCTACTATGCAACAACATCTTCAACCACACAAACAAATTGAAAGCCCTGCACCCAGTGTTGACACTCACTACTAAAAGTTTCAATGATGAGAAACTACGATTGGAAGGCTGCAAGATCTGGTCGTCCATAAAAATTGCATGACAACATAGTCAGGCCAGAATTCAACAAACGCTGGTGATGTAGATTGGTAAATTTGAAAGTATCAGCCTTTCTCCAGCAGGCACCATTCAGGGGGGACTGGCCAGCCTCAACACAGGGACACTCAGCAGAGCCAGCTTCTACTATTGCTGTTGGTTGTAGGCAACATGGTCTGGGCATGCGCGGGCCCTGCAGCGCACAAGCTGAAGTGTTGGCTTCCCATTGTAGCATACACCAGGACATGCTTCCAACAGCCTATAGCAGATTTACACTCTCCATATGCCTTGAGCCTGATGCGGCACCATGCTTAGCCAGTAGACAGTGAGCAGACAGGAGGGCAGGCAGCACCTTTGCGTGTCATGACACAGGCATGCTCACCGCTGCTGGGCACAGAGTATGGCTGAGGTTGCATGCTTTGAAGCACATTTGGGTCATGCAAAGGCTCTTGCAGACCAGCAGCTGCAGCCGCAGCTGCCAGCAACAGGTGCTGCTGTTGCTGCTGGTTCCACTGCTGTTGCTGTTGCCATTGCTGCTGCTGCTGAGCACATGCAAATGGATCACCCAACAAATTCTGTTGATGGGCAGCCAGCAGCAACTGCATCTCAGGACTCAGATTTTGAGGCTGCTTGGACAAGCTTTGGGCATGGTCTTGAGGCGCCGAAGCTGCTTGCTGCCAAGCAGAAGCAATTTGCTGCTGTTGTTGCTGCTGTTCTTGCAGGGCCGCTGCGTGTTGCCCTTCCCTGAACCAAGTAGGATCATGTGGGCTGGCTGCTGTCTGCAGCTGTCCCTGAAGGGCAGCGTCAAACTGCCTTGGGGCCCCACCACTGGGGCTCATAAAGGAAGTTGACATGCTGGCAAAGCTTCCAGGCAGTTGCTGTGCTAGCTGCTCATGCATACTCCCCGGCAGCTGCTGATCATGCATACTGGTGGGAAGCAGCAGGCTGGCATCTGGCTGGCTGTCTAGGCTGTGATAGGGGGTGCTGACTTGGGGACTGGCTGACTCATGCTTCACATCAGTCAACTGTCTAAATCCAGCTGGCCTGCTCCCTGTGTCCTCTGCTAGCAGCTGGTCCTCACTGTAACAGGCATGTAAATGCGCGTCAGCAATGAGGCATGCATCAGACAATTGAAACTGAGCAAGGTTTGTTGCCGATAGATCAGTGTCCTTTCAGACTCGCAGGAGTCCAGTACACCCAAAACACTGGGATTACCCCTGATGTGTGGTGACATGTCATCTCAGCAATTGTATCCAGGTGTCGGCAAGCACAGAGGGCATTTATGCAGAGCTGTACATTGATGCCAAAGTACGCAACCATGCACGGTGGGGTGGACATGGTACACAGCAGGCGAGATACGATACCTGAAATTGGGGTCCCAATCACTAGGGTGAGGGGCATCTAGAGAGGGCTGCCTGCTCATGTGGCGCACCAAACTACCCTCCCCCCCTTGCCCTGCCCAGTCATCAAACAGCTGTTCAAGGTGGTCTTGGCTAGTGGGCTGCTGCCTCTTCCTATGCTGATGAGGAGAAGCATGCTGCCTCTGCTGCAGTGATTGCTGCCGCAGTGATGGCTGCTGAAGCTGCTGCGCCTGCTGTTGATCTGAGCAAGCAGATGTGCCAAATCCAAAAACCCTGTTGGGCGTTGGGGCAATTGGGGGCGTGGCTAATCCAGGGGACAAAACTGACCCTGGAGGTCCTGCTGGGGATGTGGAGAAAGAATGGCGGGAACGGTTGTTTAGACTGGGAGGCAGCCTAGGTGGGCCAACGCTTCCTGCTAAGCTGCTGCTGCCGCCTATGCTTCCCGCCAAACTGGCAGCTCCCGCCAACCTCTGGGAGGGAACCGTCAGAGATGATGCAAACATGTCACCGTATGCATTCCTGCCTCTGGGTGCATGCCATCCGCCCCTGAGAGCTTCCAGAGACCCAACTGGCAGATGGGCAGATGACATCTGCCCTTCAATTGGCACAGGCAGGGCCACAGGGCTTGCACTGACTGACCCAAAGGGCCCTAATGACTGATACTGCTGCTGCTGCTGCATGGGATAACTACCATAAGGTGACTGATGAGCGCTCATGCTTGGTGTGAAGTTGCCGCCCATGCTGCTGCTGGTGCTGTCTGAGCCTGCTGTGTAATGCCTACTGGCTGTAACCCCCCGCCCATGAGGAGTGGCCCCCACTGACCCCCCATGAGGCGAGGTGTAATCTGGCATGTACACCCCATCCGGCTGGGACGGGTGCTGTTGGGGTCCAAGCCTAGCAGGCGGCATTCTGACTGCCCCTGCTGCGGCTGACTGCATACTAGAGTCCAGCTGCTGCAGCATTGCAGCCTGGTAAGCTGCCGGCAGCGAAGAAGAGGGGAATGCTGAATGGGGGCTGAGGTGAGCTACAGCAGCCATGGCAGCCAGGTGAGCCTGTGCTCGTGCCTCAGGTGAGCTGGCCACTGAATTGGCCATGGTGGTGGCTGCAGACCGGTGTCCCTGGCTTTGGGAGTACATGTAGGCTGCAGGGTGACTGTTTGCTGTGCTGCTGCTGATGTACTCCGCGCCCATGGATCGGGCCGGGAGGGGTGAGTCCGGGGTGGGTTGGAAGGGGCCTGTGAAGAGCGCCTGTGTGATGAAGGGATGTTGGAGAGCTTGTTTAGGACTCCATCTGCAGCATAGCAACATGTTGTGTATTCCAGTGTATCAACATTGTGCAACTTATTAAGATGGTATAAGCAAGCGCTTCTTCCAAAGCGTATATGTGTTCACCAGCACACATATCTGATATACTCCGTTGGCTGGGTTGTCCAGAGCAAACAAGCACAACAGCAAATACACTGACTTTTACAGGAACACCCCCAAGCACTTACTGCACTGCTGGGTGTTGCTGTAAGGTACCAAACGCCAGTGCTGACCTGCAGGTTGGGTCCAGATCCAAAATCCCCAGCAGGAAATCTAGGAAGCTTTCCCGCTGCTGGCGCTCTTGAAGGGCTGCTTGGTCATCTAGCCCTGAGGTCACGGGATACGCCCCAACAATGTCTGCCAGCTTGGTGTGCTGGAAGTAGCGCTTGCCAGCTGGGGCCTTGCAGTTGAACATGGCCTCAAATTCTGCCTGTGTGCGTACAGTGTAGCGGCTCCTGTAGCGAGAGGAGCTGCTTCTGGTGGGCTGCAACGATGGTGATGGTATGTCAGCCTGCCTGAAGTACCTACAGGACATGAGAACACACTCTTAACCATGCTGCAGTGTCAGCTGTGTGTCATCTGCGCACTGTCACCTCTGCCTGTTTCAGTACATTGCCAAAGCTTGGGTTGCATGCAAAGGGGGTCAGAATGGGCTAGAAAGGGTAGGGGGGGGGGTGACATTGAAGTCTAGGTGTACAGGTTGTACAACAGGTGCTTCTGGTAATGTTGGCAACAAGACTGGAAACCACCACACCAATGGACGTCCAATATAGGTGGGTTTGGTACAAATCAGGGCAGCTATTAGTAAGCTACACGCCTGTATTGACGAAAGCCTCTGCAGCATGATAGAAGCTGCAGAAAAGGCTGTTTTGCCTGCTCATCAAGGTGTACAGGGCAGGCCTATACCTGTTGGTGTGCAGAGCCTTCTGCAGGACATGATCTGGAGGCATGCCCAGCATGTCTACAATGCGCACCAGCAAATCATGCTCGGAAGCTCCCGGAAACAGAGGTAGCCCCAGAAACATCTCAGCAGCCATACAGCCTAGGGACCACATGTCGATTGCCATGTCATACCCATGTCCCAGCAGCACCTGTCGCCATTACATGCAGTCTCAATAGTGCATACACACTCTCTTGTCAATGTAGACATGCTGATTGTTACCCAAATTGGCAGCTGTAAAACCCAGAATTTCGGCTTGTTGTTATCAAATGCCATCAGGATGACAGATTTGCACCATCTGTGAGGTATGCCTTGTCAAAGCTTGTACCAGCAGCCATGGCAATTGCTGTGTAGGCAGCTGCCTGGAAGGCCACAGACCAATTTATCTGGGATTGTGCCAGAGCACATCATAATAGGACGCTGTCTTTCTGCAACTGATTGTGACAAGCAACGCAGCTAGCCCACAATGGTTGGTGCAACAGCAAGCAACATGTGTTGCTGCTTATGCTTTTGCAAAAACAATTATGCTTTTGCAGAAATGATCAAAGAAAAGATACATGTACAAGTGATCCTTGAGATCAAAAAAACAAGTTTGCATCTTACATACCTCAGGAGAGCGGTAGAAGCGGCTCTGGATGTAAGAGTACATGGTGCGGTTCTCAAAGCAGGCTGATCCAAAGTCAATGACCTTGATCTCCCCTTTTTGCCCTTTCAGCAAGACATTCTCTGGCTTCAGATCACAGTGAATGATCTGAGAGGTCCTCAGCACACACAGCGCATCCAGTATCTGCAGTACAATGAAGGCCTTGCATTGTGGATGACTGCTGTCATAAAATTTGTTTCCAGGTCTTTTACGAACAATTTGAACTGGAGTTGACAGAGAGGTATGAAACCCTGCAGCAAGGGCTCATCAGGCAGGTGACATGTATAATAACAGCTGCCATGATGCACAGCAATTGTCCTGCAGCAGTGAAAGTATCGTGCATGAACAGGCATATGAAACAGATTGCCACTTCATGGCAAGCCTCTATGCCTTTCTGCTTTTCGCACAGCCCAACAAGGCATGTTGGCTGCACCATACAGATGCAAGTCCAGGTGATGCTAGCAATGACAGAATGCAGTGACTTGTACATGCAACAAGATGAGCGATTGGGCTACGTTGACATATAGCATACCTGAGTCAAAAATATGCGCAACAGCCTCATAGAGAGACCTCGGAACTGGTTCTGCTTGATCAGCTCATACAGATTGAGACTGAGCAGCTCGAAAACCAGGCACAGGTGATCCTTGAAGACAAAGAAGTCGTACATTCGCACAATGTGATGCTGATCATCTGGATCTCCCAGGCTGTTGAGGTACTGCAGCACTCCAACTTCCACTCTGGCTTGGTGATAAAAGGCTGTCTGGTTCTTGATAACCTTGACTGCTACAACGCTGCCTGTCTGTTGGCATATGCACTGTGCCACTTGCCCAAATGTTCCTTGTCCCAGCATCTCGCTGACAATGTACCTGGAAATTGATAGGTGAGGCATTGGCAGCTTCAAGACTGAACAAGAGCATCAGTTTAAGGTATCCTACCTTGCATCTGACTCAGACTGCAGGGCAAAACCAGTCCAAAGTATGAGGTCATTGTTTTCATTATCGTATCCGCCGTTGTTGACTCCGAGATTGGGGTGAGTGAGGGTGTTCCTTGGGACCTGCTGGTTGACACCACCGGGTGAAAAAGATGCTGCCATAACGATAGCGTTTCTATTGCACGCAGCTATGTGCAAATCAGCTTCGACGCCCTGTATTGCGGTATTAAGCTGCTAGGCGATTGAGGTAACGTATCGGAGGGGCTTCTGCGAAACCTTGTATCTGACACCGTTGTGGTGAAGCTGTGCCCATGACAACAGAAGGTGCTAAAGTCTCGCAGCAAAGCAAACGACGAATCAGCACCCCTGTAAGGCTTGAGGCTTTTCTGACGTTCGACAAACAGGAGTCAGAAGATTGCCTGACGTTCAACGGAGACAGGACACCGTTAACGAAGCTTGCGATCTAGTGACCACGATAAAGACAGGCCAAACAAGAGCAGAGCAAGCGACACCTTGTTACTGTGCAAACGAGTGAGCACGCTGTGCTGGTACTGAACGTCGACCGCGTATGCTAGGGACACATTCCTGCGGACTCATCGCGAAGGCTTCGCTCTGCTTGCTAGACTCAGCACCTGAGCAGAGCATTTCATGCTGAGCTTTTGAACCCAGCTGCTGTGCCAATTGTTATCGCCGGTAGGTCTGACGCTGCACCGATTGTCGCATGTGAACGCCGGAAACCGCAGTGACCTAGATCTATTGTTCCTTCTAAATACCTTGATCACCTTTATGGCGCAGAGCGCGGCCAACGCAGCTGTAGAAGCCTTGTCCATCTTGGCGAAAGGTCTGCTCGCTAGTAACCAACCCTTTCAAGCAATAAAATGCCTAGAAGCAGTCTGCCACAGTTCGACGCAGATGCCTGTGGCAGCAGCAAAGACGCGCTTGTGGCTATCACAGCTGTTGCTGCAACATACCCAGAACATCAACGAGGCAACTCAGCACCTGCAGCAGGCTGTGAGTCTGAAGAATGCAGTTCATGTAGAAACGCTCGCGGCAGCCTGCAAGTCAAGTAAAAAAGCTTGTTTTGCCGTGCAGCAACTCCTACTCAAGCAGGTGCCAGGGTGTCATGCTCTCAAGTGTCAAGTATTGAGCGAGCTTGGTCGCTGTCAAAGATACCTAGCTCGGCCCAAGCTGGAGATAGCGGCATATGAACGCGGTTTGCAGATGTGCATAAGTGGGCAGAAGTCAGCTGAGAGGTGCCCCTGCTGCATCCTGAATGATCTGCAGTGCCCAGCAAGCTGAAAATTCGACTTGCGCCCTGAGCTCATCAAAATTCTTATGTCCAGCGCTGGCTGTACAGGGTTCACCTCCATCGATGGCAAGCGCATTTTCGCCAGCGCCTTGTGGACATTCATGTAGTACAGGGCAATCTCCAAGATGCTCAGCAGATTTTGAATGCAGCTCTGGAAAATGCAGTGCAATTCCAAGACATGAGCATGCAGGTAGTCCGCTGAAGCCTGTTCAATGCCAAACCTAATTGGAGTGTTAACTGCTGTCAGTACACATAGAAGTCAGTTCTGCACTTTGTATTGCCAGGTCATCTTGTCATTTGTGTCACATCTTTGACGCAAGCTGTCTCTCATTGTGGTGGCGATGGCTACCTATGCCAGCTTCTGGAAATGTCTTGTAATTTCCACCTAAGAAGCCACATCTTCCATACGTAAATGATGCCGAGCTTGAGTGACAGCATGCCATAAGACATTGCTGCTGTGCCACAGGTCCTGCTGCAACTGGCTCAGCTACAGCTGCACATGCTGAGCCAAAACACAGCAGCAACAGGTCAGGTGCTGTCTTCTTGCACAGCACTGCTTGTACAGCTTGCCGCTAGCCAGTCCCAGGAGCCGCTCTGCAGTCAGCTGCAGCTGCATTTTTGTATTCTGAGGGTGCTCTGTCTCATGAGTGAGGGGCAGTACATGGAGCTTCTCAAGACAGAGAAAGAGAGAGACAAGGAGAGAGAGAAAGAGAAAAGAAAAGGGAAAGAGAAAAAGGAAGAGAAAAGGGAAGAGACAGGTCGCACTTCTCTTGCTGCATTTGTTGGGTACTTAACCTTCCGCTGGACCTGCTGCTTTACACATCATAATCAGGGTTTCACTTAGCATAGTGATGATCACATGGTGCTGCTGTTGCTGCTGCTATGATCTGGTGGCATCTTGGGCTGTGTGTTGCATCTCATGTGGCAGTGTGACATCATATAGCCTCACCTACTAAGAGAGTATTGCACACCCGCAAAGCCAAGAATTTTCAGGATGTGATGTTTGCAGGAACTTAGGGCATGCTGCCTTGTTTTCAGCATGAAGTACACAAATTGTCGAGTGAACATGTGCATAGCGTCTGTCAGCAGCATTTCGCTTTGTTGTACCAGTCAAGCATGAAGTACTGCAACCAGATAATGCTCACGTCCATGTCAAAGGATCCCAGGCAATGCCCCGGCCTAGCAGCAAAGCCGTCAAAACAACAGGCATGCCTCTTGCATAACCCTCTTGCCAGCCCAAGCATACACTGGTGTGTGATAGCACCCATTCGTATAATCTATTTCTGCATTGCAGAGGTTGACAATACCCCAATCATAAGCATTTCTGAGCTGTCGCGGCTACTGGAGCAAATAGGGGACAGGGAGTGGGAGTATACATGGCTACCCACTGCAGCAGTGCATGCAGTGGTGTCCTGCCTGATCGCTACAATATATCGCCCAGGTGGCAAGTTCAAGCAGGCCCTAGCTTATCTATCTCAGGCGCAGCAAGTCATTGATGAAGAAGTCCAGCTTCAGGGCATCAAGGTCAGCCTGTCTGTTCATGCGACAGCATACCTGATCTTCAGCAAAGCCCAGATTGTTGCCCTGTCAGATGTTCACAGCACCTTCAATGAGCAACCGGACAGTCTGCCTGCAATGCATCTCATGCAGCATATGCAGTTTTTGTAGTGCTGTGCTGATTAGTCTCCAACATGTGAGCGTTACGAACAGGGTAACGAGAGTGAGCTTCCCCTTCAAACATTGTGCCACCACCACAGCCTGCTGTTCATCAAGTTCCTCATCATTGAAGGGGCTGCCATGGTGCACATCACTCAGCTGGATCTGGAGCGCGCTCAGAGGGACCTGACTGTGCTGCTGGAGCTGTGCACCCACCACCCTGCTCTGCTGGGCAAGCCCCTTCTCAGCAGCCTCTACATGCTCATAGGTCAGTGCATGTCTGTCAAGCCCTAAGACATTACTCTACAGTAAAGTGCCTGAAGCTTGTTTTCGTGTTTAGATCTACACTGTGAATTTACACAAATAAAATACTGATGTTTCTGTATGTCCAAAAGCTGTCTTGCAGCAGCAGCGTCTCGAGTAACGCTGGAGCTGTGCACAGCTTTCTCCTGTCACCATGCAGCAGCAGCAATACTCGGTTTGATAGGTCTTTACGCGCTGAAATGACTCAGTGATGTGCTGAAATGCAGGGAATTATGCTCTGGCAGCAGGTGACCCATCAGCAGCTGCTGAGCGCTTTGTGGTGGCAGCCCAGACAGGCTCCAGTGCAAGTCAAGCCCGCTTGGCAGCTGTGTCCGCTGCGCTAGCTCTATTGACCACTCAGCATCCTGATGACATTCTAAAAGCTGCTGACATACTGCGACAGTATGAGGTGTTTGATGACATAGACAGCAAGCTGCCATTTGCAGAACAGTAAGTGCCTGAGCAAATCAGTCTCCGGTGTAAAATCTTGTCTTGGCTCAGCTGACTGTGTCATGTCATCAAGGCGCAAGCCGTCTGGGCTGTTGCGTGTGGTCATGTCAGATGCTGATCACCATCACCAGGTGTGTTGCAAGTGGCATGATCACCACGATCAACAGACAGCTTCAAGATGGCTAGTGAGCGCACTTTCACATGCATGCTTTCAGTAATCACAAAACAGACCTTACTGTGTTTGTCCTGATGCATCCAGATCCTTTTGTGTCCTGCAAGTCGTTTGGGTTCGGCTGTGCAGGGGTGCAGGATACTTTGCGACAGGCATGGTATTGGTCAGGCAAGGGCAAGAAAAGGAGGGCCAGCTGCTTCTGGGCAAGGCCCTCAGGTTTGCTCACAGAAACCTGAGCAATCACCAGCTGGTCTCTGAGGTATGAAAAATGGTCTTCATGCAACGTATCCTCATGTGGTGAAGCATTTTGTGTGCTGCAACAGCCATATGCAATATGATGTCAGTTTTAGCTGCAAACGAGTTCTTACCTGTGTGCTTGTCTCACACACATTTTGCACATAGTTTTTGAGTAATGCTTGGTAATCTACAAAGCAGCACCAGTGAAAAATTATGAGCTTGTTATTGCAGATCATAATCGCAATGGCGCCAGTGCAAATGCAGAGGGGCGACACAGAGGGGGCTACATCCCTGCTGCAGTCAAGCTTGACATTGTCAACAGCTAATCATGATCTGCCTACAATGGTCAGTGGTCTGCACTGCATGTCGCACTTGCATGCCAAATTAGGAGACATAACAAAATCCCATGACTGCTTGGAGCGTGCAGAGGGGAAGAACATGCAGTATCTACAGGTCATAGAGGGTGCGCAAAACGAGCCATCACACAGCCAGATCATGCAATGGCAAGGCTTCAGCTGACCCCGCTGCCTCCAAACAAAGCAGCACACCAGCTCCTCCATTTGCTTATGTCCTGGGCTTACATTCATGTATGTCAATAAAGAGTCGCACAGATTATGCTTGTGAAAGACATACACTAGATTTGCAAGGCCCCTTTCCTATTTGCCAACCACTGTTGGCATCACGTGCCTGTTATGCTGGAAATGTTAAGACTGTAGACAGGTCAAAGGATGCAGTGGCAATTATGGCACAATCCACATGTCAAAGCTTTGCCATTGGGGTATGCTTGTCCTCACAAAAACGCTGTAGCCATTGATCCATTTCATACAGAGTGTGCATCACAGACTCCCTTGCTCGGTATCCATGGGACTCATGAGGCAGGATGACTAGCTTGCAAGGGGCACCATGACCTTTCAGCGCTGCATAGAAGCGCTCACTCTGCATGGGAAACGTGCCTGCACATCCAATCAGGACCAGATCAGATTGCACCCTGCAAACTACCTCTCGACCACTGCTTACACGCTATCATAACAGGCTGACCCACGTGTAGCATGGAACAGCACTACCGCTGACTCATGACAGCCGCTGAAAGCAGCAGGGCTTTTGAGGACTGGGCAATCACTTATGAGGAAGTTGCAATACAGAACTGGCACACTTCCTGCAGAGTACAGTGTATCCTGCACACTACTGAGTCATCAACCAGCACATGAACACTCTGAAAACATGCCTGCCAACCTGGCAGCAAGCTACCAAATTGGCAATCAGCACCAGGAGAATCACACACCTGTGTTGTTGTCATCTTCACCATGGATGAGCAGCAGCGGTTTCTTGATCTTGTGGGCTTGCAGGTAGGGGCTCATGTTGATGTAAGTGTCTGTTGCCTCCCACAACGTCCTCTCTTCAGCTTGAAAGCCAAAGGGCGTCAGCGTCCTGCATCAGCCAAATATCTCATGCTCTGCCTCAGGAATTGCCTATAGCTCACTGGCCTACAACTCACATTGGAGTGACGCAAGTCCAACAGGTGCATGCACAAAGTGCAGGCTGCCATGCTCAAAACCTGTGGTGTGTCATATCTCACAAGATCAAGAATCTTGAATGTTATATTTCTTTATCTATTAAGTAACATATTTTTATTAAGCAAATGTTTTATTCTATGCTGGCAGCCTACCAGCAGCTCATGTCAGCAGCATCATTACAACACAGCATGGTTTGAGAGCGCTGTACATTCAATGCGTACAGCCAGCAGCCACATCTGATATTGGAGATCATCTGTCAGTATCTGCTGGACATACCAGATGGATATACACTACTGGACATCGTTTGTCACTACAGTTTACCTGTTATAGGCACCACTGCGGGCTATGCCACAGGCAAAGAGGTCTGGTGCATGCGCCAGCAGGTTGGCTGCCATGAAGGCGCCGTAGGAGTGGCCACCCACAGCTATCTTGCTTGTGTCTGCAACCCCACGCCGCTCCAGCTCCTGACAACAAAAGCCGTCGATGTGAGCAGTGCATGCTGACACATCAAGCCTGGTTCCGTGCATTGCGACACAGCAGCTGGTCAGACACAATTTGGACACTCCATGCCATGCTCAAGGAAGCAATGTGAGTGTGCGAGCCACGTGGCAAAGGCAGCCTACATTGTGGTGATGAGAGCACAATCAGTGCATGAGTGGTCACTATTTGCAAGATGCAGGAAGCAGACTGGTCGCTGACAGATAGTCTAGTCAGCAATTGGAGGAGGCAGTGAAGGCATAAGGGCAAGAAGGCAACCTGCACAGCTGCCCTGGCACTGGCAGTAAGCTGCTCCACATATGTGTTGTTGGGCTCCTCATCTCCCTCAGCCACAATGGGCATGGTGGGCCCATCCAGAATGGCATACCGCCGCGCTAGCCACAGCAGCGGTGACGTGTCACCAATGCTGCTGAATGAGAAGGGACTCTTGCGCATCTGACCTGCAAAGGCACACACCCCACATATTGAGGTCCTTGTCTCTGTTCCGTATCTGCCCTTGAATGTGATGAGGACTGGCAGCCTGCAGGTGAGGAGAGGCACTCCCTGGCAACGCTCCCAGGTTTGAATCTTGCCTGGCTGAACACATTGACTTCAAGGTCAGAAAGCTGCATGAATTCATCACACGGCTCAGGTTGACTAGTAATGCTGGGCATATGTGCTGCATTCAATGAGCCATTCAAACAGCTGTAATGCAACTTGGAAGCTCAAGTCAACTGCACATCAGGCGTCAATCACTGCGCCTTTTGTTTCTATTTTGACGATGTTACCTGATGATCAAAAACAGGTTAGTTATCAAGGGCAAATTGCCAACCTCCTCTCTGAATGAGTCAGAATTTTCGACGCATATTCGAGCTGAATGTAGCCCCAAGGTGATACGCAAGGGCTCAGTGCGTTGCTGATGAGCCAGGGAGCTGACAGGGAGGCTTACCAGCAGCATCTTTGGATTTGAACTCGCGGGGGTAGGCCCATATGAGGCAGGGTAGAGGCCCCTCCTTCTCCTTGTTGTACCCAGGCGGCAGGTACAGGGTAGCTGTCATGTCAATGCCATCATCCCTCTTGTACCTGAACCACCGAACACACCTGTTGAGACCACCTAAGTGCTGCAGAGCGGGCAGCATCTACATAAAGTGCACGTCTTGTCAATTGACAACCTCTTTTGTGTGTGCAGCTGCAAGCTTTCAAATATAGTCACCTGAGAGTGCAGTCTGAATGGAATGAACATACAAGGCAGAAGTGTGAGGGCCAGAGCGCAGTGTACTGTAAAGCACCGAATCATAGGATACATCTGCAGCTTCATTTCATGCAAACTGGATTACTATGGCACTGCTCAGAATCCAGGCACTGTTCAGACCAGTTGTGGCAGCGACGCAAATGTGCATTTTATTTGGACCAGGCTTGAGGACAGGATTGAGGCTTGAGGAGAACGCATGCCTTGAACCCTCTTTCAGTATGTGGCAAGAGCAACAAGGGTGTGGAGACTCAATTTTGAGTCAAGGTCTGTTTTGGAGACCTTCAAAAAGCAGTCAGGGCTTGAAGGCACACAAGCACATGCAATGCAAGACACACAGGAGAGCACTTTTGACCTGATGACCTCTTTCTGAAGGTCCTTGATGGAGGGGTGGGGGTGGGGGAAGTGGGTCAGCAGGCGCTCGTTGGAGGGTCCATCAGGCCCTTCTTCCCATTTCTTGAGGTAGATTTGGGCTGTCTCTAGATTGGTTTCTCTGGTAAACAACATGGATAAGCCTTTCAACCTGCACATACAATCAATTCACATTTTCTGTCTTTACAACTTATCAGGGGAGTCAACAGGCAATATCTGGGAAGTCAATATACACTAAGCACTAAATGTTCAAAGGCGTTCAACAGTGGGGCACCACAAGCGAGATAGCACCAACACAACTGCCTAGTGTGACAGCAGTATAGCTCCCCCAGTAAGCACTGGTCAGTCAAACGGTCACTCTGCCTGCTGAGTCACATGCACAGAGTGTCAAGGACCTTGTCTCATCAGGTATACAGCCAGTGACATGCATTTTGCTCTCTTCTTGCATCGCCGCTGTGTGTCATAGGCAGTCACGGCATTAGACATGTGCAGGTGCATGGCACTGCAGCTGAAAAACCAAACACACAAATTGCTGTGGCTAATGTTACAGCACAAGATGGGAGGCCAACCAGGCAGGCATGAGCTTTCTGTGAGCATAAACAGCAAGGCTGGTCGTATGTCTCACGTGATGGGCTTGTCATGCTGGTCGTTCAGCAGGCTGCCGGTGTCTTCAAGAAAAGGAGGGCTGCTCTGCCACAGGCGCTGGCTCTGCTTAGTCTCCAGGTCTAACACATCCAGGAAGGGCTTGTTACCCTCAGGAGATGCCCCAGATCCTGCACGCACACACACTCACTTTCATGCCCTTGTATAGGCACCTGCTCTCTGTGTCAGACCACACCCTATGCTTTTCACTTGGGTGTGAACATAGTCACAGCAGCAAAAATGCAGCATTCAATTGCTAGGCGTGGGGGCCAAGCCATGCACCTCCAACTCAATAGCACGCAGGGGCAATCAGCCTTTTCAAAAGGCTTGCATAGCTGCTATTGTGAGCCACTCTACAAGCGCATAGCCATGACTGCTCAGCATGCTTCTGTTGTCTTTGTTTGCAGGTACATATGGTCAGGTCGAAATGGGAGCTAAGAGTAGGCAGGGAAGAGCATCTCTTCTCAATCCCGAGACATCCATAATTTTATAGAAACGTCCATCCTACAGTGGAAATCTAAACTCAGAAACGCCAGGGGACAGCCTGGCAGTAAAAACGCGTTTCTATGTTGGGAAGATGTTTTGGTACATTGCAGCTACAGTGAGTGGGATACCTTGCATGAGGAGCTTCTTCTGGTTGTCCACCATGGCAAGTACATACGTTCCAAGGCTGGTCCTGCGGCTGGCTGGACTGCCAGGGTCTGTGTAGGCATCCTCGTAGTTCCTATAAAGCAACAGAGAAAACAAGGTCATGCCTTGCTTTGATTGCATCTTGCACAAAGCCCTCACACGTGCTGTTTCTAGCTCTGTTATGCCCTTGACCCCAAGCATTGTAGCAGCAATGATCCAAGAGTATGTTTTTCAGCCTCGCTCTCAACAGAGGGGTCAACACGCCAAACTCAGCAGCTGGGCTGGGATGAACCAGCTGTCTAAAAAAGCTCACGAGAGTCTCAGTTGGCGCTGTCTAGAGCAGCCAATTGCAACCAGTGGACTATCGAGCACGGCGTTAGGAAACATTGACTGTGCACAAAAGATGGCAGCAACTGTGTGTAAGATGAAGAGGCATGCATGCAACACATACGCAGTCAATATGCAGTCCTGCAAGCATGCAATGTGATGCTGCAGTACCTGTCAAAGAGCACCTGCAGGCCCTGCTCTGGCTTGCCTGGTGCAAAGGTGGACACAACACTGCGCCGGGTCTTCCACTCACTTTCGTAAATCAGTGCCAGATCTTCATTACCCCAGAATACACCACCACACCTGGGCGATTGATCACAACTCGGCTGCAATGCTACAGGTGTACATCACGTGTGTCCTGATGCTGAGTGTAGCTTTCACAGATTCAGGCAGATGTCACAGAAGGCTGCTGCAATGGCATCAATGCCTGCTGGACTGCTTGTACTTGATTCATGTTTGCTATCCAAATGGTCAATGTGCAGCTTGAGCATGGGCTGCACACCTTCCATAAGGCACTGTCATCAGCTGCCTCAGCTGCATGCGCATGCTGCCAACAGGTGGTGCACGCCACCGCCTGAACCTGCTAAGCTATCTTGCAAGCCCACTAGTATGTACACTAGTACGTACTCACAAGACAATCTATGTTTCACCAAGTATATGATGTTGTACATTGTTGTGTGCTGGTAGTCACTGCGCAGCATCTTGGCTTACCTGAGGTCTGTTTGGGCGAGCTGTTGCGGGCCCGTGCCATTGGCAGCAACATTTGCCGGCATTGTGTACACAATGTCACGGGGTGACGCTTCCACAGCAGGATCGCCACCATCCTACATCGCAGATTGAGCCTTTACATGCCTTTCCCCAACAACAAGAAGCCAGTTGGTAGTGATGTCAGTCTTGCTCCCCTGTTTGCCAGTTTTCTGCTGGTGAGCTGGTTGACGCAAGTAGCAGCAGTGTAAACAAAGTGAGTGTCAGGCACCCTGCCTGCAAATGGGTCTGGTCAATGTGCAGATGTGCAGGTGTGAGTTGCATGCGGCTGCAGACTGAATGGCTTGCAGCTGATTTTGAGCTGTGGATTGGTGCCAGCACTGCATGCCAAGCTGGAGAGACCATTCTAGCTTCTGCCGCCAATGGCAGTGCATGCAGAAGCAGCATAAAGGGAGGAAGAGGCATGGGGGCTGCACCTGGGCTTCGGTCCAGACTAGCTCTGCTGGCTTGTCAGAGCGCCAGCCCACGCTGCGTGGGCCCTGCCGGCAGCTGTTGAAGGCAATGGGAATGCCCTCTGCCAATGGCAGACTTGCCAGCTCATGTACGACCTTGCCAGTCCTGCAGACAAAGTCACAGCCGCTTTCAACCAGGGAGAAAGAGTGTAACATATGCTATAGCGCTTGTCAGGTCGGATCCTGCTTGCCAGAGCACATAGACTCTTACTGTAGACATTCGACATGTTGACAGCTCACAGGACTGCATGTGGGTGATGGTGTGTGCTCATGTGCCAGCCATTGATCATGCTGTCTGCACAAAAGTGTACCCCACCAATCTGAACATGTATGGATGAGTGGCTGCCACTTTGCAAGCCAGGTGTGCTGTCTTGCAAGCACTTTTGCAGCCAAGGCATACTCTGTTGTCGACCAACAGACATAGACGGCGAAAATGCAGATAGGCAGCAGATGTTACTTGTTCCAGAGCTGTATTCGCTTAGGGAAGCGACCACAAGGCACGTTGTAGGAGAAGGGCCGCTCTAGCCAGGCCACCAGCAGGTACTCCCCATCTGGAGAAGGGGCAACTGCTGTGTACAGTCTGCTTGGCCCAAGCTGTGTCACCTTTCCAGTTGACACCTGCATCCACAAGACACTGCATGTCAGACAATGATGTCTTGTCTTCATTGTCACCCCTGTGTAAGCACCTGCAGGAGTCCTGTACACTGTGTGTGTGAACCAGAGCCAAGGCCTGCACTTACTGTCTACAGCAATTTAGTCAAATGGACTAGCTGGCCCCAACGGCTGTAAGATCCTTGCTTGATTGATTGATACAAGCCAGGACATGCACGGCACAGATGAGTTCACCATGATGATGCATGACCAACCAGCAACTTGGCGTTGAGAGCTGTAGCATCTGAGCTTTTGCTGTGATCCATTTTCAGTATAATCAGTAGCATTGAGCTGAGGAGCGAACAAAGCCCAACACAAAGCCCTGGAAGACAGGAAAACAACACCCCTGTCACTTCCAGACTGTCGTGTGTTCTCAAGTGTCATGACAGACCTGGACAGCAACAAGCTCCGTGTTGGTGTAGTACTCAAAGGTGTCTTCATCATAAGCATCTTTCAGCAGGTCTTGGTAAGTTCTGGCCTGGGCCTTCTTGCCTGAGGCGTTGTCCTGCACTTTGGGCCCGATGGCAGAAGGGGGCTTCACAGGGGCGGGACCCACCCCTTCTGGTACAACTGCATTGATGATACTGTCGTTGCCCATCCAAGTCGGCCTGCATGGCACAGCACTTGTCACCATGCATTTACACGCAACCACTGTAACATGCATTCATGATGATGTCTTTGCGCATTCAAATTGGCCTACAAAACACGCCAGCTTTGGTCTGGCTTGCAATGGGATATGTGCAAAACATGCTTGGTGTGGAGACTGTGAGGCTTTGTGCACCACACTGCAAATTCAGACTTTTGCGCTGAGACGCAAGCTTGATGGCACATTTTGAATGCAGCTTTGCGTTGTTGTCACCAGCTCCAAAGCAAAATAGAGTGGACAGTGGATACGTCAACATACGTTTGCCGAGACCACAGAGCAAATGCCAGCCATTGGAAGAGGCTTACTCATCAAAAATTGTATTGAGACCTGGCAACAAGGGCCGGGCAGCGCCTGTTTCAACATCTGCAACCCACAGCTCCAGGGGGCCTCTTGGAGGGTCATCTGGACCGCCTGCACAAAAGAAAGATGTGGTATAGCGTATGTGAAATAACGCTGGCCAGATGACGAACACAAGCAGACACACAATGGTCAAGCAGGCATTGCTTGCAAGGACACTGCCATTACTTGTGGAGTCTCATCAAGGCAAACGAAGTACCACGCATTAACATTACATTCACATAATAGAGCCTGTGCCCGGGCCACCAGTGCCGCATTGAGTCGTATGCACTCACACACCAGCACTGTACCTAATGTCAGCAGCAAACTAACATGCCAGTAGGTGGCATGCAGTGATCTAGCCCAAGGTGTGTGAACAAAAAGGCAGTGTACCTGCACTTCTGGTTGTGAAGGAGATGTGCTTGCTGTCGTCAGACCACTGTACAAAGTTATACCAGCAGCGGTCAGGCACACCATGTATGCGTGTCTCCAAGCTCGCTGGTGCAGGAATCATCAGGTCATCTGTCATAGTCACAACAGCAATGCCTGCAACAAGAATCATTATCTGTCACCACTAGCAGTGCTGTTTACTGGTGGCTACATCGGCTGCACCATCGCAAATCAAAAATTACCGTGTAATGCCCCAGATGTGCACAAGCAACATGTCTGATGACGTCTATGAGTGATGTGCTAGGTCCATGCCTGTTGTCAGATGGAGATGGTGCTTACCTGTGGAATAGCCCATGCGGCTGCTGCCAAAGATTTCTGCGTCTATGCGTAATCCTACACAAAATCATGTAGCATTCAGATGATACCTTTGTGCCATACGCAGTAAAGTACAGACTGTCAAGATGCAGAAGCTCTGCTTGTATACAGGTTCTATGTACCTGCTAGCTTCAGCTCTGGTCTTGCCAGTTCAGAAATTGGGGGCAGGGGCGGTGGTCTGTAAAGTTGCATGACCTACATAAATCAGGAACACAGCTGTGCTGTCTTGGCTGCTTGCTTTGTTGCAACTGATCTGCAAAGTACTGTTAAGCATTGATCCTGCCTTGGCTCGGCTACCTTTTTCCTGTCAGGTGAAAAGGACAGGCTTGGTTCTGGAGGTTGGTCAACAATCTCAACAATTTCTGCCGGTGGCAGGCAATAGCCTGTCGTTGGAGGCTTCATCGCTGAAGGTGCTGCAACAGTATCAGAGAAAGAAGTGTTCAGTTAATCACCCTAACAACCGGGTTGCTTATAGCTGAACCTGTGTGACATGCCGTACCGGCTACGGCTGCATCCTGAGCTGTTGCACTGGCACAACACCAATGAGATCTGTCACGAGAGCCGAGCTTGGGTGAATGTTGTCCTCTTGCACTCGAGAGCACAGCTTTCCGCTTGTTGGGCAGTGCTGACGCTGTTCGAGGCCACAGACGAGTCAGAGGTAGATAAGCGCCGTGACCACAACGCACGAGAGCACGCGTAGGCAGCTTGTGCATGCAGGCAGTTATTATCATGCCAAGCGACCCGCCGCAGGATCGCAGCAACTAGCGAGCGATCTCGCGATCGCCAAATACCCTAACGAGATCAGGGCGGTCGAAGACACAGAATCCTCCGGAGCAGGTGACCAAGCGAGTTGAACGCGTAGCACTGCAGAGCTTTTCGCGACTCTGACTCTTTTTGCGAGCTCTCCCTCAGTGCTGTCAAGCTAGCCTTTGCTTTCTGAGCCTGAAATGGAGAGGGAGGGCTGGCTGTCGGCATTGCCCTATTCGAATAGGTCAGCAGAGTGGCATGATGATCGCAGCTACAAACTGCGCTCGGAATGCCAGGACTGCGTTGTATGTGTGTCTAGGTGTTTGTAACGACTTGCGTCCGAGAGGGTCATTAATCGAAACAACAGTGAGGTGATGTTTGCCGTGCTGCTTTCTTCTTGACACATGCACACTTCTTGACACATGGCAGGATCAGCAGCGACGTCTTTCGGCAGCTCGTATCAAGAGAATCTATACGACAGCATCAAAGACAAGCCACTACATGTTGATGTCGTAATTCTCCAAAAAGGCCGCACACGGCCGTACATCATCGAGAAGGAGCTACAACGAATACAGGGAGCGCACTCCCTGGATGAGCTGAAAGTCAGGCTGCTAGAGGCACAGGAAGCTCTCGAAGCACTGAACATATTCGAAGCCGTGCAAATTACTGTAGATGCAGGCTCTCCTGTAAGCAAATCGCTGTGCTGTGCTGTGCTAAGCAGCTGTTCTGGGTCAGAATCTCACAGGAAATGATGTGCATGTAGACTGATTCAGAGTCATGCATACTTCGAGTCCACTGTCCAGAGAGACGCATATGGCATGCTCATGCTGGCACATATCTGGCAGAGACTGAAGGTATTTGCATGAACATGCATTATGCACTCCTTGCACATAAACTTCAAATAATCATGACCATTACTCATGATTCCATGTTGCAGCCAAGTTTGAGGGTCAATTCGGCCTCACAAACCCTCTTGGGTATGCTGAGAAGATTGACATTACAATGGAGCGCAGCACAAAGAACAGCACCGAGTATGGTCTCCAGTTCATGAGGCCACGAATTTTTCGATCATCCTTGGACAGCAGAGCTAGCCTGGCACAGCACTTCCTTGACCGGCAGCAATGGTCCTCATATGTTGAGAACTATAGAGGCACCACCATTGGACTGACCTCGTGAGTGCAGGCGTTTGCCAGGACGTACGCATTATGTGCAAGCAGTGGATGATGTTGATGCTGGCTGCATCGCTTCAATGTCCACACGGTAGCTCATACCCATGCACGTGCAGACATACCAGATCATCAACGCCTCAGCAAGTTGCATATGATCTGTGGGGCTGTAATCACATGCTATTCTCGCACGTATTCATCAATTGCTAAACACAGTCATCACCCCAGGTACATAGTAGTTTCTCCGGCGGAGCTGACCAGCACAAGATCTGTTGGTGAAACTGGGCAAAGGCTGAAATGCACTGGTGCAGGGAGAATGGACGGCATAACATTGCCTATGAGCTAGCATGGCGTGCATTGTCAAATCCAAACAGAGCAGCATCTCAATCAGTCCGACGGCAGTGTGGCAACCATCTGAAGTCAGCACTGCAATATGTATATCAATGGCAGAGAGGTGATTGTGATGATCCAGGGGATCCTTATGGGGGCATGTCCTTCAGGTGTACTGCTTACATCTTCAGCCAACCAACTAGAATATTTACTACTACTGCTGTCACTGTCATGCTGGTTGACATCACAATGTTGTTATACTGATGCTGACTGACTGCCCAGCTCTTTTGCAACAATCTTGCATAACTGCACATGCTGTTGAGCTCATACATGTCAGCCTTTGTGACCTTGACTTGTGCATGGTATACAGTCACGGACGACAGTGCATCTGTGACCACAGAGACGCCATGTCACAAGCAGATTCAGCAGGCACTAAAGTCTATTTCATGACACCATCAGCTTGAGCAGGGTGTGCAGCTGTGATCTCTTTCAGGAAGCCATCTCACTGCACTGCTGAGAAGGCGCAAAATGCAGCTTCATAATCTGCCTTGTCAGACAGCAAATAAAGTGCAGGACTAAGTGCCATGCACACAGACCTGCATAATGCTCACTACAGTGCATGCAGCATGCAAGCCAGCTGTCATCAAGCATTGACACTTGATTGACCAGCGCTTGTCTTGTTGCACTACTGTCTCAAGCACTTGACAGGACATGCAACACAACCAAGTCTGTGTCTGCAGGTCCACATCTGAAGTCGCAGGATTGGGTGTGGAGTCTGGCCTGCTGCGCTTTGTACGGCAACATTTCCAAGGGGCACTTTCACTGCCTACCGGCGGGGGGACAAGCCTCTTCCTGCAGGCCAGTGGAGGAGCCCTGGTACCCTGGGGCCATTCCTGGCAGAAGAAACAGACCTGCATCAGTGATAGGTATGCACTGTTTCCCAGTCAGTTTAAACTGTCATTTGCAGCCTGAGCCTTCAGCACAGCAAAGCAGTGCTGCCATGGAGATATGCCTGTCTTGAAAGGGGCTATTGAGATACATGCTTAGACCTATATGCCCTGAGATGTATCCCAACATGTTCATGATATGATCAGATTTGCCAATCTTGGCTTAAAGGCATGTTCTCTGCAACTTGTGCAACGCATCAGAACAGATGCTACAAGACACGATATTTGGGTGCCTAACAAAACACATGACTCGAAACCATATGTTGTTGTCCACCTCAGCATCTGCAATAGCTCAGACATATGTGCACATGCCACAGTGCATGGTCTGCCGATGTTGCCTTTGATTACTTCACGCTGAGGCTAGGCTGTGTCTACCACACAGTTTCGGGATTGCTGCATGAAGCCACACTGTTCTTGTTTGTGCTATGATCAAAACCACTTCCAGGGATGTTAAATGTTGTATGTCTGTACAGAAACAATGGGCTTCTGGGCATTAGTTGACCCAAACCTTTGCCTGTATCGCAGATTCTTTCTAGGTGGTGTGAGCAGCTTGAGAGGCTTCTACGAGAAGCAAGCTGGTCCCACAGAAGCCTGCATAGGTTCATCATCCCAGGTGAGCATATTTAGCACGTGCATCTACTGTGAGAACACACCCTTTAAGTGAAGTCAAGACCATGGTCATGCCTTCCTTGTCCTAACTCAGCTTGGTGACGGATGTGGCAGCCAGCTCTTCTGCACAAAGAAGGGCTGGCTGATGAGGTACCAAATCAATCTGATGTTTGCATTATTTGCTCACTTTGCATCATCGCATATGGTGCCATCAGTGTGTTCATTCCAAGTAAGCTGTCCAGTCTACCTTGTTTGCATGGTACTTAGATATGTAATGCAGACAAGCTCTTGCAAGGCACCAGTGCCCGCTTTTCTATCATGTCAGCTGTTTGTACTGAATGCAGTGCTGCACAGTGTTTCCCCTTGTATCACAAGGCAATGCAGTCTGAACGGTTGCAACTGGTGCGACTGCAGAGTGGCATGGGAAGCTCTTATAACAGAGACGCTCTTGGTGGGGATCTGTATGCTACAGTGCTAGCAGCATTGAGATTTGAGGTATGTTGGTCAACTCCACTTCCCATGGCATCCCACCCACTGGGGAAAGCAAGAGTGCTCTTGGCTTGTCATTTCTGTTGTCTCTGATTGCTACACTGTGCACGAGCATGTGTGACACAGCTCTCTGGTTTCAAACAGAACCTTGTGCAGATTCATTCTCTGCTGCAAAACCAATGATGCCGGCAAAATGTTGACGGCTGTTTGCCTTTGCAACAGTTTCCTTCCAAGGGCTTGCAAGAGGCAGGCATACACGGCCACTTGTTTGTGAATGGTGGCAACTTGAGTCTGTTGAGCGGGACTAGTAGGTCCATCAAGCAGGCTGTCACAGAGGACTTTGTCAGAAGCTGGCGCTGGAGTGTGGTAAGCTGATGCATGTATTTAGGGATCTGCTTTGAGCAAGGTCATCAAGTTGCTGTTGCTGATGTGCTCAACAGAACCTAACATTTCAAGTGACGGACCTCACACAGAATACCTGACACTTGTGTGATGTATTATGACTGACAAAACGGCATGCACTATGTGGGCAAATGACACATCCTGTGAACCTTGACGTCAAGGACATGCACCTTTGTCTGGCACATGCCTGATGCCATAAATGCTATGTACGATTCTTACCTCATGATGTGTGTCAGTGCAGCACCATCAATTCTGGAAAAGACATGTCTCAATCCTCTCAAGTCTCTTTGCAGATGCTGCTACGTTCTTGTGGATGCAAACAGATATATGTGGAGATATCACATCCTGCTGTGAATGATGCAGGGAGTGGGGCTCAGATGGCAGACTACGATTGGTACTCTGGAGGTCAATCTGTGTCAAGTGCTAGCTCAACAGCAGCATGATAGGCCACGAATAGGTTTTCAATTTGGTGTCACTCCGCCTGCATAGACAGTTTATTCCACGAGCATCATCAATGCTTACAGACAAGCACAAATTTAAGCACAGCTTCATCCAGATTGCACCCCAAAAATTGCAGAAGAGTGCCATCGTAGGATGGCCACCTTGGACTGACTTTAACGGAAAGCTAGGTTTTACAGTGAAGGCTGTTGCAGCAAGGCAACATCCCCATACCTCAAGGAGTTTCTGCAAGCCCCTCAAAAGATGCATTGTACAGTCACCTGTTGCGCAATGCCATGAACATCAACACGGCCAAACTGTACCCACATAAGAAAGGCCCGTACTTACCATCATACCTTGCCCCCTTACTTGCCATTCAGTCCTGCCCTCACTGAGTCATGTTGCCTGGTCAGCTTATCATCCCTCACACGAGGTCTAAGAGCCAACCAGGAATGAGTTCACAGCAGAGCCTACCATACTGATCATGCATAGTTATGTGCCCACCAGCAACACCTAGGACAAGCACAGATTTTCTTAGGTATGAATCCAAAGACAGCTTCTCAAACTTGCATTAGCGAGCAAGCCTGATGAAGTGACGGGATCAGTGTAAGTGCACATCAAATGACAAAACATGGGGCTCAACTTGTAGGCATGAAATGCATTGCCATGCATCTCAAGCACCTAGAACAAGCACAGATTTCCAAATATGTATAAGATGAATCTACTCGAAAGGTTAAAGAGGGATTTAGTTTACCTCCCCCCAGTGGTCTGCTGCGTCGCGGAACGACTATGTCGTCGCTCATTTTCGCAGAGCAACTGCGACATTCCGCGATTGTGCCCTAGCACGTTCTGCCTGTATTGTCAACACATCTGTGTGTGTCTGCCCTCTGCAAAGGTCGGCTATTGTCCCACCCCAGACATAGGTCTGCTCTTCGTAGATCTGCAAATACCGCTTTGTGCGTGGAAACACGATTTTTCTTTCGCTTCGGTGGTGCCAAATATCGTTGAAGAGCGGACATAGACAGAGCAGTAGTTGAGCTGCTCTTTGAGGAGAAGTGCTGCCAGAATGTCGTTGCCACCCAAAAGAGAGTGGGCGCTGGCTTGGGTGCATGCAAACTGTCGGTGAGTTGACACATATCCAACGCAGCATACAACGCAGCCAGGCGATGATTTGACTGACTCAACTGTGCACTCTGACACAGCCAGTTAGTCTTTTCTGGTTTAGTCTGCGCACAAGTGAGCAGGTTATGTGCCCTGCAGATTCAAGACGTGTCCTCAGCATGTCCACAACTGCCAAATCTGCAAAAACCTGCAACACAGGCGGTGTGCACGCAAAGTTGCCCGCAAGCTAGTGCGAGAGCAAAAGGTGAAGACACCTTGTGGCGTTAGTGTGCAGCTGATGGTGTGCCTCAAGGAGTCTATGATAGACAAAGAAGACTGTACAACGTTCTTTGCAGCAAGCTCTGCAGAGGTCTATGTACAGGTAGCACTTGCCAGAGCCTCTTCAACATTAAGCGGTAGCACGGGCACGTACTGACTAGCTCCGTCGTCTGTCTGGAACTGCATCTGTCTTAACTTCAGACCTTTTGGACACACACAAAAATAGCTTCGCTGCGTGAGTGCATCATCATCATGAAGGGTACTTTGTGCAGCATGGCACAAGGTCTGCTTATCCAGTCAAGCCCTGAGCAGTAATGTGTGAACATGCAGTTGGTGCTGCTTGATGGCGGTGCACTTGAAAAGCGTACAATGACACATCACATGGGTGCCATGAGTGCTGAAGATTGGACGAGTCTAGAGTGCCGTGAGTCCCGTGATACAAGGGTAGGGTCAGAACAGTTGCATTGCAAGTCGTTGTATCAACAGCTACTATGCTTTCAAGCTGCAACGCCGTCTGAATTACGAGACTGACTGTAGGCTCTGTTGGTGAGATGTGGCTTGGAACGAGACTTGCCTGCTTCAAGTGAGCTTTACCGCATGGAGTTCACAGGAGACAGCTGCACTCAAGACCTGAATTGCTTCATTCGAGGTGCAGACCAGTCTTGCTTGACAATCATTCGGCTTCCCACTAAGGTTTTGTGAAGCTGGTCAATGTATGCCACACCTCCTTGCAATATGTACGGCCTTCTCAGACGCAAATGCTTCTGACCCAGGATACATCCACACCTTCCTGAATTTTTGCAATTGGTGGCAATGAACACAGTGACACTGCATTGTGTGTGGCTGTCTGTGTTTCTATAAGTAAATGGGCTGTGATGCAGATTCCAGCAATGCCAACAAGAGTGGTCCCCGTCACACATTCAGCATTCTTGCTCGGGCATGTTGCAAGCACACTGACAAGATCCTGGGGCGTCTGGTCTCAGAAGCCTTTGAGGTAAGCAATGCAGCCTTGTACTATGCATTGAGCTATGACTTGAGGTCTGTGATCTTGATCCTGATGCTGATGTCACACCCTGTGATCACTTGTTAGTTGGCTCTTGAGAGCAACTTGCACAGACGCCAGGCAAGTCAGTGTTTGCATCCACTGGAATCTTCAAGCTGCTCATGAACGCTGAATAAGGGCTGGGTGATCAGCAAACATGTCATTGCAAGTGCAGTACTTGTGACTACAGGTGATGACGCCGCGATCACAAGGGTCAGATCTTATCAAATTGGCTGACTTCCGCCCTGTGGCTGCTGATCCAGCTCGATATCTGAATCACATAGGACAGATTGCAAGCAAAAGGCTTCAAGACATACCACGAGCTGTTGCCGACTTCAACATCAATGGACGACCAGTGACAGTACCTGAGGGTCTTCTTCTCCCCCAGTCTGTCAGCACAGGTTTGTGCAGTCTTCTGCTTCTTACCTAGGCCGCTTTTGGCTTGTAGTGTAATGTTTTGGTCTGCATGGGCAAGCATTGTTATGTGCACAAACATGTGTACGCCTGAAATTGTTCTCTGTTGACACATCATGTAGCATGCCTCGGCATGTCAAGATATACAACAACTCAGCAATTCTGCATGAAATGGCTTGTCCTGTGTCGGTCAAGCTAACCTGCCTGGCCAAGGTGTGCAATACTTAGCGCCACTGGTTGCTTGTTACCCACCCAACGCTCACCGTCTCCCCTTGCAAGCTCTGGAATGTGAGATCAGGCCTGTCTTGTTCCTCAACATTGTCTTCAGTATCTTTGTGAACAGTCAGACCATAGCATGCACGTGTGATCATTTGTACGTTGTAAGCAACCTGAGCTTATGGTTGGCATTCAGTTGGGGAGCTTCAAGCACTTTGCCAGTGGCTGCAAACCTACTGGCCAGAGTGCCCCAAGCCGCTGCAACAGACCCTGGTGCCTAGAGGGACTCTAGAACATCTAAAGCAAGCACCACCACTGGACCAAGACAGCCGCCTGCGGCGCTGGCGAGATCCAGATGGCATCACACACCTGCTGTTCAAGTGCGATCAGGCAGTGGTGGAAAGAACGGGATTGGTTGGTGAGTACTTGATGGTACAAGTCATGCAGTAAATGCCTTGCATAGCTGCCTGCCAATCTTGACTCTGCCTGACTTGCGCTGCTCTGGGCCTACCATGGAGTGTCAATTCCCTACTACCAAATCAACATTGTCTGCTGTTTCACCCAGCATTTGCCAACAGGCTTGCATCGAAAGGAAGCAACATGATTGCAGTATGCGTTTCGACATCCTTCACAACAAAAGTTTTGTTACAGCGTGTGCACAGATGGTGACTGCTTCTGGTGAAGACGTGGTACAGCTGGCAGAGGTTGACAGACTCACAACCGATCAAGCTGCCTTTATGGACACTCTGGCTGTTCGGGCTTTAGAACAGCTGTGGCAGAACAATCACCCAGGCTGGGATGTGCCAGGAGCGGGCTTGTCAAGTCTTGTTGCAGTCAAACATCTTTTTCAGGTATACTTTAATCCTGTCAGAGGCGAAGGCATCAGTGACGTTGGTTGTTGCCCCTGGCATGTTGCTTTACTAAACACTGCCCAAATCAGGAGTTTATCCAATGTTGGCCCAGTGTGATCTGCTTCCTGGCCTGAAAAAAAAATGCATTGTAAGTTGATTGTGCTACCTGCAGACACTGAGTTGGGACCTCAAAGTTTTGGTGGGTGTGCTGCCTCAATGCCTGTGCAAATGCGATGTACCACATCTTAGCCTGCTTCTGATCTTCACCTGTTGTTTCAGGTACAGCCTGGGAACTGCATTTGTTTGATGCGAGGCGAGTACGAGCGCATGCTGCAACAAGAAGAAAGTGCTGTCCTGCCTGACCTCCGCTTGGCAGTTCCCTTCAGAGGGGGTCTCTCAGCAGAGCACGCTTTACCCACTTCCTGTAGGGCGGCCCCTCAGCTGCCTTCTGGCCCCCACCAAACTCTGCCGCAGTGGCTGGCCGCACAGTCCCCACCAGGCGTCCTTCCAGGAGTGGAACCTCTTGTACTTCAGGCAGCAGCTGCCTCCTCTCAGACAGCCTCATGTGGGGGCCCTCAA